>Ga0302279_10004729_pt1 | contig 15765 bp, 14 predicted proteins | sample III_Bog_N3_3_FD_194541 | JGI IMG/M metagenome (GOLD analysis project Ga0302279, IMG submission 194541) | Peat permafrost microbial communities from Stordalen Mire near Abisko, Sweden - III_Bog_N3_3 | ecosystem: Environmental > Terrestrial > Soil > Wetlands > Peat | place: Sweden: Abisko...
GTACCACGTGCCCTCGACGACGACCTGCAATTGTCGGCCGCGGAACCCGCCCGCCTTCAGGAATTTTTCCGGCTCCTGGAAGTTGTTGTGAAACGTTTCGCCGTCATGCAGATCGGTGCCGACCTCCGGCGCAATGATCTCGCCGGGGGGCAGCGAGGGACCGTCATGGACCGTGACGATACCAACCAGATCCTGATTGGCCGCGAGGATCACCGGCACGAAGCCGTCGCGATCCGCGATGGTCTGCTTCATGCTGTCGAGAACATCCTGTTCCTGTGTGCTCAGGGCGTTGCCGTAGACCCGCTCGTCGGTGATGATTGCAAATTGCGTGGTGTTGATCGCATAGGTGCCTTCACGCAGCACCTTGCGCTGCGGACCCTTCTGGCCGCCGCCTTCGAGAAACCTCCGCACATCCTGAAAGTCGGATTTGTCCTCGGTGTCGTTGGCCGCCAGCACCTGGGAAGCGCCCAGCGCGGCGCCATCGCGCGCGAACACGTAGGCGATCTTGCCCTGTCCGACGGTGACGAGATCGGAGGTGTGGATTCGATAGGTGAAGGGGAAAAACAGGTGGACACCGCCGCGCAGTATCTCGGGCTCGAACCCGGCCTCGCCATGGAGCGCGATGAAGCCCGATTTGATCGACCCTTTCGCGGCCCACATTTTCTCCACGATCCCGACCTGATTGTTCGCGATGTAGCGGAAGATATTGGCAACCCGAAGCAGGATCAGGAAAGCGACGACGAGCCCCGCCCAGATGCCGGGTGCTATGAGGTGGCCGGGTGTTATGAGGTTATTGACGTCCATGCCTATCCTCCGTTGTGCCCATAAGCCAGCCGGAGCAAGGCTACGGATGCCGTCGCGGCAGCAGCGCCTTCCAGGTCAGGCGTCGTTAGGTCGTCGTGATCGGCCGGCGCGTTCAAGCCCTGGAACGATTGGCCGCCCACGCCGGCTACGATCTTTTGACGGACGTTTGTGACGTCCATGCAACCTTAATCGGTTGTGACGGCCGTTTGCAAATTGGACGGGTCGATCTGCCTGGCAAGACCGGCCTGGAGCTTGCCGCGATCGAGTTCGCCCTCCCAGGCGGAGACCACCACGCAAGCGACGCCGTTGCCGCAGAGGTTGGTGAGGGCGCGACATTCGCTCATGAACTTGTCGATCCCCAGAACGATGGCCATGCCGGGCACCAGACGCGGATCGACCACGGCCAGCGTCGCCGCCAGCGTGATGAAGCCCGCGCCGGTGACGCCGGACGCCCCCTTCGAGGTCAGCATCGCCACCAGCAAAATGGTGATCTGCTGGCCGAGGGTGAGATCGAAATTGAGCGCCTGCGCGATGAACAGGGTCGCCAGCGTCATGTAGATGTTGGTGCCGTCGAGATTGAACGAATAGCCGGTCGGCACCACCAGGCCCACCACCGACTTGGAGCAGCCGAGCCGCTCGAGTTTCTCCATCAGCGAAGGCAGCGCGCTTTCCGAAGACGAGGTGCCGAGCACGATCAGCAGTTCGTCCTTGATGTAGGCAAGGAACTTGAAGATCGAGAACCCCACCATGCGCGCGACGATGCCCAGCACCACCAGCACGAACAGCGCCGCCGTGAGATAGAACGTCGCGATCAGGCCGACCAGATTGAGGATGGCGCCGGTGCCGAACTTGCCGATGGTGTAGGCCATCGCGCCGAACGCGCCGATCGGCGCGAGCTTCATGACGATGGCGATGACGCCGAAAACCCCTTGCGCCGCCTCGTCGACGAAGATGCGCAGGTTGCGGCCGCGCTCCCCGAGGCTCATCAAGGCGAAGCCGAACAGGATCGAAAACAGCAGAACCTGCAGGATCTCGCCGGTCGCGAACGCGCCGACGACGGTATCGGGAATGATGTGCAGGAAGAAATCGACGCCCTTCTGCGCCGCGGCCTCTTTGGCGAAACCGGCCACCTTGGTCGCGTCCGCCATGGCGCCGCCGAAGCCCGCGCCCGGGCGCACCAGATTTCCGATCACGAGCCCGATGACGAGCGCGAAGGTCGAGACGACCTCGAAATAGAGCAGCGCCTTGACGCCGATGCGGCCGACCTTGCGGGCATCCTGAATATGCGCGATCCCCGACACCACCGTGCAGAAGATGATCGGCGCGATCACCATCTTGATCAGCTTGATGAAGCCGTCGCCGAGCGCCTTGATCCAGTCGTTGGTCGCCAGTTCCGGCCACTGCCAGCCGACGATGGCGCCGAGCACGATCCCGATCAGGACCTGGATATAAAGGACCCGGTACCAGGGCTTCGATGCCTCAGCCTGCGGTTTGGTTGCGGCCGTTGCCACCATGACGTTCACTCCCCCATCCTCAAGGCTCTGCCGCGGTGTCGCGCGGACGGCCGGTCCTGTCATCAATACTGAGATCATTTGGCCGAGCGGAGTCAATGAGCCTGCGCAACGCCGCCGATCATTTTTGGCGATCGAGGCCGCCAAACATCGCGTCTAGGCGAGCCACCTCGCCAGGCGCGCGACGGCTTCGCGCATGTCGTCGGCCGAACGGGCGTAGGAAAAGCGGATGAACCGATGGCCGTGAATCGGATCGAAGTCGATACCGGGGGTTGCCGCGACATGGGCCTGTTGCAGCATTTTCTTGGCGAACTCGAAACTGTCCGAGGTGAATGCCGAGACGTCGGCGTAGAGATAGAACGCGCCGTCGGCGGGCAGGAATTGCTGCAGGCCGGCCCGCGGCAGCCCCTCGATCAGGATGCGGCGGTTTTCCTGGTAGCCGCGCTTGACCTGTTCCATTTCCGCAGCGCCGTCGAACGCCGCCTCGGCGGCGATCTGCGACAGGGTCGGCACCGAAATCGCGAGATTCTGCTGCAACCGCTCGACGGGGCGCACCATTGGCTCGGGCAACACCATCCAGCCGACGCGCCAGCCGGTCATGCAGAAATATTTCGAGAATGAGTTGATGACGGTGGCATGCGGCGACAGCTCCGCCGCCGTCACCGCGGGAAAGGCGTAGTCGAGGCCATGGTAGATTTCGTCGGAAATGAACCGGATGCCGGCGCCTTCCGCAGCCTCGATCAGGCCGGTAAGCGCCTCCCTGGACATCATCGTGCCGGTGGGATTGGCCGGGCTTCCGACCAGCACGCCCTTCAGCGGCGTCCTGCGATGGGCAGCCAGCAGGGCTTCGCCGGTCAGCGCGTGGCGATTTTCGCTCGACGTCTCGATCAGTACCGGCTCGCAGCCGAGCGCGCTCAGGATGTGCCGGTACGGGGGATAGCCGGGAACCGTGACCGCCACCCGGTCGCCCGGCTCGAACAGGGCCAGAAAGGCCAGGATGAAGGCCCCCGAGGATCCCGTGGTGATGACGATTCGCTCCGCATCCACGGTGCAACCATAGGTCTCGCGGTAGTGCCTGGCGATGCGCGCCCGCAGGGAGGGGGTGCCGAGCGCCGAGGTGTAGTCGATCCGGGCGCTGTCCAGCGCGGCGTGAGCGGCCGAAATCGCCGGCTTCGGCGCCGGAGCCCAGGGCTGCCCGACTTCCATGTGGATGACATGGCCTCCGGAGGCCTCGATTCGGGCCGCCGCCGCCATCACGTCCATCACCATGAACGGTGGAACATCGCTTCGCCCGGACGGCGTCAGCAGGTTTCTAGCACGGTCTCTCAGTGTCGCTTCCAGCATCGATATCTGCTAATTGGCAAGGTGCCCCAGACTAGCCGTATTCCACGGCTTGTTAGGGCATAACCCGTATCCGGCCCGCCGCCAATCACTAATGACCTGACCGCCATGTCCATCCGCCTCGCGTTACGCAAAAAGACCTCGAAGCTGACCGCGCTTGCCACCGCGCTTTCGCTGGTGACCGCGTCGCTGTCACCGGTACTGGCGCAGGAAAAGGGCCCGCCGGTGCTCCGCGACACCGAAGCCGAGCAATTGCTGCGCGAGTACACCCGGCCGATCCTGCGCGCCGCCGGCCTCGAAAAGCAGAACATCCAGGTCGTCATCATCAATGACAGCGCTTTCAACGCCTTCGTCGCGGACGGTCGCCGCATTTTCGTGAATTACGGCGCGCTGATGCAGTCGGAGACTCCGAACCAGATCATCGGAGTGCTGGCGCATGAAACCGGCCATCTGGCCGGCGGCCATCTCGCCAAGATGCGCGAGCAGATGGCGCAGGCGCAGACCCAGATGATCATCGCCATGCTGCTCGGCGCCGGCGCAATGGTGGCGGGCGCCCGAAGCGGCAGCAATAGCGGCCTGGCCAATGCCGGCGCTGCCACTTTCGCCGGCCCCCAGGAGATGATCCGCCGCACCCTGATCTCCTACGTGCGCCAGCAGGAGGAGCAAGCCGACCGCGCCGGGGTCAAATTCCTGACCGCGACCGGCCAGTCCGCCAAAGGCATGTACGAAACCTTCAAGCGCTTTGCCAATGACAGCCTGTTCGCCGCCCATGGCGCCGATCCCTATTTGCAGTCGCATCCGATGCCTGCCGATCGCGTCGCGGCGCTGGAGGAAATCGCCCGATCGAGTCCGTATTGGGAAAAGAAGGACGACCCGGCGCTGCAGATGCGCCACGACATGGTGCGCGCCAAGATCTCGGCCTTCATGGAGCGGCAGGACACCGTCTATCGGCGCTATCCGATGTCGAACGACAGCCTGCCCGCGCGCTATGCGCACGCGATCACGACCTACTTGCACGGCGACCTGCGCTCCGCGCTCGCCCAGATCGACGGCCTGATCCAGATGCAGCCCAACAACCCGTATTTCCACGAATTGCGCGGCCAGGCGCTGCTCGAAGGCGGCAAGCCCGCGGAGGCCATCGCCCCCCTGCGCAAGGCCGTCGCGCTCTCGAATAGCGCACCGCTCATCGAGATGTTACTTGGGCAGGCGCTCGTGGCGACCGATAATAAGGCCTATACGGAGGAAGCCATCGGGATTCTGCGTGCGGCGGTGGCACGCGAAACCGAGGCGCCGCTCGGCTTCTCCCAGCTCGCGATGGCCTATGGCCGAAAGGGAGACTACGCGGAGGCGGATCTGGCGTCGGCGCAGGCCGCCTTTCTTCGCGGCGACAACAAGACCGCGCGCGAACTCGCCGCGCGCGCCAAGACACGTTTCGCGGTCGGAACCCCCGGCTGGGTCAAGGCCGACGACATCGTCGCCGCCAAACTGCCATCGGGTCAGAAGAGCGACTAGAAATTCATCAAGCCAGCTTTCGGGGTTTCAGTAAAACCGGCTTTCACCAAGAGGATTTGCCAATGCCTTCGTTCCGCCTGCTCGCCCCCGCTTTGCTGATGCTCGCGCTCTGCGGCATGCCGCAGACGGCATCGGCACAGAGTTTTTCCGACAGTCAGCGCGGAGACATCGAGACCATCGTCAGGAACTATTTGATCGCGCATCCCGAGGTGCTGGAAGAGGCGATGGCCGAACTCAACAAGCGCCAGGCCGCCGCCGAAACCGAGAAGCATGAAGCCAGCGTCGCCACCAACGCGGAAACCATCTTCAACTCGCCGCGCGGCGTCGTGCTCGGCAACAAGGACGGCGACGTCACCTTCGTCGAGTTCTTCGACTACAATTGCGGCTACTGCAAGCGCGCCATGGCCGACATGCTCGATCTCCTGAAGACCGATCCCAAGCTGAAGGTCGTGCTGAAGGAATTCCCGGTGCTGAGCGAGGGGTCGGTCGATGCCGCCAAGGTCGCGGTCGCGGTGCGCATGCAGGACCCCACCGGCAAGAAATATCTCGATTTTCACCAGAAGCTGCTCGGCGGCCGCGGCCCCGCGGACAAGGCGCGCGCGATGGCCGCCGCCAAGGACGCCGGCCTCGACACCGCCAGGATCGAAAAGGATCTGGCGAGCCCGGAAGTACGCGCCACCATCGAGGAGAACTTCAAACTCGCCGAAGCGATGGGCATGAACGGCACGCCGAGTTACGTGATCGGCAAGCAGGTGGTGATCGGCGCGGTCGGCCTCGACGGCCTCAAGGAGAAGATCGGGCTGGCGCGCTGCGGCAAGGCGACGTGCTGAAGCACGGCCACGATCCGGCACAAGCCGATCGGTGAGATCTCAGAAGGCCGGCGTTCGCGCCGGCCTTCTTGTTTGAGCCCGTCTTGCGGCGGAGCGGTTCATCACGCGTTCACAAAACAAACGTGATGGAACCGGCAAAGCGCAGGAACATGTCCCACCTCACTTCGTTGTCGGCGCGGGCAATGAAACCATGTGAGGAGAGATTTTGATGACTAACCGCTTGATGCTTTCGGTCGCGGTCGCCGCGCTGATCGCCGGAACCAGTTTCGCCAATGCGCAAGGCACCGGCCACGAGGGAACGTCGGCCGGTCCCGCCGCGCAGCAGAGCGCCCCGCCGTCCGCCGGAACCTCGGGGACCGTGAACCACGACGCCGCCGAACCGGCCAAGCCGTCAGCCAAGCCGTCGCCGGGCATGAAGGCCACCCAGTCCGAGCCAAAATCCCCGGCCGCGGGCAAGAACGACAACGCCCAAGGCGACATGAAGGCTGGCCCGAAGGGCGAGAAGTCCGCTCAGGACAACAACATGAAGGGCGAAAAGTCGAAGAGCATGAGCTCGGAGACGAATGAAAAAGGCGCCCCCGCCAAGGATATGAAAGCCGAAGGCAACGAGGGCCGCAACGGCAACATGAAGGCGGACTCGGAATCGAAGGGTACGGCCGAGAACCGTTCCCAGACCACAACCGGTCAGGCCGGTGCCGGCGCCAAGCTCTCGACCGAGCAGCGCACCAAGATCACCACCGTGATCCGGGACCAGCACGTCGCGCCCGTCAACGACGTCAACTTCGCGATCACGATCGGAACTCGCGTCCCGCGCGAGGTCTCGTTCCACCCGCTGCCGGCGGAAATCGTGACGTACTACCCGGAATGGCGCGGCTATGAGTACTTCCTGGTCCGCGACCAGATCATCGTCGTCGATCCCCGGACGTTCGAGATCGTCGCCGTGCTGGAGGCCTGATCCGCTGGGATCAGCAGCGAAATCGGGGGTGGGCCGTGAGGCCCACCCCTTTTGCGCGGCACCGCCACCGCCCGGTCTGGGAATCGCGCGGCTGCGCGCCGCCGGCGGGGCTGCCTCAAACATTGGTTAACGAGTGGTTTCCGCAGGTTCCACGCGGTTTTTTACGAATTGGATGAAGCATTTGGGGGGTGTGCAGAACGGCCTAAAGGCTTCCCCTTGGGCCTGTAGTTACCTATAACCCGGCCACCTATCGCCACATTGCCGGGATCTGGATGGCCAAGAGTGTCGCCGAGACGATTTACGTGCTTAACGGCCCGAACCTCAACTTGTTGGGGACCCGCGAGCCCGAGACCTACGGTCATGCGACGCTCGCCGACGTCGAGAAGCTTTGCGCCGACACCTCGGCCCATTTCGGGCTGAAGGCCGAATGCCGGCAGTCCAACCGCGAAGGCGAGTTGATCGATTTCATCCACGAGGCCCATGCCAAAAAGGCCGCAGGCATCATCATCAACGCCGGGGGTTATTCGCACACCTCGATCGCGCTGCATGACGCCCTGGTGGCGGTGAGAATTCCGACCGTCGAGGTGCACATCAGCAACATCTACGCCCGCGAAAATTTCCGTCACCATTCCTTCACCGCCCGCGCCGCCTTCGCCACGCTATGCGGCTTCGGCATCGACGGTTACCGGCTCGCGATCAATGGCCTTGCCGCCAGGATCGGCGCCGGGGCAAAGGCCTGAGATTTCCGCCCGTCCCCCATCAGAAAGTCCGGATCAAGATCATGGCGCGCCAGCCTGACGACAAACCAGCCGCAAAACCCAAAAGCGACGACAGCGCACTCATCCGCGAACTCGCCTTGCTGCTGGACGAGACCAATTTGACCGAGATCGAGATCGAGCGTGCCGGCCTGAGGGTGCGGGTCGCGCGCAACGTCAGCATCTCGGCCGCGATGCCGCCGAGCTATCAGCCCGCCGCGCCTGCGGCGGCAGCCACGACGCCGGCCGCGGTCGCCGATGTCGCCAAGCATCCTGGCGTGGTGCCCTCGCCGATGGTCGGCACGGTCTATTGGGCCTCCGAGCCCGGCGCCAAGCCGTTCGTCGAGATCGGTTCCAAGGTCTCGGTCGGACAGACGCTCGTGATCATCGAGGCGATGAAAACGATGAACCAGATTCCGTCGCCGCGCGCGGGCACCGTGACGCAGATTCTCGTCGAGGACGGCCAGCCGGTCGAATTCGGCGAACCGCTGGTCATCATTGAATAGAATTCCTCAACGTCAGGCGCTGCGATGTTCGACAAGATCCTCATAGCCAATCGCGGCGAGATCGCCCTGCGCGTGCTGCGCGCGTGCAAGGAACTCGGCATTGCCACCGTCGCGGTGCATTCGACCGCCGACGCCGACGCCATGCATGTACGGCTTGCCGACGAGAGCGTATGCATCGGGCCGCCGCCGTCGAAGGACAGCTATCTCAACGTGCCCGCGCTGCTGGCGGCCTGCGAGATCACCGGCGCGGACGCGGTGCATCCCGGCTACGGCTTTTTGTCCGAGAATGCCCGCTTCGCCGAGATCCTCGGCGAACACAATCTGCATTTCATCGGCCCGAAGGCCGAGCACATCCGCCTGATGGGCGACAAGATCGAGGCCAAGAAGACCGCCAAGAAGCTCGGCATTCCCGTGGTGCCCGGCTCCGACGGCGCGGTCGGGCCCGACGACGACGCGATGGCGATCGCGCAGGCGATCGGCTTTCCGGTGCTGGTCAAGGCCGCCTCCGGCGGCGGCGGGCGCGGCATGAAGGTCGCGCAGACAGCGGACGACCTGATGCTGGCGCTGTCGACCGCCTCCAACGAGGCCCGATCGGCCTTCGGCGACGCTTCGGTCTATCTGGAAAAATACCTGCAGAAGCCGCGCCACATCGAAATACAGGTGCTGGGTGACGGCCGTGGTGGCGCGATCCATCTCGGCGAGCGCGACTGCTCGTTGCAGCGGCGCCACCAGAAGGTCTGGGAGGAAGGCCCCTCGCCCGTCCTCGACGCCGCGGCGCGCCGCAAGATCGGCGCCACCTGCGCCAAGGCGATGCAGCAGATGAAATATCTCGGCGTCGGCACCGTGGAATTCCTCTATGAGGACGGCGAGTTCTACTTCATCGAGATGAACACCCGCATCCAGGTCGAACATCCCGTCACCGAAATGATCACCGATATCGACCTCGTGCTGGAGCAGATCCGCATCGCCGCCGGCGGCGATCTGCCGGTGACCCAGGAAGAGGTCGTCATCAGCGGCCACTCCATCGAGTGCCGGGTCAACGCCGAGAACCCCGTCAGCTTCCGGCCGTCGCCCGGCAAGATCCTGCAATATCACCCGCCCGGCGGCCTCGGCGTGCGGATCGATTCCGCCGTCTACCAGGGCTACGTCATCCCGCCCTATTACGATTCGCTGGTCGGCAAGCTGATCGTCCATGGCAAGACCCGCCAGGAGTGCCTGATGCGGCTGCGCCGGGCGCTGGACGAAATGGTGGTCGACGGCATCGAGACTACGCTGCCGCTGTTCCGGGCGCTGGTCCGGGAGCCCGACATCATCGACGGCGACTACCACATCCACTGGCTGGAACAGTATCTGGCCGGCCAGCCTGCCGGCTGAGCCGGAATTCTTCCCGAAAACAACGCGCCGAAACCGGAACCAATCGGCATGGCCTGCGTTTGCAACGCTTGGGAAAGCCTTTTCCATCCGGGGGACTGCTTGAATTCCTTAAGCTTGTGAGATTTTCATCGTGACGCCTGACGCCACGCGCCGGCGCGCCATCGGACAAGTCCTGCTGCTGACGGCGGGATTTTTGGTGCTGGTCGCCATCAGCGCCACCTCCGTCATCCTCGTCAATCAGGCGCGCGAGGCCAACGGCCTGGTGGTGCACACCATCGAGGTCGAAAACCAGATCAACGCCCTGCTGCTGGAAATCCGCAGCGCCGAAAGTTCGGCGCGCGGCTATCTCCTGACGCAGGGATCGGAATTCCTGGCCGATCACAACGCGGCGATGACAGGCATCCTGCCCGCCGTCGACAAACTCGGCCAGTTGACTGCCGACAACCCAGCCCAAATCGAAAACGTGAGGAAAATGCGGTCGGCGGCCGAAGACCGCCTCACCCAGTTCGCAAAGGAAATGGATCTGGCCAAACAGGCCCGGCCCGATGGCGCCATCGCGCTGGTACGCGAGGCCGCCGTCCGCGGCACCACGGGTGCGATCCGCGAGGTCGCGCTGGCCATGCGCGCCGCGGAAGAACGTCTTTTTGTGGAGCGCACGACCAACGCGGATCACACCCAGAAACTGGCGTCGCTGGTAACCATCCTCGGCTCCGCGCTGGTGATCGCGCTGGCGGCAATCTCGATCTTCCTGGTTCGCCACTCGGCGCGCGCCCGCGACGAGGCCGAAGCGCTATTGCGCGACAACAACCTCAATCTGGAGGCCACCATCGACGAACGCACCGCCGATCTGCGCGAGGCCAACAGCGAAATCCAGCGCTTCGCCTATATCGTCAGCCACGATCTGCGCTCGCCTTTGGTGAACATCATGGGCTTCACCAGCGAACTGGAGGAGCTGCGCTCCGACATCTTCCGGCGGATCGCGACGCTCAGCCGCGCGGTCGCCATGGCGGAGCCGTTGCCGGTGACGACCGGCGAGACCGAACCGCCGCTGGTTGGCGAAGACCAGCAACTGTCGCAGGATTTTTCGGAGGCTTTGGGGTTCATCAAGTCCTCGATCGCCAAGATGGACCGCCTGATCACCGCGATCCTCAATCTTACCCGCGAGGGACGGCGCGAGTTCGAGCCGGTAAAGATCGATACCCGTGAACTGATCGAAGCCATCGTGACGACGATGGCCCACCAGGCCGCGGAAGCCGAGGCCCAGATCCGGATCGAGCCGCTGCCCGACATCGTCAGCGACCGCCTGGCGCTGGAACAGATCTTTTCCAACCTGATCGACAACGCGGTAAAATATCTCAAGCCGGGGGTCGCCGGCGACATCACCGTTCGCGGCCGGACCAAGCTGGGATTCGCGATCTTCGAAGTCGCCGACAACGGGCGCGGCATCGATCCCAAGGACCATCAGCGTATCTTCGACCTGTTCCGTCGCGCCGGAACACAGGATAAACCGGGACAGGGCATCGGGCTCGCCCACGTCCGCGCGCTGGTGCGGCGACTGGGTGGAACAATGTCGGTGCAATCCGAACTCAACAGCGGCAGCACTTTCACGATAACCCTGCCAATTTCATGGGCAGCCAGTAACCGGAACAGAGATACATGAGCAAGCCAGTCACCATCATCATGATCGAGGACGATGAGGGCCACGCCCGCCTGATCGAGCGCAACATCCGTCGCTCCGGGGTCAACAACGACATCATACCGTTCACCAACGGTACAGACGCGGTGAACTATCTGTTCGGCAAGGATAGCAGCGGGCTCGAGCACAAGGGCGAGGCGTTGTTGATCCTGCTCGATCTCAACCTGCCCGACATGACCGGCATCGAGATATTGCGCCGGGTCAAAGAGAGCAAATTTCTCAAATGCGCGCCGGTCGTGGTGCTGACCACGACGGACGATTCCCAGGAAATCAAGCGCTGCTACGAGCTGGGCTGCAACGTCTACATCACCAAGCCCGTCAACTACGAGAGTTTCGCCAATGCGATCCGCCAGCTCGGCCTGTTCTTCTCTGTGATTCAGGTTCCTCCAACCGCCACGTGAACCCTGCGATGCCCACGCTGCTATACATCGATGACGACGAGGGGTTGGCCCGGCTGGTCAATCGCGGACTGACGCGATTGGGCTTCAAGGTCGTTCATGCGTCGAACGGCGAGGACGGACTCGACCTTCTGCAGCAGGGCGGCATCGATGCGGTGGCGCTCGATCAGTACATGCCGGGCCTCGACGGGCTGGAGACGCTGGAGCGAATCCTGGCGATTCCGAACGCGCCACCGGTGGTGTTCGTCACCGCCGCGCAGGATTCCAGCATCGCCGTCACCGCGCTGAAGGCAGGCGCCGCCGACTATCTGGTCAAGGACGTGCACGGCGAGTTCATCCCGCTGTTGCAGGTCGCCGTCGACGGCGCGCTGCGACAGGCGGCCATCCAGAAGGCCCGCGACGACGCCGAGGCGGAGGTCCATGCTTCGCGTGACCGCTATGCCGCGCTTGCCGCCGAGCGCGAGGTGCTGCTGCGCGAGGTCAACCATCGCGTCGGCAACAGCTTGCAGATCATCGCCTCGCTCTTGCATCTGCAGGCCAATTCCACCACCCAGCAGGACGTCAAGGCGGCGCTGACCAACGCGATGGGGCGGGTCGCCGCAGTGGCGCAGGTGCATCGCCGGCTCTACACCTCGCACGACCTCAAGAGCGTGCTGTTGAACCAGTATCTCGACGCCCTGCTCGAGGACCTCAGGCGGTCCGCCGAGGGTAACCGGATGTCGCGACTGACGCTGAAGTCCGAGCCGATCGAGATCGACCCCGACCGCGCGGTGGCGATCGGCATCATCGTCAACGAACTGGTGATGAACGCCGTCAAGTACGCCTATCCCGACGGCGCCGGTCCGATTCACGTCGACCTCAATGCGCAAGGCGACGATCTGGTGCTTTCGATCAGCGACGACGGGGTCGGCCTCAATGTCAGGGCCGATCCGCGCTCCACCGGCATGGGCCAGCGCATCGTCAGCGCCATGGCCACCAAGCTGGAGGCCAGCGTCGAGCGCGATCCCGCTCATCCCGGCACCCGGATCGTGCTGCGGTTTTGCAGGGTCAATGCCCCCGCGGCGAGGTCCACGAGCGCCGCCGGCTAGACTCGTCATATTCAGGATCTTGATATTCAGGATCTTGATATTCAGGATCTTGGGCCCACTTCACGTCATTTCAGATTTCGGTGAAACGTCGCCGCCCATGAGGCTGCTAATCCGGCCGTGCCCAACAAGGAGCCGGCCATGAACGCAAACGACACCATCGATATCGAAGCCATCCGCGCTGCGGAACGCATCTATCACGAATGGGACGACGCACTCGGGCGCAAGGACATCGACGCCGCCATGAGGCTCTACGCCCGGGATATCGTGCTGGAGAGCCCCCTCGTTCGCCACTTGCTCGGCGGCGCCGAAGGCATCGTCCGCGGTCGCGACAATCTGCGCAGTTTCGTCGAACTGGTCTTCGCGAGCGCGCCGCCCCTGCGACGGCGCCACCGCAAGGGCTTCTTTACCGACGGCAAGAGACTGATTTGGGAGTATCCGCGCGCAGCGCCGGATGGGCCGCAAATGGACCTCGTGGAAGTGATGGACATCGCCGATGGCCTCATCCAGCGACATTGCGTTTATTGGGGATGGCTGGGCGTCAGGGTTCTTGAAGAGGGTGGCCACCGACCCATCTGAGGTGCAAAGGAGTCCGGATGGCAGTTCAAGCGGGTTTCTCCAGGGTTGCCGCGTTGCTGGCCGATCCCGCGCGCGAGGCGATGCTCGTCGCGCTCGCCGACGGGCGGGCGCTGCCGGCGGGCGAACTGGCGAAGGCCGCCGGCATCACTCCGCAGAGCGCCAGCGGCCATTTGCGGAAGATGGTCGAGGGCGGAATCGTATCCGTCTGGTCGCAGGGACGCTCCCGTTATTTTCGACTGGCGAACGAACAGGTCGGCGCCGCCCTGGAGACCCTTGCAAACGTCGCCCAAGCCGAACCACGCCGCATCGCCGCCGTCCGGAGCTTGCCTGCGAATCTGCGGGCGGCGCGGTGTTGCTATACGCACATTGCGGGCCGCCTTGGCGTGGCGTTGGCGGACGCCCTTGTCAGATGCGGCTACGTCGCGAGCGAAGGCGATTGCGTCGAATTGACGGACCGGGGCGCACGATGGGCCGAGACGACCGGTTTTCCGCCGACTGCATGCCGGACCGACGCCGGTCATCTGCGAAAATGCCTCGACTGGACCGAGCGGCGGTTCCATTTCGCAGGCAGCCTGCCGAGCGCCGTCCTTCGACATTTGCTCGAAACCCGTCGTCTGGAACGGGGCGACCAGCGATCACTGATCGTCACCCTGCGGGGCAAGGCGTGGTTCGCCGAATTGGGTCTGGATCCGGACGGCTGGTCTTTGGTTGAGCGCGGTGCCTCCGGCCTGCTATCCTCCCGCGCATGACCTCACGCGACTCCGCCGCTTCCGAGATCACGCCCGAGGTGCTGCTGCGCGCCTATGCCTGCGGCATCTTCCCGATGGCCGAGAGCGCCGACGATCCGACCCTGTTCTGGGTCGAGCCGGAGATGCGCGGGGTGATTCCGCTCGACGGCTTTCGCGTCGCCTCGCGGCTCGCCCGCACCGTGCGCTCCGACGCTTTCACCGTCACCGTCGACACCGCGTTCAAGGTCGTCATCGCCGGCTGCGCCGCGCCGCAGCCCGGCCGCGACGACACCTGGATCAACAAGCGCATCCGGGATCTCTATGTCGGGCTGCACGAACTCGGACACGCCCACAGCGTGGAAGCCTGGCAGGACGGCGACCTCGTCGGCGGGCTGTATGGCGTCAGCCTCGGCCGCGCCTTCTTCGGCGAGAGCATGTTCCATCGCGCCCGCGACGCCTCGAAAGTGGCGCTGGTGCATCTGGTGGCGCGGCTGATCGCGGGCGGCTTCGAGCTGCTCGACACGCAATACGTTACCGAGCATCTGCGCAGTTTCGGCGCGGTCGAAATCCCGCGCCGCCGCTATACCGCGCTGCTCGACAAGGCGGTGCGAGGGGAAGCGGATTTTTGCAAATTGCCGGTCGACCAGCCGGTCAGCGGCGCGCAGGCGCTTGACATCATCGCCGCGCGCGGGTGACCGGACTTAACGCGCTTTCCAGCGAAAGCCTGCCCCAGACTTGATCCGGGGTGGAAACCGGTTCGTGTGAAGAAAACGCGTCAAATCGAGAATCTGGAGCCCCGTTTCGATTCAATCGAAACGGAAAGGGCTCTTGGCGATTGAAATCATCGCCGCGCGGGGGTGACCGGATCGAACCGGGCTTCGGTGTTACTGCCTGAAGATACCGAACAGCCCACCGGGTTGCTGAGGTGGCGGCGGCGGTGGCGGCGGCTGCTGCTGAGTCTGCTGTTGCGGCAGTGGCGGCGGCGGGCGCGGGACGGCCTGCTTGGGCGGTGCCGACCGCTTCTGCGCCGGCGGTGGCGGTGCCGCCGGCTTCGGCACATCGAGCGGCGCCGCGGTGACCACGGTCGTATCGGGGATTTTGCAGTCGGTCAGCCAGATGTCGTAGATCGGATGCTCGACGCCGTGCAGGCCGGGACTCGCCGCATACATCCAGCCGGAAAAAATCCGCTTCACCTCGCCCTGCAGCGTGATCTCGTCGACCTCGACAAAAGCGTCGGTGTTGGCGGCTTCGGTGGCCGGACGGGTGTAGCAGGCGTCGGTCTTGACCCGCAACGCGCCGAACTGGACGGTCTCGCCGATGTCCTCGTCGAAATTGATGATGCGCCCGGTGATCTTGTCCAACCCCGAAAAGCTCGCCTTCTTGTTGACGATCTTCTGCGCCGGCGGCTCGGTGACCACTTCGTCGCCGGGCTGCAGCGGGGCCGGCGATCCCGGCACGCTCTTGGGCTGGCGCTGGCCTGGCGGCAGGCCGGGCAACGGATTGGCTCCGGGCGGCGCGACCGCGATCCCCTGATTGGGCTGCGGCGGCGCCACCGCGATGCCCGGCGGAACGTTCTGCGGGATGACGGTGGTGCCCGGCGGTGGCGCCAGCGGCTGCGACTGCACGCTGCCGGGCGGCGGCACGCCCTGCCCCGGCAACGGCCGGTTCGGCGTCGGCAACACCCGGCCCTG
>Ga0302279_10004733_pt1 | contig 15760 bp, 14 predicted proteins | sample III_Bog_N3_3_FD_194541 | JGI IMG/M metagenome (GOLD analysis project Ga0302279, IMG submission 194541) | Peat permafrost microbial communities from Stordalen Mire near Abisko, Sweden - III_Bog_N3_3 | ecosystem: Environmental > Terrestrial > Soil > Wetlands > Peat | place: Sweden: Abisko...
CGCCTGAGCCTGCCGCGCCGGCGCCCGCCAACACTCCTGACACAAGGCTGTCAGGAGCGCCCCGCTAACGTGCTCCCGTGCCGCGCTGGTGCGGACAAGCAGGAGAGATCAGGATGAGCGAATCAGGAGCGGGGACGAGCGTGGCGGTGTGGTTCGAAATCCCGGCGCACGATTTCGAGCGCGCGGTGGGTTTTTACGAGACGCTGTTCGCGGTGTCGTTGCGGCGCGAGCAGATCGGCGGCTCGCGGATCGCGGTCTTTCCCTACGAACGCCCGGGCGTCAGCGGCGCGGTGGTCGAGGCGGGTGCGCTGACGCCGGGCGGCACCGGCCCGCTGGTCTACCTGAACTGCGACGGCCATCTCGACGCGGTGATCGCCCGCGTGGCGCCGGCCGGCGGCCGGTTGGCGGGCGACAAAATCGACCTGCCGCCGGGCATGGGCAGCTTTGCCCATGCCTTCGATCCGGAAGGCAACCGCATCGGCCTGCACGGCGCCTGATGCGCCCATTCTGATGCGCCCACTCTGATGCGCAGGGCCGACCGCCTGTTCCGATTGGTGCAACTGCTGCGCGGCGGTCGGCTGATGACCGCCCGCAGCCTGGGCGAGCGGCTGGAGGTGTCGGAGCGCACCGTGTATCGCGACGTGCGCGACCTGTTGCTGTCGGGCGTGCCGATCGAAGGCGAGGCCGGCGTCGGCTACGTGCTGCGCGCCGGCTTCGACCTGCCGCCGCTGATGTTCGACCGTGCCGAGATCGAGGCGGTCGTGCTCGGCACCCGCATGGCGCGCGCCTGGGGCGGCGCGCGGCTGGCGGCGGCGGCCGAGGAGGCGCTGCGCAAGATCGAGGCGGTGCTGCCGCCTTCCCTGCGCGAACGCGTCGACCGCACGCGGCTTTACGCGCCCGGCCATTTGGTGCAACCCGGGCTGCGCGCCGATCTCGACCGGCTGCACGCGGCCATCGACGCCGCGCGGCGGGTCGAATTCGGCTATACCGCCGAGGACGGTGCAGCCTCGCACCGGCAGGTGCGTCCGCTCGGCCTGTTCTTCTGGGGCGGCGTCTGGACGCTGGCGGCGTGGTGCGAACTGCGGCAGGATTTCCGCGCGTTCCGCATCGACCGGATGCAGGCGCTGGCACTCGGCGAGCCGTTTGCCCGCGAGACCGGGCGCGGCCTGCCGGACTATCTGGCCGTGGCCATGAAGGACTGAGCGGCGCCGGCGCCGCCGCTTGCCGACCGCCTGAGCATGCGGGTGGCCCGGCACCCTGGGCCGCCGCCCGACCCCGCCTTCGCAACGGAGCAGCACGATGCGCGACCTGACGGAATCGACGGCAACCGACGCGGTCGTGGCAAAACTCGCCGGCTGTGGCAATCCGCGTTTGCGGCAGGTGATGGTCAGCCTCGTGCGCCACCTGCACGGCTTCGTGCGCGAGATCGAACCGACCGATGCGGAGTGGTTCGCCGCGATAAAATTCCTCACCGACACCGGCCACATGTGCGATGACAAGCGGCAGGAATTCATCCTGCTGTCGGACACGCTCGGCGTCTCGACGCTGGTGGAACTGATCAACAACCGCAAGAGCCCGGGTGCCACGGAAACCAGCGTGCTCGGCCCGTTCTATGTCGAGGGCGCGCCGCAGTTGCCGCGCGGCGCCTCCATCGTCAAGGACGGCTCGGTCGCCGATCTGCGGGTGCATGGCCGCGTCCACGACGCCGACGCCAAGCCGATCGCCGGTGCGATGCTGGATGTCTGGCAGACCGCGCCGAACGGCATGTACGACGTGCAGGACCCGGCGCAGCCGGCGATGAACCTGCGCGGCAGATTTTCCACCGATGCCGACGGCAGCTTCGAGTTCTGTACGATCATGCCGACGCCGTACCCGGTGCCGCACGACGGCCCGGTCGGCGCGCTGCTGACCGCCACCGGGCGGCATCCGTGGCGGCCGGCGCATCTGCATGTCATCGTCACCGCGCCGGGCTTTCGCAGCCTGACCACGGCGCTGTATTTCGAGGACGACCCGTACGTTGACAGCGACGCGGTGTTTGGCGTGAAGGACGCGCTGGTGGTGCGCCCGCAGCGCCGCGACGACGGCGCCGGCGCGACCGTCGGCTATAACTTCGGGCTCGACCGCGTCTAGCCGAGCGAGCGCGCCAAGTCCCACGCCTGCTCGGCGATGCTGGCGCCACGGCCGCCAACGTCGAGCGCCTGCGCACTTGCAGCCGTGCCGTCCTGCGCGCGTTTCAGAATGCCGAGCAGGATCGCGGCGATGCGGAACATGCCGAACACGATGCAGTAGTCCCAGTCGGCCACTTTGGCTTGACCGATGCGCTCGAAATACGCCGCGACGTACGCGTCCTCAGTCGGAATCCCGAGCGCGGCAAAATCGCTGCCGGCGAGGCCGCGAAACAACGCCGGCGCAATCCGCCACGACATCGCGTGGTAGGCAAAATCCGCAATCGGGTCGCCGATGGTGGACAATTCCCAGTCCAGCACGGCGACGACGCGCGGCTCGCTCGGATGAAAGATCAAATTGTCCATGCGGAAATCGCCGTGCACGACGGCGGTCGCGTTGCGCGTTGGCAAATGCTGTGGCAGCCACGCGATCAGCCCGTCCATCGCCGCAATCGGCGCGGTTTCGGCGGCGCGATACTGCTTGGCCCAGCGCGCGATTTGGCGTGCGAGGTAATTTTCCGGCCGCCCAAACCCGTCCAGCCCGACCGCACGCCAGTCGACGCTGTGCAGCGCCGCGATGGTCGCATTCATCGAATCGAACATTTTTGCGCGGTCGTCCTTGGCGATGTCCGGCAATGTCTGGTCCCAGAACACGCGGCCGGCGACGAACGGCATCACGTAGAATGCCGAGCCGATCACGCCAGAATCCTCGCACAGCGCCAGCGGCCGCGCCACCGGCACAGCGGTGTCGCCGAGGGCGCGCATGACGCGGAATTCCCGCTCGACCGCGTGCGCGCTCGGCAGCGTCACGCCGGCCGGCTTGCGGCGCAGCACGTACTCGCCGCTGTCGCTGCTCAGCTTGAAGGTCGGGTTGGATTGCCCGCCCTCGAATTTTTGCAGCGCCGGTCGGCCGGCGTAGCCGGGTACGTTTCCCACAAGCCATGCCTGCAACGCCGCAATGTCGATGCCGTCTGCCATGTTGGCCTCACGCGTCATGACGGGTTACGCGATCCATACTGGCGTGCGCCGCCACGCGCGCCGAGAGGTCGACAATTTTTTGCGACGAGTCGAAATCCACCGTCCGTCCCTGCCGCCGCGTCGTGGCAGGCTAGCGCGGCGCGCGACCGCCGGACAGACCGGGGAGGGGCGCTGGACCGGACGGTATTCTGGCCAGGGCATTCCGCACCGTGTTAGACTATGCCCGTCGTCTGGAATCACACGCCAATGCCGATCTCCCTCAAGCATGGTGAATCGCCCCGGTCGGGAGGGCGCATGGCGCCGCGTTTCGCCGAACTGTCCGTCGTCGCCCTCGCCCATGCGGTCGACATCGACGGCCGTTCGTTGCCCGAGGGCACGCGCGGGACCGTTGTCGCCGCCTATCGCGACGGCGTCGGCTACGAGGTGGAGTTCGAGCGCCCGTTCCATGCCGTGGTGACGCTGGAAGCCGGTGACCTGACCGCTTGAGCCACCTGCCCAACCCGGCCGCCGCCGTTGTGGACGGCACCAAAGTCCGCGACTGGTCACGGCCTACTGAGGTCTGTCCCGCCCGCCCATGTCAGCCCGGCCGCCGCGCCGCCAGCAACACGTGCTGGCACGCGAGAACGACCTCGCCGCGCTGGTTCACCACCTCGCAGGTCTCCACCACTCGGCCGTGTCCCGGCCGCTTCGGGTCCGGTGCCACCTCGGTCACCGTCAGGCGCGTGAAAATGGTGTCGCCGATGAACACCGGCCGCGGAAACCGCAAACGGTCAAAACCGTAGGTGAAGGCGTGCGGATTGATCTCGCTGGCGGTCAGGCCGATGCCGATGGCAAAGGTCATCGTGCCGTGGGCGATGCGCTGGCCGAACGCCGTCGTGGCGGCGAACTCGGCGTCGGTGTGGTGCGGGAAGAAGTCGCCGGTATGCCCGGCATGCACCACCAGATCGGTCTCGGTGATGGTCCGCCCGTGCGTCTGGCGCGCTTCGCCGACCGCGTAGTCCTCGAAATACCGTGGCCGCGTGTGCATGTCGTCCCCCATCATTCGCTGGTGAAAATCTATTTCATATGTGGGCGACCATGCTAGCATCCCTGCCAACCAAAGACCGGGGGAGGACATGCCGGACCCACAAAATTTCGCGCCGACCGTCGGCGTTGCCTCGACGTTTCCCACCGACATGCCCGCCGACCATGCCGCCATCCCGGTGTGGAACGCGGAAAACTGGTTCTACGACGATTTTTTGCCCGGCCAGAAAATCCGCTCGCTGCGCCGCACCATCAGCGAGGGCGAGAGCCACCTGTTCAACACGCTGGTGCTCGATGCCCACCCCTACGTACAGGACGAAATGTTCGCCGAACGGGAGGGGAAATTCGGCCGCCGGCTGGTCGCCGGCGCCTTCGTGTTTTCGGCCGGGCTCGGCCTCGTCGCCACAAACTGTGTCAACGCCTTCAGCTACGGCTACGACCGGCTGCGCTTCATCAAGCCGGTGTTCATCGGCGAGACCATCTACACGATCCGCGAAAACCTGGAAAAACGCCCCAAATACAAGGAAATGGGCCTGATCAAGGCCAGCTACTCGGTGTTCAAGGGCGAAGGCGAGATCGTGCTGTACTGCGAGCATCTGCAAACCGTGACATACCGCAACCCGGCCGACTGGGCCGGCCGCACGGAGCAGGCGTGATGGCGACGATGCCGCTCGACGGGATTCTGGTGCTCGACATGAGCCAGTTCCTGTCCGGCCCGTATGCGGCGCTGCGTCTGGCCGATCTCGGCGCGCGGGTCATCAAGATCGAACGGCCGGACGGCGGTGATTTGTGCCGGCGCCTCTACCTCACTGACACCGAGATCGGCGGGGACTCAACGCTGTTCCACGCCATCAACCGCGGCAAGGAAAGTTTTGCCGCCGACCTGAAGAACCCCGCCGACCTTGCGGCGCTGTGGCAGCTGATCGGCCGCGCCGACGTGGTCATCCAGAATTTCCGGCCCGGCGTGATCGACCGCATCGGCCTCGGCTGGCCTGCGGTGCATGCGCGGCACCCCCGCGTCGTCTACGCCAGCATCACCGGCTGGGGCCTGGACGGGCCATGGGTCGATCTGCCCGGCCAGGACCTGTTGGCGCAGTCGCGCTCGGGCGTGACCTGGCTGAACGGCGACGCCGACGACGGCCCGGTGCCGTTCGGCCTCGCGGTCGCCGACATGCTGGCGGGGGCGACGGTGGTGCAGGGCGTGCTGGCGGCCCTGGTGCGGCGCGGCGTCACCGGAATCGGCGCGCATGTCGAAACCAGCCTGCTGGAAGCCCTGGTGGATTTCCAGTTCGAGGTGCTGACCACCTACCTCAACGACGGCAACCGCCTGCCGCAACGCTCCGGCTTCCGCAGCGCGCACGCCTATCTGTCCGCACCGTACGGCATCTACCGCACCCAGGACGGCTGGCTCGCCATCGCCATGACGCCGCTCGCCAAACTGCAAACGCTGCTCGACCTGCCGGAGCTGGCGCCGTATGCGGCGGACGCAAAACTCGGGTTTTTGCATCGCGACGACATCAAGCGGCTGATCGCAGCCCATCTGGTGGAGCAAACCACGCAACACTGGCTCGACGTCCTGCAACCGGCGGACGTCTGGTGTGCGGCCGTGCTGCAATGGCCGGAGTTGCTGGCAAGCGAGGGGTTCAAAGTGCTGGACATGCTGCAAACCGTGACACGCCCGGACAATGTCCGCATCGCCACCACGCGCGCGCCGCTGCGCATCGACGGCGTCCGCCCGGCCACGCCCGCCGCCGCCCCACGCATCGGCGAGCATACCGAAGCCCTGCGCGCGGAGTTCGGGCTATGACGGCGCTGCGCGGCATGACCTGGAGCCACCCGCGCGGTTTTGACCCGCTGGTCGCCTGTTCCGCGCTCTGGCACGCGAAAACCGGCGTCGCGGTGACCTGGGAGCAGCGTTCGCTGCAGGATTTTGAGAGTTATCCGGTCGAGGATCTGGCGCGGCGCTACGACCTGATCGTCATCGACCATCCGCATATCGGCCAGATCGTGCGCGAGGCATGCCTGCTGCCGCTGAACCGGCCGGAGCGTGTGCCCGACCTGATCCGGCTGGCGAACCAGTCGGTCGGCGAATCGTTCGGCACCTATCGCTGGCGCGGCGAGCAATGGGCGCTGCCGATCGACGCGGCGGCGCAGGTGCAGGCGTGGCGGCCGGACCGGTTGGCCGGCTCGGTGCGAACCTTCGACGACCTGCTGGCGCTGGCTGCCGCCGGCCGTGTGCTGCTGCCGATGCGCCCGCCGCATTCGCTGATGGTGTTCTACACGCTCGCCGCCAATCTCGGGCAACCGGCCGGGGCACTCGGGCAGGCCGGGCTGATTGACCCGGATGCCGGTGCTGCGGTGTATGAGCGCATTCGCGCGCTGATGCGGCACATCGACCCGGCCTGCTATGGCATGGACCCGATCGCCGCGTCCGAGCGCATGGCGCGGCCGGACGCGGCCGAACATTGTTCCCCCTATCTGTATGGCTATGTCAGCTACGCCCGCCCCGGCTTCCGGCCGGCCCCGCTCGGCTTTGCCGACATCCCGGTGGCGGGCGAACAGGGGCCGGTCGGTTCCGCCCTCGGCGGCACCGGCATCGCCGTCTCGGCGTTTTGTGCGGCGCCGGAGGCGGCCGTCGATTTCGCCTTCTGGCTGGCGAGTGCCGACGTGCAGCGCGGCCCCTACGCCGAGGCCGGCGGCCAACCCGGCAACGCGGTCGCCTGGGCCGACGCGGCGGTGAACGCGGCGACCGGCAATTTCTATCGGAACACCCGCGCGACCCTGGAAGGCGCCTGGGTGCGCCCGCGCCACGACGGCTACATGGCGTTCCAGCAAGCTGGTGCCGAACGCCTGAATGCCGGCCTGCAAGGCGGCGAACCGGCGGCGATCGTCGTCGCGGACTTGAACCGGCTGTACGTGGAGGGTTTTGGCTGAGCCGCCGCCCTACGCCCGCAGCAACCCCTTCATCGGCGGCGCGCCGGCACTGTCGGGGAACACCGCCGCCAGCGTCGCCGCGTCGAAAGCAAAATGCTGCGCGAGCAGGCCCTTGGCGACGCCGCGCAGATCGGCGGTCGGTTGCAGGTCGCGATTCTCGAACAGATTGGGCTGGGCCAGGCCCGGCCAGGTGCCGGCCACGCGTCCGCCGGCAACCGCGCCGCCGAGTACGAAGGCGACCGAGGCGGTGCCGTGGTCGGTGCCCTGCGTGCCGTTGCCGCGCACGGTGCGGCCGAACTCGGTCACCACCAGCACCACCGTCTGTTTCCAGGCCTCGCCCATGCCGTCCTTCAGGTTGGCCATGCCGTCGTCCAGCGTTTTCAGCACCGGCGGCAGGCGTTGCATCTGGTGCGCATGGGTGTCCCAGCCGCCGACCTCCAGCGCCCCCAGCCGTGGCCCGTCGGGGGCCGCCAGCAGTTTGCCGGCGGCTGCGCACAGCGAGGGGAACGCGCCCTGGTTCGGCAGTGGCGCCATGCCGGCGAGCGCCGCGGCGGAAAAGCCGCGCTCCTGCAACGCCATCGCGATCGCCGGCCCGGTCGTCGGGTCGGGTGCGTGCAGTGCGGCGAGTTCGGCGTAGAACCCGGCATCGACGTGCCCGCCGCCGGCCGGCATCCAGGTGCCCACCGGCGCCGGCCCGCGCAGCAGCAGCGGCAGCGACGGGCCGACCGCCAGCGCCGTCTCGCCGCTCTTCGGCGGGCCGAACCTGCCGGCGACGCGATTCAGCCAGCCGCTGGTGATGCCCTCGTGCAGCGAGCCGAGTTCCAGCCGGTCCTGTGCGACGAAATGGCTGCGCGTGCCGGTGCCGTTGCTGACCGCATGCACCGGCAGCAGATCGCCGGCCGCATACATCGCGTGCAGCGCCGGCAGCGCCGGGTGCAGGCCGTAAAATCCGCCCAGGTCGAGCAGCCCGTCCGTCTGTCCCGGCCGCTTCGGCACCAGCCCGCCGCGCCAGCCGACCAGATGCGGGTCGCCGTACGGCACCACCGCCGCCAGCCCGTCGAGCGCGCCGCGCAGGATCACCACGACGAAGCGCCGGTCGGTCGGCGCCGCCGCCAGCGCCAGCGAGGCACCGCGCAGCGTAGCGACGGCAGCCAGCCCCAGCAGCGTCGCGCGCCGTGTCGTCAGGGGCGGGCCGTGCGGTGCCATGACACCTATCTCCGCTGGAATTCGGGGCTGGCCAGCGCCAGCGCCACCGCCTCGCGGCGGGAGCCGGCACGCTGGATCGCCTGCCGCGTCGCGGTGCCTAGCAGGTCGCCCATGCTGGCCTCGGCCAGCGCCATCGGGTCGAGCGTCGGGTGCTTGCCTGCCACACCCACCGCCCAGTCGGCGCGGCGCAACAGCATCTCGCCGTCCGCCCAGTCCGCCGCCGTGTCGGGCCAGCCGTTCGGCAGCGGCGCGTTCAGCAGCGGCTGGCCGAAATGCCCCATCAGCCCGAGCATGTCCGGCCGCTCGGCCTCCGGCAGGTCCAGCGCCCGCACCGAGGCGACCACGTAGTCGGCCGGCGCGCGCAGCTTTGTCAGCGGTTGCCACGCCGCCGGCAGGTCGAGCATTGCCAGCGTCGCCGCCTTCAGGTCGCCATGCGTCTGCCGCAGCACGTCGGCGATGCGCCTGACGTCGTCTTGCGCCGGCTGGTCGGCGGCGAAATGCCGCAGCAGCCGCTCGGCGACCCGCCGGAATGTCGCCGGATGGTTGCCGAGCCACGTCAGCGCCGCCTCGCCGCCCGCTTCGCCTTCCGGGAAGCTCATGCCCATCACCGTCTTCGGTCCGGGCTGATGCCGCTCCGGCATGAAGGCGAAGCCGGGGGAGGCCGCACCCATGTCCACCGACCAGCCGGTCAGCACCTTGGCGAACTCGGTCACGTCGTTTTGGGTGTAACCGGCGGTGACGCCGATGGTGTGCAGTTCCAGGCATTCGCGCGCCAGGTTCTCGTTCAGCCCGCGATGGTTGCGCAGGCCGGCCGCACTCTCCGGCCCCATGGACTCGTGGTTGTCGAGATACCACAGCATCGCCGGATGCCGGATCACCGCGCGCAGCATGTCGACGAAGCGGCCGGTGACGTGCGGGCGGATCGCCTCCTGCACATAAGGCAACGCCAGCGGCCGCAACTCGCCCTTGCGCAGGCTGACGGTGAAATGGTTGGCCCACAGCCAGACCAGCCGCTCGCGGAACGGCACCTCGGTTTCGGCGAGGATGCGCATGGCGATCGGCGCGTCGGCCTTCCACAGCAGGCTGACGCGCGACGGCTGCCCCTCCATCACCTTCATCTCGCGGTCGAGCCGATGCGCCTCCAGCGCCGCCAGCATTGAGGAGATCGGCGCCGCCTGCGCCGGGTCCGGCTCCTGCGCCTGCGCCCGCAGCCACGCCTTCGCATCGGTGGGCAGCGCCTCGCTGCCGCGCCGCCCAAGGCCGAACCGGATCATCGCGTGCATGGGGTCAAGGGTCATGGCAATCGTCACTGTAGCGCGAATGCCGCTGCGCGTGGGTTAGGAAGCGGTAAGGTATGGCGGTTGCCCGGCCCCCTAGCCGAGCAACCGCTCCAGCACCTGCCGGTGCTGCTCCAGCACCACATGACGCTTCGTCTTCTGAGTCGCCGTCAGCGTGCCGCCGTCGATCGTGAACGCGGGCACGATCGCGTGCTTGCGGATGCGCTCGGTCACCGACAGGCGCATGTTGACGGCGGTGACGGCGGCGGCCACCGCGACCTCGTCGCAGCCGTCGGCGGCGACCAGCAGGGCGGTCAGGCCGGCGCGGCCTTCGCCGAGCACCAGCGCCTGCGCGATCTGCGGCTGCGCGATCAGCAGGCCCTCGATGCGGGCTGGCGAGACGTTCTCGCCGCCGCTGAGCACGATCATGTCCTTCTTGCGGTCGGTGATGCTCAGGTAGCCATCGGCGTCGAGCGCGCCGATGTCGCCGGTGTGCAGCCAGCCGTCGCGGATCACGGCGGCGGTTTCGTCCGGCCGGCCCCAGTAGCCCTCCATCACCAGATCGCCGCGCAGCAGAATCTCGCCGTCGGCGGCGATGCGCAGGTCGACGCCGGCGAGTGCCCGACCGACCGAGCCGACGCGGGTGGCGCCGCGCGTGTTGGCGGAGACGACCGGGCCGGCCTCGGTCTGGCCATAGCCTTGCAGCAGTTCCAGGCCGATGCCGAGGAAGAAGCGCCACACCTCCGGCTCCAGCCGCGCGCCGCCGGACATGGCGGCTTTCAGCCGGCCGCCGAAACGCGCGCGCACCTTTTTGCGCACCAGCCGTTCCAGCAAGGGGTCGGCGAGGCGTTCGGCCAGACCGAGCCGGATGCCCTCGATGCGCTTGTCGCCGATCCGCAGCGCCGCGTCGAACAGGCGCTGCTGCCAGGGTTGCTGCCGCGCCACCTGTGCGAGGATGCGGCCCCGGATCACTTCGAGCACGCGCGGCACGATGGTGATGATGGTCGGCCGCACCGCCAGCAGGTCGGCGGCCAGATGCTCGACGCCGCGGGAATAGACCACCTCGGTGCCGATGCTGAGCAGGAAGAACTGGCCGGCGGTGTGCTCGAAGGAATGCGACAGCGGCAGGAACGACAGATACACCTCGTCGTGCAGGTCGAGCGGGCGCACCAGTGGTGCGGCACCCTGGCAGTTCGACAGGATCGCGCGGTGCGACAGCATCACCCCCTTCGGTACGCCGCCGGTGCCGGAGGTGTAGATCAGGCAGGCGAGCGCGCCGGGCGGGATCTCGGCCGCCTCGGCGGCGATGTCGGCGAACGGGCCGGCGCCTTGGGTCAGTTTCGCCCATGAGAGCGTGGGCACGCCCTGCACCTCGGCGCCGTCCAGCGTCACCAGCAGGTCGCGCGCGCCGGCCGCCGCCAGCTTGGCGGCGTGGCTGTGGGTCGAGCAGATCGCCACAAGCGCGCCGCTGTCGCGCAGCACGTGGGCGTGGTCCTCGACGGTGTTGGTGGTGTAGGTGGGCACCGGCACGGCGCGCAGGGCGAGCAGCGCGGTCTCGACGATGGGGTATTCGGGGCGGTTCTCGCTGACGATCAGCACCCGGTCGCCGGCCGCGACGCCGGCCGCCCGCAGGCCGCGCGCGGCGGCGGCGGAGAGGCTGGCGAAGCGGCCCCAGGTGACGCCGTGCCACGCACCGTCGCGAAAGCCGCGCAGCATCGGCCGCTCCGGCCACTGCCTGGCGCGGTCGAACATCATCGCCGCCAGGTTCGGCCAACGTGGATAAGAGTCCATGGAACGCTGCCCCCTGCGCTCAGACCTTTGACGGCCAGCCCGCGTCGATTACATGACAGTCTGATAGCCAAAGACAGGACACCCAAGTCTATGCCCGACGGACAGGCCGGCGCCGCCCCTCGCGAGACCCAGCACGCTTCCAACCTCCCGACCTGGGATCTGGCCGACCTGTATCCCGGGCCGGACAGCCCGGAGTTGCAGGCCGACCTCGACCGCGCCGAGACCGCCTCCCGCGCCTTCGCCGCCGCGCATGCCGGCCGTGTGGCGGCAATGCCGGGCAAGGCGCTGGCCGAGGCCATACAGGAATACGAGCGCATCGAGGAAGTGCTCGGCCGCGTGATGTCGTACGCGCAACTGCTGTTCAGCGGCGATTCCACCGACCCCGGCATCGGCCGCTTCAGCCAGTCGATGAACGAGCGCGTCACCGCGATCAGCAGCGACCTGATCTTCTTCACGCTGGAGATCAACCGGCTGGACGAGGCGGTGCTGGAGGAGAAGCTGGCCGAGGCGTCGCTGGCGCATTGGGCGCCGTGGCTGCGCGATCTGCGGGTGTTCCGCCCGCACCAGTTGTCCGACGAGTTGGAAAAACTGCTGCACGACAAGGAAGTCACCGGCCGCGCCGCGTGGTCGCGGCTGTTCGACGAGACGGTCGCGGGGATGCGGGTTTCGGTCGGCGGCGAGGACCTGACGGTCAGCGCGGCACTGAACCAGCTGTCCGACCGCGACCGTGGCGTGCGCGAGGCCGCCGGCAAGGCGATCGGCGCTGCCTTCGGGGCGCAGATAAAACTGTTCGCCTTGGTGACCAACACGCTGGCCAAGGACAAGGAGATCATCGACACGTGGCGCCACTACCCGCGCCCCGGCAGCCTGCGCAACCGCGCCAACATGGTCGAGGACGCGGTGGTGGACGCGCTGGTGAGTGCCGTGACCGCCGATTACCCGCGGCTGGCGCATCGCTATTACCTGATGAAGGCGCGCTGGCTCGGCCTGCCCAAGCTACAGCACTGGGACCGCAACGCGCCGCTACCGGAGGATGCCGACAGCCAGATCCCCTGGCCGGAAGCGCGGCGCCGCGTGCTCGACGCCTACGGCGCGTTCTCGCCTGATCTGGCGAAGGTGGGCGCGCGCTTTTTCGAAAAGCCCTGGATCGACGCGGAATTGCGGCCGGGCAAGGCAGGCGGCGCGTTCGCCCACCCGACGGTGCCGTCGGCGCATCCGTATCTGCTGCTGAACTACCACGGCCGCACCCGCGACGTGATGACGCTGGCGCACGAACTGGGCCACGGCGTGCATCAGGTGCTGGCGGGCGACCAGGGCTATCTGATGTCCGGCACGCCGCTGACGCTGGCCGAGACCGCCAGCGTGTTCGGCGAGATGCTGACCTTCCGCGCCCTGCTGGATGCCGAGACCGACCCGAAGCGCCGCCGCATCATGCTGGCGAGCAAGGTCGAGGACATGTTGAACACGGTGGTGCGGCAGATTGCGTTCTACCAGTTCGAGACCAGGTTGCATGACGAGCGGCGCACCGGCGAGCTGGTGCCCGACCGGATCGGCGAGATCTGGATGGGCGTGCAGACCGAGAGCCTCGGCCCGGCATTCGAGTTCACGCCGGAATACAAGGTGTTCTGGTCGTACGTGCCGCACTTCATCCACTCGCCGTTTTATGTCTATGCCTACGCGTTCGGCGATTGCCTGGTGAATGCGCTGTATTCCGTGTTCCAGGACGGCCATCCGGGCTTCCAGGCGAAATATCTGGACATGCTGCGCGCCGGCGGCACCAAGCGGCACAAGGAATTGCTGGCGCCGTTCGGGCTCGACGCCACCGATCCGGCGTTCTGGAAACGCGGGTTGGACGTGATATCTGGCTTCATCGACGAATTGCAGGCGGGAACCTAATGTCCGAAGCCGAAGACCATTCCACCCTGTTCGGCGAGATCCGCCGCTTCGCCCGCACCTCGGGCGCGGTCGGCGGCATCGCGGCGCGGGTGGTGGGTGCGCGTGCCTTCGGCATCCGCAACGACCGCGCGGCGCATGCCGAAGACCTGAAGGCCATTCTCGGCGGGCTGAAGGGCCCGCTGATGAAGGTGGCGCAGTTCCTCTCGACGGTGCCGGACGCGCTGCCGGACGAATACGCGTTGGAGTTGTCGCAGTTGCAGTCCAACGCTCCGGCGATGGGCGCGGCGTTTGTGCGGCGCCGCATGAGCAGCGAACTCGGGCCGGACTGGCTGAGCAAGTTCAGGCATTTCGGCGAGACGGCGACGGCGGCGGCGAGCCTTGGGCAGGTCCACAAGGCGACGCTGCATGACGGCCGCGTGGTCGCCTGCAAGCTGCAATACCCGGACATGGCGAGCACGGTGGAAGCCGATCTGCGGCAACTGAAGCTCGCGATGGCGGTCTATCATCGCATGGATGGCGCGATCAAACAGGAAGACATCTACGAGGAACTGTCCGAGCGGCTGCGCGAGGAACTGGATTACCTGCGCGAGGCGGCGCAGATGCGCCTGTACGGCGCGATGCTGCACGACGAGGATCTGGTGCATATCCCCTCGCCGGTGCCGGGCTACTGCACCAAGCGGCTGCTGACGATGACGTGGCTCGACGGCAGGCCGCTGATGCGGCGGCTGGAGGAGGACCCGCCGCAGGAGGAACGCAACCGGATCGCGGAGTCGCTGTTCCGCGCCTGGTACGTGCCGTTCTATCGCTACGGCGTGATCCACGGCGACCCGCACCTGGGCAACTATCAGGTGCGGCCGGACGGCAGCGTCAACCTGCTGGATTTCGGCGTGGTGCGGGTGTTCCCGGCGACCTTCGTGCGCGGCGTGATCGAGTTGTTCGAGGCGGTGCGCGACAACGACGACAACAAGGCGCGCGCGGCGTACGCCACCTGGGGCTTCAGCAACATCAGCGACGAGCAGTTGGAGGTGCTGAACGAGTGGGCGCGCTTCCTGTACGAGCCGCTGACGCAGGACCGCGTGCGGCGCATCCAGGAGACCGACGACCCGATGTTCGGCCGCCGGGTTGCGCAACGCGTGCATGCCGGGCTGAAGCGCACCGGCGGCGTGCGGCCTCCGCGCGAGTTCGTGCTGATGGACCGCAGCGCCATCGCGCTCGGCGGCGTGTTCCTGCGGCTGAAGGCGGAGCTGAACTGGTCGCGGCTGTTCCACGATCTGATCGCCGATTTCTCCGTCGAATCGCTGGCGGCCCGGCAGGCGGCGGCGCTGACCGCGGCGGGCGTGCCGGGGACCCTGGTGAAGCCGACCTGACCGGCGGCAACCATTCATTAAGCCATTACGCTTTTGATAAGGCTGCGGCGGGAGCGCTCGCCGACCGGAGCCGAGGGTGAGGCCATGAGCGAGACGCTGACGCCGAGCTTCGCCGAGCCGCATGCGCGCATGACGCAGGCGGTCATGCTGGCGCGGGGCGGCGAGTACGCGCGGGCGGAGGCGGCGGCGCTGGCGCTGGCGCGCACCTATCCGGCCGATCTGAACATCCTGCACCAGACCGGCGTCGTGCTGCAGATCGGCGGCGCGCTCGACGAGGCGCTGGGCATGTTCCATGCGGCGCTGGCGCTGTGCCCTGGCTTTCACTACTCCGAGATGGAGGTCGCCAACACGCTGCTGGCGCTGCGCCGGCCGGCGGAGGCGGCAGAGTGGTATCTGCGGGCGGCTGCGTCCGAGCCGAGCTATGGCCTGGCGTTCCGCCGCGCCGGCGAGGTGCTGCACGGTCTGGGCCGGCACGCCGAGGCGTTGCGGGCGTTGCAGCAGGCGCACGGCTGCGACCCGACCGATCCGGAGGTAGCGGCGGCGCTGGCGACGCTGCTGGTGTTCCACAACCGGCGCGACGCGGCGGCCGAGGTGTTCGCGGCACTGCTGCCGGCCGGCCGCATGCGCGCGACCGACCACGCGCGCTACCTGAAACTGCTGACCGAACTCGGGCAGTTCGACAAGGTGGTCGCCAATGCCGCGCTGTTCCCGGACGATCTGCTCTCGCCGCATGGCTACGAGGCGGCGGTGCTCGCTGGCCACGCCGCGCTGGCAGCGAGTTTCGATCTGCCAGCTTTGGTCGCGGCCGCGACGGCGCGGCAGCAGAGCGAACGGTGGCTCTCGACGCAGGCGGTGCTGGGCCGGTTGCGGGCCGCCATCGCGGCGCGCGCGCCACTGTCGCTGATTCGCGTCGGCGACGGCGAGGCGCGGTTTCTCGCGTACGGCGACCCGGCGTTGCGCGGCCAGCTCAGCGCCACGCACGCGCAAATGCTCGGCGACGTGCCGTTCCGCAACTGGTTCGGGCGGCCGGTGAGCGCCGCCGACACCATCGAGATCGCCCGGCTGCGCGCGGCCACCATCACGGCGATGGAGCAGGCGGACATTCTCGGCGTGACGGCGGCGG
>Ga0302279_10004735_pt1 | contig 15757 bp, 16 predicted proteins | sample III_Bog_N3_3_FD_194541 | JGI IMG/M metagenome (GOLD analysis project Ga0302279, IMG submission 194541) | Peat permafrost microbial communities from Stordalen Mire near Abisko, Sweden - III_Bog_N3_3 | ecosystem: Environmental > Terrestrial > Soil > Wetlands > Peat | place: Sweden: Abisko...
CAGGAGCTGAGCGGCAGCGACGGCGACAACGTGAGCCAGCACCACGTGCCGGCGGCCGCCGCGCACGGCTGAGCCACTCTCAGAAGGCTCCTCCGACGATCCGGCGGGGGTCGTACGAGTGGAACAGCGCGGGAGTCACCTCGACACCGACGATCCCCGACGCCCGCGCCAGGTCGGGGTCCGCTCGCAGGGTCACGAAGCCCCTCGCGACGGATCCGAACGCCACCCTCGCCGGGGGGAGATCGTGGCAGCCGTCCCAGGCCTGGTAGCGCCCCGGCAACCAGCGCACGCCGTACGTCAGCGTCGCCACCAGCTCCGCATGGTTCTCGTGGGCGATCGACCGCGCGCCGGCACCGAGCCGGAGGCCGAAGGCGCCGAAGCTCGCCGTGCCGACGCTCCCCAGCCCCAGCCCGAGGCCCCCTTCCAGCGCTGCCCCGGCGAAGTCCGTGCTGCCCTGCGCCCAGGGCCCCAGCCGCAGCTCGGCCGTCTTCCGCGAGGGGAACCCCAGGTAGGACGCGACCGCGGTCGACCCCTCCAGCCCGACGCCGACCAGCGCCCGCGCCTCCGACGTCACGCCACCTGCGACCCAGTTCGTCCATTCGAAGGGAGAAGGCTGAGGCGTCTGGCGCACGGCGCAGCAGCGGAGCGGACCGGTGATCTGGATCTCCTGCGCGCGCGCTTGCGCAGGCGCGAACATCGCGAGGGCGGCGACGAGGAACGCGCTTCGCATCCGCGGTAGCCTACCATCGACGACTATTTGGCGTGCGCAACAGCGCGCCGACGGGTGCGTGCTCGTGGAGGCGTTGCTCAGACGCCACACGGCGAGCGCCCTACTTCGGTGCCGTCACCACGGTGCCATCGTCCTGGTTCGTCCAGTAGACGTTCGTCTGATCCACCGCGAGGGAGTGCCTGGGGGAGACATCGGAGGAGGGATCGAAGGTGAACCCCACTACGACCATGGCGCCTCCAGTCTTGGGCTCGAGCATCGCAGCGCCGTTCGTGACTCCGGAACCAAGGAGGAACGTGGAGAACAACTGCATCCAGTAGATGTTCGTGTCGTCGACTGCGAGCTGGGTCACCGGGTACAACCCCGACGGCTCGGGCCCGTCGAAGTCGACCTCCGGCCCGCCGGCCTTCGGCACCTTGCCGATGCCGCCCGGTGACATGGCGGCGGACAGGCCTTTCCCCCAGTAAACGAAGGTGTCGTCGAGCGCGATGCCGCCGGGAGCGGAGTCGGCGGCGAGCAGTGTGAGTTGGCTTCCATCCTTGGCGACTCGCTTCACTCCGTTGGCTGTCGTCCAGTAGATGCTCGTCGCGTCGATCGCCATGCCTACGGGGTTGCCGTCGTCCACCACCAGAGTTGTGGGGGGGCCGCCAGCGAGATCGACCTTCATTACCGCTCCCGTGCCCGTCCACGACTCCGAGACCGTCGTCCAGTAGACGCTGGTATCGTCGACGGCGATGCTCCCGGGCACGAAGGAGCCTTGGGCCAGCGTCGTCAGCCCGCTCCCGTCCTTCGCGACTCTCCACACCCTCCCAATGGGGTTGTTCGTGCTGAAATATACGTTCAGCGCGTCCAGCGCGAGGGGACTTCCTCCGATCGCCAGCGTCAGCGGTGCTGTACCGTCGACCAGGTTCTTGGCGAGCTTCTGCGCGCCGCTCTCCGTGCCCCAGTACACGCTCGTATCGTCCACCGCGATGCCGTCTGGGAGAAACTGCTGCGATGCGAGCGTGGTCGGTGACGCGTCGGGACACACGAGGGAGAGCTGCTGGCAAAGCGCCTCACCCCCGATGCCGTGCCCACCCGGACTGCCCGCGCCGGCTCCGCTCGGCCCGCCGCCAGCCCCTTGCACTGGAGGAGCCAGTCCGAAAAGATCCCCGCACCCGGCTCCGAGCGCGACGACCATCGGAAGAAGGAAGAAGAGGGTCGCCTTCATCAAGATTGCCTGACCTGGCGAGCCTGCCGCTCGCCGCCCCCGGCATGGTAGCACGATGGCCGGGTGTGGAGCCGCATCCCCAGCATGCGCGCGGGAGATGAAGACGTTGACCGGCGCTGCTGCTGCCCACGGGCAATGTGCCAGGGCTCCGCAGCGGTCAGCGCAGCCGCAGGGCCATCTGCACGTCGTCGATGACCGGCCCGGCGTCGAGGCGGAAGGCGTCCGGGCGCTCGCCGATCACCACGAAGCCCATGCGCTCGTAGAGCTTGCGCGCCGGCGCGTTCTCCGAGAACACGCCGAGATCGATGAACGAGAGCCGCGCCTCGTCGCGCGCCCAGCGCACCGCCGTCTCCAGCAGCCGCCCCCCGTGCCCGCGCCCGGTGTACGGGCGCACGATCCCGATCCCCAGCGTGGCCCGGTGCATCTCCACCGCCACCCGCCCGCCCCGCAGCTCGACGTGGCCGGCGACGCGCCCCCGGTCCAGGAGCAGCCAGGTCCGCCCCCACAGGGGCTCGTCCAGCCCCTTCACCACGCGCTGGACGAAGCTGGCGCGCACCTCCTCCCGGGCCCAGGTGCGCGACAGGGCGAAGTGCGGAGAGCCGCCGCGGCCCGACTCCGCCATGTGCTCCACCATGTGCCGCGCGTAGGCGTCGGGGTCGTCGCCGTCGAGGCGGGCGAGGCGGATGGTCAGCGGCGTCGGCTCGGCCGGTGAGAGGCTCATGTCGGCGACATCCTACAGCTTCTGGCCCGCGGGCCGCGGCGGTGCAGAGGATTCCTTCCTCGACTGCCCGATCCCTGCGACAATCCGGACACCATGCGTACTCCCGCGCTCATCGTGCTCGTCGTCGGTGCGCTGTCAGCGGCGAGCTGCGCGCAGGGGAGCGAGCTCGGCGGCCTCGGCGCCGGCTTCGGCGGCGCGCCGGGCGGCGGCGAGGGGGGAGCGCGCAGCACGGCGAGCGTCGGCGGCCAGGGCGGGGCGCCCACCACGGCCAGCGCCGGCGGGGCGAGCCCGACGTCGAGCGGCGCGGAGACGGCCTCGTCCTCGGGCCCCTCGTCCAGCGCGACCACCAGCGCGACCGCCGCCTCTTCCAGCGCGACCACCAGCGCGACCACCGCCGCCAGCTCGACGAGCGCCTCGTCGACCACCAGCAGCGCGGGCTCGACGTGCTTCATCGTGCCCGGCACCTGCAGCACCGCCCTGTGCCTCGCCGAGTGTGTGACCTGCAAGAAGGTCGGCCTCTGCAGCGGCTCGACCTGCGTCTGTTACTGAAAGCGTGCGGAGGGCCCTTCCGCGGCGCGCGGTTCGTTGTAGATTCCGCGCATGACCGCCGCCCACCGCCCCCGCCCGCTGGTCCTGACCATCCTCGATGGCTTCGGTGAACGCGCCGAGCGCGACGCCAACGCGATCCGGCTCGCCAAGACCCCTCACCTCGACGCCCTCGCGGCCGGCCCCCACACGCTGATCGGCACCAGCGGCCCCGACGTCGGCCTGCCCGTCGGTCAGATGGGCAACAGCGAGGTCGGGCACCTCAACTTCGGCGCGGGGCGCATCGCGATGATGGACATCTCGCGCATCGACGTGGCCGTCGCCGAGAAGACGCTCCGCCAGAACCCGATCATCGACCGCACCCTCAACCTCGCCCGGGACCACCACGCCGTCCGCGAGCCGGGGCACCCGCAGACCGCGGGGCGGCTCCACCTCTTCGGCCTCGTCTCCGACGGCGGCGTGCACTCCTCGCTCAACCACCTCTTCGCCCTCATCGACGCCGCCCACGCCGACGAGGTCCCGGTCGTCGTCCACGCCTTCCTCGACGGCCGCGACACCCCGCCGAAGAGCGCGGCCGGCTACCTGACCCAGCTCGAGAACGCGCTCGACCACGGCAAGAGGGGCATCATCGGCACCATCTCCGGCCGCTACTGGGCCATGGACCGCGACAAGCGCTGGGACCGCGTCCACAAGGCCTTCAAGGCCATGGTCCGCGGGGAGGCGCCGCGCGCGGAGACCTGGTTTGCGGCCCTCTCGGAGAGCTACGGCAAGGGCATCCACGACGAGTTCGTCGAGCCCACCCGGATCGGCGCGTACGAGGGCATCAAGGGCAGCCTCGGCGCCGACTTCACCTCGGCCAACCCGGTGTGGGAGTGGACCGGCGCGGAGACGGGCTTCGCCTTCAACTTCCGGCCCGACCGCATGCGCGAGCTCTCCGCCATGCTCACCCGGAGGAACCTCCCGCCCGAGGCCGCCGAGCTGGTCACCGAGCGCGGCCGCGCCATCTACGCGTTCGACAAGGACTCGTACTTCACCATGACCGACTACGACTCCACCCTCGGGCTCCCGGTGGCCTTCCCCAAGGAGATGGTCACCGACTCCTTCGGCGAGCTCCTCGCCCGCGCCGGCCTGCGCCAGCTCCGCTGCGCCGAGACCGAGAAGTACGCGCACGTCACCTACTTCTTCAGCGGCGGCCGCGAGCAGCCCTTCGAGGGCGAGGACCGCAAGCTCGTCCCCTCCCCGCGCGACGTCGCCACCTACGACCTCAAGCCGGAGATGAGCGCCGCCGGCGTCGCCCACGAGGTGGTCACCGCCATCCAGAGCGGCACCTACGACTTCATCCTCGTCAACTTCGCCAACCCCGACATGGTCGGCCACACCGGCAAGCTCGACCCCGCCATCCACGCCGTCGAGGCGGTCGACGTCGGCGTCGGCTTGATCATGGAGGCCGTCCGCGCCGCGGGCGGAGCGCTCCTCGTCACCGCCGATCACGGCAACTGCGAGCAGATGACCGACGCCAAGGGCGAGCCCCACACCGCCCACACCCTCAACCCGGTGCCGCTCTACTACTTCGACGAGGCCAACCCCGACGCGAAGCTGGCGAGCGGCGGGCGCATCTGCGACGTCGCCCCGACGATGCTGGAGATCCTCGGCATGCCCCAGCCCGAGGCGATGACCGGCCACTCGCTCATCCTGGGGAACGCCCAGGAGCGTTCCCCGACCATCCTCCACTGAGCCGTCCTGGTGCCCGCGAGCGAGAGCGCCGTCCCCCGGGCGATCGGCCCTTACCACGTCGTCGAGCAGGTGGCCGCGCGCGGCTTCACCGTCACGTACCGCGCCGAGCAGCGCCTGCTCGGCCGCACCGTGCTCCTCAAGACGCTCCGGTCGACCGTGTCCGTGGGCTCGCCCTTCGCCGCGGAGCTGGAGCGCGAGGCGGCGGTGCTCGGCCGCCTCACCCACGAGGGCATCGTCCGCCTCTACGACTTCGTCCGCGCGCCCGACGCCCTGTACCTGGTGCTCGAGGACGCGCGCGCCGTCCCCATCGAGGAGATCCTCCGCATCACCCGCCTCGACGCCGAGGTCGCGGCCGCCGTGGCCCTCTCGGCCGCGCGCGCCCTCGGCCACGCGCACGAGCGCGGCGTCGTCCATCGGGCCCTGAGCGACACCTCGGTGGGCATCGCGCCGCGCGGCGTGGTGATCCTCTCGGACTTCTCCGCCGCCGAGGTCGCCTCCGCGGATCTGCCCGCGATCCCGGAGCCGATCGAGGCCGGCGAGAGCCTGGCCCGCCCCGACTTCATGGCCCCCGAGCAGATCCTCGGCGAGCCCTGTGGCCCCGCCTCCGACGTCTGGTCGCTGGGTGTGATCTTCCACGAGCTCCTCACCGGCGCGCGCCCCTTCGCCGCCGACGACCCGCGCGAGATCGCGCAACGCGTCCGCACCCGCCCGCCCGCGCCGCTCCCCGCCTCCGTGCCCGCTGCGCTCGCCCGCATCGTCGCCCGCTGCCTGGCCAAGGAGGCGCAGGACCGCTACCCGGACGCCCGCGCCGTCGCCTCCGCGATCGAGGAGGCGCTCGCCCCGCTCTCGCGCGTACCGGTCCCCGTGCTCGTCTCGCGCGCGCTCGCCGCCGCCGGCCGGGGCGACGCGCTCACCGCCCCCGGCGCCGCCCCGCGGGAGGTCCGCGCCACCGCCGCCGTCATCGACGTGGCCCGCGTCGCGCGCGACCTCGGGGTGGTGTTCGCGTTGATCGTGGCGGGCGCGGTCGGCCTCCAGCTCCTCGACGACGCCGGCGCCGCCGAGGGCGAGGGCGTCCCTGACACCGTCCCCGCCGCCGCGAGCCGCGATCGCGGGCTGGTGCGCGTGGTGGCGCTGCCCTGGGCCGAGGTCTACCTCGACGGCGAGCTCGTCGACGTCACGCCCATCGGCCGGCCCATCCCGGTGCTCCCGGGCAAGCACTTCGTCACGTTTCGCCACCCCAACGCGCCGGACGAGCAGCGGGCGATCAAGATCGCGGCCGGGCAGTCGGTGTTCCTCGACGTGACCATGCGCGTCGATCGCGGGGACGCCGGCGCGGGGAAGGTGGATGCCGGGGAGAGCACCGAGTCGCCCTGAGCGCGCGGGCGTCAGGGTGTCGTCGTGCTCGGCGCCGTCGTCGGGCGGGGGTCACGCGACAAGGATCGCCTCGCGCTCGACGACGGACCGCACCCGCTCCCGCAGCGCCCTCCGCGTCGCCAGATCGACGCGGCAGCCGAGCGCGTCCTCGAGGAGCAGCTTCGCGTCCATGAAGCGGCCGAACGTCGCGCCCCCCCTCGAAGTCGACCAGCAGATCGACGTCGCGGTCGGCCCCCGCCTCGTCGCGGGCGGTCGACCCGAACAGCGAGAGTGAGCGGACGCCGAAGCCGGCAAGCGCCTCGCGCTGCGCTCTCAGAATGGCAAGGGCGTCATCTCGGCGCATGGGGTGGCCTCTTCCTGCGTTGCCAGCGTAGTCCTCCCGACCCTGGTGGCCACTCCGCGCGCCGCGGAAGAGCTCCGCAACGAGGTCGCCGAGCCCTCGGTGATCGACGGGTGCAGGCAGCTCGCGCTCGCAGGAGTAGCGTTCCTCGCGCGGCCCCCCGTCATCGCCGAACGACAGGACGGACGCAGACCTCGAGCGGCCCGACCGGCGCTCATGGGCGTCGCGCGACGGGGCGGCTCCGTTGGTGAACGCCGGCGACCTCGGCGGCGAGCTGGGCGTCGTTGGCCACGCGAGGGGCCGCCGGTCGCTTGCACCAAGCGTAGTAGCCGCTGCGCGAGACATCGAGCGCGTCGCAGAGCACTTCCACAGGGTAGACGGCCTTCTTCGCGGCGATGAAGTCGAACCTCACCTGCTCTCCCTCGCGAAGAAGGCCGCCGCTTTTTTCAAGATCTCGCGCTCCATCTCCAGCCGCTTCACGTCCCGCCGCAGCTGCATAAGCTCCGCACGCTCCGCGGACGCAAGCGCATCGGCGGGGAAGATCACGGCGTGATCCCAACGAGCAACGACACCGCCTTGATCCGGTACCAGGTCAACGCGCCCCCCACGCAGACCCATATCGCGAGGCGGCAGCGGTGAGGGACGGTCGTGTTCTCGACCGAGCCAAAGGACGTCGACGATCGGTGGACCCTCGGTTTCGCCCCGGTACGCACGTTGACACCGATCCCGACCTCGGCTCGTGGCGCGACGAAACGCGAGCTCCCCCGTGCTCGGCTCGATCCTGGGGCTCAGGAACTGAGGGCAACAGCTTCGAGCAGCAACAGCGTCGCGTCGTCCGGCTGATCGCCCGGGAGCCGGGCCAAATGGTCGCGAAGCAGCTCCGCCACGTCGAGCGGATGCTCGCGGCCGGTCCAGCGCTCGACATCGAACGCGCCGAGGTCGCGCAGGATGGGCAGCACCTCATCGAAAAAGCCGAAGGGCTCGATGAGGCCGTCGCTCACGATGGCGATGCGATCCCCCGGCTCGGCGGTGAACCGGGTCACCTCGTAGTCCTGATTGGCGAAAAGGCCGGGCGGGATGCCGGAGGACGCGACCTGGAGGATGGGCTCGCCCCGACGCGACACGCACACCGGTGGGAGCCCCGCGTTGACGATGACCACGCTCGAGCCCTTGATCTGCACCGCGGCCACACACGCATAGCGCCCCGCCGCAGTCGCAAGCTCCTCATTCAGAGCGGCGAACGCTTCCGCCAGGGTGTGGCGACGGAGGAGGAGCCCGAGTGTTGAGCGCACGCTCATCCCGACCAACGCGGAGCTGGCGCCGTGGCCGGCGACGTCGACCACGACGGCCGTCCGCTCGCCGTCCTCGCCCGCATAGAGGGCAATGAAATCGCCGCCCACCATCCCCGAGGGGGCAACCCCGCCAACCGCCCACCAGCCGCTCCACGCGGTCGGAAGAATCGAGAGCGTCACCTCTTGCTCGGCGCGCGCCTGGTCGAGATCCGCGACGAGACTTTGGTGGCGCCTGGCGATGACCCTGGCGCGCCGAGCGCGCTCGTGAGCGTCGGTCAGCGCGTTGATACAGCTCGAGAGCAAGCGCATATCGACCGGCTTCTTCAGATAGTGGTTGGCTCCCGCTTGGAAGCCCTCCGCAATCTGGGACACGAGCTCGGTCCCGGTCAGGAGGATCGTTGGAGTATCGCGCGTGGCCTCGGCGGCCCGGAGACGGCGCAGAACCTCGGGGCCGTTGATGTCGGGGAGCATGAAGTCGAGGAGGATGAGCGTGGGCTCGACGCGGCGCGCGAGAGCGAGCCCCGCCTCGCCGGTGTCGGCGGTGAAGACCTCGTAGCCGAGCGCGCCGAGGTGCCGGGCAAGGCTCACGACAAGCATCGGATTGTCGTCGATGACCAGAATGCGCCGCGGTGGAGGATAGTCCGACGCGGGAACGTGGCGGGACCGGGCGCCCCCGCTGCTGGGCCCGGACGACGACTCGCGGAGCTGGGGCGCCATGATGGAGTCAAAAGCAACTCCTGCCGCGCGCGCATCGTGGAACCGCAGCGCGGGGTCGCGCACGACACACCGCGCGAACCAGGCGTCGAAGTGGGCGGGAAGCAGGTTGCGGGCGCCGAGCTCCGCGGCACGTCGTGAGGCAGATGGCAACGGGTCGACCACCACCTCCCTCAAGAGCTGGTCGGTGGAGCTCGCGTGACCGGCGCCGCCGGCGCGCCAGAACGACCGCCCAGTGAGCAGGGTGAACGCAAGCAGGCCGAGTGCCCAGACGTCGGCGGCAGTCGTAATCTTCTCGCCGACGCGGGCCGCGTTGACCTCTGGGGCGCCCCACGCAGGCGTCGCCGGCTGGAGGTCGGGGCGGACCTCGACGGTGAACGGTGGATCCGCGCCCGCGCCGCTGCCCCTGGTGAAGAGCACGTTGTGCGGGCCGATGGCCCCATGCACCAAGCCCGATTCATGCATCGCGCCGAGCGCATCACAAATGCCGGCGAAGAGGATGCGGACATCGTTGCCCCCCAGAGGCCCGCGTTCGCTGAGGATCGCGGCGAGGTCGGCACCCTCGGTGCCCTGCGTGCGCGCAGTCAGGGTCCCCCTCGCCTGGGTCTCATGACTTCGCGGAGGTACGGTGGTGCGATCCTCCTCGCCTTCAATCGGATGGCCCTTGGTGGCGTTGCTCATGGAGCCACCGAGCGTCGATCTTTGCAGAGGCGCATGGCGATACACTCCCCTCAACTCACCACTTGGTTCAGTCGAACCATCGACCGCATCAGCCAGCGCCTTCAGACGCGACGTCCAGCGTATCGACGAAGGGGCCGTTGCGCTACATCCAAAGTCAGCCATTCTGGATCCGGGCTCGTGTGCCCCGAGAACCGACGGTGACGGGCGCGACGGGCGCGAACGCCGGCGACCATGCCCAGCTCCTCCGTGAGCACGCCGCCTCGACCTCGCCACCAGATCGTAGAACGCATTGCGTACGCGGTCGTAGGTCGTGTTGATCGGCGGATTATCCAGAGCGATCCGCCAATCTCTGTAGCGCTCCTCCTCGTCGGTGGGTCCGTCGCGGAGGCCGAGGTGCGCGCGGCACGAGCTCACGGCCTCGCGGCTCGCGATGGACCTCGCGCGGAGAGCCCCGGCTCACCGCTGGATCACCGCGCACCCGCACTCCGGATGCCCAGATCGCGCGCGAACCGCACGGCCTCCCACCACGCGGTGCGAGCGGCGGTGTCGAGCGCGTACAGCTCGATCCCCATCCCCGGCGGCCGACCGTCGGCCCCGGCGTCGGCGGCCACGGAGGCGACCATCCCGTGGGCGATGAGGTCCTTGCCCGTCGTGGGCAACGAGATCGCGACCCTAACGAGCTGGCGCAGGGCGAGCTGGCGCCGCGTCTCCAGGTAGAGGCCGCGAAAGCTGACGTCCCACGTCGACAGCGCGTCCTTCGTTCGGGCGCTGCACAGGAGGACGGGGAAGCGCGCGGCGAAGCGGAGCTCCTGGCGCCGGCTCGGGCGGCGGGAGAGTGATGACGGCGGTCGGACGGTGTTCATGGTCGGGCTCCTGTCACGCGAGGGCGAGGGTGTGCGCGGTCGGCTCGGGGCGCTTTCGACACGCCGGGGGGGCCATCTGCCGCCTTGGGATCCGGAACATCAGCGTGGTCCCGCGTGCGGGCTCGGAGGCGACCTCGATCGTCCCGCCGAGGTCGGTGCACGCGGCGCGCAGGGCGGCCATTCCGATGCCGCGCCCGGAGTACTCGGTCGCGACGTCCTTGGTGGTGAGCCCCTCCGCGAAGAGCGCCTCGATGAGGTCTGCGTGGGTCCGGTGCGGTAAGCCGCATTCGGCGGCACGGGCGGCGACCTTGCGGTCGTCGATCCCGCGCCCGTCGTCCGCGATCTCCACGAGGACGTCCTCGCCGCGAACGGAGGTGCGGAGCTCGATCCGGCCGGCCGACGCCTTGCCAGCGAGGACCCGCTCGGCGGCGGTCTCGAGGCCGTGATCGACGGCGTTCCTCACGGCGTGCGCGAACGCGGTCCAGAAGGGCGCCCAGCGGTCGAGCGGGAGGCGCAGGCCGTTCGACACGATGACGACCTCGATTCCGCTCTTGCCCATGCGCGCCGCGAGCACGCGAGCCTGCTCGGCGATGCGCGCGAGGCGCTGGTGGGTCGGCTCGAGCTTCCACTCGGCGAGGGTGCGGGCGATCTCGGCGTGGGGCGCCTCGCGCAGGGTCGCCTGGAACAGGGCCTGGTGCTCTTCCTCCGAGACGTGGACGTCGTCCGCGCCGCCCGGACCGAGAAGCTCGCCAAGCGTCGTCGCAGTCCTCTGCCACCGTGCCCCGAGCTCCGCGCAGTCGTCGCCGGTCGGCCCTGCACCGGCGTCGGCCATCCGATCCTCGAGCGCGTTGCAGAGCGCGGCGATGCCGTCCAGGCCGACGAGGCCCGCGTTTCCCTTCAGCGTGTGGATGTCCCGCGCGGCGTCGGAGGGGCTCTGGTGGGACGCCGCGGTGATGCGCTCCACGAGGCCGTTGGCCTCGGTCATGAACTCGACGAAGCCCGCGCGGTCGCCGAGGACGCGCCCGAAGACGGCGAGGAGCTCGCGCTGCTCCGCCTCCTGACGCTCGCGCTCGAGCGCGACGGTGATGTCCGAGATCACCACGAGGGCGCTGGCGAGCCGGTCGCCGCTCAGGATGGGGCGGTAGGTAAGCTCCAGGACGCGGGCGCCCGCGGTCATGCGCTTGGGCATCTGGTCGAGCGCGAGCTCGAGGGGCAGGACGTCCTCGGTCACGGTCTCCCAGCCGAGCGCGAACATGGCCCCCACGTCAGGGTCGAGCCGGGCGAGGTAGCTCGCCGCGGTGGCGCCCTCCTCGCAGGGACCGAGCCAGGTCTCGAGTACCGCCGAACGTTCGGTCGAGATCCTGCCGTCGAGCCCGAGGGTGAACAGCCCCTGGGCGACGTTGTCGAGGATCAGCCGCATGTGGCCGGTGCGCTCCGCCAGCTCCCGGGTCCGGCGCTCGACGATGCGCTCGAGGCCGATCACGTCGTCGAAGAAGGAGCGCGCCACGAAGCACGCCGCCAACGACTCTAGGGCGACGAAGCCCGCATGGACGGCGACGGCCGAGACGGGCGCGTCGTAGTTGAACACGCTGCGCGGCAGCAGGAAGAAGAGGAGCAGATGGTGCAGCGTGACGGTTCCCGCCGCGACCAGGATGGTGAGGGGCTCCCCGAACACGGCGAGCAAGGCGAGCAGCACGAAGAAGTAGAAGTGCATCTCGATCTGCATCGGCCCCTGTCCGAAGTGGACCAGGAGCCCGCCCATGCACATCGCGGTGAAGCCGAACACCCGGGAGATGTTGCGAGGGTTCTCGAACGTGACGTAGGCGATGGTCGGGCCCACCAGCGCGAGGGCGCCGAAGAGCCCAGCCTTGACGACCCCGGTCCCGCACACTGCAGCGACGCCCATCAACAGCGGGAGGTGGGCGAAGAAGAACAGCAACGCCACGCGGCGCATCCGGGCCAGGTACGTGCGCTCGAAGTCGGTGATCTCCGCGGGCAGGATCAGGTAGGCGAGCAGACGCTTCAGCATGAGCCCTCTCAGGTCAGTATTTGAGCTTGAGCGGATCCAGCTTGGACTGGAGATCGCGGCTCACCGCGCATCCGAACAGGGGCAGGGCGCTGACCTCCTCACCCCGGCGCAGGCGCTCGAGGATGGCGACGTCCTGGATCTCCGGCGACTGCTTGCGCTCGGTGTAGCCACCCAGGTAGCGAATCGCCCCGTCGCCATCCGCGATCACGAGGAGCGGGGCCGCCTCGAGGTGATAGCGCTGGACGAGGTCGTCGCGGGTGAGGGATTCCAGGCGAAAGCCCGCCGCGTGCGCCTGTTCGGCCAGCTCGCCCGGCGCGCCGTCGACGAAGAGGATGGTCTCGGGGACGCCCTCGATGGGGCGGCGTCCGGCGAGCCGCTCGAGCACGCGTGCCGAGCAGCCGCAGCCGGAATAGAGCACGTGCAGCACGCTCCAGCGCCCCCGGTCCTCCAGTCGGCGGTGGAGCTCGACGGCGGCGGTCACGGAGCCCCGGTCCGGGGCCGGCAAGGTGAGGGTGTGCCAGGCGAGAAAGTAGACGCCCGGGATCACCAGGCTCGGGACCCAGCTCCAGAAGACGACCAGCAGCAGCGCTCTCCCGGCGCGGCTGCGGATCGGCGACGATGGCCGTTCCTTCGGGGGCATGCAAGGGTAGTACGGAGGTCACGCCGCGAACTTGAGGGGCGTCCCGGAAAAAAGTGACCTGGACGCCTCAAGTCCGGCGCGGTCCCGCCGTTCTGTGGGATCGTGAGCCTTCGAGCCGAGCCCGACCTCCGCCTCTTCCTGACGACGCTCGCCGAGGGAGACAGCGCGCTCCTGAAGCTCGTGCTGGATAGCGTGGCGGACGGCGTCACCATCGCGAACGCGAGCGGGGAGGTCGTCTACCAGAACCCGGCCGCCAGAGCCATCCTGGGGATCCCGGCCGATGGCAGCCCGGGGGACGTCCCCGAGCTCTTCTACCTGAACGATTTCTCGGGCATTCCGGCCGACGAGGTCCCGCTCGCGCGAGCCCTGCGCGGCGAGCAGACCTGCGCAGTCGAGATCTTCGCCCGCGGGCCGCTGCTCGCCGACGGCGCCCTGATCAGCCTCGACGCGCGGCCGATCCGCGAGCCCGACGGGCGGGTCGTCGGTGGGCTGGCGGTCTTCCACGACGTCGGCGCGCGCAAGCGGGCCGAGGACGAGCTCCGCACCGCCAACACCAAGCTGGGGAGCTGGATCGGCGAGCTGGAGCGGCGAGCGATGGTCGCCAAGCTCACCAACGAAATGGCCGACCTGCTCCTGAGCTGCCGATCCACCAAGGAGTTCTACCAGGTGGTCACCTCGTTCGCGGGGCGCATCTTCGAGCGGGAGCCGGGCAACATGTTCCTCGTCAACGCCTCCCGCTCCGCGATCGAGCTGGTCGCGAGCTGGGGAGGCGGCGCGCCGACCGAGCGCATCTTCGCGCCGGACGCGTGCTGGGCGCTCCGGCGTGGCCGCATGCACCAGACCGGCGGCGACTCCCTCGGCCCCGACTGCGACCACGCGCCGAGCGGGGGCACCCCCGGCTACCGTTGCATCCCGATGATGGGCCAGGGCGAAGCGCTGGGCGTCCTTCACGTGCACGCCCACCCCGAGGAGCGGGAGAGCTCGGAGTTCTCCGCGGCCGTGGCCGACCAGCGGCTCCGAGCGACCGTCTCGGTGGCGGAGCACATCGCCCTCGCCCTCGCCAACCTCAAGCTGCGCGAGACGCTGCGCATGCAGGCCATCCGCGACCCGCTGACGGGCCTCTTCAACCGCCGCTACATGGAGGAGTCGCTCGAGCGCGAGATCGCGCGCGCCACCCGGTCGGGGGGGTCGGTGGCGGCGGTGATGATCGACCTCGATCACTTCAAGCGGTTCAACGACACCTTCGGCCACGCCGCGGCTGACGTGGCGCTGCGGGAGACCGCGGTCCTCATCCGCGCCACTATCCGCGCCGACGACATCGCCTGTCGCTTCGGGGGCGAAGAGCTGGTCGTCATCCTGCCCGACTCGACGGCCCAGGGGGCGGGCACCCGCGCCGAGACGCTCCGCGCCGCGATCGCCGGCCAGCAGCTCCGCTTCCACGGCACCGCGATCGGCACGGTCACGGCGTCGTTCGGCGTGGCCGCCTTCCCCGCCCACTCCACCAACGCCGAGTCGCTCCTGCGCGCCGCGGACGAGGCGCTCTACGACGCGAAGAACGCCGGCCGCAACCGGGTCTCGGTGAAGCCGCTGCTGCCGCGGGAGAGCGTGGCGCCGCGCAAGCTCACCTCCCTCCGGCCGACCGCGGCGCGCTAGCGACGGGGGCCCTTGAGCGAGACAACCGGATCGGCCCGAAAGGAAGCAAGATGCTCGAGCCTGACGTGACGAAGTTCCAGGAGTGCGTGGAGGCGTGCGCGTGCGCCGCCCTCGCGGCCAACGGCATCGTGGCCACCCCTGCCAGCGGCGCGGCGGACGACGGGGGCGAGCCGCAGATCGCGGCCTTCATCGGTTTCGGCGGCGAGAAGGTCCGGGGCACGCTGATGATGGCGGCTCCCTTCGGGCTCATGCGCGGCGCGTACCCGCTGCCCTCCGCGGACGGGTGCGCTCCCGCCGACGACGACGTCCTCGACTGGTCGGGGGAGGTGGTGAACCAGATGCTCGGTCGCATGACCAACTCGCTCGTCGCGCGCGGCATCGTCCTCGTCGCCAGCATCCCCAAGGCGATCCAGGTCGACAAGCTGTGGGTCTCCCGCTCCACCCACACCAGCGTCTGCAGGCTGAACCTGCGCAGCGAGGGCGGCGGCTTCGGCGTCTGGCTCGATGCGGTCGTCTCTCACGGGGTGGAGGTCTTCGCGCTGCCTCCCATCGAGGCGCCGAGCATGGCCGAGGGCGAGCAGATCCTCTTCTGAGGCGCAGTCAGGGAGGGCGAAGGCATGATGCTCAAGAAGGTGATGGTCGTCGACGACTCACGGACCATGCGCCACGCCATCGCTGCGGCGCTGGCGGGCGTGGAGTTCACGGTGCTCGAAGCCGCGGACGGGCTCGAGGGGCTCGCGCGCATCGAGGAGAACCCCGATCTCGCCGTGGTCCTCTGCGACGTGAACATGCCGCGCATGAATGGGCTCGACATGCTGTCCGCGGTGAAGCGCGACCCGAAGAACGCCGACCTCCCGATCGTGATGCTCACGACCGAGGGGCAGCCCGCGTTCATCGCCAGGGCCAAGGCCGCCGGCGCCAAGGGATGGATCGTGAAGCCCTTCAAGCCCGAGCAGCTCCTCGCCGCCGTCCGCAAGCTCGCGGGCGCGGCATGAGGGCGGATGTCGACATCGGCCGGCGCGAAACCCGAACCCTCTCGCAGGGCGTGCCCGCGAAGACCTCGCCTCGAGCCGGTGGAGGATGCCCTCGTGGACCCTGAACGCGCAGGCCACCTCCCTGACGGCAAGCAGATCGTTCTGATCTTGCCGCCGAGGACGAGGGTGGCCGTCGTCATGTAGCCCGAGGCCGAGCTCCGTCCGGCGTTGTCGTTCGATGGGGTGAGCAGGACGTGGG
>Ga0302279_10004740_pt1 | contig 15751 bp, 14 predicted proteins | sample III_Bog_N3_3_FD_194541 | JGI IMG/M metagenome (GOLD analysis project Ga0302279, IMG submission 194541) | Peat permafrost microbial communities from Stordalen Mire near Abisko, Sweden - III_Bog_N3_3 | ecosystem: Environmental > Terrestrial > Soil > Wetlands > Peat | place: Sweden: Abisko...
TCGCCGGCGACCATGGCTTCCGGCGGGTCGTCGGGATCGAGCTGTCTCGGGACCTCTGCGATCTCGCGCAGCGGAACTTCGCGCGCTACGCGGCGAGCACCGGCAAGCCGGTCGCCGCCGAGGTGCTCTGCGGCGATTTCATGGAGCACGAGCTCCCGGACGAGCCGACCGTGTTCTTCCTGAACAACCCGTTCCCCCACTACCTCGCCACCCACGCCGTCGCCCACATCGAAGCGTCGATCAGGAGGCACCCCCGCCGCGTCGTCCTCGCCTATCGGCGCATGCAGCTCCCCACCCTGCGCCAGCTCGAGGCCTCGCCGCTCCTGGCGCTCCACCTGAGCACGCCGTACTGGCAGATCTTCGCGACGCGCTGACCGGTCCTCCTGCGGGCGGCGCGAGGGCGTCCCGCGACCGTCCCCAGGACCACGGCCCTGACGTGGGTCCCGAGAGATGGTACGTTCCGGCTGATTTGATCCTCGTTCGATCGGCCGTGATGAGGCGCGCATGGGACTGAAGAACCGGCTCGGCGCCGCGCCGTGAGCGGCACCAACGGCAACGGGCGGCTGCTCGACCGCCTGCGTCGCGACGTGGGGCGGTACTTCTCCCTCGACAGCGAGACCGGCAGTCCCGGGCTCCGCGAGAAGCTCTTCCTCCTGGCCACCCGGCACGGGCTCAAGGCGACCGCCGTCTACCGCTTCGGGGCCTGGGTCAACCAGGAGGTGCAGGCGCCGCCGCTGCGCTACCCGCTCAAGCTCCTCTACTACACGCTCGACGAGGTCACCTCCGCGCTGTGGGGGATGCACATCGACGAGGGCGCCGACATCGGCGGCGGCCTCTACGTGCCCCACCCCAACGGCGTGCTCATCGGTCCCAGCCGGATGGGCACCGACTGCAACGTCGCCGCCGGCGTGACCATCGGGCAACGCGCGGACGGGCGCGGCGGTGGCGTGCCGACCCTCGGTGACCGGGTGTGGATCGGCACCGGGTCGGTGCTCTTCGGGCGCATCGCCATCGGCGACGGCGCCACCATCGGGCCGCTCACGCTGGTCGGGCGCAACCTGCCTCCGCGCTGCCTCGTCAGCGGCAACCCGATGCAGGTGCTCTCCCGCGACAAGGACAACCACCGGGAGATCTACGGCGCCCACGGGGCGAAGGCGCCGGCTCCGGGTGGAGGGAAGCCGTCATGACGTTCTCCAGCGAGGTGCTCGCCATCGACGCCGCCGCCGTGGCCCAGGAGATCGAGCGCTCCATCGAGCAGCAGGTGCTCGGCACCATGAAGCGCCGCGGCGTCGTCGTGGGCGTCTCCGGCGGCATCGACAGCGCGGTGGTCGCCACCCTCGCCGCCCGCGCGCTCGGGCCCGCGCGGATGCTCGGCCTGCTGATGCCCGAGCGCGACTCGTCCGACGACGCGCTCCGGCTGGGGCGGCTCCTCTGCGAGCACCTCGGCCTCGAGTACCTCGTCGAGGACATCGCCCCCGCCCTGGTCGCGCTGGGCTGCTACACCCGCCAGGCGGACGCGATCCGCCAGATCTTCCCCGCGTACGGCGAGGGCTGGCGCTGCAAGGTCACGCTGCCGTCGATCCTGGAGAGCGACCGGCTCAACGTCTCCATGCTCACCGTCGAGAGCCCCAGCGGCGAGGTGAAGACCTCGCGGATGACCAGCCCCGCGTACCGTCAGCTCATCGCCGCCACCAACTTCAAGCAGCGGATCCGCAAGGTGCTCGAGTACCACCACGCCGATCAGCTCGGCTACGCGGTCGCCGGGACGCCCAACCGGCTCGAGTACGACCAGGGGTTCTTCGTCAAGCAGGGCGACGGCGCGGCGGACCTCAAGCCCATCGCCCACCTCTACAAGAGCCAGGTCTACGCCCTGGCGGCGCACCTGGGGGTGCCGGCCGAGATCCAGGCGCGCCCGCCCACCACCGACACCTTCTCGATGCCCCAGTCGCAGGAGGAGTTCTACTTCTCGCTCCCCTACGCGCGCATGGACCTCTGCCTCTGGGCGAAGAACCACGGCGTCCCGGCCGAGGTCGCCGCGCCGGCGGTGGGCGTGACCCCCGCCCAGGTGGAGCGGGTCTACAGGGACATCGACGCCAAGCGCCGCGGCACCCGCTACCTGCGGCTCCCCCCGCTCTTCGTCCACGAGGTCGGGGAGGTCTAGCGAGGATGTGCGGCATCGGAGGCACCGTGGCGCGCCGGGCCGGGCTCGCGCCGCCGGAGATCGACGCGCTCCTCCGCATGGCGGGCGCGATGCGCCACCGCGGGCCCGACGGGTTCGGTGTCTACCGCGACGCGCGCGCCGGGCTCTGCCACGCGCGGCTCGCGGTGGTCGACCTGGCGACGGGCCAGCAGCCGCTCGGCAACGAGGACGGGACCCTGTGGGTGGTCTTCAACGGGGAGATCTACAACCACGTGGAGCTCCGCGCCGAGCTCGTCGCCCTCGGCCACACCTTCCGCACCCGCAGCGACACCGAGGTCATCGTCCACGCCTTCGAGGCCTGGGGGGAGGCGGCGTTCGCCCGGTTCAACGGCCAGTTCGCCCTCGCGCTCTGGGACGCCCGGGCCGAGGTGCTGGTGCTCGCGCGCGATCCGGTCGGGGTGCGCCCGCTCCACGTCGCCGAGCACGACGGGCGCGTCCTCTTCGGCAGCGAGGTCAAGGCGCTCTTCGCCCTCGATCCCACCCTCCCCCGGGCGCTCGATCCCGTGGGCCTCGACGAGACCTTCACCTTCTGGGGGACGGTGGCGCCGCAGCACGTCTTCGCCGGGGTCACCGAGGTCCGGCCCGGCCACGTGCGCGTCTACGCCGGCGGGGAGGTCCACGAGCGGCCGTACGACACGCCGCGCTACCCGGTGGACGGCGGCGGCTTCCGCGGCTCGCTCGAGGACGCGGTCGTGGCGGTGCGCGAGGCCCTCGACGCAGCCTCGGCGCTGCGGATGTTGCGCGCCGACGTGCCGGTGGGCAGCTACCTCTCCGGAGGGCTGGACAGCTCGCTCGTCGCCGCGCTCGGGCAGCGGGCCAAGGGTGCCCCCCTCACCACCTTCTCGCTGCGCTTCGCCGACGCCGAGTACGACGAGACCGGCTTTCAGCGGTCGATGGCGGCGCACCTCGGCAGCGATCACCGGGAGGTGGTGGTGTCGCGCGCCGACATCGCCGCGGTGTTCCCCGAGGTGATCGAGCACACCGAGCGGCCCATCCTCCGCACCGCGCCGGCGCCGCTCTTCTTGCTGTCGAAGCTGGTCCGCGACGCCGGCATCAAGGTGGTGCTCACCGGCGAGGGCGCCGACGAGATGTTCGCCGGCTACGACATCTTCCGCGAGGGCAAGGTGCGCCGCTGGTGGGCCCGGGCCCCGGGCTCGACGTGCCGCCCTCGCCTCCTCGAGCGGCTCTACCCCTACCTCTCGCGCTCCCCGGTGGCCCAGCGCGCCATCCTCCAGAAGTTCTTCGGGCGCAACCTCTCGCGCGCGCACCTGCCCGGGTTCGCCCACGATCCGCGCTGGCAGACGACCGCCGCGCTGAAGCGCCTCTTCTCCCCCGAGCAGCGCCGGGCCGCCGCGGGCGTGGACGTCGTCACGCGCCTCCTCTCCTCGCTGCCGGCCGACCTCCCGCGCTGGTCGCCGCTGGCCCAGGACCAGTACCTCGAGGTGCGCACCCTGCTCTCGGGCTACCTGCTCTGCTCGCAGGGCGACCGCATGCTGATGGCCCACTCGATCGAGGGGCGCTTCCCCTTCCTCGACCGCGAGGTGATGGCGCTCGCCGCCGATCTCCCCCCCTCCTACAAGCTCAAGGTCCTCGACGAGAAGCACGTGCTCAAGCGGGCCGCCCTGGGCCTGGTGCCCGAGGCCATCCTCCGCCGCACCAAGCAGCCTTACCGCGCGCCCGACGCGCAGAGCTTCGCCGGGGGCCACGCGCCGGCCTGGGCCGACGAGGTGATGGGCGAGGCCGCCGTGCGCGAGGCGGGGATCTTCGATCCGCGGGCGGTCGCCACCCTGTGGGGCAAGTGCCGCTCGCGCGCCCCCGCCGAGCAGTTCTCCAACAGCGACAACATGGCCGTGATCGGCGTGCTCTCGACCCAGCTCCTCCACGAGCGCCTGGTCCGCCGCGCGCCCGAGCCCGTCCTGGTGACGGCGGAGACCCGGGTCGACCGGCTGGCCACGGGGCGGCGCCCGAGCATTCATTGAGAGGCGGCGATGTCTTCGATCCATGCACGCGTCCGTCGGTTCATCACCACCAACTTCTACGTCCCGCCCGAGGAGCCCCTCGCCGACGAGGAGTCGCTCCTCGACCGGGGGGTGATCGACTCCACCGGCGTGCTGGAGGTGATCGCCTTCCTGGAGAGCGAGTTCGGGATCGCCGTGAAGGACGAGGAGATGTTGCCGGCCAACCTCGACTCGGTGGCAAGCCTGGTGGCGTTCGTGGAGCGCAAGAGAGCGTGAGCGCGGCAGCGCCGGCAATCCGATGAGAAACCCCGTCCCCCTCCTCCACGATTTCCTCCACGACACGGCCCGCCGGCTGCCCGAGAAGGTCGCGCTCGTCGCCCAGAAGCGGCGCGTCACCTACGCCGAGATCGAGGCCTCGGCGAACGCGCTGGCCCACGCGCTCGCGGCGCGGGGCGTCTCCCGCGGCGATCGGGTGGTGATCTTCGCGGAGAACACCGTGGAGACGGTGGTCGCGTTCTGGGCGGTGCTCGCCGCCGGCGCGGTGGTGTCGATCGTGAGCCCGTTGACCAAGGCCGACAAGCTGACCTACCTGCTCAACGACTGCCGCGCGGTCGCGCTGATCGCCGATGGGCACCTGGCCCGGGTGTTCGTCGGGGCCGCGGCGCGCGCACCGCACCTGCGGACCGTGGTCGTCACCGGCACCTTCGATCCAGCGCGCCTCGAAGGACTGCCCGGGGTGGTCGCCTGGGCGGACGCGCTCGCCGGCGAGCCGGTGCACCTCCCGCCGCCGCGGCGGTGCCTCGAGGTCGATCTGGCGGCGATCATCTACACCTCGGGGAGCACCGGGGACCCGAAGGGGGTGATGCTCACCCACCGCAACATGCTCACCGCGGCGACGTCGGTGCTCTCCTACCTGGAGACCGCGGAGGACGACGTCATCCTCGGCGTCCTGCCGCTGGCCTTCGACTACGGCCTCTACCAGGTGATCATGGCCTGCGCCGTGGGGGCTCGCCTGGTGCTCGAGCGCGGCTTCGCCTACCCGGCCCAGGTGCTCGAGGTGATCGTGGAGGAGAAGGTCACCGGCTTCCCCGGGCTGCCGACCCTCTTCGCGGTCCTCGCCGAGCTCGATCACGCCGGCGCCTACGACTTCTCCTCGATCCGCTACGTGACCAACACCGCGGCGGCGCTGCCGGTCAGGCACATCCGGGTGCTCCGGGAGATCTTCCCCAATGCCCGGATCTTCTCCATGTACGGGCTCACCGAGTGCAAGCGGTGCACTTACCTGCCCCCCGAGGACCTCGACCGCAAGCCCACCAGCGTGGGGATCGCCATCCCCAACACGGAGCTCTGGCTCGTCGGGGAAGACGGGGAGAAGCTCGGCCCCGGCGAGGTCGGACAGCTCGTCATCCGCGGAGCCACGGTGATGAAGGGCTACTGGGAGAAGCCCGAGGCCACCGCCAGGAAGCTCCGGCCCGGGCCGATCCCCGGCGAGCTGGTGCTCTACACCGGCGACCTGTGCCGGCTCGACGAGGAGGGTTACCTGTATTTCGTGGGCCGCATGGACAACATCATCAAGTCCCGCGGCGAGAAGGTGGCCCCCAGGGAGGTCGAGGACGCCATCCACGCCATCGCCGGCGTCAAGGAGTGCATCGTGGTCGGCGTCGACGATCCGCTCCTCGGCCAGGCGGTGAAGGCCTTCGTGGTGCCCGCGGCGGGGGCCACCCTCGCGCCCCGGGAGATCATCCTCGCTTGCCAGAGACGACTTTCAAGCTTCATGGTCCCCAAGTACGTGGAGATCCTCGGCGAGCTGCCCACCACCAACACCGGCAAGACCACGATTCCACCGCCGAAGCCGGCATGAGCGATGGAATCGAGATCGCGCGGCCTCGGGTCTCGGGTCTCCGTCTCTCCGTCTCTCCGGCGTGACCCCTCTCCGGGGTCTCCGCGCGTCCTGGTCGAGGTCGGGAGTGGACGTGCGGGCCCTCGGGACGCACGTATCTCGTGAGCGGCCGGGAACGGAGCGCGCCGCCGAGCGAGGGGATCGCTCGACGTGCGCGCGAAGCACGGCCGCGAGAGGAGCGTGCAGTATGAGCTCTCGTAACATGGCATCGGTGCTTGCGCTCGCGGTCTCCGGAGCGCTGGTGGGGGTCGGGTGCGCGGCGGCGCAGGCCGACGAGGCGACGCCGCCGGCGGCCGACGAGCAGCAGCTCGCCGCGTCCACCGAAGAGACGGCAACCGTCGCCGGCGACGAGCACGTCGGCGAGGCCAAGCAGGCCTGGTGGGGCGGCGGCTGGGGCGGCTGGGGCGGCCTGGGCGGCTGGGGCGGCTGGGGCGGCCTGGGCGGCTGGGGCGGCGGCTGGGGCGGCTGGGGCGGCTACCCGGGCTGGGGCGGCGGCTGGGGTGGCTGGGGCGGCTACCCGGGCTGGGGCGGCTGGGGCGGCTGGGGCGGCTTCGGGGGCTGCGGCCTGGGCTGCGGCGGCTGGGGCGGCTGGTGGTGATCGTTCGCCGCTGAGCCTTGGGCCCGTGTGCGCGGCGCTCGCTGCTGCGTGCACGGGCCTCTTTCTCGCTCCCCCTCTCCTCACCCTCTCGGCCGAGCGCGCCACCGGAAGCTCGCGGCGGCGCCGAGGGACTCCATGGACATGATATCTCACCGCCCCCCGAGGAGGGGAGTGGACGAGCCCCGGCGGGGGGAGCAGGTATCCAATGAACGGCCCGGAGCGGAGCGCGCCGTCGAGCGATGGGGATTGCTCGTCACGCGGGACGTGGGGCCGTGAGAGGAGCGTGCAGTATGAGCTCTCGTAACATGGCATCGGTGCTTGCCCTCGCGGTCTCCGGAGCGCTGGTGGGCGTGGGGTGCGCGGCGGCGCAGCCCGAGGATCCGGCGCCCCAGGCGAGCGACGAGCAGCAGCTCGCCGCGCCGTCGGAGGAGACGGCCACCACGGCCGGCGACGAGAACGTCGGCGAAGCCCAGCAGGCCTGGGGCCGCGGCGGTTGGGGTGGCGGCTGGGGTGGCCGCGGGTGGGGTGGTGGCTGGGGTGGCCGCGGGTGGGGCGGCGGCTGGGGCGGCGGTTGGGGTGGCTGGGGCGGCGGCGGCTGGGGCGGCTGGGGCGGCGGCTGGCCCGGCTGGGGCGGCGGCTGGGGCGGCTGGGGCGGTTACCCCGGCTGGGGTGGCTGGGGCTGGGGCTATCCCGGCTGGGGCTGGGGCGGCTGGTGGTGATCCTCCCGCGCTGAGCCCCTCCACGAACCGCGCGCGCGAGGCGCCCGCCGCCTCGCGCGCGCGGACCCCTCAGACCAGACCGCCGAGCCGGCGGACCACCCAGTGCGCGCCGAGCAGCATCGCCGCGCCGATGGCCCACGCCCAGGCCGGCAGCAGCGGCGCCACCTGGCGCTCCGCGGCCACCTGCGTCGCGGGGGGGAGCGGCAGCGATCCGGCGGCCTCCGCGCGTACGTACTTGCCGCCGGTGGCGGCGGCGATGGCCTGGAGCCGGGCCACGTCGGGGCGGGAGTCGGCCCACTCGTCGCCGCCCTTCTCGCAGGCGAAGTCGCGCCGCGTGGTCGGCCCCTTGCCCGCGCCGGCGCCGATCTCCACGACCGCCGAGTAGCCCCCGGCGTCCAGCGTGCCGGCGGCCAGCTCCACGGGCTTGCCGCTGCCGTCGAGCGAGGTCCGGCGCTCGCGCACCACGTCGCCGCTGCCGAGGCGCACCACCCGCAGCGTGGCCTCGCCCTTCTGGCCCGAAAGGGGGCGGAGCACCAGGGTCGTGTCCTCGCCGGCGATGCAGCCGCCCTTGACGTCGATGACGGCGGGCTCGAAGCGCGGATCGCGCATCAGCCAGCCGAGCATCGCGTCCCAGAAGGCGCCGTGGGCGCGCCCGGCGTCGCGGGCCGCGAAGTCCGAGAAGAGCAGCCGGTGCGACCCGTCGATGGCGAGCGCCATGGTGCGGCCGCTGCCGCTCTCGCCGAGCGCGAGGATGGGCATGGGGTTACCGTTGGGGGTGCGCCGCACCGGGTGGGTCATCAGCACGGTGGCGCCGGGGCGGGCGTCGCCGAGGATGTTGGCGCCCGGCATGTCCGGCAGCTCGTCGCCGAGGAGGGCGCGCAGCGGCGCCAGCACCGGCGCGCTGCGGCCCGCCTCGGTGAGGTGAGGGGAGAACCAGGCGAGGTCGGACGCCGACGCCTGCCGCCCCTTGTCGAGCTCGACCGGCAGCACGTCCGCGAGCGCCGTGTCCGCGTAGTGGCCCCCGATGAACGAGCCCTGGCCGCCCACCATGATCAGCCCGCCGCCGTCCTTCACGTAGCGGGCGAGGTTCTTGAGGTGCTTGTCGAGGCCGTAGGGCTTGGCGTTGAAGTCCTGGAGGACGACGGCGTCGAAGGTGGGGAGCTGCTCGGTGAAGAGCTCGTCGACGGGGAAGGGGATGAGCGCCAGCTCGTCGGAGCTGGCCTGCACCTGGCTGTCGTGGGTGCGGAGGATGAAGAAGGCGACCACGTCGACCGAGGCGTCGCTCTTCAGCCACATGCGCAGGGCGCGCACGTCGTAGGTGGGGCGGCCGGCGACGTGGAGGACGCGGACCCGATCGCGGCCGACGTCGATGGAGACGAAGCGCCGGTTGTTCTCCGGGATCTCGTCGCCCTCGGGGGGCTGGATGGAGATCTCGAGGATGCGGGCGCCGGCGCGCTCCACGGTCATCGACAGCTCGACGGTGGCCTTCCCCTCGACGACGTGGGCCACGCCCGAGGCGAGCATCACCGGCTGGCCCTGATCGCGCAGCTCCCGGGCGATCACCGGGATGTCGCCGCAGGAGAGCCCCCCGGCGCAGCCGATCTCGATGCGCAGCGAGAAGGGCTGGTGCGCCACCGCGGCGCCCGCCGCGAGCACGCGGCGGATGCTGGCGTCGCGCGGGGCGGCCTCGGCGAGGCCGACCGTGTGCACGGGGATCGCGAGCTGCCCCAGCGCGGCGCGGGTGGCGTCGCCCGGGGCGACCTCCCCGGGCCGATCGAGGCGGCCGTCGGAGAGCACCACGATGGCGGCCGGGCGCTCGTCGGCGGCGCGGGCCACCGACTCGAGCGCGGCGGCGAGATCGGAGCCGAGCACCGGCTTGACGCGGAACGTGGGGCTGACCCCCACCGCGAGCGGGGCCACCGGCTCCGCCGGGCCGATGCCGAAGCTGTAGAGCGAGAGCCGCACCTCGTTCCCGCGCTTCTGGAGCTCCGCGAGGGCGCGCTCCAGGCTCTGCCGCCGGGTCCCGTCGAGGCCCGGCAGATCGATGGACCGCGAGGCGTCGGCGAGCACCACGACCTTGGGGCCGACCAGGGTGCCCGTGGAGACGACGGACACCGGCCGGAGCACCGCCGCGAGCAGGCCCAGCGCCGCGAGCGCTCCGCTCAGCGCGACGCGCACCGAGACGCCCCGCGGCCGGTGGGCGCGGAAGAGCTCGATCGCGAGGAGCCCCACGCCCAGCGCGGCGAGGGCGCAGGCGGCGATGACGGCGGGCGCCCCCAGATCGGCGGAGAGCGAGAGGGTGCGGATCACGGCTCCCCCGAGTGGCGGCGCTTGAGGAAGCTCTCGTGGACGACGTCGTCCTTGTAGGTGGAGCAGAGCACGTACATGGCCACGTTGACGGCGAGGCGGACGGCCATCTCGCGCTGCGGCTCACCGCCGGGCGTCACCTGGAGCGGGTGCGTCCCCGAGGCGCCGCGGGCGAGGGCGCCGGTGAGGTCGTGCGCGGAGTAGATGATCTGCGGCACCCCGCCGCGGATGACGGCCTGGAGCTTGGGCGGCCCCTCGACGCGGCCGACGGCGCGGCGGATCAGGTAGAACGACTTGAAGACCACGTTCTCCGGCCCGATGGGGATGGGCGAGCCCTCCGGCACCACGCGCTGCAGCTCGCGCCGGGAGGCGCGGCCGAAGCTCCCGTCCTCGGGGGCGAAGTCGTCGACGAGGAGCACGCCGCCCAGCGCGATGAAGCGGCGCAACCCGGAGACCTCGCGATCGGTGAGCGGGGGCACGTCGCCCTCGGCGCCCCAGACGGCGAAGGGCTCGGCGAGGAGGAGGGGATCGTCGGCGCGCACGGTGCCGGGGGTCTGCCGGGCGGGAGCGCTGGTGCGGATCATCAGCTCGGCGGACCAGCGGGCGGGCGCGCTGGTGCGCACCCCCTCCCAGCGGGCGTTGCCGGTGATGAGGACCCGCGGGTTGAAGGCGCCCTCCTCGCCGAAGGCGCGCGCCCGGGGCGTCGCGGCCACGAGCGCGAGCCCGCCGAGGGTCGCCAGCGCTCGGCGCCGGGTGGAGACCTGCAGAGGACCCCGGAATGACTGCTTCAATCGAAATCCTCGACGTGCCACACGCCTGCCTCGCGCCGGAGCTTCACCTCGTGACCGAAGGGGATCTGCACCGTCGCGGCGTCGCCTGCAACGTTGACCTCGAGCCCCTCGGGGTGCTCGAGCCCGGTGACCAGCCCCCTCAGGTCGTTCTCGATGGCGCTCCGGGTGGCCGGCGAGAGCACCCGCATCAGCCCGGCGTAGCTGCGCCGGGCCAGCACCCGGCGGAGCTGCTCCAGGGCCTGCTCCGGCGTGTGGGCGCCCGCCGGGAGGGCGTCCGCCGTGGCGATGCGGAAGGCGCCCTGATCGTCCAGCACCAGCGTGGCGTCCTCCCCGTCGGCGAAGCGCACCCGGGCGCGCGACCGCACCACCACGCCCGGCGCCGTCACGGCCTTGCCCTTGTCGACCAGCTCGTCCTTCTCGTCGGCGACGATGCGGCGGACCTCGGCGCGGGAGAGCGCGCGCCGCCCCTTGTCGCTCATCATCTCGTAGATGGCGTCGGCGTCGCCCCTGGCGGCGGCCTCCGCGTAGGCGGCGACGGCGCCCCGGGGGTCGGGGAGGTGGGCCGCGCCGCAGCCGGTGGCGGCGACGAGGAGGGCGAGGCAGGCGGAACGACGCACGGGCCGGGAGGGTAGTACAAAACCGCAGCCGACGCTGACGCGCGGGCAGGGAGCGATCCCGATTGACAGAGGGGTGACCGATCCCTAACCGGTGAGCGATCATGGCAATCCGCGCAGGGGACGTCGCCCCCGACTTCACGTTGCCGCAGCAGGACGGCTCGTCCTTCCACCTCGCCGAGGCGCTCGCCAAGGGCGCCGTGGTCCTCTACTTCTACCCCAAGGACGACACCCCCGGCTGCACCGCCGAGGCCTGCACCTTCCGCGACGCCTACGAGGACTTCAAGGACGCCGGCGCCGCCGTGGTGGGCATCAGCTCCGACTCGGCCGACGCCCACCGCGCCTTCGCCGACAAGCACCGGCTGCCCTTCACCCTGGTGAGCGACGCCGGCGGCAAGGTCCGCAAGCTCTACGGCGTCCCCAGCACGCTCTGGGTGCTCCCCGGGCGGGTCACCTACGTCATCGGCAAGGCCGGCGTGGTCCTCCACGTCTTCGACTCGCAGATGAACCCGACCAAGCACGTCACCGAGGCGATCGAGGTCCTGAAGAAGAACAAGCTGGCCTGAAGATGTGACGGGAAAAGCTACTCGCGCCGCGAATCGTCGGTCGGGCTCCCTCAAAATCGCAGAGGATTCCTCGGTCGACATCCCTAGCTTCACGGCGCTCCCGACGCTTTTCCCGTCACATCTTGAGTCACTGGCGGGTGAGGATCAGCGCCTCGGGGGCGCTGGTGCCGTCGGTCCGGTAGAAGAGCATGTGCTCGCCGTAGCGCTTGAGCACGAAGAGCCGGTCCTGGGGGTAGCAGAGCTTGCAAGTCGAGCAGCCGTCCGCCCGGTACTCGAACTTGTCGGACCCGCCGGTGACGATGCCGTTGTGGAGGTGCCCGGTGAGCGACTGCGCCACCCCGGTGGTGATGGTCCGCTCCCGGTTGCAGCGGAAGGCTCCCTTGGTGGCGAAGCGCTGCGCCGTGTGCTCCTGCACCACGCTCACCGCATCGGTGCCGCGGATGGTCACGGTGATCTTCTCGGACTTCTCGGTCTCGACCCCGTCCGAGCCCGGCTCCGGGCGGCGCGGCTGGGCGACGCCCCAGGTGCCCTCGAAGTCGGCGGCGACGGCGCTGCGCCCGCCCTGGAGCGCGTAGAGGCTGCCGCTCTTGTCGAAGAGCTTGAGGCGCAGGCCGCCCGCCTCCCACACCACGTGGATGGGCAGGAGGTTGGGCACGCCGGGGATGCGGACGCTCGCCTGGAAGACCCGGGCCTCCTCGTCGATGGCCTCGAGCTTCATCACCTTGTACTCGCGCACGGCCCCCTCCCACTCGATGGTGGAGGCGGTGAGGTCCCAGGCCACCGGCCGCAGCGCGAAGCCCATGCAGTCGGCGTCCCCGCGCGGCCCCTGGCCTCCGGCGTCGACGCCGATGGACCCGAGGAAGCGCTCGATCCCGCGGGTGCGGTCCTCGCAGCCGGTGATGCGGTCGCGCGTGGACGAGGCCTGGTAGGTCTCCAGCGACTTGCCCGGCAGGCGCGCCAGCAGGATCCCCAGCACGGCGTGGTCGGCGAGGCGCACGTCCTTGCCGGCCTCGCGCGGGCGGCGGTCGCCCTCCATCGCGCGCATCTCGCGGAGGAAGGCGCGGAGCTGGGGCAGCTCGGCGTTGCTGACGAAGGAGGTGATCGCCGCGCCGGCGCGGTCGTCCACGGGGAGCGTCAGGTACTCCTCCTGGACCTTCTTCAGCAGCGCCTCCGCGTCCTGGGGCGTGGGCGGGGTGTAGGGCTTGATCCTCTTGATCAGCTCGCGGAGCACCGCCACCGAGACCGCGCCGTCCTGGCCGCGGTGGATGGTGTCCTTGCTGACGTTGACGCCGACGACCTCGCCGCTCTGGTTGACGGTGGGCCCGCCGCTGAAGCCGGGCTCGAGGTTGGTGTCGACGAGCAGGCCCTCGATCTTGTTGGCGGCGATGACCTTGCCCAGGACCGGGTCGACCGCGTCGAACTTGACGACCTGATCGATCCGCCCTGGCCGCGTGGAGAGCTCGGCCCGGTTGGCGACCCCGCTTGGCGGGAAGCCGGCGGAGACCACCGGCTCGTTCTTGATCGGCTGCTCGGCGAGCCGGAGCGTCTCGAAGCGCCGCGCCGGCACGTTCTTGATGTGGAGCACCGCCAGATCGGCCTCGGCGTCGAAGGCGGCGAGCTCCGTCTCCGGGTACGCCTCGACGAAGACCGTGTGCTCGGCCATCTGCAGCCGCCGCTCGACGGTCACCGGCTGCCCGGAGGCGATGACGTGGAACGCCGTCACCACGAACGCGCCATCCATCCCCCGCGGCGCCGCGATGAAGAACCCGGTGCCCCGCCCCTCGCCCGTCACCACCCGCACGATGGCGTCCTCGTTGATGCCGGACCTGGATCGCCGCACCACCACCAGCAGGCCGATCAGCAGGCCGATGCCGACCACCCCCGCCAGCCCGGCGAGGAGCACCAGCGGACGCGGCCCTCGGGCGCGCGCTACCGGCGGGCCCGAGGGGCTCTTCGGCGCCGGCAGGCTCGGCACCCGCGGCGGGGGCGGCACGGGGCTCAGCGTCGCGGGCAGCGCCGCGGTCGTGAGGAGATCCGGCGGAGGCACCGACGCGGGCTGCCCGAAGCCGCCGCTGGGAAACTGCGATCGCGGGCGCTCCGGCCGCTCGGAGTCGGGGAGGGGAAACTGAGGCAGATCGGACATGAAAGTACCCCGGTTCGCCGGCGCTCGCCGGTGCGGCGGCACCCTACCAGGATCCCGGCCCCAGCACGCTCTCGGCGGCTGGTACACTCCGCCCGTGGAACGCTGCTGGGTCGTCGCGCTGGGGGTGAACGGCGAGGTGCTCGGCGCCGACCGGGGCGCGCCGCCCGGGTGGGTCGGTGCCCGGCTCGAAGCGCTCGCGGGCGTGCCCGTGTCGCTGCGGGACGCGGCCCGCGCCGTGGTCGCGACCGCGCGCGGTGGCGGGGGAACGCTCGCCCGGACGGTGGTCGACGTGGCGGAGCTCGACGCGACGGTGGAGCTGGTCGCGGTGCCGGCCGTGGGGCTGCACCGGGGCCCGACCGACGTGCGCGCGCTCTTGCGCACCAGCCTGGCCGCGCTGGAGCGGCAGGCGCGCGCCCTCGACGTCGAGCTGGGGGTGAAGGTGGACGAGGACGTGCCGGCGGCGCTGACGCTCGATCCGGAGAAGATCGCGTGGGCGATCTCGGCGCTGGTCGGCAACTCCATGCGCTACGTGCGGCGGGGGACGCGGCAGATGCCGGGAGGGAGCGTCGCGGTGAAGGTGGGGGTGGAGGAGGGGGCGCTGGTGGTGGTCGTCGAGGACGACGGTCCGGGCATCCCGGCGGAGGTCAACGCTCGGTTGTTCCAGAGGGCGCCGGGAGCGGCGCATGCGACGGGGCTGGCGCTGACGGTGGTGCGCGACGTGATCACGGCGCACGGGGGGTCGATGACGGTGGAGACGGCGACGGACCTGATCGAGCACGGGACGACCGTGACGGTGAGGGTGCCGGTCGCCTGATCACACCCTCAGTACGAAGTCGCGTAGCTCCCGGAAGCAGAGCACCGCGCCGCGCACCGGCCCCTGTCGAGCTTCGCGGCCAGCGCAGGGTTGTCGTTGGTGCTGTAGCGGTGCTTGCCGTTGGTGCCGCGCGACAGGCGCCACCCGCGCGGGCAACACCGCCGTGCGATCCTCTCCGGGTGCGGTGACGCCGAGCGACGCGGGTATCGGCTGCGTCGGCGCCCAGGCTATCGGGCGCTCAGGAGGCGACCGTCATCGCGTCGTACGGCCCGGGGCCCATCGGGCGCTCGCCGGTGATCGCCTCGTAGAGGAGGACGCCGAGACCTATTTCCTCCTTGCCGACGAGCTGCTTGGGGGCCGCATAGAGCATGCTGCCAATCTGCTGGTCCGCCGTCGTGACCACCCCGAACGACGCCAGCTTGGCCATGCCAAAGCCCGTCACCTTCACCAGGCCCCCCGGCCCCAGGTTCGCCAGCACCACGCCCTCCTGCGCGAAGCGGAGGCGCTGCTTGTCGGCCCGGGCGCTGCCATGAGCTTGACGATGCAGGGGTCGGGGGAGGGGCCTCGCGCGAGGTAGAGCTCGGCGGCGTCGGAGGTGCCGAGGGAGGCGAGGATCTCGTAGACGTGGCAGCGGTCACCGGGGCGGACGAGAGGGGGTACGGGGGGACCTCCTCGGATTTAGCCTGATAGGCGAAAGGGGGGCGGCGCATGCGATTTGTGCGTTGGGAAGGTGCTTGGGCGGGGAGGTGGCGGCGGGGGAAGCATTGGGTTCCGTCCGGCGTGCATGACGGAGGGTGGGTGGGGACAGCCGGACGCCGGATGGCGAGAGCCGGACTGCGGACGGCGGCAGACGGTGCACGGACGGCGATAGCCAGAGCACGGACGGCGACAGCCGTAGGACGTCTTCGAGGAGCCGGACCACGGACGGCGACAGCCGTAGGACGTCTTCGAGGAGCCGGACCACGGACGGCGACAGCCGTAGGACGTCTTCGAGGAGCCGGAGCACGGACGGCGACAGCCGTAGGACGTCTTCGAGGAGCCGGAGCACGGACGGCGACAGCCGTAGGACGTCTTCGAGGAGCCGGACCACGGACGGCGACGGCCGTAGGACGTCTTCGAGGAGCCGGAGCACGGACGGCGA
>Ga0302279_10004744_pt1 | contig 15743 bp, 15 predicted proteins | sample III_Bog_N3_3_FD_194541 | JGI IMG/M metagenome (GOLD analysis project Ga0302279, IMG submission 194541) | Peat permafrost microbial communities from Stordalen Mire near Abisko, Sweden - III_Bog_N3_3 | ecosystem: Environmental > Terrestrial > Soil > Wetlands > Peat | place: Sweden: Abisko...
CACACCGAGTGAGTGCACGGTCGTGGTCTTGGCCACGCCGCCCTTCTGGTTGGCCACAGCCAGGACGTCGGTCACGGGTGGAGTCTACGCGGTCACCCGGGGTGACCCCGGGGGCGTCGACAGGGGTGCCCCGCGGGTGACTGCACCAGCGGCCCGCGGGCCACCGCTGGAGTGGCCACAGTTACGGCAACCAGGGTCCTCAGCCGCGGACGGACCCCGGGGGTTCCGACGCCGCCACCTCGATGCCGTCAGAAGCCGGCGATGCCGACGACGGGTGCCACCAGGGGCAGTCCCGCGGCCGAGCCGAGGAAGGGTGCCGAATACGAGAACACGCCACCGTCAGCTGCCGCCAGCCGGTACCCGGTCCCGTTGGTCGTCCCGGCCATGCCACGCACCGGTGCCGCCAGAGCCTCACCGCCGGTGGAGCCGAAGAAGGGTGCCCCGCCGAACGAGAAGATGCCGCCGTCCGAGGCGAGCAGCCAGTAGCCCCCCGAGTTGGGGTCCCGGGCCATGCCCACCATCGGACGTGCCAGTGCCCGCCCGCCCATCGAACCGTCGAACCGTGCGTCCCCGTAGGCGAAGACGCCACCGTCCGCCGCTACCAGCCAGTAGCCCTGCCCGTCCGCCGTGGACGCCATGCCCACGATCGGGGCGTTCAGGTGCTTCCCACCGGTCGAACCGAGGAAGGGCGCGTTCCCGAACGCGAAGATGCCGCCGTCGGAGGCGACCAGCCAGTACCCGCCGCCGTCGGGCGTGGCCGCCATGCCCACGATCGGGGCGTTGAGACGGCTCCCTCCCATCGACCCGTGGAATCCCGCGGCACCGAAGGCGAAGATCCCCCCGTCGGAGGCGACCAGCCAGTAGCCGCCCACCGATGGCGCCATGGCCATCCCCACCACCGGACGGGTGAGTGTCAGCCCACCGGTCGAGCCGCAGAACGGCTGCCCGGGGCTCGGATACGTCGACACACCCCCGTCGGCGGCCACCAGGTCGTACCCGCTGTAGGCCGCACTGGGCACCGTGCACGCCGTCACCGATCCGACGGCCGGTGTTCCCCCGGCATCACCGGTGAGTTGGGGATCGTGGTGGAACATGGGCCAAGAGCCGGCACCGACGGCCTCGGCCCCCGAACCGGCGATCTCGAAGTGGTCGACCCGACCGAAGGACGGATACCCGCCGTAGCCGGCCAGCGTGATGCCGACGGTGCCGTTCGGGTCCGCCGTCACCAGCGGTGAGTTCTGGATGCCGAGGTCGCCTGCTCCCGGTCCGTCGAGCTCGGCGACGATGGCCCCGGTGATGCCGTCCAGGATGTACATCCCGTTGGTGGTCGGGACGAGCACGTCCTGGTAGCCCTGATCGAACAGGTCAGCGGTGACCACCGAGCCGATCACACGGTGCCCGGGGAGGTGGGTCATCCACCTGGTGGCCCCGGTCGCCCCGTTGACGGCCCATACTGACCCGTCGGTACCGGTGTCGGTGCCCTCGACCACGTCGAGTGATCCGTCGCCGGACAGGTCCGACAGCGCCGGCGAGGAGAACGTGCTCCCGTCCAGCTTGTCCGACCAGGCGAGGTTGCAGTGCGAGTCGTAGGCGCGCAGTGTGTCGGTGTCGGCCGCGCCCGGGAAGTAGGTGCCGGTACCCACCACGATCCCGGTGGCCCCACCGGCGAGCACCCCACCGACCGCCGGGGACGAGTCGAGCACCTGATCCGTCGCCGCCCGGCAGATCACGTTGCCGGTGCCCGACAGGATCCGCAACATCCCACCGTTCTGGTACGACTGGCCGTTGGCCAACCCTTGACTCTGGTCCGAAGCCTGGACGATCTCGTCGCGACCCGTTCCGTAGAGGTCGGCCAGTGCCGACGTGGCATGCGTGCTGTCCGTGTCGAGGAACGGCCATCCCGGCAGTGGTGAGCCCGTGGTGGGATCGAGCGCATAGGCGACCTGGCCGAGGGAGCCCGCCACCGCCGACGGACCCGACGTCGCGGCGGCCTGGAGGGTACCCAACGAGATCCCGGCGAAGACGCCACCGGCCGGGTCGGTGTCCGTCGGCGGGTTCACCACCGTCCGGGTCCACCGCAGGGACCCGTCCGTCCCGTAGGCCTGGTAGCCGCCATAGGTCGGGTAGGCGTCGTTGCCCGATCCGACCAGCACCTCGGTACCGTTCGGCGTCACCGACGGTGTCGAGTCGATGGGGTCCTGCGTGCGAACCGCCGACCACCCGGCCGGGGTGACCGGTGTACCCGGGGAGGGGAACGGTCCCGAACCCTGGGTCGGGTTGCCCAGGTTGAAGGCGAAGAGATTGCCCGCCCGGTCCCCCACCACGACCGAAGGTTGACCGTCGAGGGTCACCGGGGTCGGGGACGACTGCGCGATGGGCGCTCCGGCATCGGGCAGCGGGCCGGAGGTCCAGGTCTCGTTGATGGTCGGGAGCACCGCCGGGGTCCGGGGGTGCGCCTTGGCACTGTGCCTGCCCACTGCTCCGACCTGCGGCGATCCGGCCACGGTCGACAGCACCGACACCGCCGTCGACGCCAGCAGCACCACGACCGCGGTGCGGGCGGCACGTGACGGGCGGGCCAGGCAATGTGGTCGTTCAGTCAGCATCCTCCCCCGCGACCCTACGGCGTCAGCAGCCCGACCTCCAGACCGTGCCTGGGAGGAGCCCCGTCGGGGCACACCCACGGTGCCGGTCCCGGCCCAGCTTGGGGGGTGCCGCGGGGAGCGGCGTCCGGGCCACCGGGTGGCGACGTCCACCCGGCGCCGCCCCGGTACGTGCCCCCGGCAGGAGTCGAACCCGCAACCTGATGGGTAGAAACCACCTGCTCTATCCAGTTGAGCTACAGGGGCGTGGAACGGCGACCGCGGAACGGGTCCGAGCCACCATCGGCGTGTGCCACACTAGAGGCTCCTTGGTGGCCGTAGCTCAGTTGGTCAGAGCGCCGGGTTGTGATCCCGGAGGTCGCGGGTTCGAACCCCGTCGGCCACCCTCAGTCCCTCGTTGCCCGGCAGTCGCGTCCGTGCCACGTAGGGCAGTACCGTAGGTCCCACACATACGCGCCTCTAGCTCAATGGCAGAGCAACGGACTCTTAATCCGCAGGTTCTGGGTTCGAATCCCAGGGGGCGCACCAGCCGCACCGTTCTGATGTGGACGGCCGGGAACATGTCCTGTTCTGATCGGGCCCCACAGGGCGTCGGATGATGCCTGACACCGATTCCGGAGGCTCCCGACCGTCCGCTGGAACCGATCTCGACCCAGCGTCAGCAAGGGTACCCACAGTCCCACGGAGTCCGTCGCCGACGCGTGACCGTCGGCGCAGCGGTAGGCCTCAACCTCGACGGCGACCTGAACATCGCTACTCACCACCATCGCGCTCTTCTGGGTCCTCAAGGAGCGGCTACGAAACTGCCGATGTTCCAGGAACCCACAGAAAGGCGCCCGAACGATGATCTTCCTCCCCCGCATCGCCCGTTCCCTCCACCATCCGGCGCTCGCCGTCGTACTGGGACTCGTCCTCCTCGGTGTGGCCGTCTTCGGCCTCGTCAGTGGAGACATCCCGAAGCTCTGGGCCATCCTCATCCTCGTGGTCGGGGCACTCAACGTACTGAGAGCGGTTCCCCACCCCGACGCCCACCGGCCTGACCCGTCTACCGGTAGTGCCGCATCGGCGGCGGTCGTGGCCTCACGGTAACAACGGCCGGTGCGGAAACAGCGCCCGGTGCGGTGGCACCGCACGCTCCGGCTGCATCGACCTGCCCGATCCGATCGGGGTCCGGCCGGTTCAGTCGAGCTGGGTGGGCTCCCCGTGTTCGGCGTTGGGCAGGCCCCGGCGCCAGTACGCCTTCGTGGACATCTGGTCCGGACGCAGACCGCGCTCGACCAGCACGTCGCGGACGGCGCGCACCACCGCTGCCTCGGCGGCCACGTACGCGTGCCCCTCCCCCTCGGGCAGATGCAGTCTCGACAATGCGTCGAGCAGCAGCGAGGCGTCCCCTGGGACCGTGTTGCCGCTCCGGTGCAGCCACACCAGTCCGGGACTGTCTCCGTACTCGCCGGCGGGTCGTTGTTCGTCGGCCGGTGAGTCCACCTCGAAGCAGGCGACTGCGACCGAACCGGGTGGGAGAGCCTCGATCATGGCCAGGGATCCCGGCAGACCGGTCTCGTCCGCGACGAAGAGGTGCCAGTCGGCGCCGGGCGCCAGCGTGACCTTTCCTCGAGGTCCGATCGCCTGGATCCGGCTACCGATGGCCGCCGTCTTCACCCAGTCCGTCCCCGGCCCCCGTCCGTGCAGGGACACATCGACGGTCACCGAAGGACGGTCCGGATTGTGGCGGCGGACGGTGTAGCGCCGGTTCACCACATCACCGTCCCGACGGGGGATGCGCAGCATCAGGTCCTGGCCCGGCAGCCAGTGGAAGGCATCGAGCCCCGGGGCGGTCAGGACGAGTCGCTGCATGGTCGGCCCCACCGGACCCGACTCGATCACCTCGAGGTCCCAGAGCGATGCGTCCGCCAGTGGCCCGCCAGGGCGACCCACCAGATCCAACAGGCGGTCAGGGGTCATCGGGGTCGTCCTCCAAGCAGCGGGCCCACGGGCCAGCACCGTGCCGGCTCGACACCGGGCCCGGCGTCCCTATCACTGTGCCAGGGACGCGCCGGCGCCGCCGATCAGACATGGAAAGAGGCGCCCTACAAGGCACTCGATCCGCCCGCACCATCCACTCCACCCCATTCGCCGGCACGGGTCGCCGGCACGGGTCGCCGGCACGGGTCGCCGGCACGAGGTTGCGCCGGCCCACCGGGGTTCCCTCAGTGGTTGGAGAAGCCGTGCAGCGATGCGGTGATTGGCAGGAAGCTGCCGTTCCCGTTGTAGGAGGCCGACACGGCCCACGACGTCCTCGGGTGCTTGTAGGCGCTCGAGGCGGCCGGGACGACGAACCAACCGGCCGGCAGCGTACAGGTGGCGAAGCCGCCGATGATGGGCTGTGAGTTGTTGGCGGTCGGCGGGGTCGCCGAACCCTCGCAGTAGGTCTTCACCCCACGGGCCGACAGCCCGGAGGCGACGGCGAAGGTGACCAGACCCGACAGGGCGGGCGTGCCGGGCCCACCCTTCACGTAGGCCTCGATCGTGGTGGACGCACCGCTGGTGGGCTTGACCGCGATGATGATGCGCACACGCGTGTTGGCCGACACCACCGTCTCGGTGGTGGAACCGGATCCTGCGGCGAAGTTGGCATCACCCGAGTAGGCCGCGGTCACGGTGTAGGGCGCGGAGCCGGCGAGCATCTCGGCCTTGCCGACCTTGCATGTCGAGTTTCCGCCGCCGTTGAGGGGCGACACCGAGGCACAGGAGACGGTGCTCCCGTCCTTGCCGGTGATCGTGAACGTCATCGTCCCGGTCACCTTGGTCTTGCCGATCTTGGAAGGCGACACGTTGGCCTTGAAGACCACCGGCTGGCCGCTCATGATCGTCGGCTTGGTCGTCGTCACCGTGATGGTGGTCGGCGTGCCACCGTCGGCGTAGGCCGGCAGGGCCACGAAGACCGACGACCCTGCGACGGCGACCGCCAGCGCGCCGACCATGCTCGCGTTACGAAGAACTCGTTTCACAACAGTCATCCCCTCGATATCTGAATCGATTGCCCGCCTGTATGGATAATGCCCCTCATCCTGCCCAGTTGCAGGCCGGGTGTCAATGACCCTCGACGGTTGCCGGTCGGTTCCCCGGCACCACCGGTCCCGGGCCCGGCAGTAGCAGGCATCGTCCCTGATGAGGGGGGTCGGAGGGGGCACGACTGAGGTGATCGTACCGTGTTCGGGCGACCACTCAGCGTGGGGCGATTCCCCACGTCCCGGCCCACCGCGCGCCGGGTCGGAGGACCGTGAGATCGGTCCCCGACCGGAAGGCGTCAGGCGGACAGGTCATCGGCTCCACGGCCAGCCCGGAGCGCCGGTGCGACGGGTCGAGGGTGTCCCCGGTGAACACCATGAGATAGCCGAAGCGGTCGTCCGCCCACAGGGTGGCACCGGCCACCCCGTCCGGATGGTCGAGGTCGACCCGCACCCGGCCGTCGCCGTCCCGGACGAGATCGCAGTAGGCGGTGTCGAGCCGGGTGACCCCGATGGGACGGCCGGAGGAGAAGTCGTACTCGGTTCCGGCGACGCCCACCGAACCGGTGGGCAGGCCCCGGTCGTCGGCGACGAGTCGTCGGCGGGCGGGCACGCGCAGCCTGGCCTGGTCGACCGACGTGGTGCCGACCGTCAGGTAGGGGTGGAATCCCAACCCGAACGGAAGGTCGGACGTGCCGAGGTTCTCGGCGTCGGTGGTGACCGACAGTCCCTCGCGTCCCAGCCGGTACTCCACCTCGAGGCGCAGGGCGAAGGGGTACGCCGGGGACGGCCGGACCACACACTCCAGGCCGACCCGGTTCTGGGCGCGACCGGTCAGTCGCCACGGCAGCCAGCGGACGAGCCCGTGGATGGCGTTGCGGGCGGCGATCTCGTTGAGTGGCACCTGCGCCGCCACGTCTTCGAAGACGTAGGCGCCGTCGCCGAGCCGATTGGGCCACGGTGCGAGCACCTGACCCCGACCGCCGTGGCTCCACTCCTCGGGGCCGAATCCCTCGATGACGGCGCGGTCCCCCACCGTGAACGACCGCAGGGTGGCTCCCACCTCGGTGACGGTGGCCCGTTGATGCCCGTGGCCGATGACCCACTGGGCGCCGGTGGCCGCCGTGGTCTGGGCCGGGCGCTGGTCGGGTGGCGGCAGTGGTGTGGTCATCGGTCCTGGTCTCGGCTCGTGGGGCGGGTGCATCCGTGTGTCGTGGATCGTGCGTCGGTGAGTCGTGCGTCGGCGTGTGGAGGGAGGGTGCGCTGACGCCGGACCCCGGTGGTGGCGTCCGGACGCGGCGGGCGCGTCTCGCCGTTCGGCCGGCGATGTCGACCGGTATGGTAGGCCACGAGGCCGCACCGGCCCGCCGAGACCCTGCCGCTACGGGGCCAGGCCCTTCCGGCCGAGGCCGTCGGCGCCTGTCGAAGAACGGAACTCCCCGCCATGCGCATCCTCATCACCAACGACGACGGCGTGTTCGCACCCGGGATCGCCGCCCTCGCCAAGGGACTCCATGCCGCGTTCGGCGACCAGCACGAGCTGGTTGTCGTGGCACCGCTGACCGACCACAGCGGCGCCGGGGCTGCAGTCGGCCCCGTCTACGAACGTGAGTCGATCCCCTACGAGCACGTCGACATCCCGGGACTGGCCGACGTGGCGACCTTCGGGATCGACGGTTCACCCGCGCTGTCGGTGATCCTGGGGTGCATCGAAGGATTCGGCCCGCGGCCCGACATGATCGTGTCCGGCATCAACCACGGGATGAACGCCGGGCGGTCGGCCCTCCATTCGGGCACCGTCGGTGCCGCCCTCACCGGCGCCCAGTTCGGGATCCGCGGCCTCGCCGTGAGCATCGCGTGGGCCGAGTCGGCCGAGTACTGGCAGACAGCCGTCGATCTGGCGTGCGGCATCGTTCCCGTCCTGGCCGAGGCGGAGCCGGCGACGGTCCTCAATCTCAACGTTCCCGCGGTCATGCCCGCCCAGCTCAAGGGACTCCGGCACGGTCGACTCGGACGCATGGGCCTGATCCGTTCGGTGCGCCCCGAGCACACCCCCGCACCCGTGGACGGCACCGGCGTCGACCGCACCGGCGGCGCCATCGTCCTCACCATGCGGGGCATGGGCGGCGACGCCGACCGGCGCCAGGAGCGGGCGGAGCTCGAGTCCGACTCGGACGCCGCTCTGGTGGAGGACGGGTGGGCCTCGGTCACCCCACTCGTCGGGGTGCGCGAGAACGTGACCGACTCCGCCACCGCCGCCCTGGCGGCGGCGCTGGCCACCCACACCGGCTGAGCGTCCCTACCGGCGGCGCGTCCCAACCGGCTGAGCGTCCCTACAGGCGGGGAGTCCCGCCCGTCGACGGGGAGTCCCGCCCGACGGGTCAGGTGAACTGGGCGTCGAGCCAGTCGAAGGTGACCTGGGCCGAGAGCCTCAGGTTGTCGGACTGGCAGTGGGCCGAGGCGCCGTCGGCCGGTCGGAACACGCGCGACGTGACCGGACCGGTGACACCCGAGACCAGCTCGTCGAACTGCGCCCTCGGTTCGGCACCCTCGCGCTCGCCGACCAACGCCAGCACAGGGCAGGTCACCCGACCGGCGAGCGCACCGAGGCGGTAGGACTCCATGGCGTCACGCCAGGCATGGAAGGAAGGAACGCCGAACCGTGTGCAGATGGCCTCGATCCCCCACTGCATCTGACGGGGCATGAGGTCCTCGGGCACGCCGGTGACGTCCTCGGGGCGGATGTCACGGATCATCCGGTAGACGTCCGCCCCGACCCACGCCTCCATGTACCGGCCCATGTCCACCACCGGAGGGTTGGCGACCAGCGCCCCCACCCGCAGGTCCACCGCCGCAGCACGGGCCGCGAAGTACGAGCCGAAGCTCTGCCCGCAGAGGGCGATCCGGTCGGCGTCGACGTGGTCGAGGGCCACGACGGCGTCGAGCACCGCAACCAGGGGCACCTCGTAATCGGGACGGAAGGTCAGGGACGGGTTCGTGCGCATGCAGCCCAACTGTCCGGGACCATCGAACACGACCACGTTCCACCCACGCTCCGCCCCGGGGGCGCCGAGCTGGAAGTACAGCTCCTCGGCACTCGAGTCGAACCCGCCCACCGCCACGACGGTGGGACGTGGGCCGACGGCGACCGCCGCGTCCGGTCGGACCAGGTACCCCGGGAGGGTGGCGTCCCCGAAGGCGATGGCGAGGGGCTCGACCGGCGGATCGAGGAGACCGGCCGCCTCGGAAAAGCAGGCCTGGCTCCGGGCCCCGGCTCCGTCGGCACCGGCGGCGTCGCCTCGGCCGCCGTAGTACTCCGCGGTGCGGTAGTAGGTGGAGGCACGCAGGAGGTGATCGCGCCCGCTGACCTTGTGACCGTCGGCCAGGCACGCCCGTCCCTGTCCCTCGACCCGCTGGGCCAGGCGTTCGAAGGCACGGGTCCAGGACCGGGGACTGCCGTCGGTGATCTCGGCCACCACGGCCAGACACTCCCCCACCGTGGAGCCGCCGTAGTCGGCGACCCCCATGGCCCGGATCAGCTGGTAGTTGAACTCGTCGTCGGTGAAGCCCTCCACCCGGACGGCGCTTCGGACGACATCGGAGTCTTCGAACGACACGGTGCTCTCTTCCTGGGACGGGGACGGTGCCCGGTGGGACGCCCCCGTCGTCGGTCATTGTGCCCGATCCCGGGCCTACCCTGTGACATGCGCGTCGCCGCCATCCAGACCACGGCCGGAGACGACCGGGCCGCCAATCTCGCCGCCGCCGGCGTCCTGGTGGACGAGGCGGCCGGGGACGGTGCCCGGTTGGTGGTGCTCCCGGAGTACTTCTCGGTGGCAGGCACCCCCCAGCTGTTGACCGCCGCCGCCGAGTCGCTCGACGGGCCCACGGTGACCTGGGCCTCGCAGATCGCCGCCCGACACCGGATCCACCTGGTGGCCGGGAGCTTTCCCGAACGGCCCCGACTCGGCGACGACCGGCTGTCCAACACCAGCTGCCTGGTGGGGCCGGACGGCGCGGTGCTCGCCGTCTACCGCAAGATCCACCTGTTCGACGTGGCCCTCCGGGGGGTGGCCTTCCGCGAGTCGGACACCATCGCCCCGGGCGGCGACGTGGTCGTGGCGCCGCTCACGGGAGCAGCCCCCGGTCACGACGACCCGGTGCTCGGCATGAGCCTCTGCTACGACGTCCGGTTCCCCGAGCTCTACCGGATGCTGGCACTGGACGGCGCCACGGTCGTCGTCGTTCCGTCCGCTTTTACCGCGGCGACCGGGCCGGCACACTGGGAGCTCCTCCTGCGGGCCCGCGCCGTCGACGACCAGGTGTTCGTCATCGGAGCCGGCCAGGTGGGTGAACTCCCGGCGGGCATGCCGCGGTGTCACGGCCACTCGATGGTGGTGGACCCATGGGGTGTGGTCCTGGCCGAGCGGGCCGGTCCCAGTCCGGGCTGCGTGGTGGCGGACCTGGACCTGGACGGCCTGACGGAGGTGCGCGAACGGCTCCCGGTGCTGGCGAACCGTCAGCCCGCCGCGTACCGTGGGCTGCATGGCAACCACAGGGGCAGCACGGCCTGACGCGCTTCGCACGACGCCGAAGAAGGTGATCCGGGCACCGAAGGACCTTCCGGACGACAATCCCGGCTCGGTGGCCCCGTACGAGATCGGCCAGTTCGTCCACGACAACCTCGAGCTGTACTACGAGGTCCACGGACAGGGCCCCCGGGTACTGGTCTTCCTCCACGGCATCCTCATGGACGCCAACATGAACCGGCGCCTGGCGTCGGACCTGGCGGCCAAGGGGAACCGGGTGGTCCTCCTCGATCTACCCGGACACGGCCTCTCCGCCCGGCCGCAGCGCGCCTCGTACCACCGCATGGACACCTACGCCGGGCACGTGATCGCCCTCATGGACCACCTCGGCGTCGACCAGGCGGTAGTGGGTGGGGTGTCGCTCGGCGGCAACGTCAGCCTGCTGGTGGCCGCCCAGGCACCCGACCGGGTGCGGGGTCTGGTCATCGAGATGCCCGTCCTCGAGTGGGCACTGCCCGCCGCCGCCATGACGTTCCTCCCCATGCTCCTCGCCGTCCATTTCGCACGACCGGTGGTCGGCCGGGCCGCCAAGGTGTTCCGGAGCCTGCCGCGCACCGGCAACGGCCCACTCGACAGCGTGATGAACATGTTCTCGGCGGAACCGCGCGAGACGGCAGCGGTGCTGCACGGCATCCTGGCCGGACCCATCGCCCCGACCGTCGAGCAGCGTGCCGCCATGGACATCCCGGCACTGGTCATCGGCCACAAGGTCGATCACGTGCACCCGTTCCACGACGCCCAGCAACTCGCCCGGCGCCTTCCCCAGGGTCAGCTCATCCAGGCCAACTCCGTCCTCGAGATGCGTGTCCACCCCGAGCGGCTCACCGAGGAGATCAACGGGATGCTGGACAAGGTGTGGGCCCCACGGACCCGGCGGGCCCGCAAAGCCGGCTGAACCGCAACGGGCGCCGACCGCGCGGTCCCGTCGCCGCACCGTCACGTCCGGTCGCCGTCCCGTTCTGTCGCCAGGCGGTGATTCAGTCGTCCTGATCGGGCCGCCGGGACCGCTTCCGTTCGGACAGACGTCGCTTGTCGGCCAGACGCCGCTCCTTGGCCCCCCGGGACGGCCGGGTGGGTCGGCGCGTCTTCTCGACCCGGAGCGCCGCGGCCATCCGCTCGGAGAACCGTTCCACCGCCAGTTGCCGGTTCCGGAGCTGGGACCGTTCGTCGTCGGCCACCACCCGGACCTCGGGCCCGAGGCGGTCGAGGAGCCGGCTGCGCTGGTACGGACCCAGGGAGGGTGACCCGGCCACGTCGAAGCGGAGTTCCACCCGGGTGGCCACCTTGTTGGCGTGCTGACCCCCGGGTCCACCCGAGGGCGTGAACCGGAACTGGAGCTCGGCCACCGGGATCCGCAGCGACGAGGTGATCCGCACCGACTCGGGTCCACCGGCGGTGGCGGGGTCGGGTACCGGACTCACCCGTCGACCGGTGCCTCGGCGACCACCGGGTTGGTCAGGGTACCGATGCCTCCGACCTCGATGGTGACCGTGTCGCCGGCCACCAGCCATCGGGGTGGGCTGGCCGCGGCGCCGACGCCGGCCGGGGTCCCGGTGGCCAGCACGGTGCCCGGTTCCAGGGTGGCCACCGTCGACAGGTGGGCGATCATCTCGGCACAGGAGAAGATCATGTCCGCCGTGGTGCCGTCCTGGCGGAGCTCGTCGTTGACCCACGTCCGGACGGTGATCTCCTGTGGGTCCCGCACCTCGTCGGCCGTCACCAGCCACGGCCCCATCGGACCGTGGGTGTCGAACCCCTTGCCCAGGAGCATGGTGGGGGTTGCCCGCTGCCAGTCACGGACGCTCACGTCGTTGACGACGGTGTAGCCCGCCACCACCTCGAGCGCCCGCTCCACCGGGACGTGACGGCAGCGGGTGCCGATGACCACACCCAGCTCACCCTCGTAGTCGACCATGTCCGACGCGACGGGGACCTCGACGGCGTCACCCGGCCCCACCACACAGGTCGCCAACTTGGCGAACCAGGTCTGGTGCTCGGGCCGTTCAGCCCCCATCTCGGCGATGTGGTCGGCATAGTTGCGGGCGATCCCGAGAAACGCCGGGGGCCGGGGGACGGGTGCGCACAGCGTGGCCCCGGCGAGGTCCAGGCGGGGAGCGGCCGATGCCGCCGCACCCCGGAGCGCGGAGCCGGCGTCGTCACCCAGAGCCAGCAGCTCGACCATCGACGACGGCAGGCCGACGGCCGGATGGGCCAGGTCCACCACCTCGTCCCCGTCCACCAGTCCCGTCCGGTGGCGGCCGTCCACGAGCATGGTCACCAGGCGCACCCCACGAACTTACCGGGAACTCGCCGGCCGGCCGGACCCCGGTCCTACACTCCCGGCATGAGCCAGCAGCCCGGATCCCGCACCTCCACCGACTCCCGCTTCGCCGGTCAGGTCGTCCTGATCACCGGGTCGTCCTCCGGCATCGGTGCCGCCACCGCCCACCTCTTTGCCGCCTCGGGGGCGACCGTGGTGGTGAATTCGGTCACCTCGGTGGACGCAGGTCGTGCGCTCGCCGCCGAACTGCCGGACGCCTCCTACGTGCAGGCCGACGTGTCCGACGCCGCCGGGGCCACCGGCCTGATCGACGAGGTCGTGGCCACCTGCGGTCGCCTCGACGTCCTGATCAACAACGCCGGGACCACCGCGGTCATCCCCCACAACGACCTCGACGCGGCGAGTCCCGAGGTGTGGCGACGGATCTTCGACACCAACGTGATCGGCACCTGGCAGGTGACCGTCGCCGCCGTGCCCCACCTGCGTGCGTCGGGTCACGGCCAGGTCGTCAACGTCTCGTCCCTGGCCGGTGAGCGCCCGGTGGGGAGTTCCATCCCCTATGCCTGCTCGAAGGCGGCACTCAGCCACATGTCCCGCCTACTGGCCAACACCCTCGGCCCCGACATCCGGGTGAACGCCGTGGCTCCCGGTCTGGTCGACACCCCCTGGACGGCGGACTGGACCGTGGTCCGTGAGTTCGTCAAGGCGCAGGCGCCCCTGCAGCGCACCGCCACACCAGAGGACGTGGCCGAGGTCATCCTCGGGCTGGCCCGGTCGACCTACGTCACCGGCGAGGTGGTCCTGGTCGACGGCGGACTCAGCCTCCGGTGACGGGTTCCTCGCTCCGTCTGCGTCGCTGACTCCGCCGCCGGGCAACAGCGGGGCCGGTGGCGGCGGAGGTGCTTCAGTCCACCGGTGGGGGGCCGGCCTCCCAGGTCGCCCGCTCCAGGCACCAGATCACATGGGGCTGCGACGGGAACCACGGGAGCACCCTCTCGTCGAACGGCTCGAACCCGAGTCGACGGGCGACCGCCTGGGACCGGGTGTTCTCCGGCAGGATGACGCTGTACAGGGCGTCCACCCCGACCTCGTCGAAGCCGTAGCGCACGGCCCTGGACGCGGCCTCGGTGGCGTAGCCGAGACCCCAGACGTCCGGATCCAACATCCATCCGACCTCCACCCCCGGCCATTCCGGTTCGACCCGCCAGTAGAGACCTGCCCGACCGACGAACCGCCCGGTGGCCCGCTCCTCGATCGCCCACTGACCGAGCCCACGGAGCTCCCACAGGCCGGCGAGCGACGTGAGCGTCCCCCAGGCGTCGCCACGGGAGTACCCGTCGCGCACGTGGAGCGCCGCCCGCACCGGCCCGGTGGACATGATGGCGAAGAACGGCTCGAGGTCGTCGGCCCGCAGCGGTCGCAGCGTCAGTCGCTCAGTGGTCAACGTGGGGCAGGCGGACATCACGGCCAGTCAACCACCGGAGCACCGGTCCGGCCACCGGTACCCTCGTGACGTGCCCGTCGACCCTGACCCCGGAAGCCTCCCCGAGCCTCCTCGCGACGGGTCCGGCATCTGGTCCTGGGAGCTCCCGTCGCTCGCCGCCGACTCGCTGCCGCTGGTCCTGCACATCGGCCAACGCCGGCTGGAGGTCGGGACGATCGTGGACATCAGCGCCGCGGGACCGGTCGGGCCGCTGGGCCTGGCCACACTGCTGGTCGGGGCCGGATTCCACCTGGACGGGCAGGCCGTGCCGGGACGCTCCGGCACCCAACGTGCCCGGGTGGTGCGGGACCGCACACTGGCCGACTCGATCGGTCCCGACATGTCTCTGCTCGTGTGCGGGGTCAATCCGTCGCCCTACTCAGCCGATGCCGGTATCGGCTACGCCCGGCCGGGCAACCGCTTCTGGCCTGCCGCCCTGGCCGCCGGCATCGCCCCGGTGGACCGTGACCCGGTGGCCGCGCTCGCCGCCGGCACCGGCATGACCGACTTCGTCAAACGGGCCACCCGCACGGCGGCCGAGGTGACCCGCGACGAGTACGAGGCGGGTTTCACCCGGGTCTCCCGACTGGTGGAGTGGCTGGAGCCGGGTGCGGTGTGCTTCGTCGGACTGTCCGGGTGGCGCACGGTCGTCGATCCCCGGGCGGTGGCCGGTCCACAGTCGGTGCCGATCGGCGGGCGGCCCGCCTACGTCATGCCGTCCACCAGTGGCCTCAACGCTCGCTCGTCGCTGGCCGATCTGACCCGTCACCTGGGTGCGGCGAGAGACCTGGCCCTCCGCCCGGGTGTGACCTGAGGACGGCACCGGTCACATCACGACAGTCCGGGCAACGGGTCGTAGTGATCGACCTCGGGCTGGGACTCGAAGAAGGGGCCGATGTAGGACCGCCACTCGGCGAACGCCGGTGACGCCCGGAACCCTTCGGTGTGGGCCTCGAGCGATTCCCATCCGACCAGCAGCAGGTAGCGGTCCGGGGTCTCGATGCCCCGATGGAGCGCGAACGAGTGGAAACCCGGCGCCGCGGAGATCACCTCCCGGGCCTTGGTGATCGCCGCCTCGAACTCGGCGTGGGAGTCGGGGCGGATGGTGATGAGTGCATGCTCCAGGATCATGGACCTGACGCTACCGGTGGTCGGACCCGGTCGTCGGGGTGGCGCTCGTCCGGGTGGCCTGGTCGTCGGGGCGGCGCTCGACCAGGCCTCGGTCGTCGAGGTGATCGACGTCGGGGTCACGCACGGCGCCGTCCCGGTAGCGTCAAGGGTGCGGCCCCGGGTCACCGGGTCACCGGTTCACCGGGTCACCGGTTCACCGGGTCACCTGGTTGCCCGAGGGCGGTGACGGTGCCGGACCGCAATCGGAGTCGAGATGGAGGAGCAGGCATGAAGGTCGAGATCTGGTCGGACGTGGTCTGTCCCTGGTGCTACGTGGGTAAGCGCAACCTCGAGGCGGCACTGGCCGAGTTCCCCCATGCCGACCAGGTCGAGATCGAATGGCGGAGCTTCGAGCTCGATCCCACCACCCCGGCACGGGTGGAACTGTCGATGGACGAGGTCCTGTCCCGGAAGTACGGGATGACCACCGATGAGGCCGTGGCCGCCAATGTCAAGATGACGGAGCTGGCCGCCAGCGTCGGACTCGAGTACCACCTCGACAGGGTCCAGATCGGCAACACCTTCGACGCCCACCGGCTCATCCACCTGGCCAACGACCAGGGCCGGGGCGGCGCCATGAAGGAGCGTCTGCTCGCGGCCTACTTCACC
>Ga0302279_10004745_pt1 | contig 15740 bp, 15 predicted proteins | sample III_Bog_N3_3_FD_194541 | JGI IMG/M metagenome (GOLD analysis project Ga0302279, IMG submission 194541) | Peat permafrost microbial communities from Stordalen Mire near Abisko, Sweden - III_Bog_N3_3 | ecosystem: Environmental > Terrestrial > Soil > Wetlands > Peat | place: Sweden: Abisko...
GGGCGGGCGGCGGGGACATGACCAGGATCTCGTCGCTCAAGTATACCGCCTCGTCCACGCTGTGCGTCACGAAGACGACGGTATCTCCCCGGGACGACCAGACATCGAGCAGGAAGCGCTGCATTTTGTTGCGGGTCTGGCTGTCGAGCGAACTGAACGGTTCGTCCATGAGCACCAGATCGGGGTTGACGACCAGGGCGCGGGCGATGGCCACGCGTTGCCTCATGCCCCCCGAGAGCTCATCGGGATAGGCGGATGCAAATTTTTCCAGGTCGAAGGCCTGGATGTATTCCATGGCTGCCTCCCGCCGCTTCGCCGCAGACATGCCCGTAAATTCCAGGCCGGTCTCGATGTTTTCCAGGGCCGTGCGCCAGGGGTACAGGGCGTGTTCCTGAAAGACCATGCCCAGCCGCGTGGTCCGGCGGTCCAGGGGTTTGCCCGCCAGGCTGATCGTTCCCCGGCTTTGTTCTTCGAGTCCGGCGATGATGCGCAACAGCGTGGACTTGCCGCAGCCGTTGGCGCCCACGATGGTGATAAACGAACCCTTGGCGCAAGAAAAGTCAAGCCCGTCGAGAACCGTGACCGGATGCTCCTGGTCCTTGGCGTCAAAACGTTTGGCGAGACCCTCGATCTTTAGATACGTATCCATCGTCCCACCCGGCGTCCTCCGAGAAAGCGTCCGGCCAACTTGGCCAGGCCCCATTCGATGGCCAATCCGATCAAGCCGATCACGGCCATGCCGGCCATGACCTCGTCGATGCGTTGCAGGTCGCGGGCGGTCATGATCATATATCCCAGCCCGTAGCCGTCCTTGATCCCGGTGAACTCGGCCGCCACCAGGGTCATCCAGCCGATGCCCAGGCCCAGGCGCAGGCCGGTGAAAATCGAGGGCAAGGCCCCGGGCAAAAGCACCTTGCGCCAGATGTCCAGGCGGCTGGCATTGAACACCCGGGCCACGTCCAGGTAGATGCGGTCCACGGTCGCCACCCCGATGCAGGTGTTGAGCGCAATGGGGAAAAAGGCTCCCAGGAAGATGATGAACACCGCGGATTTAAAGCCGATGCCGAACCAGATGATGGCCATGGGAATCCAGGCCAAGGGCGGAATGGGCCGGAAAAAATCGATCAGCGGCATGATCAGCGACCTGACCCGGGGGTTGCCGCCGGTGAGGATGCCAAGCGGCAAGCCGAGGGTCGCGGCCAAAAGAAACCCAAGCGAGATCCGGCCCAGGCTGTGCAGGATATGCCCGGGCAGCAGGCGCCCCGGCGGCATGCCGGTCAGGCACAGGTCGACCAGCCCGGCCAGGACTCCGGCCGGGCTGGCCACCAGGTCGCCGCTGACCAGCCCGAGCGAGCAGGCCAGTTGCCACAGCCCGATCAGCAGGCAGGGCAGGAGCAGGGAGATTTTTTTCATCGCGCTCCCGGCGCCCGAGCGGCCGTGTCCAAAAAATCGTCCAGGAACTTGTCCGGGTCCTTGGTCTGGATAAAGCCCAATTGGGTCAAAAGCCGCAGGTATTCCCGTTCGCCCTCGACATTGATCGCCGCGTCGTAGCGCACGTTTTTTATGGCCGCGGCCGCTTCGGCCGGGCTTGCGCCGGTGTATTTCACGGCCACGGCCGCCGCCTCGTCCGGATGCTCGCGGATAAAGGCGGTGGCTCTGGCGTGGGCGCGGGCCACGGCCGCCGCCTCGGCCGGGCGGGCGTCGAGAAAGGCTTTGTCCGCGGCCAAGACGCAACAGGGATGATTGGGCCAGATGGCGGCCGAGTCGCTCACGATCCGCCCGGCTCCCGAAAGAACGGCCCGCGAAGGATAGGGCTCCCAGGCCACGAAGGCGTCGATCTGTCCGGCGCGCAGCGCCGGGATCATCTCCGGCGCGCCGAGCACGACGACGTTCACCGACGCGGCGGGAATTCCGCGCGAGGCCAAGGCCTTGAGCAAAAGCACTTCCTGGACCGAGGAAAGTCCCGGAACGGCGACGGTCTTGCCGGGCAGGTCCCCGATCCCGGCGACGGCTCCCGTGGGGAGCGCCACCAGGGCCGAGCCCTCGGTGTTCGCCTGGGCCACGACGCGGATATGCGCCGAGCCGCGGGCGGCGGCGATGGTCGCCGGAGCCTCGCCCAGGTAGGCCATGTCCAGCTGGCCCGCGCCCAGCGCGCCGGCGACCTCGGAGCCGGCCCGGAAGACCCCGGCGATGGTCACTTCCACGCCCTCATCGCGAAAAAAACCCTTGTCCAGCGCCACCCACAAGGCGAGGTGGTGCAGGTCGTTTTGCAGGTAGGCGAGCCGGACCGGAGCGGCGCTCTGGACTTTGGGCGAGGCCAGGGCGAAAAAAACAAGGACGACCAAGCCAAGGGGGATCAACCGGGACAATGCGCGCATGCCTTTATTTCTCCAAGCACAGCAGATGGATCGTTCCCGGCCGGTTCCAGGGCCTGGCCAACGCGGCCGAGCCCAGGCCTCGGTTGGCCTCGGTCAGACCGGCGCCGGCCGGGTGTTCCCGGTAGCCGTTTTGCTCCCAGGCCAGCCGCACCGCTTCCGGTTCCGGGCAGGCCGAGGTGAGCAGCAAAAACACCGGGCCCGGATGGGCGGCGCAGGCGGCGAACAGCGCCGGAAGCGACGGGGCCGCAACATAGTCGGCGACGTTGCTTAAATGGATGAAATCGTGTTCGCGCTCCCGGCCGGCCAGGTAGGTTCCGACCTCCGACACCCGGGACAGGGCGCGGCGCGCGGCCCGCCTGGCCTTGGCGAAGTCCTCGGGATAAAAGAACAAGCCGATGCCGAAGATGTTCTTCAGGGCGTCCAGGACGTTCTCCAGGGGATAGTCCCGGCCCCGTTGAGCGTAATGGGCGCGCAGGTCGGGATAGACTTCGGCCGCGAACCAGGCGCGCAGGTCCTCCGGAGTCTTGGCCGCTTCCAGGGCGTATTGCAGGCGCACGAACAGGCGGGCCTGGGCCAGCGAGATGTCGACGAAAAAAGGTTCGGCGTCCTCCGGCAGGCAGGCGGCGGCTTGGAGCATGAGCATGCCCGAGCCGCCGACGAAGGCCGGGGACAGGACCGGGCGCGGCAGCAAGCCCAGCGCCAGCTCGACCACCCGGGCGTCCTCGTTGGGCACGAAAAAACGCTTGGTCGTATTCCATTGATCCAGGGCGCCGTTCATGGCTTGGAAAATCCCGTAAAGGGGGTGTCGCGGTGGTCCCACAGCAGGGCCTCTTGGCCCGAAGCGCGCAGGACAACCGAGGACCCCGGGCGCGTCTCGCCGATTTTGTGGGCGCACACGCCCGCCCGCGTAAAATGCTCGCACAGCCGGGCGGTCTTGGCCGGATCGACCGCCAGCACGAACCCGTAGGAAAAAAAGGCCAACAGCCACTGGGCCAGGTCCGCTCCTTCCGGAGGCGCGATCGTGTCCAGATCGATGACCGCCCCGACTTTCGAGGACTCCGCGAGCATGAGCGTGGTTCCGGCGATGCCGGCCATGCTCACGTCCTTGCCGGCCGAGACGAGCCCGGCCTCGGCGGCCAGGGGGAGCAGCTCCAGGTTGGAGACCAGGGTGGCGTCCTCGGCGTCCGGGGTGCAATTGTAGAACCCGTACTGGCCGAGCCACAAGCCGTTTTTCTTGGTGACAAGCACGAGCGCGTCGCCCGGGGCGGCGTCGAAGCTGGTGATCAGGCTTCTCGCCCGGCCCAGGATGGCCAGCGACAGGCACGGTTCGAACTGGGTGCGCAGGATATGGCCGCCCACGACCGGGACCCCGAATCTGGCGGCGTTGTCGCGCATGCCCCGGCAGATTTCCATGGCGGCCGCGTCGTCGACCGTCCCGAGCACGTCCACCATGGCGATGGGGCGTCCGCCCATGGCGTAGATGTCGTTGACGTTGGCCAGGACGGCGCAGCGTCCGGCCAGGTACGGATTGTCCTGGATCAGGCTGGTGGTGATGCCGTCCGCGGCCAGCAGCAGGTAGCCGTCGCCGTCCGGGATGGCGGCGGCGTCGTCGCCGTTGACGATGCCCTGGTCCCGGGCGAAGCCGGACAGGGTCCGCGACACGGCGCGGATATGCCGTTTGCCCTTGAAGACCTTCGAGGCGCGCAGGGTTTCGGCGAGACGCTCCGGGTCTATGCGCATAATTGCTCCCTGGTGCCGCATACGTTCGCGGCCGATCGGGCGGTGAGGCCCGCGATCAGCCCGGCCAGCGTGTCCGCCCCGCTGGAGGAACCCATGTCCAATACCCGCAGGGTGGCCTGGGCCGCAAGCCGGGTTTTTCCGGCGCACACGGCGCACAGCCAGCGGCAGACCGGCTCGGCGACGAGCCCCTGGGCCGCGCCGCGCAGGAGGAATCCGGAAAAGGCGCTGGTGCGCCTCGCGGCGCTGCCGGCCAGGTGGTCCAAAACCGCCTGCGGGACACGCTCCCCGCCGCTTAAGCCGTAAAAACGCAGGGCGGCCAGCATCCCGGCCAGAAAATCGTCGCCCGAGGGGGTAAGCCCCGGTCCCAAACCGGCCAGGTCCCGGGCCGTCAGCTCAAAGCCGTCCCAGTCGCGCGCGGACGCGGCAACGCCCAGGCGGGCGGCCAGGCGGCCGGCGCGTCCGCGCAGCAACTCTTCCGGGTCCTTCGGACGGTCGGGGGATTGCGCGGCTTGCGGCGCGCGCGGCCCATTCGGCCCGCAAGTCCAGGCCGGGGAGGCAGCGGGCCGCCCGGGCGCGGCGCCCGGGGCCGGGGGGAAAAGTCCGCCCCGGTCGCACGCCGCGCGCGCCGTTTCGCGCGCGGCCTCGATCGTCCGGGCGAGAGCGGCCGGTCCGGCCAGGCGAGCGATGTTTTGCGCCGGTCGGTAACGGCGCAAGCCGCAAAGATCGACGATGGGACCCGCGTCCAGCCACAGGCCGCGCTCGCGCAGTGAAAAGCCGTCGCCCACGCGCAGCCCGGCCGGAAAATGCGGGGTCAGGATGGAAAAAGGATGCTTGGGGAGCTCGGGGCTCCCCAAGGTGAGAAAGACGTCGGGCGCGCGCAGGTGGGCCGAACGCGCAAAGACGTACTCGATCACGCCGCGCACTTCCCGGCCGGGGACGGGCAGCGCGGCGCAACCGATGGCGCCTCGGGCTCGGGAACAGGGCGCATGGCTCATGGGGCGATCGCCCGCAGCAGGAGTTCGTCCACGCCGATCAGGCCGATCGGCGCGCCGAGTTCCTTGATGGCCGTATCGAAACTGGTCTGGCAAAACGGGCACATGGTCACGAGCGTCTGCGCTCCGGTTTCCAGGGCTTCGTTGACCCGTTTTTTGGCGATTTCCCCGGCCATGGCCGGGTAATTGGCCTTGACCCCGCCCCCGGCGCCGCAGCAGCGGGCGCTCTGGCGCACGTTTTCCATCTCGACGAGCCGGACCCCCGGGATGGCGGCCAGGATCGCCCGGGGCTGGTCGTAGAGGCCCTGGGAGCGGCCGACGTGGCAGGGATCGTGGTAGGTGACGGTCATGTCCGGGACCCGGCCCGGTTTGATCCGTCCGTCTTTGATCAGCCCGGCGTACATTTCCGAGAAGTGCACCACCTCGGCGGTGAAAGGCAGGCCGAGTTTTTTCGCCCATTTGGGATAGTCGTACTTGAGCGTCTTGGAGCAGCCGCCGCAGGGCGAGACGATGCGCTTGACCCCGAGCTCGGCGAAAAGTTCCAGGTTGGTGCGGATGAGCTTTGCCGCCACCTCGTTTTGGCCGGTGCGCAGGAAGGGGCTGGCGCAGCACACTTCCTTGCCGGCGGCGAAGACATAGGGAATGTCGCAGTGTTGCAAGATGCTGGCGCCGTTGCGCAGCATGGGCGGCATGCGGTAGGAGGCGGTGCAGCCGCCGAAAAGCATCAGTTCGGCCGACTCGGCCGGTTTGTGCTCCGGCAGCATCCACAAGGCCTGGTTCTCGGACGGTTCGCCGTAGGGATTGCCCCATTTTTCGACGAATTCGCGAATTTTTTTATGCGCCGGCATGGGCCCGAGACCGGCCGTGACCAGGGCCGCCCGGGCCGCTTCCCAAAGGTGGACCAGCGGGATGGAAGTCTGGCAGACCTCGGCGCAGCGTTCGCAGGTGGTGCACTGGTACATCCGGTCCACCCACGCGGGCGAAAGTTCGGCGCGCCCGGCCAGGACTTCCTTGAGATAGTGGACCTTGGCCCTGGGCGACAGAGGCTCGAACCCGCCGCCGAAGGGGTAGGTGGTGCATACGGTCTTGCAAAAGCCGCAGCGGGCGCAGGTGTCCATGGCGTAGATCAGCTCGCCCGTGAGATCCATCTGGGCGGCGGCGGTGGGGGCGGCGGTGTCGGTCATGGTCGTGTTTCCGGTTTAGGCCCGGCATGGGCCCGGTTTAGGCCTGGTTCAGGCCAGGTCGCGACGGTGGTAGGCGAGCCGGCGCGAGACCGGCGCGGCCAGGGTTCCGGCCAGGCCGATCAGGCTCGAAACTTCGAAACCCGGCAGACCGAAGACGTTCGCCCCCGTGATCTTGCCCGGGTTGAGCAGGCCGAGCGGATCGAGGCGTTTTTTCATCTCCACGACTTCCCGGTACTTGGGCGGGCCGAAAAGTTCCTTGGCCTGGCGGGCGAACCACAGCCCCGGTGAATACGCGCTGCCGCCGTGCCGCTTGGCCACGGCCAGGGGGATCATGGCCTTGGGCATGCGCAGCGGATAGAGCAGGCTTTTCGCGTCGTCCGGGATGTAGATGAGCATGGCCAGGCGGCCGTCGGCCGTGGCCACGGCCTCAAGGCCGAGCTCGCCCGGCACGGCGGCCTCTATCTCGCGCCAGGCGGCCGGGAAAGCGGCCACGGGCAGGTACACCTCGCCGACCAGGAGCGATGGGCCGTTTTTCTTGATGCGCATGGGGTAAAAGCGGTTTTCCCAGTCGTGGGCGGCGACGCGCTCGTCCACGCACCGGCCGCCGTGACGGGCGGACGCTTCGGCCAAAAAGGAGTTGCCCGGCGCGTCGGCGGGATAGGCGGCCACGATGAGAAAGCCGCTCTCGGCCGGGGCCTGGCCGCCCTCGGCCTGGGCGCGCAGGCGCATGTATCCGGCCGACTGGATGGACAGGGAATAGGGAGGGCGCCCGGCGCGCAGATCGGCCAGGCAGGCGGCCAGGCTCTCGGGCGAAGGCAGAAGCGCCCCGCAGGCCCGCATGGCGGTCGCGGGACGGCAGGCCAGGCGCAGCCGCGTGATCACCCCGAGGATGCCGCAGGTCTGGTGGAACGGCTCCATGTCCCGGCCGCGATAGGTGGTGATGGAGCCGTCCAGGCTGGCCACGTCGATCTCCAGCACCGCGTCCGCGATCGAGCCGTATTGCATGCTGCCGATGCCCACGCCGCCCATGGCGAACCAGCCGCCGACCGTGGAGGAAGGGGCGGAGGTGGGCGTGATGCGGTTGTCCAGGCCGTGCGCGGCGAGCTCCCTGGAAAGAACGTTCCAGACCGCGCCGGGTTCGACGTCGACCGTCCCGGCGGCTTGGTCGATGTGCAGCACCCTGGTCATTTCGCTTACGTCCAGGACGAGGCCGGCCTTGACCGGCACGGCTCCGCCGTAACCCGAGGTGGCCTGGCCCCGGGGCGTGACCGGCAGGCGGTATTTTTGGGCGATGCCCAGTACGGCCGCGACCTCGGCGGCGTCGCGCGGCACGGCCACGGCCTGGGGCGTGCAGGCAAAAAGGGCCGTGAGCACGCGCGGCATTTCGCCCAAATCGTGATCGTAGGCGGCCAGCACCTCGGGGTCGAAGCTCACCCTCGGGCCCAGGGCCAACGTCAGATCGTTCTCAAAAGCCGTCATGTGTCCCCCCCAGATTTCCCCGAGTTCCCCCGGGGTCCCTGATCCGCGCTCACATTGCCTGCCATGCGGTCAAGGCGTAGAGCGCCGCCCGGGCCGCCTGGGCGTTGGTGGGAAAAAGAAGAACCCCGTGTTCGGCCAGTTTGGCTTCCTGGGCGCGAAGATCCTGCGGGTCGCCGTCCGTGCCGCAGACGTGGGCGATGATGACCGGGCCGTCCTGGCCGCGACCGGCTTGACCGGCCTGATTGGCCTGGGCGATGACCCGGGCCAGGTCTCCGGCCGGGTCGGCGCTCGCGCCGTAGCCCAAAACCACATCCAAGAGCACCACCGCCACCTCGGGATCGGCAAGTTCGCCGGCCAGGCGTTCGCAGCGCAGGGAGGAATCGATCATGGGGTGGGCGCGGCCGTCGGTGAAGGCGTCCTCGCCCAAATCCACCAGGCAATGGGCTTGCCCCTTGGCCGGATACTCCAGGCGAAGCGAAGGGGTGCGGGCGATGTTGGAGTGCACTTGCAGCTTTTCCCCCAAAATGAGCAGGGCTTCGTGGCACAGGGTGCCGCCCGAGTAGAGGCCGCGCAGATAGCGCCGCTTCGGGGTCAGAAAGCTTGCCCGCCGGGACAGCGCCTCGAACGGCATGGGCGCGATGCGGGTTCCGGGCACGGCCGCCAGGGCGGCTTCATCCAAGGTCGCCGTCCTGATGATGCCCGCCTCGGGCTTGCCGTCGCCGCCGCGGTCGCCGAGCAGGCAGGCGATCACCGCCAGTCCGCTGGCCTTGGCCGCGGCCAGGACCTCGGCCATGACCCCCGGATCGCCGGGCTTGGAGACCAGAACCAGGGTTTTGGTGTCCGGGTCGTGCGCGAGTTTTTTGATGGCCAGCAAGGTCATCAGCCCGCCGACGTCCTTTTTCAGGTCGCGTCCGCCCACGCCGATGGCGTGGGACACGCCGCCGCCCAGGCGGTCGATCAGGCAGGATATTTCCTGGATGCCGGTGCCCGAGGCCCCGACGATGCCGATGCTCCCTCGGCGCACCACGTTGGCGAAGCACAGGGCCACGCCGCCGATGATGGCCGTGCCGCAGTCCGGGCCCATCAGCAGCAGGTCTTTGCGCACCGCCAGCTTCTTGAGGGCGATTTCGTCGGAGAGGCTCACGTTGTCGGAAAAGAGCATGACGTTCAGCCCTTTTTCCAGGGCCGCGACCACGTCCAGCTTGGCGAAGCGGCCGGGGATGGAAAAGAGCGCGAAATTGGCTCCGGGCAGGGCGTCGGCGGCCTCCTCCAGGCTGACGAAGGCGTGCTTTGCCGCGTCCGGCTTGGCCGCCTGGGCGAGCAGCGCGTCCACTTCCGCCAGGCCCGCCTCCCAGTCCGCCTCGGACTGGGCTTCCAGGCAGATCACCAGGTCGTTCGGCGTGGCCGCCTCCACGGTGTCGCCCAAGAGCCCAAGGTCGGCGAAAATCTTTTTATTGCTGTCGGTGCCAAGCAGTATCAAGGCCTTGGCGATCCCGGGCAGGTCCGCCACCTGCCTGGAAACGGTCATCAGCCGCACCGAATCCTGGTATTGATTCTTCCTGACGATGGCTTTCGTGATCACGCCCTTCTCCCTGCCCCGCCTTGCGGCTAGGGCACCACCCGGGTGCAAATGCCCGAACGCATGGCCGAGACGATATGGCGCTCATGGGTGATGATCGCCTCCCGGCCGCCTTTTTCGACGTATTCCACGGCGCTCTCGATCTTTGGCCCCATGGAGCCCGGCGGGAATTGGCCTTCCTCGAGCCACTGCCTGGCCTGCTGCACGGTCATGACGTCGATGTCGCGCTGGGTCGGCTTGCCGAAGTCCAGGCTGACCTTGTCCACCCGGGTGAGGATGACGAACAGCTCGGCTCCCAGGTTGTAGGCCAACAGCGCCGCCGTGGCGTCCTTGTCGATGACGCCCTCGGTGCCGACCACCGAACCGGTCTGGTAGTTGACCGGGATGCCGCCTCCGCCGCAGGCGATGACGATGGTGCCGATCTGGGCCAGGTACTTGATGGTGGACAGTTCCAGCACTTTTTGCGGCTTGGGCGAACAGACCACCCGGCGCCAGCCCCGGCCCGAGTCCTCGACCATGCGCCAGCCTTCCTTTGCCTGGAACGCCTTGGCCTGCTCCTCGGTGTAGAAGGGGCCGATGGGCTTGGTGGGGTTTAGGTAGGCCGGGTCCGACGGATTGACCACCACCTGGGTGAGCAGGGTGGCCACGTCGCGCTGGAGCTTGTCCTCCTCGAGCACGGTGCGCATGCTGATTTCCAGCATGTGGCCGAGCAGGCCCTGGGAGGTGGCCACGGCCACGTCGAGCGGCGGCACCGGGATGATGTCCCGGGATTTTTCGAACTGGATGAGCAGGTTGCCGACCTGGGGACCGTTGCCGTGGACCAGCACCAGTTCGTAGCCCTTGTGCAGGATGGACAGGAGCTGGCGGCAGGCTGATTTGGCCTTTTCCAGCTGGGTGGCGAACGAGCCGTCGTCTCCGGAGTCGAGAATGGCGTTGCCGCCGAAGGCGACCACGGCGATGGGTTTGGTCATATTCTCCTCGCTTTGCTTAGGCCGTTTCGGGCCTGTCCGAGCGGGCGGGCTCGTCCCAACGGGTTTGTTTCAGGGCGCGCACGAACACGTCCATGGGCGCCCGGGCGATACCTGTGCCGATCTGGCCCACGCCCGAGGCCTTGTGCAACACCCCGGTATCGATGATCGGGGTCAGCCCCAGGCGCACCACTTTTCTCAGGTCGATGCCGGTCGGGGCCGGGGTGAAGTCCGTGGCCGCGGTGGCGAAGGCCGGATTGCTTCCGGCGCAGATCGACTGCATGGCCGCCATGGACGCCCGGGCATGGGCGGTCGAGCCGCCGACAAAGGAGCTGATGCTCGGGGCCGCGCCGATGATCATGCCGCCCAGGCCGGCGGTTTCGACGATGGCGCTGTCGCCGATGTCGCCGGCCGCGTCTTCCGGGCCGTAACCGGAATAATAGATGGCCTCGTCCATGGGCGCGGTCTTGGCGATGAACCAGGCGTCGCCCGCGCCGCCGACGCGCAGGGCGAAATCGACCCCGTTGCGGCTCATGGCCGTGACCACGGTCGAGCGCGGCACGCCGTGGGCGGCGTCCGCGGCCGTCTTGCAGGCGGCCATGGTCAGGCCGAGAAAGGAGTGGTTGTTGCCGGCGATGAAATCGAAAATTTTGGCCACGGTGGCGCGATCGGCGTCCCCGGCCAGAAGCAGCGGCGTCAAACGGCGCAGCAGAAGCAGGGTGCAGGCGGCGCTGCGGGCGTGGACCTCGTCGCCCATCTGGATGCCTTCGCTGACGAGCTTGAAGATGTCGATGCCTTCCGGCGCGAGTTTCAAAGCCGCCTTGATCGCCGGGGCAAGCACGTCCCGCATCCAGCACAGCCGGGTGATGGTGCCCTGGTCGTAGGCGCCCATCCAGATGACGTTGCCCTTGCCCTCGTTGAAGGTGGACCAGGCGCGGTTGCCGTGGACGGCGTCCTGGACGACGATGACCGGCATCGAAGGCGAGATCACCCCGCACATGGCCCCGACGCTGCCGAACTCATAATTGGGCGCGAGTTTGATCGCCCCGGAACCTAATTTGGCGGTCAGTTCGTCGCGGCCGGCAACCCAGCCCTCGAACACGCAGGCCGCCTCCACGGCGCGCTGCTGCGGATCGCACATGTCGTAAAAGTCGATCGGCGGCCCGGAATGCAGGACGAAACCGGGCTCCATGCCGGGGATCGCCTTGATCGCCGTCTCGACGTCGACCCAGACCGGCCGGCTCTCGGTCATGCGCTTCACTGTTTCCCGGTTGGCCGCTTCGACCTCTGGGGTGTACAGGCGGCTTAAGAGGTCGATCAGTTCCGGATCGCCCTGCGCCGGCGGCCGCCAGTCCACTTGGACGACTTGCGCCCCTTGCCCGGCAAGCTCCTTGGCGAAGCCTTCCAGACCGACATTGACCACGCATACGGGTTCGTTCAAACCGTTCACGGTGTTTCTCCGGTAACGAAGGTGAGAGCCACGGATTCCGAAAGGCTGTTGGTGACGAAACAATATTTTTTAGCCAGGGAGACGACCTTGTCCAGGAGCGCCGGCTCGCAATCGGCGTTTGCGGTGACGGTGATCGAGCCGTAGCGGAAGACTTCCTTGGCCTTGACCCCGTCCACCGTCAGGCGAAGCCCGGGCAGGGTCTTGTGCATCTTGCCCGCGACGTAGACCATGGATTGGCCGAAGCAGGCGGCCACGGCCCACAGGAAGAGTTCGCTGGGCATTGGCCCGGTGCCTTCGCCGCCGTAATCCTCCCACTGGTCGGAGACGAGTTCGTTCTCGGCGGAGCTCAGTTTGAACTGAAAGCCGCTTTGGTGGCTGGCCCGGACGATCATTGGGCTATCCGCCGCAACGGTTTTTCCATCATCTGATGCTTGCGGGCGTTCATCATGAAGGGTTTGCCCAGGCAGACCCAGCCCAGCCTCTTGAAAAAGCGGACGTTTTGGATCTGGATGGTGGCCAGGAACCGTTTGACGTCGCTTCGCCCTTCCATGATTTCCACGGCCCTGCGCACCAAAAGCGCCCCGATATTGCAACTGGTGCGGTGCTCGCGGTGGACGGCCAGCCTGCCGCCGAACCAGACGCAGGCGCGTCCGGGCCGCTTGGGATAGCAGCGCACCGTCCCGGCGGCGAGGCCGTCGGCCAAGGCCAGGATGGGGATGGCCACGGCGTCGTGGTCGTCCACGTCGCTGGTCTCGAAGATCTGCTGCTCGGTCACGAAGACCTGGCGGCGGATATCGAAATAGGCCCCGATCTCCTCCGGGGCGGCCGCGACCTTGATCTCGATTTCGGCCGGGGCCTGGGCGAGGTGGACTTCGGTGACGTCCCGGAACCGGGCGTCGCTGGATTCGGGCGTAATTCTGGGCATAACGCGGTCTCCTCTCATTCGACGAACTGTAGGGCCGAGCATGCCCGGCAGCGCACGCAGCCCGCGCCGCTTTGCTTGGAACTCAGTCCGTATTCCCGGAGCATGGCGCCCACGGCCGTGACCATGCGGTACAGGTAGGCCGGCTCCGGCGGTTTGGCCTTGGCCATGAAGGTGCCCTGCATGGGGCGCAACGGCGCGAGGTACGGGTAGACGCCCATGGCCGCCGCCCTGCGGCACATGGTTTTGGTCAGTTCCTCGTCCTCGCCCAGGCCGCAGATGATAAAGGTGCTGACCCGGTTTTTCCCGAAAACGGTCAGGGCGTTCTCGAAGGCGGTGAAATAGTCGTCCACGCTCGCGCTCGCCGCCTTGCCCGGGGTGAAGCGGGCGCGCGCGGCTTCATCGAAGCTCTCGACGTGCATGCCGACATCCTCCACGCCCAGGCGCCGCAGTTCCGCGAACACCGCCTTGTCGCGGGGCGGTTCAAACTGGATTTCGACCGGCAGGTCGCAGGCCTGGTGGATGGCCCGGGCGCACTTGCCCAGATACAGGGCTCCGGCATCGGGCGGATCGGTGCTGCCCGAAGTCAGGGTGACGTGGCGCGCGCCGTCGAGGGCCTTGGCCGCCGCGGCCACCTCGGCGAGCTGTTGCGGGGTCTTGGTGTGGATGGTCGCGCCGCGATCGAGAGAGAGCCCGATGGCGCAGAACCGGCAACGCTTGGCCGGGTCGTTGTAGCGGACGCATTCCTGGATGACGGTCGAGGCCAGGCAGTCGGACCCGTGCAGCAGGGCGATCTTGGAGTAGGCAACGCCGTCCGCGGTGTCCAGACTGTAAAATTTGGGGCGCGCAACGATCCGGGCGGAGCCCAGGAACTTGCCGTCTTTTTGCAGCACGCGCTCGTCGGTTTCGCCCTTGATGGCGTAAACCGAGTGTTTGGCGGGATCGGTGACGGTCGGGACCATCAAGGTCCGGTTGCCGAAGACGAAGGCTTTGGCATCCGCCGGCCCGGCGCCGCCGCGGCGTCCGAGGTCGTCCCCGTCCACCCTCGCGCCCAGGCACTGCAGCTCGACATATTCCATGAGCCCGATGTTCACGGACGCCCCCCGCCTGTCTTGGCCGGCCCTCCGGCGTTTCCGGTCCGGCCGTTATCGGCGCGGCGCCCCACTGTCGGAGCGCCGCGCCTGGTTGCTCGCATTACACACCATAAAGCGACATGGCGTTTTCCCAGAAGATCTTGTTTTTGAGTTCCTCGGAAATCTCCAGGCCCTCGAATTTGTAATATTCGCTCCAGAAATCGCTCCACGGCTCATCCGAGCTGAACATGATGCGATCGTCGCCGATGCCCTGCTTTTCCACTTCGTCGAGCAGGTAGCGGTTGCAGAAGCCTACCGCCCAGGACGTGTCGGTGTAGACCTTGAATCCTTCGCGGATGAGATTGAAGAATTCCGGAATGAACTTGATGTGGCCGGAAACGCCGCCGCCGCAATGCACGACATGCACTTTGACCCGCTTGCCGAAGGCGCGCACGAACTTGATGGCGTTGCTCACGTCCGAGCCGCCGCCCGGGCTGGTGTGCAGATGGAAGACGTGATCGTGCTTTTCTCCGGTGGCGATGATGAGATCCCACATCGCCTTGGTTTCCGCGTCCCACTCCTCGGGGTTCCAGGTGCCGCCGAGCAGGCAGGTGGCCTTGAGGATCTTGATGCCCGGCTCGCCGGCCAGCTTCATGGCTTCCTCGTTCTGCTCCTTCATTTTGATCGAGGGAGAGAACCAGATGCCGCCGATGATGCGCCCGTCCGTGCCGGCGCAGGCGTCCAGGACCACCGGGTTGAGGGTGAAGGGCTGGGTGGGGATCGGGACGCCGTAGTTGGACAGCACCACGGCCCGGTCCACGCCGAGCTGGTCCATCATCGCGATTTTGGCCGCCCGGTCGTTGTCGGTGTAGACGGTCGGATTCACCGGTTCGGGCAGGCCGTAATACTTGAAGCCTTCCATGAAGCCGATGTGGTTGTGCGCATCGAAAACTTTCCGTTTGACTTTGAGTCCCTTGACTAAACGTTGCATACTTCGCTCCTTTCGGCGCTTGTCCGCTTCGAGTCGAAAAAACTAGACGGTCCAGGTGGAAATGATCAGAGCGCCGGCGCGTTGGTGTTCGATGATGCAATCGAGGACATCAAGGGGATGAATGACCTGGACGCCGGGGATCAGCTGTGATTCATGGAAGCCGTACAGAGCGGACAGGGCGAAGCGGCAGGCCAGGATTTTGCCGCCCTCGTTCATGATGACCTTGAGCTGCTTGTTGAAGGACAGGTTGCCGGCGAAGCCCTCGTCGCCGACCTTGGGGAAGCCTCTGGTCTCGGCGGCCATGAGCACGCCCGGACCGTACAGCAGCAGGGTGAAGTCGTAGCCCTTGCGCACCAGGCGGGTGGCCGTGAGCATGTTGATCAGGCCGACCGAGCCTTCAAACGGCACCGTGTGCATGGTGATCAGGGCTTTTTCGCCGGGTTTGGCTTTGAAGTCTTCGAGGACTTTGGGCTGGTGGTTGACGATCTCGTCGCCGGCGTTCACTTGGGGATACTTGACGAATGCCATGTTGCCATTCCTCCGGAGTTAAAGGTTAAGGGTGGAAAAATGGTCCGCCGCGCGAGGCGCGGAGAAAGCACTCGGTTTCAACGCCCATGGCCGCGTCATGCCCCGGCCGGTTCCGCCGTGAGGCAAAGCGGATTGCAAAAGGGAAAGTGTAATGAATTCATATAAATCAATAACTTTTCCCAGATAGCAAGCAAACGCTATGCCAAGAGAATGGCTTCAGCCGAGACTAAACAACGGCGGGCAGATGCGGGGAAATGGCCAGAGGGAGGAGAGGGCCGAAAGGGCTATTGCAACGGGTATTCGTTGTTATTCGACGAAATTTCGTTAAAAACACCATTTTTTCATCATTCCCCAATTGGCTACGCCCGAAATTGCTCAAATCTTTTTATGGGGAATTGCGGCTGTATTCATAAATTATTGTATTTGATTGATTTTATATATTATTTAGGCCGGCTT
>Ga0302279_10004748_pt1 | contig 15732 bp, 10 predicted proteins | sample III_Bog_N3_3_FD_194541 | JGI IMG/M metagenome (GOLD analysis project Ga0302279, IMG submission 194541) | Peat permafrost microbial communities from Stordalen Mire near Abisko, Sweden - III_Bog_N3_3 | ecosystem: Environmental > Terrestrial > Soil > Wetlands > Peat | place: Sweden: Abisko...
GGAGCCCCATGGCCTGCGAATTTGCGCAGGTAAGGCGGCGCCACCAGGAGCAGTCGCTCTTGACCCAGATCGAGCTCGAGCGCCTGTCCCTGGCCCGCAACCTGGCCGAGCGGGGAAACGCAGCCCCGGCTCGGGCTGGAAACACGCGACCGGAGGCGGCTCCGTTGGATCTTCAGATCGAGCTCCTGCGGGGCCAGGAAGAGCGGCGAACCCAGGCGCTGCAGCAGGCGTCGGACCGGTGCAGGCGCGCCCGGTACCAGGTGCCCCCCTGGGGCGGATTCGTGTGCGGGGAGAAGGGCAGCGAATGGCAGGCCGTGCAGACGCTCCTGGCCCACTACGGGAGGCAGGAGGACCTCTGCCTGCTCCGGACGCGCCCCCCGTTCGCACCGGCCGGTTGGAGTCCGCCGGTGCGTTTGAACCTGCTCTCCATGGACGAGGTTCCGGCCGATACCTACGCGAAAATGATCGTCGAGACCGGGCTCTCGGTCGAGGAGGCGTCAAGCCGCGACGAATTCTTCATTCCTCAGGCGCGCGACAAGATCGCCTGGGGCATCCGGCTTGTCCGGGCCGTGGAGGGAGAGGCCCAACGGTCAGGGACGCGCTCGCGCCGGCCCCCTAGCCTGCTGGGAATCCTGGATATACTGACGGTGCCCGAGAGCTACCGCCAGTTCCTGCAAAAGGCGACGGGCGACCACCCGCAGCTTGCAGCGAACGAGGCCTTTGCCGAGGCGAGGTTCCAGCTCGAGAACAACTACTGGAACCAGCCGCCCGAGCAGCTGGGAGGAGTCCGCAGCACACTCTACAATTTCCTGATTCCCTTCGCCGAGCCCGAGATTGCCGAGGTGTTCTGCACGGACAGCACCTTCGACCTTCGCGATATCCAGTTCGGGAAGGTTGTGTGCCTTGCGGTTCCGCAGAAGTTCTCCGTCCAGCGCCGGTATGTCGCGACACTGATCAAGACACTGGCCTACCAGGTGGTCCTCGAGCGCTTCGACCGGCGCCAGGACCACCCGGACTGGCTCAACAGGAACGTGATCCTCGTGGAGCAGGACGAGTGGCAGAGGCATGCCGTGCGCGCGGACTGCGAGGTGGACATCGTGCGCGAGGCAAGGGGCGCTGTCTATGCGGCCACTCAGTCACAAAACGCCGTTTGGCTAAAGCTCGGCGGCAAGGAGCGCGCCGCCCCCCTGATCGCGAACCTGCGCAACCGGTGGATATGCCAGGCCGCAACCGAGGAGTGCGCCGAGGAGAGCTCGCTCCTCATAAGCAGCCGGGTTGCGCGCGAGGTGTCCTACTCCGAGGGCCAGGGCGGGCGCACCACGAACGTGTCGTTTCCCGAGCGGCCCATTTTGCCCAGGCACGAGCTTCGGAACCTGCCGCCCTTTTATGTCGTCTTTGCCCCCGCCGAGGGCCCGTGGCTTTTCAGGAAATGCATCGCGATGCCCGCCACCCCCGAGGGGGGCGTCCCTCCCTGGTGGTTCGGCGACTGGAACCCCCTGCATTGGGCGGCCCATGCCCTAGGACTGCCCGAGCGCGTTGCGGGAATCTCGCTCCACCCGGGCAGCGGCTACGTTCCGCCCTGGAGGGCCAGCGCCCCGCTAAGGGCGCAGCTACGCTGGCTTATCGGTCTGGACGGTACCTTTATCATCGTTGGAGGCATGCGATCGGGCCAAGGGAGATAGGAAGGGAAATAACACAATTTTAGACTTGTCGTCTTATCTGTTTTAATGATCTGCTCGCGCCCATGACGACCGTGGACGCACGACGGATCACCCTGATGGCACTCCTCGTCCTTGCCAGCGGGCTTCCCATTGCGCTGCGGGCCCAATCCGGATCCTTCTCGTCCGAGTCCATCGTGGTCGGCACCGGCGGCTACACCCTGAACATCGGAGTGTTTTGGACCTGCGACGACGACCCCATGGGGACGACCAGCTTCCCCGGGCAGGTCGACCTGGTCGATCCCCTTGGAAACCTGGCCGGCCAGGTCACACTCACCGCTTCCGGGACTACTCCCAGTGTGGCCGTCACCGGCGCCGGCTCCGTCTCGAATATCAAGCTCTCGATTCACATTACGGGCGCGAGCGGATCACCCGCCGATGGAAATCTGCATGCCACCTGGAACATCGGTGGTATTGCTCCGGGCTCCTACACCCTTCGTTTCTGGTTTTTTACCGCAAAGGTTGCATCGAACCCCGTAAGCGCGATCACCACCAATACTCTGGATTCCGGCGGGGGAGGAGCACCGGTGCCCACGCCGACTCCTTCCCCAACGCCCTCCCCCACACCGTCGCCTACGCCCTCTCCCACACCCACGCCGACACCGTCCCCAACGCCTACGCCGACGCCTTCGCCGACTCCTTCCCCAACGCCCTCGCCCACGCCGACCCCCTCCCCTTCTCCCACCCCCACACCGACACCTTCCCCAACGCCGTCCCCTACACCCACGCCGACACCGTCCCCAGCGCCTACGCCGACTCCTTCTCCGACACCCACGCCCTCCCCCACGGCCACACCGACCCAAACGCCTACACCCACGCCGTCTCCCACACCCACGCCGACGCCTCTCCTGGCAACACCACCTTCGGTCACCCTCTCGGCGCCCGCGACCGCGACCCTATTTCAGGCCGTCCATCTGGGTGTTACCGCGGCTAAACCCGCAGGTGTGGGCTCCCTGGCTTCTGTCGCGATCGATGCCTCGACGGACAATGGCAACAGCTGGTTTCACATTTTCCAGAACATCCGCCCCATGAACCCGGTGGACACGGAGTCCGTCATGTATCCTCCCTCTGTGGCGGGAACCGTTGTGATCCGGGCGACGGCAGTCGGCACGAACGGCCTGTCAGCGACCCAGAGCCGCTGGCTTGCCGTCGCGAAGGCGACCCAGGGCCCCCCTTCGATCACACCGGCTGTGGCCTCGATCACGGCGGGACAAAGCGTCGTGTTTTCAGGCTCGGGCGGAGCCACCGGCAACTATTCGTGGGGTGGCTCGGCATCGGGAAACGGGGGATCCGAATCGGCCGCATTCCCTAGTCCCGGCACCTTCACCGTCACGCTCGTAGACACGGGCAACACAAACTACAGCCCGTCCCCAACCGCCTCGGTCACGGTAAGCGTGGGACCCGCCTTCTTTACGCTCTCCCTGTCCGCATCGTCAGGGGGCTCCGTTACCGGCGGTGGCAGTTACCCGCCTGGCGCCCAGGCGACCGCAGTCGCTACGCCAGGCCCAGGCAGCGCGTTCGCGGGCTGGACGGGTGACCTGGTCTCCTCGGCGCCGACCGTGTCCATCGTGATGAGCGCAAACCGCTCCCTGCTGGCCAGTTTTACGTCCCTATTGCCGCAGACCATTTCGGCGGTCTCCCCCGCCGGGATTTCGACGCGCTCACCCGCTTTCGCGATCTCCGCATCGTCCACGAGCGGGCTGCCCGTCGCCCTGACGCTCGACTCCGGGCCCGCCACGCTAGACGGCGCCCAACTGACCCCAAGCGGGTCCACAGGCATGGTCACCGTGACCGCAACCCAGCCCGGAAACTCCCAGTACCTTGCGGCCGTCCCGGTCGCGATCACCTTCCCGATCGGCCTGCCCCCTGTCGGCGTGGTGCTCAGCGACGACTCCGCCGCCACGAAACGCTCAGACCGGGTGACGCGCAACACGAGCTATACCAGCGGCCCCCCACACTAGGACCCAATGCCATGGACAGGAGCACCTACCCGTTCCCCCTCGCTGCGCACTCCAGCCACCACTCCCATTACCACCGGTTCCTACTGGGTGCCGACCCCGCGGTCGTTGCGCCCTTTCCCAAGCCCTATTGCACCGGTGCCCTTTCAAGGGATCTAGCGGAGCTCTCCAGCAGCCTCGACCTGCAGCGCTGGAGGAAACTCTACCACGCCTCATTCCCCTGGGTCGGCGGATTTGGCGCCAGCCATTACGACCTCGGCAACGTGCAGGCGCACCGTCCGCTGCCGCGCGAGTATTCCAGGCCCCAGAGGCGCTACGCCGCCTACGATTTCGTCCAGGTTGCCGACCCAAGCGTTTCGGCCCTTGCGCTCGTCGCCGGTGACCGCCGCGTGCTGGAGCGCTTCTTCGCCCTCGGGGATGCCTTCCTTGCACGGCTCGAGGAGGGCGCCTGTGCAAGGGATCCGGGCCCTTCGGGTTCCCGGGCCACGCGTCGGCTACTCGCCGGCCAGTTCGCGGAGCCGAACAACCGCTGGCTTATGCCCTTCCTGCACGTGCATGCGCGCGTGCTCAATTTCACGTCCTTCGAAGAGAGCCCGAGAATCCTCACCTGCATCGACTCAAGTGCCCTTGCGCGGTCCGGACAGAAGGCCCTGCAGGGCTGGACGCGCCGGCAGGCCGATGCCCTCAGTGAACTCGGGTACCGGGCCAGCGTCCGGGGCAACGACCAGCCCGAGCTGGCGGTGGAGGGCGTTACCCAGAAGCTGATCGCGGCGACTCAGGCCCCTCGAATAGCGGTATTGCGGCTCCTTGAGCGGATAATACTCGGCGAGCACCCGCCCTCTGCCGAGCGGCTTGGCGCCGAACTCCCGCCGGCCGTGATCGCGGCCATGGCTGAGCACATTGAGGTTTCACTGGCCCGTTCGCCCGGGTTCCATAAGCCGGCGAAGATCGGTATTCCCTCCGAGGGACCCTGGCGGACCGCCGTCCGCGAGTGCCTTCGCTGCCGGTGCCCCGGAGCACTCTCGGCGATTGACGGGGCCGCGGCCCGCGCAAAGGCGACCCCCTACGGCGCCGCCCTGTTCCCCACGCCCCCGCTCGACCCCGCCCACGGGCATTCAGCCATGCTCGATGCGTTCAATGCCCCGTGGCAGGCACCCGGGGACCCGGAACTCGGCATGGTGCACACGCCCCCCATGCTCGCGGCACCGGCCTCGTCGTGGCTCGTGCGGGAGTTTGAGGCCACGCTTGCCGAGGTGCACCTGCGGATCGCCGTGGCAGGACCCGACGATCCCCTCGTGTCGCTGCGGGGCACGCTTTCAAGGATCGACCAGGTGTCGGAAGGCGCGAGCCAGGAGCAATTGGAGCAGTCCCGGGTCCTTCTCGAGGGAGAGCTCGAGCGGCGCGGGAGGGACGACCCCAGGCGCCCTGACGGGAGTCCTGGGGCTGGCATTGCCGCTCGGAATCGCCTGGTCCCCTTGGAACAGCTCTTTGAAGACTACATGTTCTCAGGGCGGGCTCCGACGCGTGAGCTGGGGGGGCGCAGCCTGTGAATTCAGGGACGCCGCCGATTGTTGGCTGGCCCGACCAGCTGGGCCTGGTGGCCCTCGGAAGGGACACCTGGCGAATCAAGGACGCCTGCGAGGGCACGGTCATTTTTGGCGGCACGGGCTCCGGGAAGACCTCCGGCAGCGGCCGCACGCTCGCCCGGTCATTCCTTGGCGCAGGCTTCGGCGGGTTGGTGCTCTGCGCCAAGCCCGAGGAGCCTTTGCTATGGAGGGCCTACGCCAAGGAGGCGGGCCGTGAGTCAGACCTCGTGATGTTTGGCGGCAAGGAGTCCTGGGGGTTCAATTTCATGCATTACGAGTCCCTGCGATGCGGGGCGGCCGCCGGACTCACGGAGAACCTTGTGAACCTCTTCATGGAGGTTTCCTCGATCGGCTCGGGCGAGGCCCGCTCCCGTGGGGGCGACCCGTTCTGGGAACGGGCCATGAGGTCGCTTGTCCGCAACTGCGTCGACGTGCTCGTGATGGCGGGAGAGCCGGTGTCCCTGCACGCCATGTTCGATGTGATCCGCAGCGCCCCCCCGGATCCCTCGGCGCCGGCCTCGATCGAGTGGCGGGCCAAGTCCTCGTGCTGGCAGAGGCTTGAAGCGGCCCGCGCTCGGGCCCTGGGCACGCCCTGGGAGATCGACTGCCACGAGGTCACCGGCTACTGGCTGGGTCATTTCCCGACGCTTGGCGACAAGACCCGGGGAAGCATCGTCGCCATGTTCTCGACGCTGGCCGAAGGGCTGATGCGCGGGAAGATGCGAGAGCTCTTTTGCACGGGCACCACCGTTTGCCCGGAGGATGTGATAGGCGGCCGCATCGTCATCATAGACCTGCCGGTCAAGGAATGGTCGGAGGTGGGAAGGATGGCCGCGGTGCTCTGGAAGTATTGCCTCCAGAAGGCGGTCGAGAGGCGCTGTGACAACGCAGGAGGCCTCGGCCGGCCCTTGTTCATATGGGCCGATGAGTGCCAGCACTTCACCAGTCGCTACGACACGCTTTTCCAGGCAACCGCCCGCTCCTCGAGGGCGGCTAGCGTATACCTCACCCAGAGTTACCCGAGCCTGGCCGCCGCCCTTGGCAGCGGAAGCGACGGCAGGACCCTGGCGGATTCGCTTCTCGGCAACATGGGCACCAAGATTTTCCACGCCAACAGCGATCGCGAGACGAACCAGTTCGCCGCGGACCTCGTGGGAAAGCGCCTTCAGTTTCTTCGCAACTTTGGCGCAGGGTCGAGCCTGGGCCTTGGCGGCCGGCCAAGCGTGGGCTCCACCTCGAGCCGAGGCCGGAGCGAGTCAATGGACTACGAAGTGCAGCCCATGGAGTTCTCGATGCTCAGGAAAGGAGGCGGGGAGAGCGGGTATTGCTCGGACGCCCTCGTGTTCCAGAACGGCAGGCTGTGGTCGGGCACTGGACGTACCTGGCAGAAGGTCTCGTTCGCACAGCGCACAAGGGAGGAGAGCACGGCCCCGAAGCGGGGCGCACCGGCATGGGGCCGCTCCCGTTGAATGCGCTATTTCCCGGAGTACCAGACGCCGCGGAGCCAGTTGTGCGCGTGCAGCCTGCGAAGGAGATCCGGGCTTAGGGCAGCCAAGTCGCTCACGCCGCAGTTGGCGTCGGCCTGGGCGGTGCTTCGCATCCCCGGGATCACCGTTCCGACCGCGCTGTGCGAAAGAGCGAATTTGAGGGCGGCCTGGGGAAGGGTCAGTCCGCTGCCCTCCAGGTCCAAGCCCACCTTGCGGGCGCGCTCGACGGCGCGGCCGAGGCGGTCGCCCTGGAAGTAGTTCCGGCGAAAATCGCCTTCAGGGAACACCGTGTCCTGGGTCCACTTGCCCGTAAGCGAGCCCTCGTCAAAAACCACGCGCACGATAATCCCCACTCCCGTCTCGGCCGCCGTGGGAAGCAGTTCGGCCGCCGGCTCCTGCTCAAAAATGTTGTAGATCACCTGAACGACATCGACCCAGCCGCCCCGCATGAGGTCGATGACGCTGTTCTGGTCGTGCTCGGGCGTCGAGACCCCGACAAACCTCACCTTGCCCTCGGCCTTAATCTTGCGGAGGACCTCGAAGGCCTCCGGGTTGCGGTTCCAAGCCCGGGTCCAGGTGTGGAGCTGGAGGATATCGATGCGGTCGGTCCCAAGGTGCCTCAGGCGCTGCTCGATATTCTCCCTGAGGTACTTCTCGGGATACCGGGTGGAAACCTTGCAATAGGGCGAAGGAGGCCAGGGCCCGTCCGTAGGGGGCGTTTTCGTCGCCACAATGACCTCGTCGCGCCGTGTTTTTAGGACAGAGCCTATGATTTCCTCGCTTTTCCCGTTACCGTAACCCGCTGCTGTGTCGATGAAGTTAACCCCTAGGTCGAGAGCTCGGTTCAGGGCGCCCACGGAGGCGGCCTCGCTCTGGGGGCCCCAACTCCCACCTATGGCCCACCCGCCGAATCCTACTTCAGAAACGTTTAGGCCTGTCCGGCCGAGCTTTCGGAATTTCATAAAAGAATCGGGGGTTGCATCGGATCATCCCCCTGCGGTCGATCGCGTCAAGAAACACGTGCCTGAATGCATTAGCAACGTACCAGCTTGGTTATACTTATGCCTTTCTGATTGACCAGAAGGGACTTTGGTCTGTTTTTGATACACTAATCAGCCATGAAGCCCCGCACACATATCGGGTATGTCGCTGCCTGACGACGTCATCTCGTTGTTGCGCGACGAGGCGTACCTCGACCTTTGCCGGAACGCATTGAAGGATGCCCTGGAGCGGCTCGTCGCGGAAAAACAACAGGTCTCGGAGACGCGCCCCCCGTTCGGCATCCTCGCCTCGAAGAAGCAAAGGGAGGTGTTTGAGTCGTCCATGCAGACTGTGCTGGACACGGAGGCCGCGATCGAGAACCGGCTTGGGAAGCTCGAAGCCATTGAGAATTGGCTCAAATCGGCGATTCGTGAGCGCCTCCGCGACTATCTTGCGCAGGTGTCCGAGAACTACCGCAGGAGCGCAAAGATCGCCGAGGCCATCAAGGCCTGGGACAGGCTGATCGAGCACTACGGCGAGCAATTGTTGGCCCTTGCCCGGAACATCAAGAACGTTTCCGTTTCGTTCTCGGGAGCGGCGGGAGGCGTCCGTTCCGCCTTTGGAGACCGGGCGCAGGCCTATGCCGAGCTGCGAATGGGCGCCGACAGCCTAGACCGCACCGCCCTCCAGCTGGAATCGCTCACGCGCTCGATGACCATGATCGCCTCGAACACGGCCTACAAGGACGTGCGCCTGGCGGAGCTACCCATCAAGGGGATCGTGGGCTGGGTCGACAACCTTGCCCTGCTTCATGACAGGGATGCGCTCCCTGCATGCCAGGAGATGGAGGCGGATGCACGGGCGATCGTCGCCAAGAAACTCAACGATTACCATGCGAGCGCAGCGGCAGCCCTCGAGGCCTTGGTGGTCATTGAGAACCAGGAACTGGAGGGCTACTGGGAGGTGCTCCGAGCTCACGCTCTGGCGCACTACGTTCAGGAGCGGGACGTGGACGAGGTTCTCAACGAGTTGAACGAGCGCTATGTCGTGGCGAACATCGAACGACGCCAGAGGGCGATCGAGACGCAGGTTGATCCCTACGGGCACGAGCGGTGATCAGCCCCCGGGCGCCCGGGGCTTGGAGTTCTGCCATGCATTCGGGTTCAGGGCGCGGTAGTGATCGAAGACCGCGTACATCGTGTCCAACGGAACCGGTCCGAGTGTGGGCAGGATCGAAGCGGGATTTCCTCCGCGGCCGGACCCCTCGAAGAAGTCCTTGATCCTCTGCCAGACCGGGAAGCCTCCCGCCACAATCCTAGCCTCGGCCTCACCCTGCTGCCTCAACCGGGCGTCAAGCCCGTTGATTCCCGCAACGCACAGGAGCGCTCTGCGGGCGCCGGAATACTCCGCCGTTGCGGGCATCGGGTGAAGGTCCAGCTGCTGGAAGAAAAACTCGGCGTTCTCCGCATCCGGATGCCTCACGAGGTGCGCCGCCACGAGCGCCACCACGGCCGCGGACGGTCCGCGTTCGACCAGGGAGCCGATTTCCCTCCGGACAAGGAGCCCCCACCCTAGCGAGGCATACGCGTCCATCTTGAGGGCCTCGCTGTCGTAGGAATCGAGCGATTGGCCGCCAGGGCCCTCCACGTAGGCTGCAACCTCAGAGGCCCGGCCAAGCTCAATGAGTTGATTGAGCAAGTAGAAGACTTCGAAGTGCGACGGCGCCCCGTCCAACCTCAGCCGTATCACCGTCGCGCGTTCGTCCGGGCTGCACGCACGAACCGACCTCGCAAGCAAGAGCGCGGACCTGGCCCCCTCGGGAATCGGGTCCTTCCCCGCGAGAAGGCGCTCCGACGACCGCGTGTCTCCCGTCATCCCCTCGGCAAAAAGGAGGGCCTGGACCCAGGCGGGAACGTGGCTTGCCTGCCCGCGAAGCATGCGGGCTGCCAGTCCGCCGACGGACGGAAAGTCACCCCGAGCAATGAGCGCGCGCATCCACATCTCCCCGGTCTCCTCGAAGTGCGCTTTGTCCTCGAGCAATAGCCGGGAATAGATCGTGTCCGAAAAATCCGGGCTCCCGATCTGCGCCAACTGGGCCAGCAGCCGGTCGGAGGTGAAATTGTGGGGGTCGAGCGCATAAGCTTGGTTGAGTGCCATGTAGCTCTGGCGTATGTCCCCCGAATTGAACGAGCGAACTGCAAGCTGATAGTAGTAGTCGGCCCGCGCCTGGCCGATCTGGTGCCATGCGGGCGGCCAGGCGACCACGCGGAGAGGGACCCGGTACCCGACTGCGCGGAATCCCGCGAAGGCAAGGAATACGGCGCAGCAGGCTAGCACCGCCGCGGAGACCAAGATCGCTGCGGCCGCCCTTCCCCAGAAGGGACGCACGTCTGCTGCCGCCACCGAGCACATGCGCCGGCCGTTGGCCTGGCGCAGGAGCGGGCAAAGCCGCAGAAAACGGTCCTTGCTTCGCCAACCGGCGCATGCCTCACAACCTGTCTGTCCGGCAGCGCCCGAATCGCTGGGGTGCTGGCACGGCGCAGGTCCGGACGCACCCCTAAGCCGGAAAAGCGACTTCCGCGTGTTCCAATAAAGAAGTCCCCAATAGAGACGTCCGAGGTCGCCGATCCATCCCACCATGGGCGCAATCTGCGTGCCGCCCGTCGGGCCCGCAAACGCAAAGTGGGCCCAGAGCGGGCCCACGATCACTTATCTGAGTCGAGCAGCTTCCTCAGCTTGTTTACCTTGGGCCGTATCACGACGGAGCAGTAGCCCTCGTCGGGGTGCTTGGCGAAATAGTCCTGATGGTAGTCCTCGGCCGGCCAGAATTTCACGAGAGGGACGATCTCGGTAGTGATGGGGTCGTTTCGTTTCTTCTGCTCCTCCGCCCTCGCCTTCTCTGCGGCGCCCTTCTGCGCCTGGTCGGCAAATAGTATGATGGAACGATATTGGCTGCCCATGTCGTTGCCCTGTCCGCCCACCTGAGTCGGGTCATGCACGTGCCAGAAGTACTTCAGGACGCGGTCAAGGGACACGACGGCCGGGTCATAGTCGATCTTGACGACTTCGGCGTGCCCAGTCGTCTCGGCGCAGACGTCCTGGTAGCTCGGGTTGGCCAGCGTGCCCCCCGAGTATCCGCACGTCACGTGGGTGATTCCGGGCATGAGCTTGTAGGCCGCGTCTAGGCACCAAAAGCACCCGCCCCCGAGAACGATTGAATCGGCCTTAACCGCGCTGGGAAGGGTTGTCATCGATAGTAGGACTGAGAGTGCGAGGAGTTTGCGGATGTGCTGCATAGGGTCGACCTTGGGTTTTTGCAGCCGGTCATTTTGCAGCGGGTTTCGCGTGGGCCGCTACCCAGGCTTCGTACTGCTTGCGCGGCATGAACCGGAGCGAGGCGGAATTGATGCAGTAGCGCATGCCTGTCGGCGGAGGGCCGTCGTCGAAGACGTGCCCCAGGTGGGCGCCGTCCGTCGTGCAATGCACCTCGTCGCGTACCATCCCAAGCGAGGCGTCGGTTTGGGCGGACACGAAAAGCGGCTCTATCGGCTTGGTGAAGCTCGGCCAGCCCGTCCCGCTCTCGAACTTGTCTCGGCTGTCAAAGAGCGGCGTATCGCTGCACACGGAGAAATAGACCCCGTCCTCATGATTGTCCCAGTATTCGTTGCGGAAGGGGGGCTCGGTGCCCTGCAGCCGCGCCACCTGGTACTGGCGCTGCGTCAAGAGGCGCTGCCATTCGACATCCGTGTGCTGCACCGTGGCCTTCGACATATCGATGACCACGTTGGAGGGAAGGCCGCAGGCCGTCTTGGATCCATTTGCTGCGCACGCGGCGCCACTTGCCGGGGAATCGGCGGGTTTTGTGTTTTTCATCTCGGGTTCGGCGAGCAACGTCGCCGAAGCGGCGATGAATGCGACTGCTAGGATCGGGAGGTTCACCGCCCATTAGAGTAGCCGGGTTCCCCCTTTATTCCAGCGGGAGGGGTAAAAAGAGAAAAGATCCTGGGGAAAGGGCGCTCCGGTCGGCGCGCTGACCCCTCCCCAGGTCACGGGTGCTTGAACAGCTTGGCGAGGAGATCGTGGATCATCTCGGAGGGGGGGCGGCCCAGGACCATCCCGGGACGAAAATAGTGCCCCACCGCGAGTATCTTGTCGGACCGCGCGGACCTCACCTGCATGTCGATCTCGATCATGTAGGTGGTGAAGTCCCACGTCCACATGTCGTCATAGGAGACGATCAGCTCCGTATCGCCGGGCATCATGGTGCGCGCCCCGGACGAGGCGTCGTACCCCATTGCGCGGAGCTGCCGCGCAATCTCCTCGGCCACGCCGTAGCTGTCCGCCAAGCGGTGCTCCACGAAGACGCGCTTCGGGGTCGCGAAGTCGACCTTGGGAAGCGTACGCGTGGTGATCTGGGCGCACCCACAGAGCGTCACAAGGGCAATGAGCAACAGGGCTCTGATGCTTACTCTCTTCATAACTCAGCTCCGGGCTTTGATGGCGCTGGGTTGCACATGCAAGAAAGAAAGGTAAGGGTCTGGGCCAGGCCCGTAGCGCCGGGAACCCCGTGCCTGACACCCCCATCCGAAAATCCAGCAGGAAACCCATGAGCGCGGTGACGCGTTACGCGGTGGTCCCGTTGATCCTTGTCGCCGTGGGGGTGCGCATCGGGATGACCCTGGAACGCGGCCGCGTGGCGCACGCGCCGATGCTGGAACGCCCGGCCGCGGCGGCGGAGCCTACCCAGGCGCCAACGGCACCGCCTTCGGCCGCGTCGCCGACATTCGAGATGACGGCAGCGTTTCAGAACAATATCTATCCCTCGCTCATGCTCTCGTTTGGGATCGCCTACCCGGAGTACACACGATGCCTGACGATTGCCCTTCACAACCTGCCGACGTCCGGCTCCGTGCAGCTGAAGGTCGAGTCCTCGCTCTTTGTCGAGCCGCTGCAGGTGGCCTTGAGCGCGTCCTCGGGGACCGCTACCCTTAACCCCGAGCTGCCCTGGAACTATGATGCGCTGCGCCGGGTTAACCAGCTCTCGCCGCAATCTTTCGTGGCCACGCTCCTGGTCGACGGGAAGCCGTCGGCCGAGGCGACGCTGGTGTGCACCCTGCACTCGGTGAACGAGGCCGTATCGCGGATATTCCTCAGCTCCACCGGCCAGTGGCAGGACACGAGCGTGTGCTTCGCCGCGTTCGTCAATGAGGACCATCCGTGGATCAATGCGCTCTTGCAGGAGGCGGTGGCCAGCGGGAGTGTCCACGCCTTCACGGGTTACCAGAATGGACCCCAGGCCGCGCTGCAGCAGGTCCAGGCCGTGTGGGAGGCCCTTGCCGCCCGCGGACTAAGCTACGTGAATGTCGCAACCGACAGTGGCACATCCCCCCAGGTGTCCACGCAGTACGTCCGCTTCCTGGACCAGTCGGTCCACGACCAGGGGGCGAACTGCGTCGATGCGTCCGTTCTTTTCGCATCCATCCTTCGCAGGATCGGGCTTAGGCCAGTCCTGCTCTTTCGCCCCGGCCATTGCTTCACCGGGTTCTACGATGCCGCCGAGGGCGGCCGCATCGTTGCCTTCGAGACGACCTACCTGGGCGCCGCCCCGTTCGCCTCCGCCGCGGCGGAGGGGGCAAAGGAGCTCCAAGCTACTCTGCCCTTCCTCGGCTCGCCCCAGTATTCAATCGTGGACATCGCCCTTTGCAGGCAGCAGGGCATTAATCCCATCACCTACCAGTAGGAGGGGCTGAGGTTAGTCGTCGTCGTCGTCGGGCAAGGGCAGCCTGCGGACAAATGCGGCATGGACCGGCGCCGGCATCCGCGTCTCTTCGCCGCGCACCGACTCCCAGATCAACCGGTTCAGCGTCTGCTCGTCGGCCAGGTCCTCCTTCGAGAAGTCGAGGCGGGCGGATATCTCGGCCGGCCGGCCCCTGGCCGCGTTGCGGTCGTCGACATTCACGGAGGCCGGAAACGCACGGTAGGGCGTCGCGTCAGGCGACCCCTGGAAACTGGCCCGCATCGGGGACGCAGCCGCGTCAAACTGCGACATCGGCTCGAGCCCCAGGATGAGTTCGATCGTCCTTAGCATCGAGCACGTGGTGTAGGGAGTCGAGTCCACTATACCCCGCTTGACGAAAGCTCCGGCGACCAGGGCCTCGGTGCGGTGGGCGTCGACGTGGTCGGGCCCACTCTGGGCATCGTCCTCGACGACAAAGACCGCGGTCTTCGCCCAGAACGGCGAATGGCTGAGCGCCTCGACGATGCGCCCCAAGGCCAGGTCATTGTCGGCTACCATCGCCTGGGGGGTCCATGCGAGCGCCTTCCGACCCGCCGTGTGGTCCTGGGGAAGACGCAGGATCTGGAGTCTCGGCATATCGCCCGCCGCCTCGAACTTGTGCAGTTCCGAGATGAATTCGTCGGCCCGTCGGCCGTCATGGTAATCGATGTCCCATCCCCGGTAGGCGGGATCGATGTGCCCCTTGAGCGCCGGCATGTTGGTCCACATGGCCCCGCCCGCGACCTTGGGATCCTCGACGAACTCCCCGTAGCTGCGGTAGGACACGCCCGCGGCCACCGCCCGGTCCCAAAGATAGCCCAGGGCCGGGAGCGCCGCGGCGTAATGGCCCTCGGCCGGGTAAGGAACATGGGTGCCTCCAGCCTTGTGCCCGTAATTGATCGGCCAGGATTTCTCTACGAATTCCGCGGCGTAGCCCGCGGTGCTCCACTCGTGGCCGCTGGCGCTCACCTCGGCATTAGCGTAAAAATTGTCCAGAAGGACAAACTGCCGGGCTATCGCATGGAGGTTCGGCGTCACCTTTTCCGGGAAGAGGCAAAGGGCGGGATCGCCGTTGCCCTGGGGCAGGTCGCCGAACACCTGGTCGTAGGTCCGGTTTTCCTTTATGATGTAGACGACGTACCTTATCGGGGTTGGGTCACCCCTCCGGCCTGGGATGGGGTCGCCGGCGCGGGGGGGCGCCTCCTGCAGGGGTCGGCATCGCTGCGCCGTCTTCGTCCATTCGCCGAGAGCCATGGCATAGGCATCGCGCTTGGGCAGGGCGACAATCCCAAGGGATCCCCGATAGAGTTCGGCTATGCCGGGCCAGGAGCCCTTCGTCCCGGCGTTTGACTTCGGGACGAGCCCGCGTGCGCTCAGGACCAGCAGCGTGCGGCCGTCCGGCGTCAGCCGAACCGAGGTCGGGAACCATCCCGTGGGAATGAAGCCGAGGGGCCTGCCCACGCCCCGCTGGCTAATGTCGAACACGGCTACCGTGTTCGTGTACGCATTGGCCACGTAGAGGGTGCCCTGGTCCGGCGCGAGGGCGAGGCTGTCAGGAGTGGACCCCGGGAGATCTCCGGGCGAGGCAGCAGAGGACAGGACCTCGGAGATGCTTCCGTCGCGCGTATCAAGCACCGTGACGGTGTTGAGTCCCCCGTTGGATACAAAAAGGCGGCCATCGCGCGAAAGCGCCATCTCGTTGGGATGAAGGCCGGTGGCCCAACGGGCCACGACATGGCCGTCGGAGGGGTCCATGACCGCAACCGCCGACTCACCCCAGAGGCTGGCGTAAGCCCTGTGACCGGCTTCGTCCCATACGATGTCCAGAGGGTCGGAATCCGAGACCATGCTGCCGGAATCGGTCACATCATTGGGCGCCGCGGCATCCGCGGACGCGTGCACCGTGACTTGGGAGCCGCCCCCGAGGTGGGCCACCCAAAGCAGGGCCCCCGTCTCGAGGTCGACCCTTACCACGCGCCGGTCAAAGGAAAGGGCCACGATGGCCGACTTGGTATCCCGGGAGAGCGCAAATCCAGCGACAACACTCGTGTCGGCCGAGTCGGCCACCCTGACGTCCCTGAGCGCTTTCAGGTGCCCCTGGGAAAAGGAGAAAAGATGAAGGACCCCGTCGCTTGCGCCGCTGCAGGCCAAGGTCCCTCCGTCCCGGGAAAACGCGACGCCGCAGAAGGTTTCGTTCAGGGGGGCCGAGTCCACGACGCGCCGGGT
>Ga0302279_10004751_pt1 | contig 15726 bp, 13 predicted proteins | sample III_Bog_N3_3_FD_194541 | JGI IMG/M metagenome (GOLD analysis project Ga0302279, IMG submission 194541) | Peat permafrost microbial communities from Stordalen Mire near Abisko, Sweden - III_Bog_N3_3 | ecosystem: Environmental > Terrestrial > Soil > Wetlands > Peat | place: Sweden: Abisko...
CGAGCGATTGTGCCCCCACGGGGACCTCGTGCGCCATCGCGGCCTGTGTCGGCGGCGCCTGCGTGCCCACGCCCGTCGTCGCGGGGACGGCCTGTGCGGACAGCGGTGGCAAGGTGTGCAGCGGCACCGGAGCGTGCGTCGGCTGCGTCACGGCGAGCGACTGCCCCGCGACCGGGACCTCGTGCGCGATGACCTCGTGCGTCGCCAGCACCTGCGCCACGGAGCCCTTGGCAGCGGGCACGCCGTGCTCGGACCATGGCGGCACGGTGTGCGACGGGAACGGGAAATGTAGCCAGTAGCGTCGTCGCAGGGAGCTGCCGCGCCGCGGGGCGAACGGCGCTTGCGTCCCCCCATGCCCTCGCCCACGATGCGCGGCGATGACCCTTCGACGCCTTTCTCTCGCCCTGCTGCTGTGCAGCGCCCTCACCCCCGCCATAGCGCACGCGCAGCCAGTGTCCGATGGAGACAAGGCCGCGGCCCGCCAGCTCACCATCGACGGGCACGCGGCCCTGGGCAAGGGGGACTACGCCACCGCCGCCGACCTGTTCTCCCGCGCGGACAAGCTGTTCCACGCGCCCACCGTGACGCTCGGCCTCGCCCGCGCCCAGGTCGGCCTCGGCAAGCTCGTCAGCGCCTCGGAGCTCTACAACCGCCTGGTTCACGAGCCGCTGCCCCCCAACCCCTCCGAGGCGTTCACCCGCGCGATGGACGACGGGCGCAACGAGCTGGCAGTGCTGGCGCCGCGGATCCCTTCGCTGATCATCCAGGTGCGCGGCACCGAGGCGCCCCGGGTCACGCTCGACGGTGCCGAGGTGCCCGCAGCCGTGCTCGGCATCAAGCGCCCGGTCGATCCAGGCAAGCACGTGGTCCATGCCGCCGGGCGGCACGCGCTGCCGGGCGACGTCGCGGTGACCGTGGCAGAGGGAAAGGTGGAGACGGTGACGCTCGATCTCGCGCCGGCACCGCCGGGGACGGCGGATGCGCCGGAGGTCGGCCCGCCGGTCGCGTCGCCTGGCGGTTCAGCCATGGTGGCCGGGCCGCTGGCGCCGGTCGGGCCGGGGGCGGAGGCGGGAGGCTCAGGGGGCGGTTCGCGGAGGCCCATCGGCTTCGCCCTCCTCGGAGTGGGCGCAGCCGGGCTCGTGGTCGGCGCGATCACGGGAGGGCTCGCGATGTCCAAGCGGTCGAGCCTGATCCAGCAGTGCCCGACGGGGCACTGCCTGCCGAGCCAGCAGACGGGGCTGCAGTCGGACGTCAACGCGCTCGACACGCTGGCGTCGATCTCGACGGCGGGGTTCATCGCCGGGGGAGTGCTCGCGGCGGCGGGCGTGGTGGTGGTGGTGACGGCGCCGAGGGCGAGGGTGCAGGGGGCGAGCGTGACGCCACTGGTCGGGCCGGGGTTCATGGGCGCGCAGGGGAGGTTCTGATGAAAACGTGGACGCGAAGTGCTCTGATGCTGGTGGGTGGGACGATGGGGGCATCGGGGTGCTTGAGCATCCTCGGCGGCAATGTCGATTTCAACGGCAAGGGAGGCGCAGGGGGCACGGGCGGGTCGGTAAGCGGAGCGACGACGTCGAGCACTGGGACATCGAGCACGACGACGACCAGCACGGGGGGAACCGGTGGCGCACCTGCAGCCTGTGACGGTGGCAAGGCCTGCGTCTCGCTGAGCGACTGCGCCCCGACCAGCACCGCCTGCGTCACCAACTCCTGCGACAACGGGTGCTGCGGGACGACCATCGCCTCCGCCGGGACGACTTGCCACGACAGCAACGGGACGGTCTGTAACGGCGCGGGCGTGTGTGTCGCGTGCAACGCGACCGCGGACTGCACCGCCCCCATGGGCTGCGTGATGAACAAGTGCGTGCCGGCCAGTTGCATGGACGGGGTGAAAGACGGCACCGAGACCGGCATCGACTGTGGCGGGTCGGTGTGCGCAGCGTGTGCCCCTGGCATGGACTGCCTGGTCCAGACCGACTGCACGCCGGGGTACTGCAAGGCCGGAGTGTGCGCTGCAGCCTCGTGCACGGACGGCGTGCAGGACGGCACCGAAACCGACGTCGACTGCGGTGGCTCGTGCAGCACCAAGTGCGTGGACGGCAAGATGTGCGCGGTGAACGGCGACTGCAAGAACGACGACTGTTACGGCGGCATCTGCGTCTCCTGCACGGACGGGGTGAAGGACGGCACCGAGACCGACGTCGATTGCGGCGGGGCCACCTGCGACGCGTTGGGCAAGACCTGTGGCCCAGGCAAGGGATGCGCGGGGAGCACCGATTGCGCGAGCACGTTCTGCGCCGACGGCGTTTGCTGCAACAGCGCCTGCACCGCCGGCTCCTGCAATTCGTGCGCGGTCCCGGGAAAGCAAGGCGTTTGCAGCGCGGAGCCCCTCGGGACGGCATGCAGCACCGGCGGCACGGTCTGCAATGGCACAGGGACGTGCGTCGCGTGCAATACCGCTAGCGACTGCGGCGGCAGCTTTGCAGTGCCCGGGTGCTGCGGAAACATCTGCGTGGACCTCAGCAGCAACGCATCGAACTGCGCTTCGTGCGGTCACGGTTGCCTGGGAGGGACCTGCGCGTCTTCGATGTGCCAGCCCATCACCCTCGCGACGAACCAATCGGAGGCTAGCGCCCTCGCCGTCGATGCCACGAACATCTACTGGGGGACCTCCTCGGGCATGGACACCGTCATGAAGATGCCGCTCGGCGGCGGGAGCCCGACCACACTCGTCAGCGGGCTTCAAGACGTTCAGGGCATCGTCGTGAACGCGAACTACGTGTACTTCACCACGCATGCCAGCTCGATGGGTACCGGGACGGTGGGATTCTGTTCAATCGGCGGTTGCGGTAACCAGCCGGTCTATTTGTCGAAAACCGAGGCGAATCCGACGGGCATCGCCGTCGACGCCCAGTCGGCCTACTGGACCAGCAGCGTCGTCGCCCCCAACGGTGCTGTGAGGTATTGCGCGCTACAGGGATGCAGCGGAAGCCCGAGCACGCTCGCGAGTGGGTACGGAGAACCCGATACAATCGCCGTGGACTCGAACGACGCCTACTGGACGAACTACGCCGACGGAACGGTGGTCAAGACCCCACTCCCCGGGATGACAGGCTCGGGCACGGTGACGGTCCTCGCCACGGGCCAGAACAACGCTGTCGGCATCACCTTGGCCGCGAGCAACGTGTACTTTACCGATAGCCGGGTGAATAGGGTCGCGATCGCGGGCGGTGCGGTAACCCAGGTGGTTGCGCCGGACAATGCCGGTGCCATCACGACGGATGGCACCTATCTCTACTGGACCACCCAGACTACCGTGAACAAGTGCGCCATCGCTGGGTGCGCTGGCGGATCGACGACGATCGCGGCCAACCAGAGCTTTCCGGGAGGCATCGCAGTCGACAGCGTCGCTGTCTACTGGGTCACCTTCAATGGCGGCACCGTGATGAAGGTCGCCAAGTAGGTAGGTAGGTAGGTAGGTGGACTGAGATCCACGGATCGCGAAGCCCCGTTCGTGGAGCGACCTCGTCGGCTCCGTAAACGGGGGCTTCGGCCCAAGGCGGAATCAGAGGGAAACGCTGCCCCTTGCGGCTGCCCCGATACGCGTCGCGCGACTCGGCCGGCCGCGCACAAAACGAAACAGGCGCCCGGGTAGCCCCGAACGCCTGCTTCTCGGCGTGTGCCGACGATCAGCGCCTGCTACTGGCAGGTCGTGCCACTGCTGCAGGCCGCGTTGCAGCAGTCAGTAGCGCACCCTGCCGTGGTCCCGACCGTGCCGCCGGTGGGGACGCAGCTCACGCACGTACCGACAGCGGTGTTGCACGCGGGCGTGCCGCCATCGCTGATGGCCGAGCAGTCAGAATCGCCGTTGCACTCGACGCAGGTGCCCCGGATGGCGGAGTTGCTCGTGTTACCGCACACCAGCGCCAAGGGGTCGCTGGCCCCGGTGCACGGGGTGCCAGTCGCCGCGTTCGTGAAGCTCGGGCCATCCGCCCCGCCATCGAGGACCGTGCAGGTGGGGACGAGGCAGGCGCTGGTCGAGGCGGGCACGTTGCTGGAATTGTTGATCGACGTCGTGCCGCCTGCGCCGTTGCACACCGTCGACTGGCAGTTGCCCGCCGTCTGCAGCGAAGCCGGCGCCACGCTGTTGCCAGGATACACGCACGCGCCCGTCGTGGCGGCGCAGCTGGTCGCGCCGCAGGCGCCGGTCGTCGTGCACGCCGCCGTGCAGCAGTTCCCATTGCCAGCAATGTCGCAAACGCCCGACGCGCACTGGAGGTTCGCCGTGCAGGTGCTCCCGGCGGCCACCGTGGAGTCGGCCACGCAGGTGCCGTTGGCGCCCGGGTTCTGGCAGAAGACTCCCGTCCCTGCGCAATCGCTATTGGACGCGCACGCCGTCTTGCACGCGGTGCCGCTAGCGCAGACGAAGCCACCCGCGCACGCCTGGGTCGTGCCCGCAGTGCAGGTGTCGCTCGTCGTGTTGCAGGTGGCCGCCGTGGTGAACATGTTCGTGGTGCTGTTGCACGACGCCGGCGCGCAGTTCGCGTCCGTGGTGCAGCCGACGCACCCGGTCGCTGCGACGCAACCGCCCGTGCAGGGCTGGACTGAACCGGTGGCGACGCAGCCGTTCGTGATGCTGCAGGACTGCGTCGGGGTGAAGCTGCTGCCGTTGCTGCTACACGACGCCGCGGCGCAGGCGACCGGCGCCGTATAGACGCAGGCATGGTTGGTGCACGCCCCTTGCGCCTGGAAGGTGCCGGGCCCGGTGCCGGTGCACGTGGCCGGGCAGTCGGTGGCCGAGTTGCACGCCACGCAGTGCCCGCTGCCGTCGCACACGGAGCCACCGTTGTCGGTGCAGGCCGTGCCCGACGCCGCGTCGGTGGTGCCGCAGCAGCCGCTGTTGCACGAGTCCACCACGCACTTGGTGGCCTGGGTCGCGATGCACACCGTCGACTCGTTGGCCGCCGTGCACTCGACGCCGCCGTCACAGGTAGCGCCGCCCGAGCTGCTGCTGCTGGTCGTGCTGCTGCTGCTGGTCGTGCTGCTGCTGCTGGTCGTGCTGCTGCTGCTGGTCGTGCTGCTGCTGCTGGTCGTGCTGCTGCTGCTCGTCCCGCCGCCGGTGCCGCCGGTGCCGCCGGTGCCGCCGTTGGAGCCGCCGCTGCTGGGGATGAGCGAGCGATCGACCGAGGCGATGATCTCGCAGCCGGTGACGCTCGCGGTGAGCGCCCCCGCGGCGACGAGGAAGGCCGTGAGGAGGTTGATGGAGTTCTTCATGGCAAGGATCCTCAGAACGTGAAGCGGCCGACGGCGCCGCCGCCGTTGGGACCGGCATAAGGGGTGACGAAGCCGCGGATCGCGCTCTTCTTGGTCGGCTGGTGGGAGCCCGTCTTGGTCTCCACCGGGTCGCTGCTGAGCAGCAGCACCGCGCCGGTCACGCCGAACGTGAGGGCGACGGCGAACGACATGTCCGAGATGAGGGCGTTGCGATCGGTCGCGTCCGCGTTGTCCGTGGTCGGGTTGCTGTTGAAGGTGCTCTTGGACTTGAGCGCGGCCACGCCGAAGACGGTGCCGACCACCACGCCGGCGCCGGCCAGGCCGAGCGTGACGTACGCCGGGACGTTGGAGCGCGGCGGAGGCGGAGGCGGCGGCGGAGGCGGAGGCGGATTGTTGACCGCCAGCACCGGGGGAGGCGGCGGGGGCGGAGGCGGCGGGGTCAGGCTGAGCGTGACCTTGAGATCGGCGGTGCGGGCGAACGGGAGGTCGACCTCGGTCGCGGCGGGGTCGTAGCCCTCGGCCGAGACGGCGACCCGGTGGTGGCCGGGGGGCAGCGTGAGGGCCGAGTACTTGACCGGGGCGCTGTCGCTGCCGCCCATCTCGGTGGGCAGGGAGGCGGCGGCCTGCGGCGGGCCGTTGTCGATCGCGAAGGCGAGCTTGGGAGCGGCGGGCGGGTTGACCGCGACGCGGACCTTCCCGGGGGTCTTCTTGAGCGCGTCGAGCCGGGCCCGGGCGTCGGCGACCGCGTCGGCGAGCTTGTCCGACGGCGACGAGTCGAGGAAGACCTGGTAGGCGGCCGCCGACTCGACGACCTGGCCGAGCTTGTCGCGACAGACGGCGATCTTGTACTTGACCCCGGCGGCGGGGAGCAGGTCGTCGGCCTGCTTGAAGGCCTCGAGGGCCTCCTGGTACTTGCCGTCCTTGAACTTGCCCTCGCCCTCTTTGTAGGACTTCTTGGCGCCGGCCTTCTTCTGGGCCTCGGTCAGGGGCCTGGGGGCGGCTGGGCCCTTGACGACCACCTTGACCCCGGCTTTGCCGCCTGCCTTGACGTCGACCTTGACGCCGGTTGCACCCTTGGCCGGGGCGCCCTTGGCCGGGGCGCCCTTGGCGGGCGGAGGGGGAGCTCCCTGGGCGAGCACCGGCGCGGCGCTGGTGAGCGCCAGGAGCCCAGAGACCATCACGGCACCCGAAGTCGTAACCCGCCATCTCGATCGCATAACCCGAAGCCCTCCTGGAACGATGCCGGTAGACCATGAAGGCACTCCTCCATGACGCGGCCAGCCGGTTGCGTTCAGATAACCCTCAAGGCCGCGTCCGCACAAGGACTTTGGACTCGGCCCGGGGCGCAACCACGCGGGGAGCGTACCGCAGAAGTGCCGTGTGACGGCAAGTTCAAGGCGCACGAGCCGGGTGTTTCGGCTCAGCAGGCCGACCGAACCCCACCTGACCCCTGCCCCGGGTCAGCGCCCCTGGGCGCGCAGCTCGGCGGAGGGGACGCCGGCGCGGGCGGCGGCGGTCTCGAGGGCGGCCCAGGCCTCGAACGAGAGGGCGCGGAGGGCGGCGATGCGCCCCTCGAGGCAGGCGTTGACGACCAGGATCTCGTGCTCGAGGCGCTCGGTGTGGCGCTCGATCTCGCACTGGCAGCCGCGCATCTCGGCGGCGAGGCGGGCGGCCTTCTCGCGGGCGAAGTCCTCTTCCTGCTCGAGGGCGGCCTGCTCCCAGACCATGGCGTCGATCGCGGGCACCGGGTGGTCGCCGGAGAGGCGCTGCGCCTCGACCTGATAGCTGCGCTCGGCGATGGTGCCCGCCCAGCCCAGCGTCCGCGAGCGGTCGCGCGCGGCCTCGTCGAGGCGGCGCCCCAGCTCGGAGCGGGCGCCCCGGCCGCGGGCGTGGACCGCCTCGAGGGTGCGGGTGTCGCTGGCCACCAGCTCGCTCACGGCGGCGACGGTGGTGCAGAGCTTGCGCGCCTCGGCGAGGGCGGCCCGGTCGTCGCCCTCGAGATCGCGGCCGGTGACGTCGATGCGCTCCTCGAGCAGCGACAGCGCCGCGGCACAGATGGAGGCGAGCTGGTTGATGGCCCTCCCCGAGACGAAGGGGCGACCGCTCGGGGGTCCGCCGCCGTCGCGGCTGGGCGGCGGATCGGTGCTCGGCGGAGCGCTGGGGCGCGAGGGGACTCCGCCGTCGAGCAGGGGCCACCACGAGGCGCGGTCCGGACTGAGGGGCGAGGGCGTGGAAGGGACCGGGAGGGGGGCGGACTCGCGCTCCAGGGCGCGGCGCAGCAGATCGGCGGCCTCGAACCCGTCGCGCGGGCGGTCCTCGGGATCGGGGGCGAGGAACGTGCGGACGACCTCGTCGAAGAACCCGGGCACGTCGGGCGCAATGGCCGAGAGCGGCTCCGGCGGGCTGAGCGGGGGCACGCCCCCGGCCGCCTCGTAGACGACGGCGCCGAGCGCGAAGAGATCGCTGCGGGCGTCGAGATCGCGCAGGCCCTCGGGATCGGGCCGGAGCGAGCTGCGCTGGGTGAGCGGCGCCGCGTCGGAGAGCTTGGCGACGCCGAAGTCGGTGAGCTTGACGATGTCGCCGCCGTCGCGCTGGGGCACCACCAGGATGTTGGAGGGATCGAGCCCGCGGTGGACGACCCCCATCTGGTGGGCCCGCCCCAGCGCCGTCGCCAGCGCCATCCCCATCGCCGCGGCCCGCCGCCACCCGAGCGGCCCGCGCTCCAGCGTCTGCTTGAGCGACTCGCCGGGCACGTACTCCATCACCAGATAGAGGAGGCCGTCCGCCTCCCCGAGGTCGGTGATCTCGACGATGTTGGGGTGGTTGATGCGGTTGACGGCGCGCGCCTCGCGGAGGAAGCGCTCGCGCCAGACGGGATCGCTGGCGACCTCGGGGTGGACGATCTTGATGGCGCCGAGGCGGTCGATGAGGACGTGCCGGGCGAGGTACACCGCCGCCACCGATCCGGCGCCGAGGCGCGAGATCAGGCGATAGCGCTGCGCGATCGTGCGGCCGAGCAGCGGGTCCTTCGCCAGAGGGGGCATGTCCCGGACAGCATACACACCCGGCTAGGGCTCGTCGCCGCGCTCGAACCAGTCGGGAAAGCGCAGGGTCGCGTCGATGGCAAAGCCCTTCACCGCCTCGGCCATCCGGGCGGCGCGCAGCCCGCGGGGCAGCGCCTCCCGCCGGGCCCCCAGCTCGGCGACGAAGCGAGCGAAGCGGGGGAGGGAGAAGAGCGCCTCGAGATCCTCGCGGACCCGGCGCGCCAGCCCCGGGCTCCGGCCGCCGGTGCTGACGGTCAGGGTGAGGCCCCCGGCGCGCGTGATCGCGGAGTTGAGGAAGGTGCAGGCCTCGGGCCGATCGATGGCGCAGAACAGCCGGCCGGCGCTCGCTGCTTCAGCGTGCCAGCGGCGGGCCCGCGCCTCGCCCTCGGGGGTGGTGAAGGGCGCGGCGAAGACGATGGCCTGGCCCTCGAGATCGGCGTCGGTCGCCTCGCGGGTGAGCAGGGTCACCCGCGAGGCCCGCTCCGCGAGCTCCGCGCCGGGGGGCCCCTCGGTGATGACGGTGACCAGGGCCCCCGCCTCGACCAGGCGATCGACCTTGGGCACGACCTCGGGGCCGGTGCCGACGACCAGCGCGCGACGGGCCTGGAGGACGATCTCGAGGGGAAAGCTCACCATCCGCGCGCTTCTACTCCGGCGTCCTCCCCGGGTCACGGAGCCGGCGCGGGCGGGAGGAACGCCTGGGTGCGGAAGGCGAGCTTGCGATCGGCGTCGCCGATGCGCGCCACGAAGAGCCCCACGAACGAGCCGAAGAGCGAGTCGCCCGGGCCGATGGCGCTGGCGCCGCTGGGGCGGGTGACCCAGCGCTTGATGCGGTCGAGCATCTCCTGGCTCACCGGGTTGACCTCCACCAGCGTGGCGACGAAGTAGCGGGCGCCCGCGGCCAGCAGGGCGCCGTCGACGAGCGGCAGCTTGCGCGCCTCGGCGCAGTTGCGGAGGACGCCCTCGACGTTGACCGCCACCGCGGTGCTGGCCCCGCCCGGCTGGGCCAGCTCGATGCGGAAGACCTCGTCCCAGAGATCGTAGACGATGCGGCAGGTCCGGGCGGTGAGCGCGATCGGGTCGCCGCCGGCCTCGCGGAAGAGGTAGCCGCGCATCGTCACCACGGTGGGCAGGCCGCTCTCGAGCTTGCGAGCGATCTCCGCGTCGACCACGTCGCGGTACCCCACGGTGAGCTTGACCACGCCCTTCTCCAGCGCGAGCTGGGCGACGCGCACCGGGAGCGCCGCCGGGGTGCTCGGGGGCGCCGGATCGGCGCGGGCCACGCCCTCCCTGGCGGCGCCTCCGAGCGCCAGAGCGAGCACCAGGGGGCCGAGCGGCCTCAATGCTGGACCGTGGTGCCCGCCGGGATCAGGCCGAGCAGGTTGGAGAAGGCGATGGTGGCGCCTCCCAGCGCGGTGTCGAGCCGGACGCCGACGTTGTAGGTGAGATCGACGGGGATGCGCCGCAGGCCGGTGTAGCCCGAGGGCGGCGAGGTGAGATCGCGCGCCGCCGCCACGCCCCAGAGGCCGCCGCTGACGAACGCGTCGATGCCATAGATGGCGCGCTTGCCCGTGAAGATGGGCACCCGGTACTCGAGGTCGATCTTGGCGGCGAAGTCGCCGAAGCGCTCCTCGATGATCGAGGTCCCCAGCAGGTTGGGCGGCTGGCGCCGATCCGGCGTGAGGTCCAGGACGCGGTCGGGGATGAGGTCGGTGAAGTCGCCGATGTAGAACTTCTCGAAGAACGGCGCGCTGCCGGCGATGCCCCCGACGAAGGCCGAGGCGTGGAGGACGTGCTTCCACGGCAGCTCCCACCAGCGCTGCCCGGAAAGCTCGACGCGGGCGTAGCCGTAGTCGCTGCCCAGCGGCGGCACGCCCGCGGTGATCGCGGCGGACGCGAGCGTGCCCCGCCGAGGGAGGAAGGGCAGGTCGCGCGAGTCGTAGGTGAGCGAGGCGCGCAGCGTGGAGAGCAGGCTCTTGCCGGGGTGGATGGCGAAGTCGATGGGCTCGCGCGTGTCGCCGCGCAGGTGCGAGGCCGCGGTGGGGACGATCGCGTCGATCTGCTCGAGGTGGTAGTCCAGCCCGAGCTGCGAGAAGAGGCCGAGCGCGTGGCCGGTGCCGAGCGTGCCGCCGTAGCGCTGGTAGGCGACGATGGCGTAGTCGCTGGCCTGCGCGGCGCCGAGCTGGGGCGACTCCCAGATCACCGCGCGGCTGCCGAAGAAGTCGCGCGCGTCCGCGTAGACGACGCTGAAGAGCCCCGACCAGGTGGTGCCGGCGAAGGCCGGATCCTCGACGTGGGCGCGCAGGGCGAGCTGCTGGGCGGCCACGGCGATGCCGGCGCCAAGCGCGATGCCGGTGCCGGCGAGGTTGGTCTCCGCCGCCTCCAGGCCGAGGAAGCCGGAGAGGGGCTTGGCGTTGCCCGCGGTGTCCTCGTCGGCGGCGATGCCGAACCAGAGGTTCTGCACCACCAGGGTGTTGCGCTCGGTCACCTCGATGACCAGCACGGCGGCGCCGCGGCGCCCACCGCGGCGCAGCGACATGCTCACCGAAGAGAAGAAGCCGGTGCCGAGGAGGCGATAGCGGGCCAGCTCGATCTCGGGGTCGCCCACGTCGAGCACGTCCCCGGCGTGGAAGGGAACGTGGCGCAGGATCACCCGGGCGGCGGTGCGCCCGTTGCCGCGGATCTCGATGTCCTCCAGCGTGTAGCGGAGGCGCTGGCTCGCCGTTGGAGCGGCGGCGGGCGGCTCGTCGGCGGCGCTGACCCCGGCCGGCAACGCGACGGCGAGGGCGCCGAGGAGGCCGAGCCGCAGGCGGAGGGACACCGCGCGAGACTACCACCGCCCCGCGGCCAGCCTCGGCCCCACGGGGTCGGGGGCGGAGCCCGCGTCGTGAAGGGGCTCGTCGGTGTCCACGGGGAGCTCGGCGACGGCGGCGAGGCGACGGCCTGCCCGGCGGGCAGGGGTGTCGCCGAGAGCGGCGAGATCGGCGCGGGCCGGGGCTCCATCGTCGAGGTGCTCCGCCGCCGCGGCCAGGAGCGCCCGCACCTCGCCCCTGGCAGCGGTCCGCGCCCGCCAGGAGCACCCACCCGTCGCGGCGATCTCCCGCGCGAGGAGGAGCTCGGCGCGCCCGCGGACGTCGGCCGGGATCCAGGGCACGATGTCGGCAGCGGCGGCGGCCGCCAGGGCGCGGCGCAGGGCGGCGGCGCGGCTGGGATCGGCCCGCCCACGGCGCGCCTGCGCCTCGATCCGGGCCAGCCGGCGCAGGACGGCGCGCGCCCTGCGGCTCACCAGCTCGCCGCGAACCACGAGGGCGCCGGTGGAAGACTGCGGACTGCGGCTGCCCCCGCGGTGGCCAAGGCGATCGACGGCGCTGAAGACCGCGGCCAGCGAGAGCCCCCCGAACACCACCACCGGGACCGACGCGGCGAGCTCGGCGATGCTGCCGGGCTGCCATCCCGTCGACCACGCCACCAGCGCGGTCGCGCCGACGAGGAGGAGGCCGGCCGAGCCCAGCGCGCCGCTGCGACGAGCCGCGGACGGCACCGGGGGCCCCGCGACGAGGCGACCGCCGGACGGAAGCCGGGCCGTCGCGCGCGTCACGGCGACCTCGAGGCCGACCTCGAGCGGGCCGAGCTCCACCTCCGGAGCCTCGCGAAAGGGGCTCATGCTCCTGGAGCATAGCGCCGGGCGCGAGGCGAGGAGGGGAGATCGTCGGGAGGTGCGTCCGGTCGGGAAACGCTCTCCGGCGTCCCCCGGATGACCCGCGGAATTCAGCCCGGCGGGCGCCGCGCGGCCTTCTCGTCGTGGCCGCTCTGACCGGCGCGGGCGGCGAGCTGGGCGACCACGGCGCGAAGGCTCACCCCTCGCGACGCGAGGCCGACCAGGACATGGTAGAGGACGTCCGCCGCCTCGCTGGCGACACGCTCGTCCGTCTCGGCGGCGATCGCCTGAGCCAGCTCACCCGCCTCTTCGAGGATCTTGGCGCCGATGCGGGGCGCGCCGCCATCGAGGAGGTGGCGCGTGTAGCTCTTCGTGGCCGGGCTCTGCTTGCGGGCGTCGATCTCCCGCTCCAGCGTCTCGAGGAAGGCGGTGGCGTCGACGCCGGTCTCGTCGGCCTCTCCCTCCGGGCCGACGCGGCGGAAGAAACAGCTCGGGCTGCCCGTGTGGCAGGTGGGGCCGGCCGGATCGGCGAGGAAGAGCAGCGCGTCGGCGTCGCAGTCGGCGATGACGGCGGAGACGGCCAGGGTGTTGCCGCTGGTGGCGCCCTTCTCCCAGAGCTCGCCACGCGAGCGGCTGAAGAAGGTGGCGCGCCCGGTGGCGAGCGTGCGCGAGAGAGCCTCGCGGTCGACGTACGCGAGCATGCGCACCTGGCCGGTGAGCCGGTCCTGCACGATCGCCGGCACCAGCCCACCCTCGCCGAAGGCGATGTTCACGTCAGCCCTCGTCGTCCTTGGAGGCCTCGTCCCTGGAAGCTTCCGGCGTCTCAGCGGCCTCCTTGGTCGCCTCACCGGGCTCCGCTTCGGCGCTGACAGCATCCTCCGCCACCAGCGGCGCCTTCTTCGCCTTGCCCTTCCCCTTCTTCACCTTCCGGGGCGGCGGCCGGCGCACCGGCGCCTCCTCGTCGTCGTCGTCCGCGGGGGCGAGCACCGCCGATCCGGGGGGCGCGAGCTCGCGCGGGAGCCCCAGGTCCATGGCCTGCTGGGGGTGCGCCAGAGCGGCCTTGTAGTAGATCGCGAAGGCCGCCGAAGCGGCGAAGCCGCTGGTGATGGCGATGAACTGCGACGTGGAGAACTCCACGCTGACGTCGAAGTTGCCCTGCGCGGGCTTGAGCACGAAGTAGAGGGCGACCACCGGGACGAAGGCGACGACCTGGGTGGCCCGCTGGAGCGCCTTGTTCTCGATCGCGCGCGAGAAGCCGATGACCCAGCCGACGGCGAGGACCAGCAGGCCGAGCGGGATGAGGATGTGCTCGGGCAGCGCGGGGGGGATGGAGCCACGCTCGGCGTCGTCGCGGAGGATCTCCAGGAGGTAACGGCACACGCCGTACGCGAAGGCGAAGAGGAAGAAGATCTCCCCCCGGAACTTCTGCTTGCGCCGCGCCCAGAGGAGCAGCCCCAAGAGCCCCAGCCCGACCAGCGACTCGTAGAGCTGGGTGGGATGAACGGGGTACGACTCCGTGGAGGTGTGGGTGAGCGGGGACAGCCCCGGGTGCAGGGCCGCCCACTCCGGCTTGGTGTGCTCCACCCAGGCCGGCGCGCCGCTTCCATGCTCCAGCGTCCCCTCGGCCCAGTGCGGGAAGGTGCCGAGCTTCTTGAGGAAGCCGGGCGCACCGCTGCTGAGCGGCTGGCCGAAGTCGCAGCCGAACAGGTAGCAGCCGATGCGCGTGATCATCAGGCCGGAGGCGAGGCTGGGCACGGCGACGTCGGCCCAGGGCAGGAGCGGGATCTTGTGGTGACGCAGGAAGAAGAACGAGCCCGCCAGGCCGCCGAGGAAGCCGCCGTAGGCCACCAGGCCGCCGCGACGCATCGCGAACATGGAGGCGAGGCTGTCGAACTCGTTGAGGTTGGTGAGGATGTAGAGGATGCGCGCGCCGGCGACGGCCGCGATGGCGGTGACCACGTAGTTGTTGGCCATGGTCTCCTTGGGGAGACCGTCCCGCTCGGCGAGGCCGAGGGTCAGGTACCAGCCCACGACCAGGGAGAGGCCGAGCATGACGCCGTAGCTGTAAATGGGGATTTTGCCCACCGCCCAGCTGTCCGTATTGCCCTTCAGCACGGTGAAGCGAGCGATCACGGCGACCACCGCGATGCCGGCGGAGATGGCGGCCCCGGCGCGATCCTTGTCGCTGCCGATCATCTTCGCGACTGCCACCAGCAGCGCGAGGGCCGCGATGATGAGCGGGATCCACGCGTAGGGTAGGTTGAAGCCGGGCAGCGGGAGCGTGAAGAGGATCGGGTGCATGGCTGGCCCTCTCCTTACGCTCGGGTAGAAATGCCGGCAAGCGTTGCGCAGATCTCGGCGAGGGCGAGCCGGGGGGTGTGGGCCCCTGGCAACTGCTGCTAGCATGGCCCGGTGATCGGGAAGCTCCGCTCGATGTGGGCCGGCGTGTTGTTGCTCGCCGCGGCTGGGACCACCGCCTGCGTTCCGGAGGGGGCATCCACCGCCGATGCCGGCGCTCCGCCCAAGGCGGCGCCGCCGACCGTGGTCAAGAGTGCGCCCGCGGCTTCGGCCCACGCGCTCGGCGACGCTGGCCCCTCCACCGCCGCGGTGGCGGAGGGTCCGCGGATCACCGCCCCGTGGGAGGACAACTTCGACCGGACGGAGCTGGGCCCCGACTGGAACGTCCTCGGACCGGCGTGGAAGATCCAGAACGGCAAGCTGTGCGGTCGCGCGGCGCACAACAAGGGCGTGTGGCTCGCGCGGCGGCTGCCCCTCAACGCTCGCATCGAGTTCGACGCGTTCGCCGAGTCGGCCGACGGCGACCTCAAGGTCGAGCTCTGGGGCGACGGCACGAGCGGCGCCACCGGCCAGAGCTACACCAACGCCACCAGCTACGTGGCCATCCTCGGTGGCTGGAAGAACACCAAGCACGTCCTCGCCCGCTTCAACGAGCACGCGCCCGACCGGCTCGAGATCGACGTCGATCCCCAGAGCGACGACGAGCGCATGCGCGCCGTGGCCCGAGGCCAGCCCTACCACTTCAAGGTGGAGCGGCTCGACGGCAAGAAGGTGGAGTGGTCGGTCAACGGCGTCGTGTACTTCGACTTCACCGACCCGGAGCCGCTGGCCGGCGTCGGGCACGAGCACGTCGGGTTCAACGACTGGGAGGCCCCGGTGTGCTTCGACAACCTCAAGGTCACGCCTCTCTAGGCCGATGGACGCGAGCGAGATCGATCAGGAGCTGGAGGCGCTCGGGAGCAAGGCCGAGCAGCTCCGCGCTCTCTACGAGCAGTACTTCATGGGGCTCGAGCGGATCGAGCCCCTCATCATGCGCAAGGACGTCGAGCGACGCGTCCGCATCCTCCGCCGGGAGCAGCTCCGCAACACCGCGCAGCGCTTCCGGTTCAACACGCTGGTGCAGCGCATCAACACGCTCGGCACGCACTGGGCCCGGGTGGTCCGCGAGATCGAGAACGGCACCTATCGGCGCGACGTGCTCCGCGCGGCCGCTCGGTTCGGCGACGGCGCGCTCACCGCGCTCGGCAAGAAGAACACGAGAGGGCTGGCCGCTGCGGTCGCCCAGGCTCAGCAACAGAAGCGGCCCGTCGAGGATGCCTTCGAGCTGGAGGCCGACGATCTGATCGAGGACGAGGAGGACGACACCGACGCACCGACGCCGCCCCGCCTCGAGAGGGTCGCGGCCGTCCCGAGCTCCCCGGTGGCCGTCGTGGTCTCCTCGGCCCCCGCCCCTGC
>Ga0302279_10004752_pt1 | contig 15723 bp, 10 predicted proteins | sample III_Bog_N3_3_FD_194541 | JGI IMG/M metagenome (GOLD analysis project Ga0302279, IMG submission 194541) | Peat permafrost microbial communities from Stordalen Mire near Abisko, Sweden - III_Bog_N3_3 | ecosystem: Environmental > Terrestrial > Soil > Wetlands > Peat | place: Sweden: Abisko...
AGGCGCGCGTCGAGGGCCTTGAGGTTGGCTTCGGCGGTGGCGTGGGCCTTTTCGGCGGCCTTCTCGGCGGCCTTGACGGCTTCGTCGGGCGTGCCGGCGCTGCGCACCAGGCGGGTGGTCTCGCGGGCGGCGCGCAGGACGGAGTCGGTGTCTGAGTGGGCGTTGCGGAGCTTCTTCAGTTCCTTGACGACAGCGGGGCCGGCGGCGGCGGCGAGACGGTCGCGGTCGGCGTTGCGGGTGGCGTCGGAGATGGTGATGGCCGCGCCGACGACGTAGTCTCCCTTGCGCAGGCTGATTCCCTTGTTGCCGCTGGCGTTGCGACCCATGGGACGCAGGCCGCGACGCTTCTCCTGCGGGAGGCTCTCGTCGTACAGCTCATCGAAGCGGATGGCCATGCCGTCGTGCGTGGCGAGGAAGATGACCTGATTGCCGTCGGTAATCTGCGCGGTGATGAGTTCGTCGTCCTTGTCGATGCCGATGGCGATGATGCCGCGGCTCATGACGTTGGAGAAGTCCTTGAGCGCGGTCTTCTTGACGGTGCCGTTGCGCGTGGCGAAGAGGACGAACTTGCCGTCTTCCTCGAGGTCGCGAACACCGAGGATGGTGACGACTTTTTCGCCGGGCTGGAGGGCGACGAGCGAGGCCATGGCCTTGCCCTTGCCGGCTGCGCCGATGTCCGGGACTTCGTAGATCTTGAGCCAGTAGACGCGGCCGGTGTTGGTGAAGCAGAGCAGATAGGCGTGGGTGGAGTCGATGATGAGCTGGGCGACGAAGTCCTCTTCGCGGGTCTTCATGCCGAGACGGCCCGTGCCGCCGCGACGCTGCTGGCGGTAGATGGAGATGGGCGTGCGCTTGAGGTAGCCGGTGTTGGAGACGGTGACGGCGACCTGCTCGTCGGCGATGAGGTCTTCGAGGCCGAGCTCGGCGGTCTCGTCGAGGATGGTGGTGCGGCGGGCGTCGCCGTACTTGTCGCGGATCTCGGTGAGCTCCTTGACGATGACGCGGCGGAGCTTGGCCTGCGAGGCGAGGATGGATTCGTACTCGGCGATGGCGTCGCGGACGGCGCGCAGTTCGTTGAGGAGCTCGTCTATGGAGAGCTGGGTGAGGCGATAGAGTTGCAGCTCGAGGATGGCGTCGATCTGCTTGTAGGAGAGGATGAGCGTGGCGACGCCGGCTGCGCTGGTTGGCAGGTAAGTGGTGTCTACGGCGTACTTGGAGGGGTCGAGCGTGATGCCGGCAAGCTCCGTGCCGCGCAGGCTGATTTTTTTGCCGGAGAAGTAGGAGAAGAGATTCTCGCGTGCGGCGACCCGCGAAGAGCTTTGGCGGATGATGCGGATGACGTTGTCCAGATGGTCGAGGGCGATCTGGTATCCGAGCAGGATGTGCTCGCGGTCGCGGGCCTTGGCGAGGAGGAATGCGGTGCGCCGGCGGACAACCTCCATGCGGTGTTCGAGGAAGGCGCGGATGGCAGCGTCGAGCGGGAGTTCCTTGGGCTGGCCGTTGTGGACGGCCAGGAAGATCATGGAGAAGGACTCCTGCATCTGGGTGTGCTTGTGGAGCTGGTTGAGGACGATCTGGTGCTCGGCTCCGCGCTTGAGACCGATGACGATTCTCATGCCGTCGCGGTCGGATTCGTCGCGGAACTCGTCGCGGGCGATGTCTGTGATGACGCCGTCGTTGACCAGCTCGGCGATGCGCTCGATGAGTTTGGCCTTGTTGACCTGGTAGGGGATCTCGGTGACGATGATGGCCTGGCGGCCGCCGGAGATGTTCTCGATGGCGCACTTGGCGCGCATGATGAAGCGGCCGCGGCCGGTCTTGTATGCGCCGGGGATGGTGGTCTTGCCGAAGATGTATCCGCCGGTGGGGAAGTCGGGACCTTTGACGTGTTCGAGGCAGAGTTCGAGGTCGGAGCGCGTCTCGTCCTTGGCTTTATCGATGAGGGCGATGCAGGCGTTGATGACTTCGGTGAGGTTGTGCGGCGGGATGTTGGTGGCCATGCCGACGGCGATGCCCGAGCTGCCATTGACCAGCAGGTTGGGGATCCTGGCGGGCAGGACGGTGGGTTCGAGCGCGGACTCGTCGTAGTTGGGCGCCATGTCGACGGTGTCGGAGTCGATGTCGGCGAGCATCTCGCCGGCGATGCGAGTGAGGCGGCTCTCGGTGTAACGCATGGCGGCCGGCGGGTCGCCATCGACGGAGCCGAAGTTGCCCTGGCCATCGACCATGGGATAGCGGAGGGAGAAATCCTGCGCAAGGCGGACCATGGTGTCGTAGATAGCGGAATCGCCGTGGGGATGGTAGTTGCCCATGACGTGGCCGACGACCTTGGCGGACTTGGTGAATTTCTTGTTGAACTGCAGGCCCATCTCCTGCATGCCATAGAGGATGCGGCGATGGACGGGCTTGAGGCCGTCGCGGACGTCGGGCAGGGCGCGGCCAATGATGACCGACATGGAGTAGTCGAGATAACTGCGGCGCATCTCGTCTTCAATGTTGACGGGATAGAGGAATGCGGCGCCGCGGCCCTGCACGACGGATGGGCCATCGGGTGGAGGGCCATCGCCGGAGGGCGGAGTGGTCGCGGCGGGGTCCTGCGGGGCGGGATTTTCGGGGTTTTTCGGGTCTTCCGGAAAGAGATCGTCAGCCATGGTTTATGGTTCTATTATAGGCGTTTTGAGGGTGCTACGGGGCTGGGCCGGAGGGGTGTTTTGGGGTGGGTAACAGGGCCATGCTTTAGCCAAGAAACGGTGCCGGTGTCAGGATCGGAATCCCGCGCCAGGGATGAAGTACCCGGCTGTTCTGAACTTATGTTATTTGGTACCTGTGTGCATTTGCTCTTTGGCCTTGAGCTGCCAGAGGTCGAGCTGGTCGCGCGCGGCATGCGCGTCCGGCGCGTTGGGCAATAACTCCAGGTACGACTGCATGTGTTCGGCGGCATCGGTGTAGTCGCCCAGTTCCGCAGCAATCAAGGCGGCGTTGAAGTGGCCCTCCGGCCAGGTTGGGTAGAGGGCCAGGCCGGCCTCGTAGTAGTCCATCGCAGCATCTGGATGGCTATTCTTGAGGGCATCCTCGGCGGCGATGCGCTGGATGCGCACCGCATCCGGCAGAGGTGGCTTGGTGGACAGTGCGCGCCATGCCGCGGCCTGCTGCCGGAACTGGCTCCATGCTGCACCGTTATCGTTGGCCAGCACATGCAGCCGGTTGAGAGCAGCGGCGAAGTTTTTCGCGTCCTGCATGTATTGACCGCCGTGCCACCATATATCGAGTGCCTTGCGCAGATCCTTCTGCAACTGTTTTCCCGCCTCGTCACGCGGCACGCAATAGTCCTTGTTGCACTGAGCCTCGATGGATTGCATTGCAACGAGGTCAACCTTGCGATGTCCCGCTGTGGTGTCTACGTTGTACTCGAAGGTATCGGAAGTAAACCGAAAGGTATTGGGGTCTATTTTATCTTCACCACTGCCATCAAAAGCTCCTCGATTGTAGTACATGGACACCGCGGAGGCCAAGATTGCGCGGCGTGCCTGCCTGGCAGTCATGGAGTCTGCCGCGGGCGCAGGTTGCTGCGCACTCGCCGCCGACAATGAGAGCACGGTCAGAGCTGCAACGGTTGCGATAGTTCCAGAGATGCGTTTCATGCGGACAACTCCTTTGCTTGCGGACGCAACTAGGATTACTTGGCTGCAGTGGGCTTTTGCTGGCCTGCTTTGTGCTGCCAGATCGTGATCTGGTCGCGCGCTGCCTGCGCATCGGGCGCGTTGGGCACAAGCTCCAGGTACGACTGCATGTGCTCGACGGCGTTTGCGAAGTCGCCCAGCTCCGCGGCAATCAACGCGGCGTTAAAGTGGCCCTCCGGCCAGGTGGGACAGGACTGTAGTCCAATCTCGTAATCATTCAGCGCTTCGACAGGTTTATTATTCTTCACCGCGTCTTCAGCCAACAGACGCTGTACACGAACCTCCTCCGGCTGGGGAGGTTTCGCGGTCAGGGCACGCCACTCCGCGGCTTGTTGATGGAAGTCGCCCGAACCGTTCGGATGCGAGATGGCGAATGCGTGCAGACTGTTGAGGGCCGCGGCAAACCAAGCAGCGGATTGGGGGCAGTCATCGGCATTCTGCGCAATCGAACAGAGCGGAATATCTGGGCCGTATGGATCCCAGCCGAAGTAGAGGTTGTACTCTACTGCCTCTTTGTCATGAATTATGTATGCCTTTCCCAACTCGCCCGCCACCCAGCAGAAGTGTGTGTTGCAGTTCGCAGATAGCTTCTCGACGTTCTTGAGATCAATCCGAAAATGCTTCGTTTCCTTCTTTTTGTTGGTTGCATCGAACTCGAGACTGTCGGCCATAAGCGCTATGCTGCTGGAATCGACGACAAAATAATGAAAGCTAAAACTCGCAGGGTGGAATGCACCGGCATATTTACCAGCGGAGACGATAACGCGGCGTGCCTGACGAACACTTATCTCGTCTGGAGGCGATTGTGCTTTCTGTGTCTGGCCCAAGACCTTCATCACGGGTATGAGTAGAAAAGATAGAACGATAATGCCCCCAAATCTTCCAGCAGCGTTCTTCATGACTTTTCCTTTCCTGGGTGTAGTCAATCGTAAGAGTAGGACAGCTTTACTTTTTTCCTGGCACTCCAGCAGGTTGGGCCGCCGCGGGCGATTGGCCGGCTTTATACTTCCACAGGTCGATCTGGTCGCGGGCCGACTTCGCGTCGGGCGCATTCGGCAGCAGCTCCAGGTAGTTCTGCATATGATCGGCGGCGTCGGCGAAGAAACCCAGTTCACCGGCAAGCAGCGCGGCGTTGAACCATCCCTGCGCCCAGGTCGGGTCCGCCTGGACTCCGAGTTCGAAGTCGTTGAGCGCCTCGTCCGGCTTCTGCCGCTTGAGGGCATCTTCGGCAGCCAGACGGAGGATGCGTGCCTTCTCTGCCAAGGGAGGCTTGGTGGCCAGAGCACGCCACGCCGCAGCCAGTTGGGGGAAGTATGCGGGATTGGCCGTGTACGCGATGGCAGTGTCATGCAGGCCGTTGAGGGCCGCGGCAAACCAGGCGGCGGAGTGCATGCATTCGGCGTTATTCTCCGCCCGCACACACACATTCACTCCGGCGGTGGGATACCAACCGAACCAGAGGTCGTATGGAACTGACTCTTTATCTTGAACCGCGATCTTTCCCGCTGCGGGGACTAGATCGCAGCGTTGTGTGCCGCAGGCCGCCGATACCTTCTCCAGGTTCTTGACGTCAACCTGAAAATGCTTGGTTCCGCCTTTTTTGTCGACACCATCGAACTCCAGGCTGGTGGCCGTGATCTTAATGCTGCCGGGATTCACGGAATAGAACTGAGCGGTCATCTTGCCCCAATGGGCCACAGTGACATATTTTCTGGTGGCGAAGATTGCGTTTCGGGCCTGCCACAGGCTCAATGCATCGGTGGGGGATGAGGAGTACTGCGACTGGGCCGAAGTTTTTACCCCAGGCATGAGCAGGCAAGCCAGAGCGATCAGCACTCCAGATTTTGCTGCAACGTTCTTCATGGATTAATTTCCTCCGATACTTGCAGCGAGTGGTACACGCACGATAGAGCTGCTGATTGCGTGGCTTCACGGCAGATTGCGCCGCAACAGGCTAATGCCCGGCCTTGTACTTCCAGACGGCGATCTGGTCGCGCACGGCCTGCTCGTCCGGCGCATTGGGCAAAAGGTCCAGATAGCAATGCATGTGGTCGATGGCGTCATCGTAGAAGCCCAGCTCCCCGTCCAGCAGTGCCGCGTTGTACCACCCCTCCGGCCAGGTGGGCACCGCCTCCAGTCCCTTCTCGTAATAGACGAGGGCGAGTTCCGGCTTCTTGTCCTTCATGGCCTCCTCGGCCATGATGCGTTGCACCCGCGCTTCCTCCGGCAAAGGCGGTTTAGTGGCAAGCGAATGCCACGCCGCAGCCAACTGCGTGAAGTTGCGCAGAGGAGCCGCGGGATCGCTGGAATACTGGTGCAGCCGGAAGAGGGCAGACCCGAACAACTTTGCATTGTAGTTTTTAGCCTGGATACAGCCTGGAACCGCGAGGGCTGCTGTGAGAATGCAGCTATCGGTGTACCCGCTTCCTTCCCACAGCATCTCAAGCCCCTCCGTAAGGGGCTTTCCCTCCGCAGTAGCTGGAACGCAGTTCCAGAATATGCCATGACTTGTTGCGCAATGTAACGAGAAGGGAGTGAGGTTCTTCAGGTCGACCGTGAAGTGCTGCCGCGTGCCGTTCTTTACGTCCGCGACGTCGAAATCAATTGCATCGGTCGAGAGCTGAAAAGTGCTGCGGTCGATCTTCACCTGACGGCGATTATGCAATATGACCGTTGCATAATCCTGGCTGACCAGGTGACGGGCCTGCCAGATTGATACCGGCGGAGGCTCCGCATCCTTCGTCTGGGCCGAAGTTACTGCAAATGGCATAAGCGCCAGAATGAAACCTGCAAGGAGGAGGAATGTCCGTGGGATATTTTTCATGATGCTCCTGAACCGAAACGTGCCTACGGCGAGCATGGGGGCGTACAGAGAGGGAAAGATGCGCGAGCATGTTCAGCCTGAGCCTGAATCCACATGCCATTCTTGTTCTCGCTGCCGCGACTGTCAAGAAAGGAATGGTACCGTCCGACGCAATTCGCTGGATGTTCCCATCGAGATAAGAGCTACAATCAATCCGTCGTAATTCCATTGCGGACGCCGTTGGTCCAAAGTGGAAGGGGCCCCCATGCGCACGATTGACGTATTTCCTATCTCCCGTCATCCGGTTGTCAGCACGTTCCGGTTCTGTCAGTCCCTCCGCCACTCGTTGACCTCTCGCTACAGATTCGTCCTGCGCCACGGGTTTCGCTTGCGATGCACCAGGCTGGCCGTGCTCTGCCTTCTGGTGGTCGCGGCTGGCTTCCTACAAGCGAACCGCGCCAGCGCGCAAAGTGCCTGCGCGCAACTCGGGGTAAATTGCAACCTTCCCGCTCCTCCTCCGGTACCTTCGCCGACGTGTTACGACCCATCGACCGGGGCGGAGGTCTCGTGCAGCTATCAGGCTCCGTCCAGCTCGCAAGGTTCCAGCACTCCACGCACCAGCACGCCACATACCCCCGCTCCACAGAGCAGCGCGACCATTCTGAATAACGCAATACAGCAGCAGGTGGTCGGCGCCCTGGTGCAGGGCTTCTTCCAGATGCTCTTCAGCAACGACTCCCAGGCCGACGCGCAGAAGCAGCAGATGATGGCTGAGCTGCAGCAGCGCCAGGCCGAGGCCATACAACAGCACAACATCGAGGAGGCGCAGCGGCTGGCGGCCATCTGCAACCGGCTACAGGCTTCCTTGAAGCTCGCCGGCCTGCCTGAGCTGAAGATGAAGAGCGACGGCGGCGGCGGGCTGCAACTGAAGCTGAGCGACAGCGGAAGCGGCAGCAGACACCACGTCGGAGAAGCGGGATTGCCGGGAATCGCTCTGAACGACACGACCGGGAACGGAGGCACGACTCCATACGGCGAAGCAGGTCTGCCGGGAATTTACACCAATGGGCCCGGCTCCGGGTCGGGCAGCGCGACCTCGGATGGGCCAAAGCTGAGCCTGAAGATGGAGGATGGCAGCACGCCACCGGCTCCGCCTGCTCCGGTCGAGGGGAATACTGCTGGAAGCAACCCGCCCGCCGAGGCTGCACTCTCCGCGGATACGATTACGGATGTGCGCAAGATGTCGCCGCAGCAGTTGGCTGACCTGGCGACCAAGATCGACAATCTGCCGCCGGAGGAGAAGCAGCGCCTGATGGATGCGGCGCGCAACTCCACCGCGGGAAACCCACCGGGTACCAATCCTGCTCCCGCCGGCCCAGCCGCGAATCCTGCACCGGCCGGTGCAACTGCCAGCCAGCCCGCGCAGTCGCAGTTGCAGCAGATTGCCTCCACGTCGCAGTCGGCGGCCACCGCCGCTTCGCCAGAAGATGCGGCTGCTTTAGCGCGTTCCGGCTTTGATACTCCCGGTGGCGGAAGCATTCCCGCGGTGGCGATCTCAGGGGGCACGGTGGCTCCCATCCCAGCCCCGGCCAGCATCCGGGCCGGCGTGACGAGCAATGCGCCGCTTCCACCGGCGCATTCTCCTGCCAGAGCGTCCGCGCCAACCTATCCTGTCGTGCCGATCATCACCATGGCGCCATCCTCCGGTAGCGCCGCGCCAGTAGCGGGGACAGCGTTAGTCGCAGATATGCGGCAGGGATCGGCGGATGCATCCTGTCCTCCCGGCGTGGCGAAGCTGGTCCCCTCGCGCCAGCAGTTGGAGACGGAGCTGGCTGTACGGCAGGCGCAGATGGAGAGTCTGCGCAGCACCATCCTGCGCATGGACCGCAGTATTCAGCTCGACCAGAAGCAATTCGCTGTGTGGCAGGATGAGGCCTCCGCAGCCATCGACCGGCTCAAGGATGAGATCTGGGACAAAGCCACCGATCTTGCCTTCGACAACTTCCTCGATTCCGAAGAGGAGCACATCAAAGAGGCGCATATAACGGATGCGCAACGCGCCGACAAACTGCGCAGGCTCGAGCTGGCCAAGAACATCAAAGACTTCAACGATTTCCGTGTGTGGGCCCTTAGCAACCAGGATGACTGGGGCATGATCGAGGACGGTATGCGCAGCCTGGTCGATTATCTGCCGCTGGAGGATGGGCCGCTCGCCTACGTGCACTGTGCCGAGGACCTGATCGACAACGCCTATGACCTGACGGACTATGTCGCCACATGGAACAATGTGCAGCAACTGGACCACAACTCAGACCAGTTCCTGCAAGCGGTGCGCCTGAATGGAGAGCGCATGACGGCCCTGGTGCGGCGGATACAGCAGATTAAAGCCCAGTTGAATGCGGCACCCGTTGGGGCGCCGGGCACGCCGGCCTGCCATAGCGCAACGGCTGGGTTGAAGTAGGAGCAGAGCGCGACACAACGGGCCTCGGTTGCAGCGCGGCCCGTTCCGATTGCCGGATTATTACTTCTCTTTGGCTTTGTTCTGCCAGATGAGGATTTTGTCGCGCGCCGCTTGTGCGTCGGCGGCATCGGGAACCAGCTCCAGGTAGGCCTGCATGTGTTCGATGGCAGCGTCGTAGTAGCCCAGGTCTCCTGAAATCAGAGCCGCGTTGAAGTTGCCCTCCGGCCATGTGGGGTAGAGCAGCACCCCCGTTTCGTAGTAGTGCAGGGCCTCGTCCGGCTTGTTCGCCTTGAACGCATCCTCGGCCATCATGCGCTGCACCCTCACCTCATCCGGAATGGGAGGTTTGGTGGCCAGCGCGCGCCAAGCCGCGGCACGCGCGGTGAAGGTGCGCAGCGGCGCCTCGGTATCCCTGGCAAAGGCACGCAAAGCGTTGACGCCAGCAGCAAAGGTCTCTGCCTGCTGGATGCAAGCGGCAGAGCAGTGGTATGGCGCATTCGAACAAAGTAAACAAAGAACAGGTGCAGCGGCACCGGAACCGGGATCGCTCCACTGGCGGCCAAGTAAACTGCTGATTACTTTGTCCTTCGGCAAGGACTTTGCATCATAGGTCAGCTTCAATACATACCAGTTTTGACTGGGGTCGAAGAGGGGGCTTTTGCTATATGCCTCCACTGCCGGGGCCATCGCCAGATTGATCTTGACCGTATACGGGACCTTCTTATAGGTCATTGCATCGTACTCGAAGCCGTCCGGACTGAAGCGAATGCTGGTGATCCCCAGTGCGGCGGCCATGGCGCGGCGGGCCTGCCACAGGGTCATCTGGCTTGGCTGATGCGGAGGCTCTTGTGCAAAGTTAGGAGTTTCCACCAACGAGAAAATAAGCAACAAGACGGGAAGAGCTGGCATGAAAAGTATTCGTGCAATCCGGTTCATTTCGTATCTTTCTCCTTAGTCGATTTGCAGGTGATCCATCCTTCGCGAGCAACGGAACATCTGAAATCGAAGCCCCAAATCACCACACACTCTATGCCCGCAACTTTCTCGTGTCAAAGCTATATGAGCGATGAATGGGGCACCCGGCGCGAACCGCTCTAGTGGCAGGATGCATAACTTTGGTGAACGCGATGCCAAATCTCGGTTCTGCCGAACAATGAGAATCCAACATAGCCGCGCAACCTCACGAGGTCGCCATCAAGAACCATCGTGCCGCGATAGGTATTTCCCGACTTTGGGTCGTAAAGTGTTCCGCCGGACGCGTGCGTGGCGTCGCTCGGATGAAAGCGGCTGCCGATCTCAAGATTGCATAGCGATTTGCCGCGCGAAGTTGCGTCGGGATTGTGGATATCCATTGTTGAGTCGGCTTTTGGACTGATAAAGACGATCCTCATACAGAAGTCACTCGCGCATTGGTCGATGTGGACAATGGTTCCCGACGGCACCTGCCAATCGCCCAAGAACGGAGAGGTCTGTGCCTTGACGGTCGCCGTACAGGTGAAGATTGCAAGAAGCAGGATAAAAGCAAGCGCAAGCGGACGCTGGCGGATTGGTGCGGCCGCACGGAAGCGCTTCGCGCGGCGGCGCGGCAACAAGCCTGAGGGGAAGTCGCGAAGCGCGGCGGCGGATGCAATTCGACTGAACCAGGCTTGTGTCATGGTGGCCCCTCTATGGTCTGCCCGATATTTTGTACCAGCGGTTCTAGTGTAGCGTGGCGGACTGAAGGGCAATTGGGAACAGGAAGCCGGAATTGCGATTACCAACCCATTTGGTCCATGCGCTTAAGGATGACCGTGCTGTAGCTGTTCATGCGCTCGGGGCGTCGCTTGAGGGGAGCGGGAAGAATGGCGGCAAGGCGTGCCGACTGTTGCCGTCCGATACTGCGGGCCGGGGTGCGGTAGTAGGTGCGGCACGCCGCGTCCGCGCCATAGATACCGGGGCCCCATTCGACGACGTTGAGGTAAAGCTCGAGAATGCGCCGCTTGCCAAGGACGAGTTCGGCCACCGGCACCAATGTGGACTCCGCGCCCTTGCGCAGGAACGAGCGGCCAGTTCCGAAGAAGAGGTTTTTGACGAGTTGCTGCGTGAGGGTGGAGCCTCCGCGCATGCGATCGCCTTCCATGTCCTCCTGGGCGGCGAGCTGGATGGCGTGCCAATCGAAGCCATGGTGGTGGTAGAAGCGCGCGTCCTCCGCGGCGATGACTGCGTGCTGGAAGTCGGGCGAGATCTGGCTGAGCGGAATGAATTTGTAGCGTTCTTGATACGGCTTGTTATGAACCCAGGCCTGCACGCGGCGCTGAATGTGAACCGCGGTTGTGGGCGGGTCGATCCATCGTGCAGCCACAAGGGTCAGCGCGGCAAGCGACCAAAGAAGCACCACGGCGATGACAAGCCATCGGATGAAGGACCGGAGTAGACCCTTGCGGGACGTGCGTTTATTTGGCATTGCAGTTATGTTTCAGGATAATTTGCCAGGGGTACTATGCAGTATGTCCGTTATTAAACTTGCAATTGGTTTGGCTTTGAATATCTCAGTGTTCGCCGTGGGCGGTTATCTAAAAACGAATTCAAAAATACCGCAACGGAGATCACTCGGGAAAACATTACAGATACTATGTCTCTTTGGCCTCGGCATGTTCTTGGTTGCCGCTACGCTTAGCAAACTTCTACCACCACACTGATACTTGTTCTGAGGGATATTTACCTTCGCCCGGGCTTGTTGCCGCATACGCGGAGGGGTCAGCCGGTGTTGCGGAGGCCGGCGGAGATGCCGTTGATGGTGGCGGTGATGGCGCGGTCGAGTTCGGCGGGGACGGGCTGGCTAGAGGCGATGGCGGCGCGCTTGCGGCGGATCAGTTCGACCTGGATGAGCGACATGGGATCGACGTAGGGGTTGCGCAGGCGGATGGAATTGCCGAGGACGGTGTTGGTCTCGAGCAGCGTGGATTGCTGGGTGATGGCGAGGACCATGCGGCGGGTGAGTTCGAACTCGGCCTGGAGGGTGGAGAAGACGCGGTCGCGCAGGGCCTCGTCCTGGACCAGGCCGGCGTAGAGGCGTGCGATGGAGAAGTCGGCCTTGGCGAGGGCCAGTTCGACGTTGCGGACGATGTCGAGGAAGAGCGGGAAGTCGCGGGCCATGGTCTGAAGCTGGGCGAGGTTGGCGGCCTCGCGCTGATTTTGCGATTCTGCGGCCCACGTCTCAGAATCGAGACGTGGGGCACCCGATTTAGTGGTTTTTTTCTGCTTTTTCGCGGAGGGTGAGGTTCGCAAAGACGAAATGCGGGGGTCCCTCGACTCGCTCCGCTCGCTCGGGATGACGGCATTAATAGTGGGAGCGTCCGGGTCGTTGTGCTGGATGAAGTGCTGCAGGGCGTGGCCGACGCCGAAGTATGCGGGGACGACGTGGCGGGACTGCATCCATCCAAAGACCCAGGGGATGGCGCGGAGGTCTTCCATGCCGCGGTGGCGGGCGGAACTGGCGTCGCTGCGTTTGGCGGGACGCGAGCCGATGCGGGCGTTCTCCAGCTCGGCGACGGGCGTGGCCTGCTCGAAGTAGGTGAAGGTTTCGGGGTTGTCGACGATGTGCTTGCGATAGAAGGCGTAGGAAGTGGCGGAGAGCTGGTCGAGCGCGGATTCCCACTGGGGGAGGATCTCGCCGGTGAGGCGGGGGATGTAGGGAGAAGGTTGTTGGTTGTTGGTTGCTGGTTGCTGGTGCTGCAGGAGGGCGTCGGGGCGGGCGAGGGCATCGAGCGAGGCAGCGATCATCAGCTCCAGATTGCGCTCGGCGAGGACGACGTCGGCGTACTTCCAATTGAGGACCTCGCCCTGCTCGGTGATGCGCAGCTCGCCGGTAAAGCTGTCGATGGGCTGGGCGAAGATGGAGCGGTGGGTGGGGCCGCCGCCGCGGCCTACGGTGCCTCCGCGGCCGTGGAAGAGGCGGAGGCTGACACCGCACTCGCGGGCTACCTGATGCAACGCGCGATGCGCCTTCCATATCTCCCATGTGCTGGCGATCATGCCGCCATCCTTGTTGGAGTCGGAGTAGCCGAGCATGACTTCCTGCTGGTGGTTCCAGGACGCGAGCAAGGGCTTGTAGGCGGCGGAGGTCCAGAGCTGGCGGCAGACGGCGGGAGCGTTGCGCAGGTCTTCGATGGACTCGAAGAGCGGGACAGGTTGCAGGCCGGGATCGGAATCGTCGGGACAGCCGGATGGGCCGCCGCAGCCTTCGACGCGGACCCCGGCGAGGCGCGCGAGCCAGAGGACGTTGAGCACATCTTCCGCGGAGGTGGCGCCGCTGATGATGTAGCGCGGGAGCGATTCGGGAACGTAGAGGCGCTTGAGTTCGGCGATGGCGCGGAAGGTGTTGAGGACCTCGCGGGTCTGCGCGGTGAGGGTGGGGGGAAGTTGGAGGGTGTCGGTGAGAGTTTGTGGTGATCCGGACGAAATGCGGGGGTCCTTCGACTCCGCACTGCGCGCTTCGCTCAGGATGACGGCATCATTTTTGCCGGGAGTCTGCGCGAGTTCGGCGATGGCGGCGGCGTGGACGCGGGCGTGCTGGCGGATGTCGAGCGCCTGTAGGTGGAGGCCGTAGGTGCGGACCTCGAGCAGCAGCGGGTCGATGAGCGACTGCGCGAGGCGGCGGCCACGGTTCTGGATAAGGCTGGAGTGCAGGACGGTGAGGTCGGCGACGAACTCCGAAGCGCGGGCGTAGGGCTTCAGCGGCGGGCCGGACGGGGGCGGTACGGAGATCTGCGGCGCTCCGCCAAGGCGCATCATGATGCAGCCGACGAGCAGGCGGACGGACTCGAAGGGGAAGCGGGCCTCGAGCTCGGTCTGGCCGGCGGCGCGCAGTTGCTTCATGTAGCCATCGAGGAGCGCGGCCAGCTCGGGCGAGATGGGGACCTGCTGGGTGGAACTGGCGAGCTGGTCGGAGACGTTCTGCAGGCGGCGGCGGTAGTGTGCGAGGAGCAGGCCGTGGGCCATGGCGAGCGCGGTGCGCGTGGCGCGGGGCGTGACGAAGGGATTGCCGTCGCGGTCTCCGCCGATCCAGGAGCCGAAGGCGACGAGCGTGGGCAGCTCGGCGAGGTCGGACTCGACGCCGTACTCGGAGGCGAGGGCGGCGGCCACCTCGGAGTAGAGGACGGGAAGCGTGGCGAAGATGGAGGACTCGTAGTAGTCGAGCGCCATGCGTACCTCGTCGCGCACGGCGGGGCGGGCCATGCGGACGTCGTCGGTCTGCCAGAGGGCGGTGATCTCGGCGATGACGTCCTGCTCGAGGGATTCCAGCTCCGCCTCGGGCACGGGGATGCGGTCAAGCTGCTCCAGCAGGGTGGAGATGCGGCGGCGCTTGGACATGACGGAGCGGCGCGCGACTTCGGTGGGGTGCGCGGTGAAGACCGGGGTGACGGTGATGCGATCGAGCAACGCGCGGGCGTCTGCGGCGGAGATGCCGGCAAGCTTGAGGGCGCGCAGTGTGCCGCGAAATGATCCGCGCTGTGGGCCGGCTGAGGGGTCGAGCTGGTGGGAGAGACGGCGGCGCTTGCGGTGGTTGGTCTCGGCCAGGTTGGTGAGCTCGAAGAAGAAGGCGAAGGCGCGCGCAAGCTGGTAGGCGGTGGCGTTTGAGAGCGACTCGACACGGCCGAGCGCGTGCTGCAGATGCTGCTCGGCGAGCGCGGCGTGGGCGTCAGTTAAGTTGGCGTCGGCTTCGCGGCGGGCGATGGCGGTGCGGCGCAGGTCTTCGACGGCCTCGTAGAGGGGCAGGCCCGCCTGCTCGCGCAGGACTTCGCCCAGCAGAACGCCGAGCGAGCGCACGTCGCGGCGCAAGGGCGCTTCCTTCAGGTCGCCGGTGGGCGCCTGAAGCTCGGCCAGTCGCTGCGGCCAGTCGGTTGGGGACCAGAGAGAGGCCATAGATTATTATGCACTGGGAGCGGGGGCAAGCTGACCTTGACCCCACCAAGCATGGGGGAACGGGTGTACCCCACCCACCGTCGAGACAGACAGAGATGCACAATAAAGCGCGGAACCCTGAGGGTTCCGCGCTTTCTGTTTACTGAAATTAACTGGAAAATCTACGCGACGACTTCGATGCCCATCGACCGCGCGGTGCCGCGAATGCTCTTCGAGGCCGTCTCCACCGAGTTGGCGTTCAGGTCTGGCATCTTCTTGGTGGCAATCTCGCGGATCTGCTTCTCGGTGACCTTGCCGATCTTCTCCTTGTTGGGCGTTCCCGAGCCCTTCTCGATGCCGGCAGCCTTGAGCAGCAGCACCGCAGCGGGCGGCGTCTTGGTGACAAAGCTGAAGCTGCGGTCGGCGTACACGGTGATGACCACCGGAATGGTGATGCCGTTCATCTCCGGCGTGGAGGTGCGCGCGTTGAACTGCTTGCAGAACTCCATGATGTTGACCTGCGCCTGGCCGAGCGCGGGGCCGACGGGCGGCGCGGGCGTGGCCTTTCCGCCGAGAATCTGTAGCTTGACGTATCCTGTGATCTTCTTCGGTGCCATGATTCAATCCTCTATTGTCTTCTGGCGGCGGGCGCGTGGCCGGCTGCCGATTTTGTATTGCAAAACTTCATTCACACGAACTGCGCGACTTGATCGACAGGGGGCAAAGCTACTCTTCCATCTTGTCGACCTTCGCAAACTCGATCTCGACCGGAGTGGAGCGGCCAAAGATCGAGACCATTACCTTCAGCGTCTGGCGGTCTTCGTTGACGTCGTCCACGATGCCGTTGAAGTTGGCAAACGGGCCTTCGTTGATGCGCACCTGCTCGCCCTTCTCGA
>Ga0302279_10004755_pt1 | contig 15720 bp, 14 predicted proteins | sample III_Bog_N3_3_FD_194541 | JGI IMG/M metagenome (GOLD analysis project Ga0302279, IMG submission 194541) | Peat permafrost microbial communities from Stordalen Mire near Abisko, Sweden - III_Bog_N3_3 | ecosystem: Environmental > Terrestrial > Soil > Wetlands > Peat | place: Sweden: Abisko...
CGACTACAAGAAGACGGGCGCGAAGGCACTGCGCGACCAGCTCATCGTGCATTACGCCCCGGTGGTCAAGTACGTGGCGGGCCGGGTGTCGGTCGGACTGCCCCGCCACGTCGACGAGGCGGACCTCGCCAGCTACGGGATCATCGGCCTGATCGACGCCATCGAGCGGTTCGAGCCGGCCCGGAACATCAAGTTCGAGACCTACGCCGTTCCGCGGATCAAAGGCGCCATCATCGACGAACTGCGGTCCATCGACTGGGTGCCCCGCTCGGTGCGGGCCAAGGCCCGGGCGGTCGAGCAGTCCTACTCGAAGTTGGAGGCGACGCTCCACCGCACGCCGACCGACACCGAGGTGGCCGCCGACCTCGAGATGAGCGACGAGGAATTCCAGACGACGCTGCGCAAGATCTCGTTCGTCGGCGTGGTGGCCCTCGACGAGGTGTTCCGGGGTGGTGACCACTCGGACCGTTCGACCCTCGGTGAGTCGCTGCCCGATGCCACGGCCGGCCCGATGGACACGTTCGAGGTCAAGGAGACCAAAGAGGCACTGGTCCACGCCGTCGGCGAGATGGCTGACCGCGAGAAGACCGTCCTCACCCTCTACTACTACGAGGGGCTCACCCTGGCGGAGATCGGTGACATCCTCGGCGTGACGGAGTCCCGGGTGTGCCAGATCCACACCAAGGCCGTGCTGCAGTTGCGGGCCAAGCTCGCCGACCGCCCCGAGGGCGCGGGACGCAAGCTGCGCGACACCAAGGCCGTCGCCTCACCGGCCGTCACCTGACCCACCCGGCCGGCACCTGACCCACCCGGCCGCCGAGCGGCGCTGTGGTCTCCGGCGGTGCCGAGTGGAGGTCGGGCCCCGGTGGCACTAGCATGGTCGGGTCCCACCGTCCGGTGGGCATCCATGCGGTATCTAGTCGCACCCGGCCGCGTCCACGGTCGCCCCTCCGGGGGTGCTGCAGTCGGGGATCAACCGTCACAAGGAGCAGTCACATGGCCGTCATCAGTATGAAGCAGCTGCTGGGCGCGGGCGTCCACTTCGGACACCAGACCCGTCGGTGGAATCCCAAGATGCGTCGGTTCATCATCGGTGAGCGCAACGGGATCTACCTGATCGATCTCGAGCAGACGATGAAGGGGATCGAAGAGTCCTACGCCTACATCCGCGACCTCGTCGCCGGAGGCGGGACCATCCTCTTCGTCGGGACGAAGAAGCAGACCCAAGGCCCGGTCGCGGTCTACGCCGACGCCTGTGGGATGCCCTACGTGAACGAGCGTTGGCTCGGCGGCATGCTGACGAACTTCCAGACCGTGTCGACCCGGGTCAAGCGTATGAAGGAATTCGAGGCCATGGAGAAGGCCGGTGACTTCGAGGCGATGCCGAAGAAGGAGGCACTGCGCCACTCGCGTGAGCTCGAGAAGCTGCAGCGCAACCTCGGCGGTATTCGCGGGCTCGACAAGCTGCCGGACGCCATTTTCGTGATCGACACCAACAAGGAGCACATCGCCGTCACCGAGGCGAACAAGCTGGGCCTGCCGATCGTCGCCGTGGTCGACACCAACTGCGACCCGGACGTGATCACCCATGTGATCCCGGGCAACGACGATGCCATCCGCTCGGGTGCACTGCTGTGCCGCGTGGTGGCCGACGCCGTCACCGAAGGCCGTTTCATCGCCCAGAACCGCCCGGCACCCGTGGCCAAGGCGCCGGCCGCGCCGGCCGCTCCGGTCGCGGCGGCCGCCGATGCACCGGCACCTGCTCCGGTCGCCGCTCCGGCTCCGGCTCCCGCCGCCGAGGCGCCTTCCGCACCCGCCGCCACTGTCGCCGAGGCTCCTGTCGCCGAGGCCCCCGCCGCTGAGGCCCCCGCCGCTGAGGCCCCCGCCGCTGAGGCCCCCGCCGCTGAGGCCCCCGCCGCTGAGGCCCCCGCCGCTGAGGCCCCCGCCGCTGAGGCCCCGGCCGCCGAGGCTCCCGCTGTGGAGACCCCTGCCGCTACTTCGACCGAGGAGGTCTGACCGTGCCCGGATTCACCGCCAAAGACGTCCAGAAGCTGCGCCAGTTGACCGGAGTCGGCATGCTCGATGCCAAGCGCGGCCTCGAGGAGAACGACGGCGACATGGACAAGGCCGTCACCTGGCTCCGCGAGAAGGGCCTGGCCAGTCAAGCCAAGCGCGCCGACCGTGAGGCCTCCGAGGGCGCCGTCGCCATCGGGACCGCCGACGGTGTCGTGTCCATCGTCCAGCTCCGCTCCGAGACGGACTTCGTCGCCAAGTCCGAGGAGTTCGTCGCCTTCGTGAGCGAGCTCGCCGACCTGGTGGCCGCCAAGGGCGTCGATGCGGTCAACGAGCGCAACGACGAACTCGACTCCATGAAGGTCAAGCTGAAGGAGAACATCTCCCTCGGCCAGGTCGTGCGCATCGAGGCCCCGGCCGACGGTGCCGTCGACTCCTACCTCCACCTGCAGGCCGGCCGGGGCGTCAACGCCGTCGCCGTCGCCGTGGCCGGGGGCACCAAGGAGCTGGCCCACGACATCGCCGCCCACATCGCCTTCGCCCGGCCGCTCTACATCACGCGGGACGCCGTGCCGGAGGCCGAGGTCGCCGCCGAGCGCGAGACCATCGAGAAGATCGCCATCAACGAGGGCAAGTCCGAGGCGTCGCTGCCGAAGGTCATCGAGGGTCGGCTCAACGGCTGGTACAAGGACCGGGTCCTGGTGGACCAGCCCTTCGTCAAGGACGAGAAGCAGACCATCGGCAAGCTGCTCGGGGCCGCCACGGTGACGGAGTTCGCCCAGGTCGTCGTCGGCGACTGAGTGACGGTGGGTCAACGACAGCGCATCGTCCTGAAGCTCTCCGGTGAGGCCCTGGCCTCGTCGGCGTCCGACGAGACGATCGATGCCGCCGCCGTCGAACAGCTGGCGCGCGAGATCGCCCAGACCCACGCCGAGCTCGACCTCGAACTGGCCGTCATGGTCGGAGGGGGCAACATCTGGCGGGGGACGACGGGTGCCGGGGCCGGCATGGACCGGGCCACTTCGGACACCATGGGGATGCTCGGCACCGTCATCAACGCCTTGGCGCTCCAGGACGCCCTCGAGCACCACGGCCAGGCCACCCGCGTGCTCTCGGCCGTCCAGATGGCCGAGGTGGCCGAGCCGTACATCCGCCGTCGGGCCATCCGGCACCTCGAGAAGGGTCGGGTCGTGGTGTTCGCCGCCGGCATGGGAAACCCGTACTTCACCACGGACACCTCGGCCGCCCTGCGGGCGGCGGAGATCGAGGCCTCGCTCCTCTGCAAGGGGACCCACGGCGGCGTCGACGGCGTCTACTCCGCCGACCCGCGGCTCGATCCCACCGCTACCCGCTACGACGAGGTCTCCTTCATGGAGGTCGTCTCCAAGGACCTCCGGGTGATGGACCTCACCGCCATCACCTTCTGCAAGGACAACGGACTCCCGATCCGGGTCTTCGACCTGATGGAGCCGGGCAACATCCGCAAAGCACTGAGTGGCGAATCCATCGGGACCCTCGTCCGATGAATCCGCAGGTGGGAGTGCTTCCCGGGTGCGTCCGGACGTCGATGGCTACGCTGGTCCGCTAATGGATGACGACCTGATCGCACTCGTGGTGTCCGACGCCGGCGAGCACATGGGCAAGGCCGTCGAGCACACCCAGGCCGAGTTCAGCGCCATCCGGACGGGACGTGCCACCCCGGCCCTGGTGGAGCACCTGAAGGTCGACTACTACGGCACCGAGACCGAGCTCCGCCAGATGGCCGGGTTCAGCGTCCCCGAGGCCCGTCTGCTGGTGGTCTCCCCGTACGACAAGAGTTCACTCGGCGCCATCGAGAAGGCCATCCAGAACTCCGACCTGGGCATCAATCCGTCGAACGACGGCACGGTCATCCGCCTGTCGTTCCCGATCCCCACCGAGCAGCGCCGCAAGGAGCTGGTCAAGGTGGTGAAGCAGAAGGCGGAGGAGGGTCGCATCACGGTGCGCAACATGCGCCGCAACGCCCGCCAGGAGCTCGAGGCCATGCAGAAGGACGGCGACCTGTCCACGGACGAGCTCGACCGGGTGGAGAAGGACCTCGACAAGCTGACACAGGACAACGTGGCGGCCATCGACCGCCTGCTGGCCCACAAGGAGCAGGAGCTCCTCGAGATCTGACGACGGCCGGACCGAGGTCCGGACACGACTCCGGACCGGTCGACGGTCCGGCAACGACATGGGCGGCTGTAGCCCGTTCCTGGGGAGGAAGCACACAACGTGGAGTACGGCCCGGAGAGGGAAGACGACGAGCAGGACGACGAGGTAGTCGCCTCGCGCCCCGACCCGTCCGGCCCTTCGACCGGATCGCCGGCCGGGCCCTCGACCGGAGGGGTGCGCATCATCGGTGCCGAAACGGCCGCCGACATCACCTCCGAGCTCCCGATCGTCCCGCCGGCCCACATCACGCCCGAGGCCTCGTCCCTGGCGTCGGTGCGGATCCTCGACGAGTCGACCCCGGAGCCACAGCCGGAGTCACACGCCGAGCCACACCCTGAGCCACACCACGAGGTGGGCGACGAAGCGCCGGAGCCACCGGCTCCCGCCGCCACCGAGCTCCCGCACTGGACCGAGCCCGCCACCGGTCAGGTACCGGCCGTGCTCGCCCGTGACGACGGTGGTGCCGCCGGCGCCGGGATCCTGCCGCCCACCTGGCGCGAGGAGGACGCCGACTGGACGGCCCACGAGGAGGAGTTCGAGCCGTCGATGTTCAGCGACGACCGCACCGCACTCGGTGCCCTCGACGAGACCCGGGCCACCGACCAGGAGCGCCGACCGTGGGAGTTCGACCTCGACTCGGTGCGGCCCGGCCAACCCGGCCCGGGCGCCTCGGCGTCGGCCGCGGTGTCGTCCGACCCGATCACCGAACCGGTCGAGATCGTCACCCACGCCGAGCCCGAGGTCGAGGCCGCCCGAACCTCGTCCTCTCCGCCCGAGCCGGTCTTCACCGGGGACGCCACGTCGGTCCTCTCCGTGGCCGACATCGCCGCTGCCGGCGCCGCCGCGTCGGGTGCGGGGAGTGATCTCGGGGCCGCCGACGATCTCGCCGCCGACCAGGGACGCCCGTCGGGCAACCCGCGGGTCGGACGGGCACGCCGCAGCGGACTCCTGCCCGCCCGGCTCAAGGCCAAGCGGCCCGACGATGACGTCGCCCCGGCCGGGGAGCCCCTCGCCGCCGAGCCCCCCGGGGCCTCGGTCGCCGACGTGCCGGGGGCCGGACGGCGCAAGCCCGGTCTGGCCGGTCTGGCGGCCGCCGACCGTGCCGCCGAGGAGGACCAGGCCCACGAGCCCGCACCGGTTCCCTCCGTGGCCGCGCTGGGGGCGGAGGCCCTGGCCGAGGAGACACCCCGTCGACGCCTCCGCCGCCAGTCGGCGTCGGATCGTCCACCGCGGTCGAGCGCCAACTACACCCCCGAGGTGACGGGCGGGTCACCGCCCGCGCACACCGAACCCCGGTCCCGTCGCCGCGATGCCGAGGAGGTCGGCGGCAGTACCGGACTGCGGATCGGCACCGGCGTCGCCGTGGCCGTCGTGGCGTTGCTGGCCTTCAAGATCGGCACGGTCACCTCGTTGATCCTCTGCCTCCTGGTGGTGACGTTCGCCGCCGGGGAGGCCTTCGCCGTGCTGCGGCGGTCCGGATGGCGACCCGCCACCCTGCTGGGTCTGGTCGGCACCGTCTCGTTGATGATCGGCGCCTACAACAAGGGTGTCGCCGCCCTGCCACTCGTCCTGGTCCTGGTGACCGCCTTCGCCCTGCTCTGGTACCTGTTCGGCGTGGAGCGCGGCTCGGCCGTCGCCGGTACCGCATCCACCATGCTGGTGATCGGTTGGGTGGCCCTGCTCGGGTCCTTCGCCGGGCTGCTGCTCGCCCCGTCGCTGTTCCCGGACCGCCACGGCATCGCCTTCCTCCTCGGGGCCATCATCGCCACCGTGGCCAACGACGTGGGTGCCCTCGTGGTCGGCCGATGGATCGGCAGCCGCCAGCTCGCGCCCAACGTGAGCCCGAACAAGACCTGGGAAGGCCTGGCCGGCGGCGCCCTGGCGTCCATCCTCGTCTCGACCGTGGTCGTCGGGGCCATCCACCCCTGGTCGCCGGCCAACGCCGCGCTGCTCGGCGTGGTCGTGGCGGTGGTCGCCCCGCTGGGCGACCTGAGCGAATCGCTACTCAAGCGGGACCTCCGGCTGAAGGACATGGGCACCCTCCTGCCCGGTCACGGCGGGGTACTCGACCGGGTCGACGCCCTGCTCTTCGTGCTGCCCGCCACCTACTACCTGGTCCGCGCGCTCAACATCGGTTGAACATCGGGCAGGCTGGAGGGATGAACCCCTCGACCGGAGGTCCCGCGACGGCGGGGCGGGCGCGGGCGGACGGCGTGTCCGGGCCGGCCGCATCGGGGGACGAGACGACCGTCGCCGTGGTCGGATCCACGGGATCGATCGGCACGCAGACGCTCGAGGTCGTCGCCGAGGACCCCGGTCGCTACCGGGTGGTCGCCCTCGGCGCCCAGACCTCGGTGGATCTGCTGGTCGACCAGGCCCGTGCCGTCCGTCCGGAGGTCGTGGCCATCGGCGACGCCTCGCTGGCCCGTGACCTGGCCGGTCGACTGCCGACCGGTACCGAGGTCCTGGCGGGGCCGGACGGTCTGGCCACCATCGCCACCTTGGCCGACGTGGCCGTCAACGGCGTGGTCGGGTTCGCCGGGCTCTCGGTCACCCTCGCCGCACTCGAGGCCGGCCGCCGTCTGGCCCTGGCCAACAAGGAGTCGATCATCGCCGGTGCGCCGGTGGTGGCCCGGGTGCGCGACACCCCCGGGGCCCAGATCCTGCCCGTCGACTCGGAACACTGTGCGGTGCACCAGTGCCTGCGCTCGGGTCGGCGTCAGGACGTGGCCCGGTTGCTGCTGACCGCCTCCGGTGGACCCTTCCGGGGCAGGAAGGCCGATGAACTGGCCTCGGTCGGCATCGAGGAGGCCCTGGCCCATCCGACCTGGTCGATGGGTCCGAAGATCACGGTGGACTCCTCCACGCTGATGAACAAGGGACTCGAGGTGATCGAGGCGCACGAACTGTTCGGCGTCCCCTACGACGCCATCGACGTCGTGGTCCACCCCCAGTCGATCGTCCACTCGATGGTCGAGTTCGTCGACGGCGCCGTGGTGGCCCAACTGTCGCTGCCCGACATGCGCCTGCCCATCGGGTACGCCCTGGCCTACCCTGCCCGTCTGGCCACGCCGTTCGGGGCGATCGACTGGGCCGAGCTGTCCCTCCTCGAATTCGAACCGCCCGACCGGAGCACCTTCCCGTGCCTCGACCTGGCCTACCGTGCGGGACGCGCCGGTGACCTGGCCCCGGCCTGGCTGAACGCGGCCAACGAGGTGGCGGTCGCCGCGTTCCTGGGTGGTCGCATCGCGTGGTCGGCCATCAGTGAGGTCGTGTCGGACACCCTCGACCGCTACGACGCCCCCGGACCCACGGTCGGGCGTACCGTGGAGGACGTGCTCGACGCCGACGCCACCGCCCGACGCCTGGCCTCCGACGTGGTCGCCGGGAGGGATGCGCCGTGAGCCTGCTCGACACCCCGGTCGACGAGGGGCGCGCACCGGTCAGCGGCGACACGCCGGTCGGACCGTCCAAGTCGGCGGCCCGTTCACTCGTCGAGCTCGGCCTGGTGGTCGTCGCCATCATCGCCGTGGCGGCCGCCACCCACCACCTCACCCTGCTGCTCGTCGTCGCCTGCCTGATCGTGATGATCATGGTCCACGAGCTGGGCCACTTCATGGCGGCCAAGCACGGCAAGATGAAGGTCACCGAGTACTTCCTCGGCTTCGGTCCGCGCCTGTGGTCGTTCCGCAAGGGGGAGACCGAGTACGGGGTCAAGGCGTTCCCCCTGGGCGGCTACGTGAAGATCCCGGGCATGACCAACCTGGAGGAGGTGGTCACCGAGGACGAGGCCCGGACCTACCGCCAGCAGCCCTTCCGGGCCCGCCTGCTGGTCGCGGTGGCGGGGTCGGCCATGCACTTCCTGATGGCCTTCATCCTGCTGTGGGTGCTGGTGTCGTTCGTCGGGACGCCGAGCGACACGCAGCTCAGCGTCGGGCCCCTGGTCCAGGTGGGTGGGCATGCGGGCCCGGCGGAGGCGGCGGGCCTGCGACCCGGCGACGTCTTCGTGTCGGTCGACGGCAAGGCCGTCGGTGGCGATCCCGACCCGCTCATCTCGGCCATCCACAGTCACGTGGGTGAGCCCGTCACCATCGTCGTGTCCCGCGACGGTGTCCACCACACGGTGGTGGTCACCCCGGTCGACGGGCGGACCGTGCACGAGGCGGGAGCCACCGCTCCGGCCGGGAATGCGCCGTTCGGGGTGATCGGGGTGAGTTTCGCTTCGCCGACCGTGCGGGCCGGACCGCTGACCGGCGTGGGCCGGACGGTGACCGGGCTGGTGCACTACTCGTGGGCGTCGGTCGTCGGTGTGGCCCACATCTTCACGCCGGCCGCCACCGTGCAGAGGTTCGAGAACGTGACCAGCGCCAAGGCGGCCAGTCAGTCGGCGGCCGACGGGACGCGCGTCTCGTCGGTCGTGGGCGCCGTGCAGGCGGCCACCGACGCGGCGAACGCCGGTGCGGCCTACTTCCTCGGCATCCTGGTGGCCATCAACCTGTTCCTCGGGATCTTCAACCTCTTCCCCATGCTGCCCTTCGACGGTGGCCACGTAGCCATCGCCGTCTACGAGAAGATCCGCAGCGGTCGCCGGAAGATCCAGTACCACGCGGACGTCACCAAGCTCATCCCCTACACGTGGGCCATGTTGGCGGTACTCGGCGTCCTGTTCACGACCACGCTGCTGACCGACATCCTCCATCCGATGGCGAACCCGTTCGGCTGAGCGGCCGTCCCGTTGAAGGGCCCGGGGCTCCTCCGGGCAGGCTCCCCGGTAGCATCGGGTACATGCCACACCCCCGAGGAAGCCTCACCGAGCGCCGCCCGACCCGGCGGATCGACGTCGGTGGCGTGCCCGTGGGCGGCGGTGCCCCGGTGACCGTCCAGTCGATGACCACGACCAAGACGGCCGACGTCGATGCCACGCTGAGCCAGATCTACGCCCTGGCCGCGGCCGGCGCCGACCTGGTCCGCTGCACGTGCAACGAGGAGGCCGCCGCCGAGGGTCTGGCCCGGATCATCCCCCGGTCACCGGTGCCGATCATCGCCGACATCCACTTCCACGTGGAGATGGCCCTCGCCGCGCTCGAGGCGGGCGTGCAGGGACTACGGCTCAACCCCGGGAACCTCCGCAAGCCCCACGAGATCAAGCTGGTGGCCGCCGAGGCGAAGGACCGTGGCGTACCCATCCGCATCGGGGTCAACGCCGGCTCCCTCCATCCCGACCTCTACAAGAAGTACGGCGGAGCCACGCCGGAGGCCCTGGTGGAGTCCGCCCGCATGGAGCTGGCCTACTTCGCCGAGGTCGGCTTCGAGGACGTGAAGATCTCGGTCAAGGCGTCGTCCGTGCCACTGATGATCGAGTCCTACCGGCTCGCTTCGGAGACGTTCGACTACCCCCTCCACCTCGGCGTGACCGAGGCCGGGCCGCCCCCGGCGGGGCTGCTCAAGGGCACCGCCGGCATCGCCACCCTCCTGGCCGAGGGCATCGGCGACACCATCCGCTACTCGCTGACGGCCGACCCCGTCGAAGAGGCACGGGCGGGCCGCCAGCTGCTCGAGGCGCTCGGCCTGCGGGAGCGCAAGGGCCTGGACCTGATCGCCTGCCCGAGTTGTGGACGGTCCGAGATCGACGTCATCGCCGTGGCCCAGGCCGCCCAGGACGCGCTGGAGAACCGGAACCTGCCGATCCAGGTGGCCGTCATGGGCTGCGTGGTCAACGGACCCGGCGAAGCCCGCGAGGCCGACCTCGGGATCGCCGCGGGCCGCAAGCGGGGCCACCTGTTCATCAAGGGCAAGATCGTCCGCGTGGTACCCGAGGACGAGATGGTGTCGGCCCTGGTCGAGGAAGCCGAGCGCCTCGTGGCCGAAGGGGTGGAGGCCCGCCTGGCCGCGGCCGACGTGGGGGCCGAAGCCGAAGCGGAGGCCGACCGCCGTGAACTCCTCGATGCCAAGGGCGACGACGCCAACGCCTCCGAGACCAAGGTCGAGCTGATCCGCAAGCGCTTCGGCGACGAGGACGCCACCGTCAGCTGATCGGGTGCACGGCTGATCGGGGCACTGTGGGGTCGCACCGGCTGCAGGGTCTTGTCTCAGACTGCTACACTCGTAGCACAATGCGACGCATGATCCGGAGGGTGTGATGGCGGGAGACAAACCGACCAGGGTCGCCGTCGACCTGTTCGACTCGGCGGCGGTCGAAGGTCGCCGGGAGAGCCGGTCGGCGAAGCAGCAACTGGACCACTGGGCCCGAGTCGGCCGGTCGGTGTCGATGCACCAGACCGCCGCCCGGCGCCGGGTGGAGGCGGCGCTGGCCGGTGAGCTGCCCCTGGCCGAGCTCGGCGGGGGCGAGTCCGTGGTGCTGAACGCCGAGCTCGACGCCTCGATCCAGGCCCGGGCCGAGGCGTTGTCGTTCGGCGACGTGCTGGCGTCCGAGGGCATCGTCACCGTGGCGCTCGACGACGACGGGGCCCTGGTCGAGTACCGCCCCGACGGCACCCGCACGGTGCTGGAACCGCCGGCTCCCGCCGGTTGAGCCGCCTCGACCTCGTCGTCGGACCGAACGGAGCGGGCAAGTCGACCTTCGTCCGCCTCGCCATCGTGCCGACGTGGCCGGCGGCGACCTTCGTGAACGCCGACGAGATCGCCGCCCGCCGATGGCCGGACGACGCCTCGGCCCATGCCTATGACGCGGCGCGCCTCGCCGCCGCCACCCGGACCCGACTCATCGAGTTGGGCCGGCCGCTGATCGCCGAGACGGTCTTCTCCCACCCATCCAAGCTCGATCTCCTGCGCCAGGCCCGGGCGGCCGGCTACGTGGTGGCACTGCACGTCCTGATGGTCCCCGAGGACCTGGCCGTCGCCCGGGTGGCCTACCGGACCGCCGCCGGGGGTCACGACGTCCCGGTCGACAAGATCCGCCAGCGGCACCGCCGGCTGTGGCCGATCGTGGCGGCCGCCGTGCCCCTGGCCGACTCGGCCACGTTCTGGGACAACTCGGGTCACGACGGGCCGCGCACGGTCGGTCTCTTCATCGACGGGCTGCCCGTCGGACGTCCCGACTGGCCGCGGTGGACGCCGGACGTCCTGGTGGACCGCTGGCCGTCGGCGAGCTGATCACCAGCGGAGGCGCGACGGGCGGGCGGTAGGATCTCCGCCCATGCGCATGTCCCGCCTCCTCGTCCGCACCCTGCGAGAGGCCCCGGCCGACGCCGAGGTGGCCAGTCACCAGCTCCTCGTCCGGGGTGGCTACATCCGGCGGCTGGCCTCGGGCGTGTACACCTTCCTGCCGCTCGGGTTGCGGGTGCTCCATCACATCGAGACGATCATCCGCGAGGAGCTCGACGCCGCCGGATGCCAGGAGCTGCTGCTGCCCGCCCTCCATCCCCTGGAGTTGTGGCAGCAGAGTGGTCGGGCCGAGCTGTTCGGCAGCGACGCGCTCCCGGCCATGCAGGTCGAGGGCCGGGGCGGTTCGTTCGTGCTCGGGCCCACCCACGAGGAGGTGGTCACGGTCACGGTCGGTGCCGAGGTCGATTCGTACCGCCAGCTGCCTCTCACCGTGTACCAGATCCAGGTCAAGTTCCGCGATGAGGCCCGGCCCCGGTTCGGGCTCCTGCGGACCCGCGAGCTGATCATGGCCGACGCCTACTCGTTCGACGTCGACAAGGACGCCATGCAGTCCTCGTACCGCACGGTCTACGACGCCTATCTGCGGATCTTCGAGCGCCTCGGTCTCGACGTCTCCCCGGTGGAAGCCGAGTCCGGGGCCATCGGCGGCGACGTCAACCACGAGTTCATGGTCCCCTCGGCGGTGGGTGAGGACCATTTCGTCCGCTGCACGTCGTGTGGGTACGCGGCCAACGTCGAGGCCGCCGCCCGCGGTGGACTGGGCGACCCGACGCCCCCGGCGCCCGACGCCCCGGCTCTGGTCGAGCACCACACCCCCGACCGCCCCGGCATCACCGAGGTGGTGGCCTTCTTCGACGACCCCGCCGTCACCGGGGCCGACCTGCTGAAGAGCCTGGCCGTCGTCGACGGTGCCGGGCGCCCGGTGCTGCTGCTCCTCGCCGGCGACCGCGAGGCCCGGCTGCCCACCGGGTGGCGCCTGTTCGACGAGGAGGACTTCGCCGCCCATCCGTCCCTGGTCAAGGGCTACATCGGGCCCATGGCCGCCCAGGCCGCCGGCCTGGTGGTGGTGGCCGACCTGGGTGTCGCCCGACCCGGCCCGTGGATCACGGGGGCGAACCGGCAGCACCACCACGTCGCCGGGGCGGTCCTGGGACGCGACTTCACCGTCGACGAGTGGGGCTCCTACGCCCAGGTCGTCACCGGTGACGCCTGTCCGCGCTGCGGCCACGAGGTCGAACTGGTGCGCTCGGTCGAGGCGGCCCACACATTCCAGCTCGGGACCAAGTACTCGAGCGTCATGACCGGCGGCTCCTTCGTGGCCGAGGACGGGGGGGAGGCGGTCTTCTCGATGGGCTGTTACGGCATGGGCGTCTCCCGACTGCTGGCCGTCGTGGCCGAGGAGTTCCACGACGACGGCGGGCTGCGCTGGCCGGAGGCCCTGGCTCCCTTCGCCGTCCACCTGCTCTCGCTCGGTGCCGGCCGGTCGCCGGAGGTGGCCGAGGCCGCCGATGCCCTCCACGACCGCCTGGTGGCGGCCGGGATCGAGGTGCTCTACGACGACCGCGACGTGTCGCCGGGGGTCAAGTTCGCCGACGCCGACCTGCTCGGCATGCCCGTGCGCCTCGTGGTCGGGGGCAAGGGCGTGGCCCGGGGCATCGTCGAGTGGCGGTCGCGGGCGACGGGGGAGGAGCGCGACGTGGCGCTCGATGGCCCCGTCGAGGCCCTCCTGGGCTCCTGACCTGGCCCGACGGCCCCCACCCGGGCCTCCGGGCGCACCGCAGCAGGTCCCGCAGCGGGCTCGGACGGGGGCCCGGGTGGGGAGTCGGCCGGGGTCGAAGACAGCCAGGTCAGGGTCCCACCGCCGAGCCTGGACTGCTATACTTTTCAGTCTGCCGTTCGGTTGGGGTGTAGTGACGCTGATGAGGCGTGGGCGGCCAGCCCACGCTTTTGTTTTGGTCGGAAACGCCTCCACCGGGCGGGCAGCGCTGGTCGGGACCCCCAGGTCGCCGGCCCGGTACCAGTAACGATACGACCGACAACCTGACCGGAGAGGAGACAGCGCAGATGGTCGACGATCTCTACGCCGCACTCCAGCCCGTGGTGGTCGCGGCCGGCCTCGAACTCGTGGACGTCGAGATGAAGGGCGGCGTCCTCCAGGTGACGGTCGACCGCGAGGGCGGCGTCGACCTCCAGGCCCTGACCGATGCCAACCGGGCGGTATCCACCGTCCTGGACGAGCTCGACCCGTTCCCGGGCCGCTACTCCCTCGAGGTCTCGAGTCCGGGGATCGAGCGCCCCCTGCGCACCCCGACCCACTTCGCCAAGGCGGTCGGCGCGACGGTCAACATCAAGACCCGGCCGCAGGTCCCCGGCGAACGCCGTCTGCACGGCACCCTGGTCGCCTCGGACGACACCGGCTTCACCCTGGATGTCGCCGGTGTCGAGGAGCCGGTCCGGTTGGCCTACAGCGACATCGATCGGGCGCGGACGGTCTTCGTCTGGGGTGGCCAGGACGCACCGGGCAACTCACCCGGCCGCAAGTCCGGCGGCAAGTCCGGCGGCAAGTCCGGGCAGAAGAAGGGCTCCGGCTCCGCCCCCAAGTATTCCGTCCCGCCGCAGAAGAGGAAGCAGGTCGTTACCCCATGAGCAAGACGAACTTCGAGTTCCTCGACGCACTCGGCCAGATCGCGCGGGACAAGGGGATCTCGGTCGAGACGCTGCTCGACGCCCTGGCCAACGCCCTGGTCGCCGCCTACAAGCGGCGCCCCGACGCTGCGGAGGAGGCTGTCGTCACCATCGACCCCGACTCGGGGGAGATCCGCGTCTACGGCCAGGAGCTGGACGAGGACGGCAACGTCATCCGCGAGTGGGACGACACCCCGAACGATTTCGGTCGCATCGCCGCCCAGACGGCCAAGCAGGTCATCCTGCAGCGCATCCGCGAGGTCGAGCGCGACCTCAAGTACGAGGAGTACGCGGGGCGCGAGGGCGACATCGTGACCGGCATCGTCCAGCAGACGGACAACCGCTACACGTTGCTCGACCTGGGCAAGGTCGAGGCCCTGCTGCCCCAGGCGGAGCAGGTCTCCTACGAGCGCTACGAGCACGGCGCCCGTCTGAAGGCGTACATCGTCGAGGTCCGCAAGACGACCAAGGGACCCCAGATCGTGGTCAGCCGGAGCCATCCGGGCCTGATCAAGCGGCTGTTCGAGCTCGAGGTCCCCGAGATCTCCTCGGGCGCCGTCGAGATCAAGGCGGCGGCCCGCGAGCCGGGCCACCGCACCAAGATCGCCGTGTGGTCGAACGATCCCAACGTGGACCCGGTCGGCGCCTGCGTCGGGGCCCGGGGTTCGCGGGTGCGGATGGTCACCAACGAGCTGCGCGGCGAGCGCGTCGACGTGGTGCCCTACTCCGACGATCCGGTGGAGCTCATCCAGTCCGCCCTGGCCCCGGCCCGGGTGCGCGAGGTCCGGCTCGACGACGAGACGGGTACCGCCACGGTCATCGTGAGCGACTACCAGCTGTCCCTGGCCATCGGCAAGGAGGGCCAGAACGCCCGCCTCGCCGCCCGCCTGACGGGCTGGAGGATCGATATCAAGAGCGAGACCCAGCTGGCCGAGGAGGAGTCGGGTTACGCCGGCGAGGAGTGGGCCGAGGGCGAGTGGATCCAGAACGAGGCCGGCGAGATGGTCTGGCAGCCCGCCGAGGGCGGCTCCGCCGTGTCCGCGTCCGAGTGGGCCGAAGGTGCCGACGGGGCCGAGGGTGATCCCGTGGCCGAGCTGGTGGCCGAGGACGTGGACGAGGCCGAGATCGAAGCGGTGGCCGACGCCGTCGCCGTCGAGGAGGTCGCAGAGGTGCTCGAGGCCGTCGGAGCTGGCGAAGACGGAGCAGAGGTGCCGGAGGTGCCTGCGGGCGCCCCTGCCGGGGAGGATCCGGCATAGCCCCTCAGCGGACCTGCATCGGGTGCCGTCGGACAGGTCCGGCGGACGCCATGGTGCGGGTGGTGCGGCTCGGCGACGGGTCTCTGGTCCGGGGCCGCACGCTCCCGGGTCGGGGTGCCTGGTTGTGCCGGGACTCGGGGCCGTGTGTGGACGTGGCCGAGAAGCGTCGGGCGTTCGCACGGGCCTTCCGGGCCCCGATCGCCACCGGGGCGGTCGACCGGTTGCGTCGGACGCTCGAAGGAACTGCAGGACCGACGGGCCATGAGGGCTCGGAGAGTCCGGCGCTGTGATGTGCGAGGATGGAGGGTCGTATGTGCGCTTTGGCACGTGCGACATCGAAGGAAGGGCAGTAACAGCCGTTGCCGAAGAAGATCCGGGTATACGAGCTCGCTCATGAGCTCGGCCTGACCAACAAGGAGGCCCTTGACCTCTGCCTGTCCCTCGG
>Ga0302279_10004764_pt1 | contig 15689 bp, 11 predicted proteins | sample III_Bog_N3_3_FD_194541 | JGI IMG/M metagenome (GOLD analysis project Ga0302279, IMG submission 194541) | Peat permafrost microbial communities from Stordalen Mire near Abisko, Sweden - III_Bog_N3_3 | ecosystem: Environmental > Terrestrial > Soil > Wetlands > Peat | place: Sweden: Abisko...
GGTCCACGGATCCACGATGTGATGGACGTGGCGGCCATTGCGGCTCCAGGTCCGGGCGGTGGTGCCCGAGGTGGCGAGGCCGCCCGAGCGGAGTGCGACCACCGTGTCGGCGTCCCCCGGTGCGGTGGCGCACGACGGGGCGATCCCCACGCCCCATCCCTCGACGGGGGCGGGGCCGGACACCGCAACATCGCCTCCGAGGTTCACGAGGACGCCGCACCCGAGTGCCTCGGCGATCCGCCGGGCCGAGCGGTCCGCGGCGAACGCCTTTCCGGTCGATCCGAGGTCGACGTGGACCCCGGCGGGAATGACCACGGTTCGCGTGTCGGCGTAGAGGCGGACCTGCCACCAACCCGGGGCGGGCTGGGGCTCGCCCACCGGTGCGGCACCGTCGACGCTCCCGTCCCCGGTGTCGGAGGTGATCGTCGCGAAGTCCCGGTCGTAGCCGAGCTCGATGAGGGCGGAGCCGATGGTCGGGTCCACGATGCCGGCGGTACGGGCTGCGACCGCCGTCGCCGCTTCCAGGGCGGCGAACAGCAGCGGACTCGCCGGCATCGGGCGTCCCTGTCCGAGCCGCTCGATACGACGGAGCTCCGAGTCGGGGCGGAACCGACTGCACGCCTCGTCGAGGTCGGACAGGTCGACGGCCAGGAGGCCGAGGGCCGCATCGGCCAGGGTCGGGTCCTCGACCACGACCGACGCGGTGGTACCGATCGCCTGCATCGTGCGGACCTCGGGCGAGGGCCGGTCGTGCGACGACGGGCGGCCCTGGTCGACCAGCGTGGGGGACCTCATGACTGTCCCGAGGTGGTCGTGGCCGCCGGAGTGGTGGTCGTGGTGGTCGTGGTCGGTGTGGTGGTGGCCGTGGTCGAGGAACTGCCCGACGAACCGTCGGCGGTCGAGGAGGCACCTGTCGTGGCCGTGGTTCCGGAGGTCGACGATGTAGTGGGCGTGGTGGTCGCCGTGGAGGCCGTCGTCCCCGTCGTACCCGTCGTCGATGCATGGGTGGCCGTCGAGGAATGGGTCGCGGCCTGGGCGACGCCGAAGCCGATGCCCACCGCCGCCACGGTGGCGGTCAACCCCATGACGGCCGTGGCCCGGCGGACACGCACCAGAGCCTCGTCGCGTGATCGGGCGGCGCCGTCGCCATGTGGGCGCTGTCGCGGGGTGGAGGCCATGGGGATCACCTTTCGTCTGACGGACGCCGCCGGGATTCCAGCGGTGTGGGCTACTGATGTCATTCGACCGAACCCGCCACAGCGTCAGCGTCAGGCCACCTGGGTGTCTCCTGTGAATGTCGGGGCCCGGGGGATCACGGTCCGGCGGGGCCCCGACCGTCGGTCCGCCCCTGGTCCGCCCGGGATCGGCGGGGTGCGCTACCCCGGGACGGCGACTCACAGGTGGCTCACAGGAGAATCACACCGCCTGATCAGCGGGCGGTGCGATGCTCCTAAGGAACAACGGACAGCACGGGCAGACGCCCGACCCGAGGAGACACCGTGGAGCCCACACGCAATCAACGCATCCTGGTCGTTGACGACGAGCCGTCGATCGTCGACGCCGTCGCCACCTCTCTCCGCTACGAAGGATTCGACGTGTCCGAGGCGGTCAACGGGCGCCTGGCCCTCGCGGCCGCACAGGAACATCCGCCCGACCTCATCGTGCTGGACGTCATGCTTCCCGACCTGGACGGTCTCGAGGTCACCCGTCGCCTCCGGGCCGACGGCATCCGGGTCCCGATCCTGTTCCTCACCGCCCGTGACGCGGTGGAGGACAAGGTGGCCGGACTCACCATCGGTGGCGACGACTACGTGACCAAGCCGTTCGCACTGGCCGAAGTGGTGGCCCGGGTGCACGCCATCCTGCGACGCCTGGGCGCGGAACCCGAGGACGGTGGCATCCTCCGGTTCGCCGACATCGAGATGAACGAGAGTGCCCACGAGGTGACCAGAGCCGGCCAGGTGATCCCCCTGACCGCCACCGAGTTCAACCTGCTCCGCTTCTTCCTGCTCAATCCCCGTCACGTCCTGTCGAAGTCCCAGATCCTCGATCACGTCTGGCACTACGACTTCGGCGGCGACGGCAACGTGGTGGAGACCTACGTGAGCTACCTGCGCAAGAAGCTCGAGGTGGCGGGGCCGCCGGTCATCCACACCGTGCGGCTGGTGGGCTACGCCCTCCGCGATCCGGCAGCCGCCTGACCATGTCCCTGCGCGCGCGGTTGCTGGTCGCCGTCGCCGTCGTGGCCGTCGCCGCGCTGGCCGTCGCCAACGTCGTCACCTACAAGGCCCTGGAGTCGTTCCTCGACCAGCGGGTCGACCAGCAGCTCACCAGCGTGCACGGTCGCTACGAGCAACAGATCAACTCGGGCGGCACCGTGCCCTGCATCAATCCCAACACGGTGCTCCCCGCCGGACCGGGCGGTGACGGCGGGCCTCCCGACGGGGGTGCCTCGAACGCCTTCCAGATCTCGGCCGTGCAGGTGCGCACCAAGTCGGGGGCGCTGGTCGGCGGTTCCGGCTGTCCCGCCTATGTCGACGGCAAGGCCTTCACCCCCTCCATCACGGCACCCATCACCGGGTTCGCCGAAGCACCCGACGGCACCCAGGCCGCATTCTTCGACGCACCGTCCGGCCAGGCTGACGGACCGACCTTCCGGGTCCGTGCCTCCACGCTCGGCAACGGCGACCTGCTCATCGTGGCCCAGCCACTGGGTGACATCGACTCCACGCTGCACCAGCTGCTGCTCATCGAGCTGGTCGTCACCGCCGGTGCGGTCCTCATCGCCCTGGCCGCCGGGTTCTGGCTGGTCCGCCTCGGCCTCCGGCCGTTGGGGGCCATGGAGACGGCGGCCGAGTCGATCGCCGCCGGCAACCTGACCGAGCGGGTTCCCGGCGAGGACGACAAGACCGAGGTCGGGCGCTTGGCCAAGACGCTCAACGTCATGCTGTCGCGCATCGAGAGCGCCTTCGGTGCCCGGGTGGCCTCCGAACAACGACTGCGGGAGTCGGACGCCCGACTCCGCCGGTTCGTGGGCGATGCGTCCCACGAACTCCGGACCCCGATCGCAGCCATTTCGGCCTACGCCGAGCTCTTCGGCCGTGGTGCTTCCGAACAGAAGGAGGACCTCGAGCGACTGATGCGCGGCATCCAGAACGAGACCGGGCGCATGGAGCACCTGGTCGCCGATCTGTTGCTGCTCGCCCGACTCGACGAAGGGAGGCCGATGGAGATGCAATCGGTCGACCTGGTCTCGTTGTGCGCAGAGGCCGTCCAGACCGCACACACCGTCGGTCCCGCCTGGCCGGTCACCTTCGCCGCCACCCGGCCCATCGAGGTCGTGGGCGATGCCACCAGCCTGCGCCAGGTCATCGACAACCTGCTCGGCAACGTACGTGCCCACACCCCGGAGGGGACGTCGGCCTCGGTGACCGTGGACGGCGACGGGTCAGCAGCCGTCGTCACGGTGGCGGACACCGGACCGGGGATGCACGCCGACCAGGTCACCCACGTGTTCGAGCGCTTCTATCGTTCGGATGCCAGCAGGTCGCGCCTGCACGGCGGGGCCGGGCTCGGGCTCTCCATCGTCTCGGCCATCGTCGCCGCCCACGGCGGCTCGGTCACCGCCACCAGCGAGCCGGGACGGGGCACGACGTTCGTCGTCCGGCTACCCGTCACCCTCGCCCAGACGGCACCTGCCGAACCGGGCGCTTCGCACCCGACATCCGTGGGATCGGGCCCCGATCCGGCGTCACTCGCTACCGGGAGCCCGGAGCTCGGTGCACGGTCCGTGCACGACAGGTCCGGCCAGGACGGATCCGACCAGGACGGGTCCGACCAGGAACCTCCCCCGCCGGGCACATCCGCTCCCTGATGGCCGACCGGCACCGTCACCAGGATGGTGCAGTATTCACAGGTGGGCCACAGGCAACTCCCACGGTGGCCGGAGAAAGCCCGAACACAGTGTGGCCATGGACCTGACGCCCCTCCCCCGACCCCGGCCCGACGGCAGCGACAGCGCCGCCCAGCTGGAGATCGTCATCCCCGTCTACAACGAGGCCCAGCAGCTGGCGGCGAGCATCTCCGCGCTGCGCAGCTTCCTCGACTCGTCCTTCCCCCTGGCCACGACGGTGACCATCGCCGACAACGCCAGCACCGACGACACCTGGAGCATCGCCACCGGGTTGGCGGCCAGCCTCCCCGGCGTCCGTGCCCTGCGGCTGGATCGCAAGGGCCGGGGCCGGGCCCTGCGGGCCGCCTGGTCGGCCAGCACCGCACCGGTCGTCGCCTACATGGACGTCGACCTGGCCACCGGACTCGAAGCCCTCCTACCCCTGGTCGCCCCACTGCTGTCGGGCCACAGCGACGTGGCCATCGGCACACGGCTGGCCTCGGGCGCCCACGTGGTGCGGGGCGCCCGCCGGGAAGTCATCTCGCGGTCCTACAACCTGCTCGTACGAGGTCTCCTCGGCAACGCCTGCACCGACGCCCAGTGCGGGTTCAAAGCCCTTCGGCGGGATGCGGCCGAGATCGTGCTGCCGCTCGTCGAGGACCAGGCGTGGTTTTTCGACACCGAGGTCCTCGTCACCGCACACCGCCTCGGGCTGCGGATCCACGAGGTGCCCGTCGACTGGGTCGACGACCTCGACTCCCGGGTGGCCGTCGCCCACACGGCATGGCTCGACCTCTGCGGCATCGCCCGGATGCTCGCCCCCCGGGCCCGCCGACGCGCCGCCGTGGTCCGCCGGCGCCTCGTCGACCGGCCGGACACCCCCGTCACCGAATCCGTGTCGACCACCGAGCGACCGATCGAGCACCCACGGGCGGCCGACGAGGTCTTCGCGGACGAACTGCTCCGGTTCGCTGGTGTCGGCGTCATCAGCACGCTGGCCTACGTCGCCATCTTCGCCGGCCTGGAACCCTGGGCGGGCGCCTATGCGGCCAATGCCATCGCCATCGTGGCGTGCGGCCTGGGCAACACCGCCGCCCACCGCGGCATGGCCGGGACCGCACGACACGGGCTGGACCGTGTCCACCGGGTCGGGACGGCGACCGCCCTCCTCGGCGTCAGCCTCTCCTTCACCACCGCCGCACTGGTGGCCACCCGGGCACTGGGACTCGACACGCTCGCCCCCGAGTTGGTGGCGGTCACCGTGGCAAACCTGGCCGCCGCCGCCCTCCGCTTCTCGATCCTCCGCACCTGGGTGTTCCGCCCCCGGTTCGGCACCCACCTGGAACCCGTGACCCTCACCGGTACGGCCGAGGGCGTACCGACCAACTCCCGGGGCACCGCCCCGGCCACCCAGAGGATGTCCCGATGACCGACACCCCACCCTCCGAGCAACCACCGATCGGCACCGACGCCTCTGTCGCCGTGGTCGATGCACCCGGCTGGGGTGTCTACCCCGCAGACTCGACCGGAGGGGCACCTGTTCCGGCTCCCCCTCTCGGCACGGACCCCGCGGTGCCGTCGGACCCCCGGCCACCGGCAGGGTGGGCCCGACGCCTGGTCCGCGGCCGTCCCGAGGACCCGGTGTGGGTTCGACCGTCGCTGATCGCGCTGCTCGTCGGCACCGGCGTCCTCTATCTGTGGAGCCTGGGCAGCTCCGGCTGGGCCAACAGCTTCTACTCGGCCGCCGTCCAGGCCGGCACCAAGAGTTGGAAGGCCTTCTTCTTCGGCTCCTTCGACTCCTCCAACTTCATCACCGTCGACAAACCACCCGCCTCGTTGTGGGTGATGGAGCTGTCCGCACGGGTCTTCGGGGTCAACTCCTGGTCCATCCTGGTGCCCCAGGCGCTGGAGGGCGTGGCCACCGTCGGCCTGCTCTACGCCTGCGTGCGGCGCTGGTTCGCCCCGGGTGCTGCCCTCCTGGCCGGCGCCGTCCTGGCCATCACCCCGGTGGCCACGCTGATGTTCCGGTTCAACAATCCCGACGCCCTGCTGACGCTGCTGTTGGTGGCGAGCGCGTACTCGGTCATCCGTGCGGTCGAAGGCGGACGGACCCGGTGGTTGGTGCTGGCCGGCTCCCTGATCGGCCTGGGATTCATCACCAAGATGCTCCAAGCGTTCATCCTGCTCCCCGTGCTCGCCCTGGTGTACCTCATCGCCGGTCCGCCCAAGCTGGGCCGCAGGGTGCTCCAACTCGTCTACACCGGGGTGGCCGTGGTGGTGTCCGCCGGTTGGTGGGTGGCGATCGTCGAGTTGACCCCCGCCGCCAACCGTCCCTACATCGGAGGCTCGACCGACAACAGCCTGCTCAACCTGATCTTCGGCTACAACGGGATCGGCCGGTTGAACGGCAGTGAGACCGGCAGCGTGGGTGGGGGCGGGACGGCCGGGTCGATGTGGGGTCCGACCGGGTGGAACCGCCTGTTCCTCAAGTCGATGGGCGGCCAGATCTCCTGGTTGATCCCCGGAGCACTGATCCTGCTGGTCGCCGTCCTGTGGCTGACCCGACGCGCCCCACGCACCGACCGGACCCGGGCCGCCTTCGTGCTCTTCGGGGGGTGGCTGCTCCTGACGGGACTCATCCTGAGCTACGCCCAGGGGATCATCCACCCGTACTACACGGTCGTCCTGGCCCCGGCGGTCGGCGCACTGGTCGGCATGGGCGCCTGGGTGCTGTGGGGACGGCGCGCCGAGATCGTTCCCCGGATCGCCCTGTGCGCCGCCGTGGTGGCCACCGCGGTCTGGTCCTTCGTGCTCCTCGACTGGAGTCCCGACTGGTATCCGGCACTGCGCTGGGCCGTCCTCATCGGTGGACTCGCCGCCGCCATCGGCATCGCCGTCCTGCCACGGGCCCGCGGCGCTCTGGCCGCCGGTCTCGCCGGACTCGGCATCGCAGCCGTGCTGGGCGGGCCCCTCGCGTACTCGTTGGACACCGCGTCGACCCCGCACAGCGGATCGATCCCCTCCGCTGGCCCCACCGTGGCCGGCGCGTTCGGATTCGGTGGCTTCCCGGGCGGGGGGCGCGGACTCGCCGGCCGCTTCGGCGCAGGAGCTGGCGGATTCACGCCGCCGGCCGGATTCACGCCTCCGGCCGGATTCACGCCTCCGGCCGGGGCCGCAGCCGGTGCCGGGTTCGGCGGCGGAGCAGGCGGCGGCTTCCCCGGAGCGACGGGTGGGGTCGCCGGTGGCTCGACCAGGACCCGTGGCGGCTTCGGCGGCATCGGCGGTGCCGGTGGCGGAGCGGCCGGTGGGCTGCTCAACGCGTCGACGCCCGGCAAGCAACTGGTCGCCCTTCTCGAGGCCGGTGCCGGTCGCTACTCCTGGGTGGCCGCCACCACCGGTTCGAACTCCGCATCCGGCTACCAGTTGGCCTCGGGAGAACCGGTCATGGCCATCGGCGGCTTCAACGGGACCGACCCGACCCCGACCCTGGCCCAGTTCGAGAAGTACGTGGCCGAGGGGCGCATCCACTACTACATCAGTGGTGGTGGTGGCTTCGGCGGTGGGGGCTTCCGTGGCGGCGGCTTCGGTGGTGTCCGGGGTGGCACCAGGGGCTCGACCACGACGTCGGACGCCACGGCCATCTCCACCTGGGTGACCTCCCACTTCACGGCGAAGACGGTCAACGGGGTCACCGTCTACGACCTCACCGCGCCCCGGTCCTGACCGCCGTCCACGTCGGCGCTCCCCGACGCGGACGGCGGAGCCAAGGCCAGCGGACGGCCCCGCGCCACCGCGGACCCGGTCAGCGCACCGGCCGGGTCATGGTGAACAGCGGGGGCCCGCTGCGGCTCGGGGTCAGGCGGTCGGTCTCCTCGAAGGCGAACCGTCGGTAGAAGGCGAGGTTGTCCTCCTTCTGGGTCTCGAGGTAGCAGGGCAGCCCGTCCTCGTCGATGGCGGCCAGTGACGGCTCCAACAGGGCGGTGCCGATCCCCCGACGCCACGCCATGGGGTCCGAGGCGAGCAGGCACAGGTACCAGTGTTCGTCACGGGGCCGGGCCTTTTCCATGGCCAGCGTGTAGCGCAGCCCGTTGAGCAGGGACTGCGGTCGGGGGATCAGGGCCCGCAGTGATCCACCCATCTCGCGGGCCTGGCTGGCGACGGGCAGCGGGTACGTCCCCGGTTTCTGCCAGACGCAGACCCCGACCAGGGTGCCGGCCCGGTCCCGGGCCCCGGTGGCCACCGCCGTCTGGCCCAGCACGGCCAGGTGGGTGCGCATGTAGATCGTCAGGCCGCGTGCCCGCAGCAGCGGTTCATCGGACAGGTGCCGGAAGAACGGGTCGTCGTAGAAGCTCCGGGAGCCCAGCACGGCGATCTCGCCCAGCGTCCGCCGGTCGAGTGTCAGCGGTCCGAACGAATACGGGGAGTCGGCCATGGCGCGCACAGTAGCGCCCGACCGGGACCCCGGGCCGGCCTACCCGGGGTCCCGCGCGTCCACCTGGGTCATGATGGCGGGAGCGACCATCCGAAGCCCCACCAAGGAGACCCCTGTGGCGATCAACGTGACGCCGATTTCCGGCCTCGATCCCTCCGTCAACGACATCCGTCGTCGCACGGCCGACTTCATCAACGCGGAGATCCTCCCGAACGAGGAGATCCTCTGGCGGGCCCGACGGGCAGGCGAGCTCGACGAGGACGAGCGGGAACGGGCCCGGCACCAGAGCCTCGAGATGCGGGAGGAGATCAAGGCCAAGGTCACCGAGGCCGGTCTGTGGGCGCCCCACCTCCCCCGCGAGTACGGGGGCATGGGCCTCGACTTCCTCGAGCTGGCCTACATGTACGAGATCCTGTCCTACGCCGTCGGCGCCGCCGCGCTCTTCGGGATCGCCGCGCCCAACTCGGGCAACGCCAGCGTGCTCGTCAAGTACGGGACCGAGGAGCAGAAGAAGAAGTGGCTGCTCCCCCTCATCGAGGGCGAGATGCAGTCCGGATTCTCCATGACCGAGCGGGACCACGCGGGCTCCGACCCCCGGTCGATCGCCACCGAGGCGGTGCGGGACGGCGACGAGTGGGTCATCAACGGCCACAAGTGGTTCACGTCCAACGGCATCGACGCCGACTTCTTCATCGTCATGTGCCGGGCCAACGACCCCTCGGGAGAGCTCGGCGCGCCGGGCAAGATGACCCAGATCATCGTGCCCACCGCCACCAAGGGGGTGAACATCGTCCGCGGCATCGGCATCTTCGGGCACTCGACGTCGGACCACTGCGAGATCAGGTACGAAGATGTCCGGGTCCCCATCGAGAACACCCTCGGCCTGGTGGGCCAGGGCCACCAGGCCGCCCAGGACCGCTTGGGCGCCGGACGGGTCTACCACTGCATGAATTCGGTCGGACAGATGTGGCGGGCGTTCGACCTGATGGTCGAGCGCACCCTCGTCCGCGAGGTCCACGGCGGGTTGCTCAAGGACAAGCAGTTCATCCAGGGGTTCATCGCCGAGTCGTACATGGACGTGCAGTCGGCCCGACTGATGACCATCAACGCCGCCGAGAAGGTGGCGAACGGCGACCCCGACGTCCGTACGGCCATCTCCGCCATCAAGGTCTTCGTCCCGGCGGCCTACCACCGGGTCGTCGACCGGGCCATCCAGGTATGGGGCGGGGCAGGGGTCTCGAACGACCTCCCGTTGGCCGGAATGTACCTGACCGCCCGGGTGCTCCGTCTGGCCGACGGTCCTGACGAGGTGCACAAGATCCTGATGGCCAAGAACATCATCCACCACTACGAGAAGGGCCAGGGCTGGAACTTCGGCGACTAACGCCGACCGTCCCTCCGGATGGGCGACACCCGCATGAGCAGGGGTCGGGGTCGTCAACTACGCTTACCGTCGTGAGCGACCCTCGGATCAACCAAACACGTCGAATTGTCACCGAATTGCCTGGTCCGAAGTCCCAGGCCATCGACGCCCGCCGTCGGGCGGCGGTGGCTCCCGGGGTCAGCTCCGTCTATCCCCTGTACATCGAACGGGGCGACGGGGCCATCCTCGTCGATGTCGACGGCAACTCGCTGATCGACCTGGGCTCCGGCATCGCGGTGGTCAGCGTCGGCCATGCGGCCCCCGCCGTAGTCGAGGCCGTCCAGGACCAGGTGGCCCGGTTCTCCCACACCTGCTTCATGGTCAGCCCCTACGAGCAGTACGTCGAGGTGTGCGAGGCCCTCAATGCCCGGACCCCCGGGGACCACGAGAAGCGAAGTGCGCTGTTCAACTCCGGCGCGGAGGCCGTGGAGAACGCCGTGAAGATCGCCCGCCACGTCACCGGGCGCCAGGGTGTCGTGGTCTTCGATCACGCCTATCACGGCCGCACCAATCTGACGATGGCGCTGACCGCCAAGAACATGCCCTATCGCAACCGGTTCGGACCGTTCGCACCCGAGGTCTACCGGGTGCCCATGTCCTACCCCTACCGTGACCCCGAGGGCATGACCGGCCCGGAGGCCGCGTCCCGGGCCATCGAGCAGATCGAACGGCTGGTCGGTGTGGACAACACGGCCTGCGTGCTCATCGAGCCGATCCAGGGCGAAGGCGGGTTCATCGTTCCGGCCCCAGGCTTCCTGCCGGCGGTGGCCGACTGGTGCCGGGCCAACGGCGTGCTGTTCATCGCCGACGAGATCCAGACCGGGTTCTGTCGGACCGGTGACTGGTTCGCCTGCGACGACGAAGGCGTGGTGCCCGATCTGCTGACCACCGCCAAAGCCATGGCCGGAGGGATGCCCCTCGCCGCGGTCACCGGCCGGGCGGAACTCATGGACGACGTGCACGTCGGAGGTCTGGGCGGCACCTACGGAGGAAACCCGGTGTCGTGCGCCGCCGCCCTGGCGTCGATCCACCTCATGGAGGAGCACGATCTCGCCGGCGCGGCGACCAAGATCGGCGCCACCGTCGCCGAGCGGTTCGGTGCACTGCAGGCCGAGTGCCCCGGGATCGGCGACATCCGGGGACGTGGCGCCATGATGGCCATGGAGCTGGTCCGTCCGGGCACCACCGAACCGGACGCCGACGCGGCCAAGCGCATCGTGAGCGCCTGCCACCAGGCCGGCGTGGTCACGTTGTCCTGCGGCAGCTACGGCAACGTACTGCGCCTGCTCCCACCGCTGGTCATCGAGCCGGCGCTGCTCGACGACGGACTGGGCGTGCTGGCCGACGCCATCACCGCCGAGTTGTAGGACTCCGGGCCTTCCTGGACCACCGGGTCCCCCTGGTCGGGGTCCGGGTCCGCCCGTCCGGTCGCGGGGCGGACGGCCTCAGCTCGGCAGCTGACGTCGCCCGGAGGTCCGCATCGATGCCAACCCGGCGTCGAGGATCTGCACCTCCTGCAACGCATCCTCGGTGAGCTCACGGACCCGTTGCCCGTTGGCCTCACCGGCCGATGCCACGGCGGCCTGCTGCACATCGTCGGCGGCCCGCATCACCTCGACGACCTGGTCACACAGGGCTGCCGGCACACGTGCCGCCGGGTCGACCCGCAACACCTTGTCGATGTCGGTGGCCGCGTCCTGGAGACGGCGACACAGCGACGCCAGCTCGGCCGTCGGCGCGTGGACCGAGTCGGCGGCCCTGACGGCGGCGGCCGCACGGTCGACCGACCTCCAGAGTTCCTTGCGTAGACGGGTCGACGTCCACTGGGCCACCGTGGCCGGCGTCGCCGGGCCACCGGAGCGGTTCCAGCGATTCGACGCGGCCGCATCCCACACCGCGGTGGCACCGATGACGGCGCCATGGGAGCGCAGGTCCCGCAGTCGGCGCCTGGCGAAACGCCACAGGAGATAGCCGCCGGTCAGGACGGCCAGGGTGCACAAGCCGATGAACAGCACCGTGGCGAGGGCGAGGGACTCGAGGACCGAGGCGGACATGGATCCATCCTACGGCGGGACCCGGCCGGGCGGACGTCCCCCTCGACGTGACCCGCGCCCCGGGTGGGACCATACGGCCGGGCGCAGATCCGACCGGTCGACCGGGTACGGCAGCCGCCGGCGACTCCGTGAGTAGGCGCAGACAGTCGACTCCGCCAGTCAGTTCATCCTGTCGGTTCCAGGAGGAGGTCGACCATCGTGGCCAGCGCAGCGTCCGGCACTCCGGCTTCGAGCGCCCAGGACCGGGCACCACCATGACGGTCGGCGAGACCGTCGAGGAAGGCCTCCATGGTCGGTGCCTCCACGCTGAAACGTGACGACGGCACCTTGTCCATGCGCCCGGCGAACTCGGGATCGGCGCGCCAGCGGTCGAGGATGAATCGGATCCGTTCGGCGGTGATGACGTAGTCGGCGACGATGACCTCCCGGTCCACGCCCAGGATCTCGAGCACCAGGGCCGCCAGCACGCCGGTCCGGTCCTTGCCGGCGGCGCAGTGGAAGACCAGCGGATAGTTCGTGCCGTCGCCCAGGAGCGTGAGCGCCTCGACCAGGGAGGCCCGTCCGACATCCAGGTACCAGAGGTAGCGCTCGGCCAGGTCGTCGCCGGGGGGAGCCGGGGCCGCCAGCGACTCCGCATCGGCGGTCACCGAGCCCCGGACTCCCTCCTGGACCACGGCCAGGTGGTGGAATGCCACGGGCTCCGGCTCCAGGGGCCCCCGACCGCTGCGGTGGAGTTCCCGCTCGGTCCGCAGGTCGACGACGGTGCGCAGTCCGAGATCACGTAGGGCGACGACGTCGTCCGCGGTCAACTCGTGCAGGGCGTCACTGCGGAAGAGCCTGCCCCACCGGGTCATCCGGCCGTCGCTCCCCGGGTAGCCCCCGAGGTCCCGGAAATTGAACGATCCCTCGAGCGGGACCAGGCGTTCCTCGGTGTCCATCGTCCCATATTGACGCCTGCGGGCACCCCGTGCGCCAGGTGGGTCTCCGGATGGGGGAGAATGGGGAGGATCGCCGGTCCGGTGTCCACGTCCTGCGTGTGACGCCACCCGCTCCCCCCGGGTGACCGACGGTCGAACGCCCCGCCGTCGAACAGGAGTCCCCCGCATGAAGTCCCTCGCCACCTGGTGCGTGCGCCGCAGAATCATCGTGGTCGCTCTCTGGCTCATCGCCCTCATCGGAATGACCGTGCTCTCCCAGTCGGTCGGGACCGCGTACTCGAACAGCTTCTCCCTCCCCCACACCGAATCGACGCAGGCACTCGACCTGTTGCAGGCGGCGGCGCCAAAGCAGTCAGGTGACCAGGAGCGGATCGTCTTCCACACCACCGACGGCACGTCGGTCACCGATCCCGCCGTCCAGTCCTCCATCGAGCAGATGATCGCCAAGGTGGAGAAGCTCCCCCACGTCTCGGTGGTCGAGAGCCCCTACTCCCCCGTTGGCGCCCGCCAGATCAGCGCAGACGGGCAGACGGCGTTCATCAACGTCACCTTCGACGTCCAGGCACAGAACGTCTCGACGACCCAGGCCAAGGCCTTCGTCAACACCGCGCTGACCGCCCAGTCGCACAACCTCCAGGTGGCGGTATCGGGCCAGATCGCCGAGTCCGCGGACCGGCAGTCCTTCGGAGGGACCGGTCTCGGCATCCTGCTGGCGGCCGTCGTGCTGCTGCTCGTCTTCGGATCCGTGTTCGCCATGGCGCTGCCGATCCTGTCGGCGCTGGCGTCACTCGGCACGGCCATCGGTGTGATCGGTCTGCTCAGTCACCTGCTCAAGATGCCGCAGTTCTCCACGACACTGGTCCTGTTGATCGGCCTCGGTGTCGGCGTCGACTACGCACTGTTCATCGTGACCCGACACCGCCAGGGCCTGATCGCGGGTGACGACGTCGAGACGTCGATCGTGAACGCGGTCAACACCTCGGGCCGCGCCGTCCTGTTCGCCGGGATCATCGTGTGCATCGCCCTGCTCGGGATGTTCGCACTCGGCGTGTCCTTCCTCTACGGACTCGCCGTGGCGGCGGCCATCGGTGTGGCGTTCACCATGATCGCGGCACTGACCCTGCTGCCGGCACTCCTGCGCTTCATCGGGCCGAGGGTGCTCAGCCGGAAGCAGAAGAAGGAACTGGCGACCAACGGTCCCCGGGTCGTCGGCGCCGGGTCGAAGGGCTTCTGGCCCAAGTGGGCCGACTTCATCAGGTCCCGACCGGTCGTTCCCGCCGTCATCGCCCTGATCATCGTGGGGATCGTGGCCATGCCGTTCTTCTCACTTCGGCTCGGCAACTCGGATCAGGGCAACGACCCGGCCAGCACGACGACCCGTCAGGCGTACGACCTGCTGTCCGCCGGATTCGGTCCGGGCTTCAACGGCCCGCTCCAGCTGGTGGCCGCGCAGAAGGGTCAGATCGACACCGCCACCCTCGACAAGCTGGCGGCCGAGGTGAAGACCCAGCCGAACGTGGCCGCCGTGGTGCCACCGGTGGTACTTCCGCCCCACGACGGAGAGCAGGTGGCGCTGATCAACGTGTACCCCGACTCCTCACCCCAGGCGTCGGCCACCACCGACCTCATCAACCATCTGCGGACGACGACGATCCCCGAGGTGACGGCCGGCACCGGGATCACCGTGTACGTCGGCGGCACCACCGCAATCTTCGCCGACTTCGCCAAGGTGCTCTCGTCCAAACTCCCACTCTTCATCGGACTCGTGGTGGTGCTGTCGTTCATCCTCCTGGCCATCGTGTTCCGGAGCCTCGTGATCCCGTTGACGGCGGCGATCATGAACCTGTTGTCGATCGCCGCGGCGTTCGGGATCCTGGTTGCCGTCTTCCAGTGGGGTTGGCTCGGATCGGTGTTCCAGGTCGACCAGACCGGGCCGATCGAGGCCTTCCTCCCGGTGATGATGTTCGCCATCCTGTTCGGACTCTCGATGGACTACGAGGTGTTCCTGATCACCCGTATCCAGGAGGAGTACCTCAAGTCGGGTGGCGACAACAAGGTGGCGGTGCGCAACGGGCTGGCCGCGACCGGCAAGACCATCACCGCTGCCGCACTGATCATGATCCTCGTCTTCGGGGCGTTCATCCTCGGGGGCATCCGGGTCATCAAGGAGTTCGGCCTCGGCCTGGCCGGCGGGATCCTGGTCGACGCCGTGGTCATCCGCATGGCCGTGGTGCCGTCGGTCATGATCCTCCTGGGCAAGTCCAACTGGTGGTTCCCGACCTGGCTCGACCGCATCCTCCCCCATGTGACCGTGGACCCGGATCTACCTGACGACACCGACGTGAGCGACGTTCCGCCCACGGCCCCCGACGAGGAGCCGGTGCCCGTCTGATCACGGTCCGCTGATCGCCTGTGCGCCCCCTCCGCCGGTGGGGTGGGGGCGCACAGGACAGCGTCGACACGGAGGGGTAGGTTCGGTGGAGGAAACCACCACACGCCCAGGGGGATCACCATGTCCGACTTCGTCATGACCATCGGGGGCGACTCCGTGCCCGCAACTGACTCGTTCGGGGTGGTCAACCCCGCCAACGAGGACGTGTTCGCCCACGCGCCGGAGTGCACCCGCGACCAGCTCGACGCCGCCTTCGACTCGGCGGCCAAGGCCCAACGGGACTGGAAGCTGGACGAGCCGGCCCGTCGGGCCACACTCCTGGCCATGGCCGATGCCCTGTTCGCCGCGGCCGGCGAGTTGGCACCGATCCTGACCGCGGAACAGGGCAAGCCGCTCGCCGAGGCCAACGTGGAGGTGTTCGCCTCCGCCATCTGGTGCCAGTACTTCGCCAACCTGGAGACGCCGCCCCAGGTGATCCAGGATGACGCCGAGGCCTTCGTCGAGGTCGTGCGTCGACCGGTCGGGGTGGTCGCCGCCATCACCCCATGGACCTTCCCG
>Ga0302279_10004766_pt1 | contig 15688 bp, 14 predicted proteins | sample III_Bog_N3_3_FD_194541 | JGI IMG/M metagenome (GOLD analysis project Ga0302279, IMG submission 194541) | Peat permafrost microbial communities from Stordalen Mire near Abisko, Sweden - III_Bog_N3_3 | ecosystem: Environmental > Terrestrial > Soil > Wetlands > Peat | place: Sweden: Abisko...
CAAGAACAAAAGAGGAACTTGTGATCTGGCGTGCAGCCGCCGGCGTGGGCGTGGGCGTGGTCGTGGGCTCGCTCCGCCGCGGCGATGTCCGCAACCCTCATCCTCTGGTCCATGACCCTGAGGCGAAGGGGCCTAACCCGCTGAACTGACGCCCTGCAGAAAAGCCCTGATCCAGCCGCCCACGCGCCCCCGGTCGTTGGGGTGGTTCAGGGAGGCGATGGCGGCTTCGGCCTGGTCGTGCGGCAGGGCCGAACCCTTGCGGCTTTTCAGCAAGGCCTGGGCGAAATCGACTTCGAATTCCGGGTGACCCTGAAACGAAATGGCCGGCTGGTCGCGATAGGTCAGCGCGGCGATATGGGTGAGGGGGTTGGCGGCGACCACCTTGGCCTCGGGCGGATGCAGGATAACCTGGTCCTGGTGCGAGGCGGGGATCGAGAAGCCGGGGGCGTGGTCCATCCACGGCTGGGGATCGATCACCTGATAATGCTGCAGTCCCACGCCCCAGCCCTTGGGCGACTTGATCACATGGCCGCCGAAGGCCTCGGCCATGACCTGGTGACCGAAGCAGATGCCCACCAGGGCCGCTTGGCCCTTGGCCGCGCGCAGGAAGGTCTTCAGATCGGCGATCCAAGGCAGGGGGTCGTAAACGCCCGCGGGCGAACCGGTGATGACATAGGCGTCGAAGGCCCCGACCGCCTCGGGCCAATGGCCGTGGCTCACCTGGAACCGGGCCAAGGGCCCCATCTCCAGCAGGCGTTCGAACATGTCCGGATAATCGCCGAAGCGTTCGGCGAGATCGGCCGGCGGAGCCCCTGTCTCGAGGACCGCGACGCGCATCAGTCGAACAACTTGGAAACGGATTCCTCGTTGGCGATGCGCCGGATCGCCTCGCCCATCAGTGGGGCGATGGAAACAACCCGCGTCTTGGCGCAGCCCTGCACGTGATCGGGCGCCTCGATGGAATCGGTGATCACCAGTTCCTTCAGCACCGACTTGTTCACCCGGTCGATCGCCGCGCCGGACAGCACGCCATGAGTCACGTAGGCCGAGACTTCCTGGGCGCCCTGATCGATCAGGGCCTGGGCGGCGTTGCACAGGGTGCCGGCGGAGTCGACGATGTCGTCGAACAGGATGCAGCAGCGCCCCTCCACGTCGCCGATGATGTTCATCACCTCGCTCTCGCCCGGTCCCGATCGGCGCTTGTCGACGATGGCCAGATCCGCGTTCAGCCGCTTGGCCAAGGCCCTGGCGCGCACCACGCCGCCGACATCGGGCGAGACGACCATCAGCTCGCGAGCCTTGGCGTAGTGCTCCGTGATGTCGTCGGCGAGCACCGGCGTGGCCAGGAGATTATCGGTGGGGATGTCGAAGAAGCCCTGAATCTGGCCCGCATGCAGGTCCATGGTCAGGACCCTGTCCGCACCCGCGCGCGTGATGATGTTGGCGACGAGCTTCGCCGAGATCGGCGTGCGTCCGCCGGTTTTACGGTCCTGCCGGGCATAGCCGAAATAGGGCATGACCGCGGTGATCCGCTTGGCCGAGGCGCGCGACAGGGCGTCGATGCAGATGAGCAACTCCATCAGGTTGTCATTGGCCGGATAGGAGGTCGACTGGATGACGAACACGTCCTCGCCGCGCACGTTCTCGTCGATGGCGACGAACACTTCGTTGTCGGCGAACCGGCGCACCTGGGCCTTGGTCAGAGGCGTGTCGAGATGGTCGGCGATCGCCTCGGCCAAGGTTCGGTTGGAATTGCCGGCGAGCAGCTTCATCAGGGCCTCGGTGCTGTTTGCCCGGCTTGTAGAGCATCAGGCGGTTGAGTTGAACCGCCCCTTCTTCCGCTCGTTCCCGCGAAGCCGGGAATTCAGGTCTTCCCAGCTTGGCGATCGCTGGACGGGACTGAATCCCCGCTTTCGCGGGGATGAGCGGGTGACAGGTTAGAGATTCAGTCGGAACGTCGAAAGCTCTAGCAGGGGCGCACAGACTGACAAAGCCTCGACAAGAACAAAGCGCACAAGCATTTCAAGTGTGGCCGATTAACCGCCACCGGACGAGTGCGACGCGATCCGGTCAGGTCAGGGCTATGGCGGAAAGAAGCCGCCCGTAGTCCGTTTCGCCCCTTAACACCGCCCGGCGATTGGAAAAAAACAGAGCTTCTTCCGCACAGGTGTCGCGCCCGATCCATTCCGCCTGTCTCACGCCGGCCTCGGCCAACCGTCCCAGCACGAAGCCGGGCAGGTCGAACTGGCGCTTTTCCGGAGAGCGCCCGAGGGCAAAGAACTTTGCCGATTCGGGCGCCTGGCCGACGAAGCGCTCGAGGAACTCAACGCCCACTTCATATGAGGCCTGGGCGATGCAGGGACCGACCGCGGCCACGACCCTGTCTCGGCGCGCGCCACGCGCCTCCATCTCCGCCAACGTCGCCTCGACCACCCCGTCCAGCGCGCCGCGCCATCCCGCGTGGGCCGCCGCCACGACCTTGGCCTCGCCGTCGGCCAGCAGGATCGGCGCGCAGTCGGCCGACAGGGCGCCGCAGGCGACATACGGCGTGCTCGTGACCACCGCGTCCGCTTGCGGTCGTTCGCTCCAGGGGCCATCCACGCTGACGGCGCGGGCGGAGTGGACCTGATAGGCCGTCAGCAGGGCGTCGGGGGCCACGCCCATGGCCGCGGCGGCGCGGGCGCGGTTGGCGCGCACGGCCTCAGGATCGTCCTTGGAGCCAAGGCCAACATTGAGGCTGTCGTAAACCCCGGTGGAGGATCCCCCGCGCCGGCCGAAAAAGGCGTGCCGCACCCCGGCGACTTCGCACAGGAGCGGCGATCTCAGGATGGCAAGATGGCTCATCGACCGTCCTCAAAACCAGGCGGCGGCTCCGCGCGGGCGTGAATCGCCAGGACCTTGAACAAGCTTCCCATCTGGTCGGGCGCGGTCAGTCGCGCAAGCTGTCTTTGCAGGGTTTGCGCGCGGTCCGGCCGGGCCGCGATGAGCGCCTGGGTCCTCGCGCCCATGCCCAAACGCAGGAGAAACTCGCCCTGGGTCAGGATGGCCGAAGCGTGCGCCCCCGCCGCCCGCGCGGCGTCGGCCGCGGCTGGGAAATCCGCGTGCACGGTCAGGTCCGCTTCTCCAGGCGACTCCAGGGGCGAGACCTTCCGGTGGCCCTTGAGCGCTTGAAGGGTGTCGCCCGGCCCCGGCCCGTCGCGCCCGTAGTCGATCAGCAGGGCCGCGCCGCCCTGGGCGACGATGCGGGCGGCCAGCTCGGCGGCGAAGGCTTGCTGGGCGGCCGAGACCTCCAGCACCGCGCCGGGCTCCGCGTCCGGCAGGGCCTTGGTCAAGGCGTCCCCCACCGGCTGGGCGGCGAGCCCGAAGGCCAGGGCGCCGTCCAGGCCAAGCCCCACCATGCGCTCGGCCCAGCCCTTGGCCGTCTTGACGAACTGGCGCGCGGGCAGGCAGTCGAGCAGTTCATTGGCGAGCAGGATCAGGGGCGCATCCGTGGGCAGCTGCGACAGGGCATGGACCCAGCGCGGCGCCAGGGGCCCCACGCCCAACCGTTCAGCCTGGGCCTTCATCAGGACGGGGCTGGTCTCGATCAGATAAAGGTCCGCCGCCGCGAGGAAGGCCGGCTCCAGACGCGCGGCGCGAAGGGCGTCGCTCATCAGCGTGCCGTCTCCCGGTCCCGCCTCGGCCAGGATCACCCGCGCGGGCCGCCCCATGCGGCTCCAGGCTTCCGCCGCCCATAGGCCCAACAGCTCGCCAAACATCTGCGAGACCAGGGGCGCAGTGATGAAATCGCCGCTTTCGCCCAGCTTCGGGCGCGTGGCGTAATAGCCGGCCTGCGGATCGTGCAGGCACCAGGACATGTACTGGGCGATGGTCAGGGGGCCGTGGGCCTCTATATGGGCCTTCAGGCGATCCTCCAGACTCATGCCGTGGCGGACGCGCCGGGCGCGCGCTGAGCGCGCAGGATCAGGGCCGCGCCAATTACGATCATGGGGGCGGACAGCATCATGCCCATGGTTAGGCCGAGGGGAAAATCGGGCATCTGGGCGTCGGGCTGGCGCACGTTCTCCAGCGCCACGCGGCACAGGCCGTAGCCCAGGAGGAACAGGCCGGTGAGCGCGCCCTCCCGCTGCGACCACTTCAGCCGCCAGGTGGCGAAGCCCAGCACTAGGAACAGCGCGAGACCCTCCAGCGCCGCTTCATAGAGTTGGCTCGGATGGCGCGGCACCAGGCCCGCGGGGCAATCGCCGTTGAAGGCCCGCTCGATGGTGCGGTTGCAGAACACCACGCCCCAAGGAACGTGAGTGGCCCGGCCCCAAAGCTCGCCATTGATGAAATTGGCGATCCGGCCGAAGAACAGGCCGATGGGCACGGCCGGAACCACCGTGTCCGCCAGGCGCAGCGGGCGGATCTTGTTGGCCGCGGAAAATCCCAAGAGGGCGAGGGTGACTCCGATCAGCCCTCCGTGAAAGGACATGCCGCCGCGCCAGACCTGGAGGATTTCCAGCGGATCCGTCCAGATCACGCTGGTGTCGTAAAACAGCACATAGCCCAGCCTGCCCCCGGCGATGACGCCGAGGGTGATCCAAAGGACCAGATCGTCGATCTGCGTCTGCGTCGCCGAAGGCCCTGGCGGGGCCCAAAGCCTCGGTTCGCGCACGAGCATCACCACGTAGCGCCAGCCGATCAGGATGCCGGCCACATAGGCCAGGGCGTACCAGCGGATCGCGAGGGGCCCCAGATGAACGAGCACGGGATCAAAATCGGGAAAAATCACGGAGAGCCTCGGGATGGTCAGTGCGTCAGTCATTCTGCTTAGCAGGACCGAACCCCGCCGCGCGACCCCCTCGGCGTTGGCGCCCCGCAACGGACGCGCTCGCCATGGCCCGCATTTGCCCTATATAGAGGGCGACAGACACACGCCTCGACAGGTTTCGTCATGCAGACCAACAATCCTTTCCTCGACGAATTTTCCAAGCTAACCACCGCCGCCATGGGGTTGGCCCAGGCCGCGACGGAAGAGGCCAAGGTCGCCATGCGCGCCCAGCTGGACCGCGTGGTCGCCGAGTTCGATCTGGTGCGCCGGGACGAATTCGAAGCTCTGCAGCAGGAAGTGATCGCCTTGCGGGCGGAAATCGCCCGTATGACGAGCAAGCCGGCCAAGTCCGCTCGCTCCAAACAAGAAGCCGGTTGAGACGCAGGCGCTTTGGCGCGCTAGGCTCTAGACAAGTCAATGATTCCCGTCGGCGTTTGTGCGGCGTGGGGGTCCCATAAGGAAGCTTCGAGGTATGGACACTCCCCAGCCGGATGAAGACGTGGACTTCGCCTTGGACCCCTTGGACGTGGTCGAGCGCGTGCTCGCGGCCGAAAATCTCAGCTTTGACCGCACCGACGATGGCGACCTGGCGTTCGCCCTGGCGGGCGACTGGAAGGACTACGAGCTGTGGTTCGCCTGGCGGCCAGAGGCCGATTGCCTGCAACTTTGCCTGTCCTTGGACATCCGCGCCAAGAAATCCAAGCGCAATCAGGCCTACGCCCTGCTGTCGCTGATCAATCAGCGGGTCTGGCTCGGCCACTTCGAGCTGTGGCCCGAGGACGGCGAGATCGTGTTCCGCCATGCCCTGGCCCTGCCGTCGAGCGATCGGCCGACCCTGGCCCAGGCCGCGTCCATGATCGACGCGGCGGTCGAAGGCGCGGACCGCTTCTATCCGGCCTTCGATTTTCTGTTGAACGGCGGCAAGAACCCTGAAGAAGCCATCGCCGCCTGCATGTTCGAGACGGTCGGCCAAGCCTAGCCGCGAGAAGCGACAGGCATTAAACCGCTCCTGAAACGTGCGGGAGCGGTCATGACATCAGACATCCAATCGGCGGCTCCGATCGGTCTGCTCGGCGCGGGGCGCATGGGAGGCGCCCTGATCGAGGGGTGGGCCCGCGCCGGAGCGATAGACCCAAAACGTCTGATCATCGTGGAGCCGAATCCGTCCGACGCCATCCAGGCGCTGGGCGCGCGCCTCAATCCGCCGACGACCGAACTGGGTGAGATCCGGACCCTGATCCTGGCGGTCAAGCCCCAGGTGTGGAAAGCGGCCGCCGCCGACATCGCCGCAAGCCTCGCGCCCGACGCCGTGATCGTGTCCATCGCCGCGGGCGCGACCCTGGCCGACATCTCGGCGGCCTTCGGCGGGCGGCGCGTGGCGCGGGCGATGCCGACCACAGCGGCGGCCATCGGCAAGGGCGTGGCGTCGATCTTTGCGCCGGACCCGGAGGCGCACGCTCGCGCCCACGCCCTGTTCGAGCCTGTCGGCGTCACCGTGGATCTGATCCATGAAAGCCTGATGCACGCCGCCACGGCGGTGTCCGGGTCGGCGCCCGCCTATCTTTACGCCTTCATTGAAGCGCTGGAGACGGCGGGCGCCAAGGCCGGCCTGTCGGAAAAGGCCTCCCGCCGCCTGGCGCGGGCCACCATCGCCGGGGCGAGCGCCCTGCTGGAGGCTTCCGGCGAGGAGCCCGCGGAACTGCGCCGGCAGGTGACATCGCCCGGCGGCACGACCCAGGCGGCGCTGGAGGTGCTGATGGGCAAGGACGGCCTGGCCCCCCTTCTGGAGAAAGCCGTGGCGGCGGCGTTCCACCGTTCGCAGGATTTGGCGGGGTAGGGCGGTGAGCGAGCAGCCGCCCAGCCCCTGGAGCCACCCGCCGCCCAAACCGCCGTCGCCCCCGTCGCGGCGTCCACCCCATCGGCTCGGCGCCCTGTTGATCCTGCTGGCTCTGGTCGGCGTCGGCTTGTGGGCCCTCGGCCAATTTTTTCCAGGAAGCGTGGCCTCGGCGAGCGACTGGCAAGGCGTGGCGCAGGGGCTGATGATGGTCACCATCGTCGGCTCACTTCTGCTCCGCCTGCGCATGCGGCCGCACGAGGCGTTGCGCAACGTGCTGGCCTGGGCGGCGATCGCCGCGGTCCTGGCGCTGGGTTACACATTTCGCGGGGACCTGGGATCGGCCTTCAGCCGCGTGCGCGCCGAATTCGCGCCGGGCTATCCTGTGCAATTGAGCCAGCGCGAGATGGTGGTGACCCAGGACGAGAACGGCGGCTTCTTCGTGATGGGACAGGTCAACGGCCAGACCGTGCGCTTCCTGGCCGACACGGGCGCGAGCGATATCGTCCTCAGCCCGGCGGACGCTCAGCGACTCGGCGTGGACGTGCATTCGCTGAAATTCACTGACCTCTCCGAGACCGCCAATGGCATGGGCCGCGGCGCGTCGTTCAAGGCCTCGAGCCTGTCGGTGGGCCCGGTCCGCTTCGACGACGTCCCGATGCAGATCAATCAGGCCCCCATGAGCACGTCCCTGCTCGGCATGGCCTTTTTCCGTCGCCTAGACTCCTTCCAGGTCAAGGACGGCAAGCTCTACATGCGGTGGACGGGGTAGGGCCTGCCCCGGCGGCGTCACCCCCATCCGCTGGCCTGTGCAGCCATTGAGTGCAGCGCTCCGGTCGAATTTCAGCGCTGGCGCTCTAAACTTTTGAATCTGGAGCAAGATTCAACGATCGGACGATGCCGTCTGATCGCATCATGCTCTAGGGAGCCTTGCCTTGGCGCAGGCTCAGTCGCGGTTTACCCATGCCCTGCTTGTACGCTTCGAGGCGCCGGCGGACACGGTCCAGATAGACGTAGACCACGGGCGTTGTGAACAGGGTGAGCACTTGCGAGACCAGGAGGCCGCCGACGATGGCCCAGCCGAGCGGACGGCGAAACTCCGAGCCCGTGCCGCTCCCGAACGCCAAAGGCAGTCCGCTCAGAAGCGCGCAGGCCGTGGTCATCAGGATCGGACGCAGGCGCTGATGGGAAGCGCGCACCACGGCGGTCTCCGGCGAGAGGTTTTGGTCCCGCTCCAGACGCAGGGCCACATCGACGATCATGATACCGTTCTTCTTCACGATGCCGATCAGAAGGATGATGGCGATGATGCCAATGACGTTCAGCTCCTGACCGGCCAATTTCAGCATCAGCAGCGCGCCGACGCCTGCCGACGGCAGGGTGGAGAGGATCGTCAAGGGGTGGATATAGCTCTCGTAGAGCACGCCCAGGATCACATAGACCGACATCAGCGCCGCCAGGATCATCAGCGGCATGGTCGACATCGACTCTTGGAAGGCCGCCGCGGTGCCCTGGAACGAGCCGAGGGCCGAGGCCGGGGCCCCGATCCGCGCCTTTGCCTGCTCTACGGCGGCGGTCGCCTGGCCGAGCGAGACGCCCGGCGACAGGTTGAACGAGAGGGTCGCCGCGGGCAGCTGGCCTTGGTGGCTGACCGACAGGCTGCGAGTCTTGTGGCTGTCGAACTTGACCATGAGAGACAGCGGCACCGGCTGGCCGGTGCGGGGCGAGACCACGCGGACGTCATTCAGCAGCTCGATCGAATTCTGCAGCTCCGGCGGCGCCTCCATAATGACGTGGTAGTTGTTAAGCTGGGTGAAGTATTGGGCGACCTGCCGTTGGCCCAGCTGGTTGTAGATAGCCGTGTCGATGTCGGCGGGCGAGATGCCGAAGCGCCCGGCGACGCCGCGGTCGATGTCGAGCGAGACGGATGGAGCGGAGGACTGCTGGTCGGAGGAGACGTCCTTCAATTCCGGTAGGTTCCGCATCGCGGTGAGCAGGCGCGGCGCCCAGTCGTTCAGTTCGTCGAGATTGGCGTCCCACAGGGTGTACTGATACTGCGCCCGCGCGGGGCGGGCGCCGATCTGGATGTCTTGTTGCGCCTGCATCACGCTCTGGGCTCCGACGACGTCGGCGAGCCGCGGTCTCAGCCGCGCGATGATCTGATCTGCTGTCGCCCGGCGGCCCTGGGCCCGCGGCCTAAGGGAGAAGATGAAGCTGCCCTGGCTGGTATTGCCGCTTACGTTATAACGGACGTTCGCCACGTCCGGATCCCGAGCGACGATCCGGCTGATCTCCAGCGTCTTCTGCATGGTGTAGGTGTAGGACGAGTTCTGTGAGGTGATGGCCGCGCCGCTGATGAAGCCGGTGTCCTGCTGCGGGAAGAAACCCGTGGCCGAGGTGGCGTAGAGCCAGATCGCCAGCCCGGCGGTCGCGATGAAGGCCAGCAAGGCGAGACGCTTGCGGGCCATCACCCTGTCCAGCCCGCGGGCATAGGCGGTCTCGAGCCAGGCGAAGCCGCGTTCCAATTCGCGGGTGAAGCCGTTGGTCGGCGGCGAAGGATGGCGCAGGAATTGGCCGGCCATCATGGGGGTCAAGGTGAGCGACAGGAGCAGGGAGATCAGAACCGCGGCCGACAGAGTGAGCGCGAACTCACGCATCAGTCGTCCCACCACCCCGCCCATGAACATCAGTGGCGTGAACACCGCGATCAGCGAGATGGAGATGGCCAGGATGGTGAAGCCGACCTCCTGCGCCCCGGCCAGGGCCGCCTCGAACGGGGACTCTCCCTCCTCTATCCGCCGCCAGATCACCTCCACCATGACGATCGCATCGTCGACCACGAACCCCACCGCGATGGTCAGCGCCATCAGCGACAGGTTGTCGAGGGTGAAGCCCAGCGGCAGCATCACCGCCGCGGTCGACATCAGCGACACAGGGATCACGGCGCTGGGGATCAGGGTCGCGCGGACGTTCCTCAAGAACAGGAAGATCACGCAGACCACCAGGACGACGGTGATCGCCAGCGTGACCTCCACGTCATCGACCGAGGCCGCGATGGTCTGGGTCTTGTCCTCGACGACATGGAACTCGATCGCCGGCGGGATCTCGGCTTCGATGTCAGGAAGCGCCTTCTTGATCGCCGCCACCGTTCGCATGATGTTGGAGCCGGGCGCCTTGGTCACCAGCAGCGAGACTGCGGGACCGTCCTTCAGGGTCGGATCGCGATTGGCCGCGCCCACCACCACGGCGGCCCCGGTCTGTGTGTTCTCGACGCTGTCCACCGCCTCCCCGACGTCGCGGACCCGCACCGGCGCGCCGTTCTTGTAGCCGACGAGCATGTCGTTCCAGGTGGCGGGGTCCAGCACCTGATCGTTGGCGTAGACGGTTACGGCGTCGCGGTCGCCGACGAACTGTCCCTTGGGCGCGTTCACCGTGTTGGCCGCGATCATGGTGCGGATGGAATCGATCTGAAGCCCGAGCGCGGCGGCCTTGCGCGGATCGATCTGGATGCGGATCGCCGGCTTGCGCTGACCGACGACAGTGACGAGGCCGACCCCGTCGATGCGCGAGATCTGCTGGGCGACCAAGCTGTCGGCGTAGTCGCTGACCGTGCTGATAGGCAGGGAATCCGACCGGAGCAGGATGTTGAAGATCGGTGCGTCCGCAGGGTTGACCTTGCGGATGGTCGGCGCACTGGGAAGGCTGGTCGGCAGTTGGGCCGAGGCGGCGGTCACCGCCGCCTGCACGTCCTGGGCGGCGCCGTCGATATTTCGCGACAGATCGAACTGAAGGACTACCTGGGTCTGGCCCAGCGAACTGGTCGAGGTCAGTTGGTTCACGCCGGCGATCAGCGACAGCTGCCGTTCGAGCGGCGTGGCCACGTTGGAGGCCATGGTTTCGGGGCTGGCGCCCGGCAGGGCGGCGCTGACCTGGATGGTCGGGAAATCGACCTGCGGCAGCGGCGCCACCGGCAGCTGGACATAGCAGATAATTCCAAGGACGAGCAGCGCCCCGGCCACCAGCGAGGTCGCCACGGGCCTGCGTATGAACGGGCTAGAGATGCTCATTCAGAGTCCTTCGCTGCGGGGGACGTTCTGTATGCCGAGCCGGAGCCGTCCGCTAGTTCAGAGCAGCGCAGAACGGCCGTGGCGGCCTGTTTGATCGAATTCAAAGCTATTACGCCATCGAAGCAAACCCAAGGTCGGAGCGCCGGACGCGAACCGAAGGGCCGCGCGGCGCGCTCGATCAGACCCTTGGTCCGCTCGTCGAGCCGAAACCGAGGCGGTCGTCACGAGTGACCCGCGGGAACGAGCGGTGGAGGAGTGGTTCAACTCAAGCGCTGGCTGTTTACCCCGGCAGCGTCACCACCGCCCTGAGCCCGCCCAGCGGGCTGCGGTCGAGGGTCACGTCGCCGCCGTGGCCGCGGGCCATGTCGCGCGCCAGGGCCAGGCCCAGGCCGACGCCTTTTTCGTTCTGGTTGCGCGCCTCGTCCAGGCGGCTGAAGGGACGGAAGGCCTCCTCGTAGCGTTCCGGCGGAATGCCCGGGCCGTTGTCGTCCACCAGGATCTCCACCCCGCCGGCCGGGCCCACGCGCGCCTCCACCTCGATGCGCTCGCCGTGGGCGGCCGCGTTCATCACCAAGTTGGCCATGGCGCGCTTGAAGGCGTTGGGCCGCACCGCGGCCATCAGATCGGGCCCGGCCTTGAGGCTGACCTCCGCCCCGGCGCGCTTGGCGCCTTCGGACACCTCCTCGATCAGCCCGCGCACGGCCACGGTCTCGACGCTCTCGCCGCCCTGGCCGCGGGCGAAGGCGAGGTATTCGTCGATCATGTGCTCCATCTCGGCCAGATCACGCTTCATCTCCTCCACGCGCGCGCTGGGCTCGGTCAAGGCCAGCTCCAGCTTCAGGCGGGTCAGCGGCGTGCGCAGATCGTGACTGACGGAGGCGAGCAGGGTGGTGCGCTGCTCGATGTGGCGCTGCAGGCGATCCTTCATGTCGAGGAAGGCCTGGGAGGCCTGGCGCACCTCGCGCGCGCCATAGGGCTTGAAGTCGGCGTTCGCGCCCCGGCCGAAGGCCTCGGCCGCCTCGGCGAGCCGCTCTATCGCGCGCACCTGATTGCGGATGAACAGCACGGCGATGGCGGTGAGGATGAAGGTCGCGCCGGCCAGCCACATGACGAAGATGTGGCCGTTGGTGGCGAAGGCCCGGTCGCGCGGGGCGAGGATCCGCAGAACCCCTGTCTTCACCTTCACTCGGATGTCGACGTAGGCGGGGTAACGGGTTGTGTCGAACCAGAAGGGATCGTCCAGACGGTCCGACAGGGCCTGTTGGATTGACTGATCGATGGGGCCGAACAGGGAATTGCGCCGGCGCGTGGGCAGATCGCGGCCCTCCTGCAGGGCGATTGACAGGTCCAGAGACTGTTCCGCGCGGTCGGCGATGTGGGCGAGGGAGGATGGATCGGTCTTATAGCTGTCCACCACCCACGCCACGTCGCCGGCAAGGCCGTCCGACAGACGGCTGGTCACCGCGCGCCAGTGGGCGTCGAAGAACGCCCAGGTCACGGCGATCTGCATGATGCAGATGGGCAGGATGATGATGAGCAGCGAGCGGCCGAACAGCGAGGTCGGCACCCGCCGCTTGAGCATGCGGGGCAGGAACAGCTTCGGCCACAGCTTCAGCCAGTTGCGTTTTCCGGCGGCTCTAGGCGTCATCGGGCGCCAGCATATAGCCTATGCCGCGCACCGTCTGCAGATAGCGCGGGATGCGCGGATCCAGCTCGATCTTGCGCCGCAGGCGGGTCACCTGCACGTCCACCGCCCGCCCGCCGCCTTCGCCCGCGTCCTGAGCCAGCTCCGCGCGGTCGACCGGATGGTGCGGCCGCTCGGCCAGGCGTCGCAGCAGCTTGGTTTCGCCCTCCGTCAGGCGCACGGGGGCGGCCTCGCGGGTCAGCTCGCCCCGGGCCACGTCGAAGGCGCAGAGGCCCAGCGACAGTCGGGCGGGGGCGGCGGGTCTCGCCGCCAACGCCCGACGAAGGATCGCCTCGATGCGCAGAAGCAGTTCCTGGGGCTCGAACGGCTTGGCCATGTAGTCGTCCACACCCACCGCCAGACCTTCGATTCGCTCGTCGGCCATGCCGCGGGCGGTCAGCATCAGGATCGGCGTCTGGGCCATGGGCGCGGCCGCTGCGCGAAGCCAGCGGGTGAGCGACAGGCCGTCTTCGCCAGGCATCATCACATCCAGGATCATCAGGTCGAAGTCGATCACCGCCAGCACGCGCCGGGCGCCTGCGGCGTCAGAGGCGGCTGTGACGCGAAAACCGGCCCGCGCCAGATATTCCTTGAGCAGGTTCCGGATTCGGTCGTCGTCGTCGACCACTAGCAGATGTCGTTGCTCGCTCATGCCGCGGCGCTCACTCGCCATCTCCATCGGGCGGCGCGGCGATGGACAGGCGCGATCCGGCCACGGAGGCCAGGATGCGGCGCGCGCCGGGCACGGCGTCCAGGCCGCCGGACCGATAAGCGAACGCCAGGTGATTGCGCAGCCGCTCCGAAACCTTGGCCTCGAAGGCGCGGCCGGACGGCGTGAGCTGGGCGGGACGGCGACGCGCATCCCCCTTGCCGGCGGCTTTTTCGATGAAGCCGCAGCGCTCCAGGTCGGATAGCACCCGACTGGCCCCTTGCTTGGACAGGCCCGTCAGCTGCGCCAGTTCGTGCACGCCGATGCCCGGCCGACGCTTGAGCAGGAAGGCCGCCCGGTAGTGGCCTCGGCCCAGGCCCGATGGGTGGCCCTGCAACGCAGCCTCCGCCGTCGACCACAGCGCCGCCTCGGCCAGGATGAAAAGCTCCACGGAGGCATCCAGTTCTTCCTCGCGCAGGATGAGGCGGGTGTCGGGGGTGGGGCTCGCCGGCCTCATGCGCGTCGAGCCCGGCCGCGTAAGGGCCGCCCAGAGTTGACGATGGCGCCTTGGCGGCGTCTAAGACCGATACGGAAGGAGTAACCCATAATGTCTCTATTGCCTTACGATGATCGCGACGGCTGGATTTGGCTGGACGGGCAATTCACGCCCTGGCGTGAGGCGAAAATTCACGTACTGACCCATGCGCTGCATTATGCCTCCAGCGTGTTTGAAGGCGCGCGGATGTACGGCGGCGAGATCTACAAGCTGCGCGAACACTCCGAGCGTCTGCATCGCTCCGCCAACATCCTCGACTTCGAAATCCCCTACAGCGTGGAGGAACTCGACCGCGCCTGCAAGGAGACCGCCGAGCGGATGGGTTTGCAGGACTGTTATGTGCGCCCGATCGCGTGGCGCGGTCCGGAAGCCATGGGCGTGTCCGCCCAGGCCACCAAGATTCACACCGCCGTCGCGGTGTGGGAATGGCCCAGCTACTTCAGCCCCGAGGATCGTCAGCGGGGCGTGCGCCTGACGCGCGCCAAGTACAGCCGCCCGGCGCCTTTCACCGCGCCCACCGAGGCCAAGGCCTCCGGCCTTTACATGATCTGCACCATCTCCAAGCACCTGGCGGAAAAGGAGGGCTACACCGACGCCCTCATGCTGGACTGGCGCGGCTATGTGGCCGAGTCGACGGGCTCCAACATTTTCCTGGTGCGCGACGGGGCGATCCACACGCCCACGCCTGACTGCTTCCTCAACGGGCTCACCCGTCAATCGGTGATCGCCCTGGCGCGCAAGAAGGGCATCGAGGTGATCGAGCGTCACATCATGCCCGACGAACTGGGCACCTTCAGCGAGGTGTTCCTGACCGGCAGCGCCGCCGAGGTCACGCCGGTGGGCGAGATCGCGGAGCACAGCTACAAGCCGGGCGCGATTTCGCTGGGCCTGGCGGAGGACTACAGCCGCATGGTCAGACGCCAGCTGCAGCCCGCCTAAGGCTGGGCGGCGAAGGCGGCGGGAGACACGTCGCGGATGATCCCCGCCGCGGCCTTACCGCTGACGCGCGCGCCCCAGGTCAAAAGGCGCGGAACGCGCTTCACCGTCGAGCCGGCGAGCGCGGCGCCCATCGGCCGCATCGCGATATTGGCGAGGATGGCCGCGGCTTGGACGCGCGTGGCGAAATGGGCCCTCCAGTCCCTGGCGTAGGCGTCCCCGATCTCGCGGATGTCGCCCCCGGAAGCGATGGCCTGGGGGTCGGCGATCAGTCGCCGGCAAAGAAGCCACGAGGATTGCATCGCCATGCTGATCCCTTCGGCGATGATGGGGTGCGCCTCGCCCGCGGCGTTGCCGACGCGAAACACTCCCCCTTGGTGATCTGGGCGAATGCCGGGCCGGATGGGACCGGCGGAGAGGAACGCGCCAGCGAGCCGCGCCCGCCGAAGAGCGTCTCGCACGCCCTCGCAATGATCGCGGACATGAGCCAGCACCGCGTCTCCGGCCGATAGCTCGGGATATTTCCGACGGCTTTGCGCCAGGGTGTCGCGGCGGATGCAGCACGACAGGCTCACGCGACCGCCGTCAGTCGGCGCCATGCCGCCATAGCCGCCGGGAAACATCAGCAGGGGCATCAGGTCCCTGGGCAGGTCGCTGCCCAGAAAATGCGCCTTGAAGGCCAACAGGTCCCCGGCGAGATGCGGCTTAGCGGGCATCGATACGGGCCCGCGCTCCCACGAGCCGCTGGCGGCGATGACGATGCGCGCGGCCACTTCATGCACAGCCCTGTCGCCTTCGATCTGCGCGACATGAACCCCTTCGGCGCGCCGCAGCCCGATGAGCTTGAAGGGCTGAAACAGCGTTGCGCCGACGCGCACCGCGGCATCGCGCAGAAGCCCGTCCAGATGCTCGCGGCCCAATGCCCGGCCCCAGGCCCCGGCGCCGTCATGGACGGGCGGCATGCCCGCGCTCGCCGCCGTGGATCCGGCGAAAAGGGCCACGCGACGGATTTCCGGTCCGGCCTGGGACCGAAAGTCGGCGCCCACATCCGCGACGTCGAGAAGCGGAAGGCTGGTGGCGGAAATGAATTCTCCGCAGACCTTCCGGCGCGGAAATACGCTCTTCTCGACCAGCGCCACCGACCAGCCG
>Ga0302279_10004767_pt1 | contig 15687 bp, 16 predicted proteins | sample III_Bog_N3_3_FD_194541 | JGI IMG/M metagenome (GOLD analysis project Ga0302279, IMG submission 194541) | Peat permafrost microbial communities from Stordalen Mire near Abisko, Sweden - III_Bog_N3_3 | ecosystem: Environmental > Terrestrial > Soil > Wetlands > Peat | place: Sweden: Abisko...
TCTCCGGCGCCGGCGTCGGCGCGCCGGTGAGCATGAAGGCCGCCTGGGCCGCGGCGATCGGGTCGGCGGGGTCGTCCTCGTAGGCGACGGCGCGGACGAAGGCGACCGAATGGGTCAGCTTGTAGCAATGGGCGTGGCCGATCACGTCGCGCTGGGGCTTGGCGGGCCGCATGTAGTCGATGCGCAGGTCCAGGGTGGCCATGCCGCCCATCCGCGCGACGCCTTGCGCGTCGGCGCCGGTCTCGGCGCTCTTGGCCGCGCCTATGGCCATGCCGCAGACGTGGTCCAACAGGGTGGTGATCACCCCGCCGGCGATCACCCCGCTTTCAGGGTCGCCGACCAGGTTCATCCGGTAGGGAACCTTCAGCGCCGCGCCGTCCGGTCCTGACGAGACGAACTCGAACCCCAGCGCCGACGACTGCGGCGTCATGCGGACCATCTGGGTGTTGAAGTCACCGGTGGCGGGCTGGTCGGTCATCGACCCCTTATAGGAAGCTCCCGCCACGTCTGGAAACAGAAGCGACCTATATTGGGGTGTGATCCGCCCCGAGACCCTGATCTGTCCGCGCCCCGCCGGCCTCTATTGCCCGCCCGGCGACTTCTACATCGACCCGACCCGGCCGGTGGATCGGGCGGTGATTACCCACGGCCACGGCGATCATGCCCGCGCCGGCCACCAGGCGGTGGCCGCCACGCCGGAGACCCTGGCGATCATGGCGGTGCGCTACGGCGACGATTTCGCCGCCAACGTCCGCGCTCTGGCCTACGGCGAGACCATCGAGCGCGACGGGGTCGAGGTGACCCTGGTTCCGGCCGGCCATATCCTCGGCTCGGCGCAGGTGGTGGTGCGCTGGAAGGGTCTGACCATCGTGGTCTCCGGCGACTACAAGCGCCGGCGCGATCCCACCTGTCCGCCGTTCGAACCGACGCCCTGCGATGTCTTCGTCACCGAGGCCACCTTCGGCCTGCCGGTCTTCCGTCATCCGGACGACGCCGGCGAAATCCGCAAGCTGCTGCGCTCGGTGGAGCAGTTTCCCGAACGCACCCACCTCGTCGGCGCCTACGCCCTCGGCAAGTGCCAGCGGCTGATTTGTCTGCTGCGCGAGGCCGGCTGGGAGCGGCCGATTTTCATCCACGGCGCCTTCGATCGCCTCAACCAGCTCTACGGCGAGTTCGGCATCGACCTCGGCCCGTTGGCGGCGGCCACCACTGACGCCCGCAAGAGCGCCTTCGCCGGCGAGATCGTGCTCTGCCCGCCGCAGGCCATCGCCGACCGTTGGGCCCGCCGGTTCGCCGACCCGGTCACCGCCTTCGCGTCGGGCTGGATGAGCGTCCGGGCCCGAGCGCGGCAGAGGGGCGTAGAGCTGCCGCTGGTGATCTCCGACCACGCCGACTGGGACGAACTGACCACGACCCTCGCCGAGCTGGAGCCCGGCGAGGTCTGGGTCACCCACGGCCGCGAGGAAGCCCTGGTCCGCTGGGCGCAGCTGCACGGGCTTTCGGCCCGGGCGCTGGCCCTGGTTGGGTATGAGGACGAGGAGGACTAGGGACAGTGCCCGCCACAAGCTCATCGTCATTCCGGCCGGACACCCGCGAAAGCGGGTGGGAGAGCCGGGACCCAGCCGCACCGGCGGTGACGGTGGGTCCCGGATAAGCGCTGCGCGCTTTCCGGGATGACGAGCCGAAGATTGACGCGTTGTCACCTGCGGATATCACGGTTCCGTGATCTGAATTCACGGATTGGTGATTCAACCGTGAGGACAACGTGATGAAACGAGTGCTTGCCGTATCCGCCATCGTTCTGGCCCTCGCCGCCTGCAAGAAGGTCGATGAGGCTGCCCAGCCCGCGTCTCCTAATGCCGCCTCCGCCGCCGCGGACGCCTCGCCCGCTGCGCCGCTGCGCCGCCGGGCCAGACCGGCAGCGACGCTTCCGTCGATGCGTCGAACCCCGCCGCCTCAGACACCGCGCCGCCATCGACGCCGGACGCGCCGCAACTGGCCATGGCCTACACCCTCGGCCTGGTCCTGCCCGCCGAGCAGGTCCGACCGCTGATGGACAGCCACCAGGAAGCCTGCGAGCGCGCCGGACCCACCCAGTGCCAGGTGCTGGGCGCCCAGTCGAAGGCCGACGGCAAGGACCGGGTCTCCGGCGAACTCGACCTGCGCGCCACCCCGGCCTGGATGCGGATGTTCCGCGACCGCGCCGAGGCCGACGCCAAGGAAAGTGGCGGCCATGTCGCCGACGCCGGGACGGAGGGCGACGACCTTACCGGCTCGATCGTCGACACCGAAGCCGCCCAGCGGGCCCGGGCCGCCGAGCGGGACCGGCTGACCGAGCTGATGCGCCACAAGACCCGTAACCTCGACCAGACCCTGCAGGTCGAGCAGGAGATCACCCGGGTCCAGGGCGAAATGGACCAGTCGGACGGTGAGCTGGCGGCGATGAAGAACCGTATCGCCATGCAGACCCTGACCGTCAACTACCAGTCCCAGGCGATGGTCGCCCCGGACGGGGTCACCGCGCCGCTGGCCGACGCGGGCCGGAGCTTCTTCGCCAATGTGTTCGGCGTGGCGGCGGTGCTGGTGACCATCGCCTCCTACCTGCTGCCGTTCGGCCTGATCGCCGCGCCGATCGTCTGGTGGGCCCGCCGGCGCAAGGTCCCTCCGGCCGCGCCCGTCGCCCCGCCGACGGCTTGAGGCGACCCGCGGGGCGCGCCTCGGCTATAGTCCGTGCCGATGCGCGCCTTCGCCCGCCTGCTCGACCGCCTCTCCCTGACCCAGGGTCGCAACGCCAAGCTGACCCTGGTGCGGGATTTCCTGCGCGAAACGCCCGATCCCGATCGCGGCTGGGCCCTGGCGGCGCTGACCGGCCAGCTGACCTTCCAGGCGGCCAAGCCCGCCGCCATCCGCCGGGCGGTGGAGGCGCGGATGGACCCGGTGCTGTTCGGCTGGTCCTACGACTTCGTCGGCGACCTGGCCGAGACCGTCGCCCTGGTCTGGCCGGCCCGACCCGGCGCCAATCGCGAGCCGGAACTGTCGGAGGTGGTCGAGGCCCTGCGCACCGCCGGGCGCACCGAGGTCCAAGGGCTGATCGAGGGCTGGCTCGACGCCCTGGACGCCGACGGCCGCTGGGCGCTCTTGAAACTGCTCACCGGGGCCTTGCGCGTCGGCCTCTCGGCGCGGCTGGCGAAACAGGCCGCGGCGGATCTCGGCGGCGTCGACGTGGCCGAGATCGAGGAGCTCTGGCACGCCCAGCACCCGCCTTACGAGGACCTGTTCGCCTGGCTGGAGGGCCGCAGCCAGCGGCCGTCGTCGGACGCGCCGGCCCGCTTCCGGCCGGTGATGCTGGTGCAGGCGATCGACGAGGCGACTGATTTCGCCAAGCTCGATCCCGCCGACTACGCCGCCGAATGGAAGTGGGACGGCATCCGCGTGCAGGCCGTCAGCGAGCGGGGCGTGCGGCGGCTCTGGAGCCGCACCGGTGAGGATGTCTCCGCCGCCTTCCCGGACGTGGTCGAGGCGCTCACCTTCGAGGGGGTGATCGACGGCGAACTGCTGGTGCTGCGCGAGGGCCGCGTGGCGTCGTTCGGCGACCTGCAACAACGGCTGAACCGCAAGAGCGCCGACTCCAAGCTCACCGCCGCCTATCCTGCCGGGATACGCGCCTACGACCTGCTGCTCGACGGCGAGGCCGACCTGCGCACCTTGCCGTTCCGCGAACGCCGCGTGCGGCTGGAAGCGTTCGTCAACGCCGCCGCGCAGCCTCGCATCGACCTCTCGCCCCTGGCGCCGTTCGACACCTGGGACGACCTCGCGGCCCTGCGCGCCGCGCCGCCGCCTGGCGATCCGGAGCAGGCCGAGGGGGTGATGCTGAAGCGCTGGGACTCGATCTACGAGGCCGGCCGCCCGAAAGGCCCGTGGTTCAAGTGGAAGCGCGACCCGTTCCTGATCGACGCGGTGCTGATGTACGCCCAGCGCGGCCACGGCAAGCGCTCCAGCTTCTATTCCGACTACACCTTCGGAGTCTGGCGCGAGGACGACGACGGCCGCCGCGCCCTGACCCCGGTCGGCAAGGCCTATTTCGGCTTTACCGACGACGAGCTGAAGCTGCTCGACAAGTTCGTCCGCGACCACACCCTCGAACGCTTTGGCCCGGTCCGCTCGGTGCGCGCGGACCAGGATTTCGGCCTGGTGCTGGAAGTCGCCTTCGAGGGCCTGCAGCGCTCCACACGCCACAAGTCCGGCGTCGCCATGCGCTTTCCGAGAGTCCACCGCATCCGCTGGGACAAGCCTTCCCGCGAAGCCGACGAACTGGCGACGCTGGAGCGGATGCTGGAACGGATGGGGGGTTACAGCTTGTAGGGCGCGCGCACGCCGGGGTCGTTGGCGGGGAAGTCCTTGGTGTTGCGGGTCACCAACAGTCGGCCGGTCTGGCGAGCGGACGCCCAGATGATCGCATCCGGCAGCTTCATGCGATGCGTTCGTCTCAATTCGACGGTAGCGTCCGCGATGGCCGAGTCTATGGCCACGACCTCGAATTCTTCGAGGAAGTCCCGCGTGCCCCGTTCGGTCGTGGGCGCCGCGCCCACCATCACCTCGATCCAAGTGACGATGCTGACGGCCCTGTCTTCGTACAGCTTGAGTTCGTCGCGAGCGGCAGGGACATTGTTGAGCAGATCGACCAGGATGTTGGTGTCGAAGAGGGCCTTCACCATTCGCTGCGCAGTCGCTCTTGGTAGGCTAGTCCGTCCTCTTCCCTGTCCGACCAGAGACCGAGAGCGGCGTCGATGGCGTCGGACTTGTTTGCGCGCCTCGCCTTGAGAAGGTCTGCGATAGCCCGGCGCACCAGAGCCGCACGCGACACATTCTCCGCCTCGGCGATCTTGGCCAATTCGGCGATCTGGTCGTCGGGGATGTCTACGAGCGTGCGCATGGTCGGTATATCAACATATGATATACAGATGTCAACCGGACGGGCCACGGCCGCTCGGCTACATTCTATGCATGCCCCAACTCCCCTTTTCGTCCGGTCTGCATCGGACGAATGTCGCGTTCAGTTCTGGAATCTCGACCCGATCGTCCACGAAATGGGCGGTGAGTTCGTAGCGCTTACCTCTGCCCCAGGCGCCCACCCGCATTGCAAGTTTCAGCGTCGATGCGCCTTGCTGGCTCACTGACTCAACCCGGTCGAAGTCCAAGGGATAGTCGCGGCTGAAGCCATCACCAAACACCCAGAAGTGTGCCGGTCCGAGCAGTTCGATCTGTAGCCACCGGCGTCGGACGCTCGGGTCTGGACTATTAGTCACGCCCTGGCAGACGTCGTGATCGGACTCGCCCGGCCAGATCTCCAGCAGACCCTCCGCGCCGCTGATCGGAGGCGTCAGCAACGAGAGCGTCGCCAGAGGAATATCTCCGGTGACCGCCCGGTTGGGGGAGCCGCAGCGATATACCTCTTCCGGCTTACTGTCCGGATCGGCGTCCATCCTGGGCAGCCATTCGAAGGCGTCGCGTCCCAGCCGCCGCAATCGCATGAAGGGAACCGTCTTTCCGTCGCGCGTCCGAGCGGTCAATGAGACGACCTCTCCGTCGGTGGAGATATCGGCGATTGAGACCGCGCTGTAGAGGTCGGGGGGCTCGAAATAGAGGGCGCGTCCGCCCGTCTTCCGAAATTCGAACTCGATCTCGTTGTCGAGGTAGGGGTGCGAGAGGCAGGCCCCGCGGTCTGGCGGGGCGCCGATGAGCCACACCCCTTCCAGAAAGGCGCTGACCGGCTGCGCGACATCCTCAGCCATGGCCTGCGGCGGCGCGCCTAGGATCACAAGCGAAGCAAGGGCGCTAGCCGCGCTTCGAGCGAGACAGGCGGCAAGGTGACGCAAGATGGAACCCTCAAAGACTGGCGATACAACCTAACCCAGAGAGTCCCGCTCCGCGCAACGGCGCCGTGACGGCGCTACCCGTTATACCCGCGCACGGTTTCGATGATCTCGTCCTGGACGTCGGCTTCCAGGTAGGCGTGCATCGGCAGGGCCAGGACGGTCTTCGACTTGGCTTCGGACACCGGCAGGCCGCCGGGACCGACGGGGTAGTGGGCGTAGGGCGCCTGGCGGTGCATCGGCACCGGGTAGTAGACCGCGCTCGGGATGCCCCCGGCCTTCAGGTGTTCGGCCAGGCCGTCGCGGTCGCGGTGCTCGATCACGTACTGGGCCCAGGTGGAGGTCCCGCCGTCGATGACGCTGGGCGTGGCGATCACGTGGCCGCTGAGGCCATCGGCGTAGCGGTCGGCCACCACCTGGCGGCGCTCCAACTCCTCGGCGAACACCGCCAGCTTCTCGATCAGGATCGCCGCCTGGATCGTATCCAGTCGCGAGTTCATGCCGATGCGCATGTTCAGGTACTTCGGGTCGTGCGGCAGGGCCTGGCCGCCCAGGTCGCTCTTCACCGTCTTGCCGTGGACGCGCAGCGAGTCGATCCGCTCGGCCAGGGCCGCGTCGTCGGTAAGCACCGCCCCGCCGTCGCCATAGGCGCCCAACGGCTTGGCCGGGAAGAAGCTGGTGGTGGTAGCGTCGGCCCAATGGATCGGATGCTCGCCGGCCAGGGTGCAGCCGAAGCCCTGCGCCGAGTCGGAGATCAGCTTCAGGCCGTGGCGGCGGCAGATCTCGGCGATGCGCGGATAGTCGGCCGGCTGACCGAACAGGTCGACGGCGATCACCGCCGCCGGACGCAGCGCGCCTTCGGCCTTCACCGCCAGGATCGAGGCCTCCAGGTGGGCCGGATCGAGGTTGTAGGTGTCCGGCAGGATGTCGACGAACACCGGCGTCGCCCCGCTCCAGGGCAGCACCTCGGGCGTCGCCGCGAAGGTGAACGATGGGCAGAACACCGCATCGCCCTGGCCGATCTCCCAGGCCATCAGCGGCAGCGCCAGGGCGTCGGTGCCGTTGGCGCAGCTGACGGCGTATTTCGCCGCGCCGAACGCCGCGAGTTGTTCCTCGAACAGCCGCACCTCCGGGCCCATCACATAGCCGCCGTGGGCGAGGACGCGTTGGATCGCCGCGTCGATGCGCGGCTTGAGGCGGGCCTGCTGGGCGGCGAGGTCGATGAACGGGATCATGGGACGCTGAAGCTGTGAAAGACCGGCCGCTGATAGGGTGCTTCGCGCTGCACTGCGAAACAAACCGCGTAACCGACTATTTCGCCCTGGGCCTGATCGACCGATCAGGCCCTAACTTCTTGAGATGACAGCGCGGCGGGCGCCTCATCCAGTACCCACCTGAGGCTGCCGCGCTGTCGCTTTCATGGCCGGGCGGCGCGCACTACACTGGCTGAGCCCCGAGGAGACACGCTTGGCCAAGGCAACCACCCGCAAGGCCGCCAAAACCGGCGCAGACCACTCGCCGGCGGCGGTGCGCACGGTGCTGGCCGAGATCGAGGGGCTGAACGCCCTGGTCGCGGCCCTGCAGACCACCTTGCGCGCCAACTTCGACGCCGCCGTCGAGGCGATCCTAAAGATCCAGGGCCGTGTGGTGGTCACCGGCATGGGCAAGAGCGGCCATGTGGCCCGTAAGGTCGCCGCCACGCTCGCCTCCACCGGCACCCCGGCCTTCTTCATGCACCCCGCCGAGGGCAGCCACGGCGACCTCGGCATGATCACCGCCGGCGACGTGGTGCTGGCCTTCTCCTGGTCCGGCGAGACGCCGGAGCTGCGCGACGTGATCCACTACTGTAAGCGCTTCGGGATCACCCTTATCGCGGTGGCGGCGGGACCCTCCAGCGCCCTGATCAAGGCAGCGACCCTGCCCTTCGCCCTGCCGGCGGCAGAGGAGGCCTGCCCCAACAAGCTGGCGCCCACCACCTCGACCACCATGCAACTGGCCTTCGGCGACGCCCTGGCCATGGCCCTGCTGGAGGCGCGCGGTTTCTCGGCCAGGGACTTTCACGCCTTCCACCCCGGCGGCAAGCTGGGCGCCCAGCTGGTCACGGTGGGCGACCTGATGGGGACCGGCGAGCGGCTGCCCCGGGTGCCGGCCGGCGCCAGCATCGCCGAAGCCATCGCCGAAATCTCCGCCAAAGCCTGGTACGGCGGCACGGCCATCGTCGACGACGCCGGACGGCTGGTGGGCGCGCTCACCGACGGCGACCTGCGCCGGGCTCTCGGCCGCGCCGACCTGGGCTCGCCGGTGGCCGAGCACATGACCAAGACCCCGATCTCGGTCGAGCCCGGCGTCCTCGCCACCGAGGCCATGCGGATCATGAACGAGCGCGAGCGGCCGTTCATGCTCCTCTTCGTCTGCGAGGCCGGCCGCCTGGTCGGCGCCGTGCACATGCACGACTTCCTCCGCGCCGGGATCACGTGAGCCCATTCCGGAGTCAACCTTGACTCCCGGTCGCTCCCGGCGCGGGGTTCCGGCGATGCGGAATTTCGCGACTGCCCTGTCGGAACGGCGGCGCGCGAATCGTCGTCCCGACAAGAACCGATGAGAGGCCGCCATGGACGCCAACACTCCGACCCTAACGCCCGCGGCTCAGCTGGCGGCGGAAAACACCATCCGCATGCCGCACGAGAGCGCCGAATACCGCGCCGCCCGCACCGCGCTGCTGGCCGAGGAGATCGAGCTTAGGCGCCATATGGACCGCGTCGCCGCCCAGCGCCGGGCGCTGCCGCCGGGAGGGCTGGTGCAAGGCGACTACCGCTTCCAGACCGAGCAGGGTCCCAGCGATCTGGCCGGTCTGTTTGGCGATAACCAGACGCTGGCGGTCTACAGCTACATGTTCGGTCCGCAGCGGCAGCGGCCGTGCCCGATGTGCACCAACCTGCTCGACGCCTGGGACGGCAACGCCCTCGATGTCGGACGGAACCTCTCGCTGGTGGTGGTCGCTCGCTCGCCGATCGAGACGCTAAGCGCCTGGAAACGCGAGCGGGGCTGGAAGAACCTGCGCCTCGCCAGCGATCTCAACGACGCCTACAGCCGCGACTACCAGGCCATCGAGCCCGATGGCTCCGAGGGTGGCATCCTCAACATCTTCACCCGCCGCGACGGCACGCTCCGGCATTTCTGGTCGAACGAGATGACCTTCGACACCGCCGACCCCGGACAGGATCCCCGGGGCACGATGGAGTGCACCGCACCGGTGTGGACCATGCTGGACGCGACCCCCGACGGCCGACCGGACGACTGGTATCCGTCGCTGACCTACGGCTGAACGCCGCCGGCCAGGTGGCTGTCGTAGAAGTCGCCGCGGATGCGCCGCAGCAGGGCCAGCACCGCCTCGGCCCTGGCCGGCTCGCCGCTTAGCGCCGTCTCCACCGCCAGGCCGCGCAGAGCGACCAGGATCAGCCGTCGCTCGGTGGCCGCCTCGCCCTGATCGTCGCGCAGGCCGCTGGCTTCGGCGAAGCGGTGCGCGCCCCGGCTTACGCCGGCCTCGAACCGTTCGGCGAAATCCGGAATCCGGGCGGCCAGTTCGGCGTCGTAGCGGGTGGCGACGATGATCTCGAGCAGAGCCCGGGATTCCGGCCGCTGGAAGGCCGCCCAGGTGACGTCGATCGAGGCGATGAACCGCTCGCGTCCCGCCGGCGCCTTGGCGAGCCCCTCGCGGATGAAGTCGCCCTGCGCCCGGGCGGCGTAGTCGGCGACCGCCAGGATCAGGTCGACCCGGGTGGGGAACTGGTGCAGCAGCGATCCCCGCGCCACGCCGGCCAGATCGGCCACCCGCACGGTGCTGGTCTGGGCGTAGCCGGTCTCGCTCAGAGAGGTCACCGCCGCCGCCAGGATCTTCAGCCGGGTGGCTGCCCGCCGCTCGGCGTTGGGGCCGCGGGGCGTCGCGGTGGAAGGGCGGCGGTCACCGGCCATGGTCTGGCGGCCTCGTGGGGTAGCGTCTTGGCCAAGTCGCGCCGTTGTGGCCCGCCGCGTCAAGCGCGGATAGCCGCCGGCGCCCTGCGACGCTGAATCTCCGCCATGTTGCAGCGCCGAACTGGACGGGACGGGGTCGGAGCCCTTACATCCCCGCCATGCCGGCCAAGACGCTCTACGACAAGATCTGGGACGCCCACGTCGTTTCCACCGACGAGAATGCCGAGTCGATCCTCTACATCGACCTGCACCTGATCCATGAAGTCACCACCCCGCAGGCGTTCGCGGGGCTAAAGGCCGCGCACCGCGGCGTCCGTCGCCCTGATCGCACGCTCGCTGTCGCCGACCACAATGTGCCCACCGAGGGCCAGGCCCTGGGCGTGGACGCCGTCGCCGACGAGGAGGCTCGGCTGCAACTGCAGACGCTGGAGCGCAACGTCAAACAGTACGGCATCGAATTCTTCCCGATGGGCGATATCAGGAACGGCATCGTCCATGTGGTCGGGCCGGAGCAGGGCCGCACCCAGCCCGGCATGACCATCGTCTGCGGCGACAGCCACACCTCCACCCACGGCGCCTTCGGGGCCTTGGCCCAGGGGATCGGCACCTCGGAGGTCGAGCACGTGCTGGCCACCCAGACCCTGCGCCAGCAGAAATCCAAGAACATGCGGGTGACCTTCACCGGTCGGCCGATCCCGGGCGTCGGGCCCAAGGACTACGCCCTGGCGTTGATCGGCAAGATCGGCGCGGCCGGCGGCACGGGCTATGTGATCGAATACGCCGGCGACGCCATCGCGGCGCTCACGATGGAAGAGCGGATGACGCTCTGCAACCTGACCATCGAGGGCGGCGCCCGCGCGGGTCTGGTCGCGCCGGACGAAGCCACCTTCGCTTATCTGCAAGGTCGGCCCGCCGCGCCCAAGGGGGGCGCCTGGGAGATGGCGCTCAGCTACTGGAAGAGCTTTTTCACCGACCCCGACGCCCATTTCGACGCCGAGGTGGCCATCGACGCCTCGGCGATCGTGCCGACGGTCACCTGGGGCACCAGTCCGGAGGACGTGGTCCCGATCGACGGCCGCGTCCCCGATCCAGCCGACTTCGACGAGCAGAAGGCCGCCCAGATCCAGCGCGCCCTCGACTACATGGGCCTGAAGGCCGGCCAGCCGATCGCCGAGGCCCGGATCGACCGGGTGTTCATCGGCTCGTGCACCAACAGCCGCATCGAGGACCTTCGCGCCGCCGCCGCCATCGCGAAAGGCCGGACGGTCGCCGCACACGTCAGCGCCATGGTGGTGCCGGGCTCCGGCCTGGTGAAGGAGCAGGCTGAGGCGGAGGGTCTCGACGTGATCTTCCGCGACGCCGGTTTCGACTGGCGCGAGCCCGGTTGTTCGATGTGCCTGGGCATGAACCCCGATCGCCTGGCGCCGGGTGAACGCTGCGCCTCGACATCGAACCGCAACTTCGAGGGTCGTCAGGGCCGCGGCGGACGCACCCATCTGATGAGCCCGGCCATGGCCGTCGCCGCCGCCATCGCCGGACACATCGCCGACGTCAGGGAGTTCCTGTAGCCCTCGGGCGGCGGGTTGATCACCAGCATGGGTCTCTTCGGCAAGACGCGGTACCTCGATCCCAACGTCGAAGACTGGTGTCTGGAGACCTGGGGCTGGCTGATGGCCAATCTCGGCGCGCAGCCGGGTCAGCGGCTCGCCCTGGTCACGCCTACCCCTGAGTTCTTCCCGCCCACCGCCGCCGAAGGTCACGAGCGCGCGCTCTACGTGTTCGAGCGGGTGAAGACGCTGATGGGCCTGGCTGATTTTGCCTGCGAGCTGGAGGTCTTCTCGCGCAAAGCCCGGCCACAGCGGGTCGGCCTGTTCGGCAAGGACGAACGCGAGGAGACGCCGGGCGGCGCCTACCGCCTGGAGGACGGCAAGGCGGTGATCGCCTACGCCGCCGACCTGGTCGCCCGGCCGGAGACGCTGATCGCCACCCTCTCGCACGAACTGGCCCGCGCCCGCCTGGCCGCGATCCCGGGCGACGTCCCAGGCGGGGTCGAGTTCGGCGAACTGGCCACGGAGCTGGCGCTGGCCTTCTGCGGTTTCGGATTGTTCGGCCTGGGCGGCGCCTATCAGCCGGTCAAGCCGCGCAACCCCTTCGCCCAGCGCGAGATCGCCTTCCCCGAGCCGATCTGGGCCTTCTCGGTGGCGCTGTTCGCGGCGCTGCGGGGGATCGAGGTCCCGAAAGCCGGGTTGAAGCCGGCCCCGGCCGACTTGACGCTGAAGGCCGAGCGCTATTTCAAGCGCAACCAGGACCTGCTGGAGCCTTTGCGGGCGGTGGCCTGACATGATCGAAGCCCTTGACCACATCGCCATCGCGGTCAGCGACCTCGACCGGGCCGGCACGGCGTTCGAGGCCCTGCTGGGCCGTCCGCCGGACTGGCGCGAGGAAGCCGCCGGGGCTCGGCACGCCTGGTTCCAGCTCGACAATGTCGCCCTCGACATCGTCCAGCCGGATGGCTCCGGCGAAACCGGCGATCGGGTGCGCGCCCGCCTCGCCGACGGCGGCGACGGTCTCTGGGGCCTAGCCTTCGCCACCACAGACCTCGACGAGACCCGCCGGGTGCTGGCCCGCCGCGGCGCGCCCACCGGCGAGCCGGCCGACCTGCTCTCCACCGACGCCTGGCGGCTGGCGTTCGTCGACCCCGCCGCCAGCCACGGGGTGCCGATCGCGCTGGCCGAGCGCAGCCGACCGGTCCGTCGGCGGCCGGTCGCCGGCCGCGCGGACTGCGTGGCGGCGCTGGACCATGTGGTGATCAACACCCCCAATCCGGACCGCGCCCTGGCCCTCTACGGCGCCCGTCTGGGCCTCGATTTCCGCCTGGACCGCTCGAACCCGCAATGGGGCTCGCGGCTGATGTTCTTCCGCTGCGGCGGGGCGGTGGTGGAGATCGGCGCGCGGATTGACACGCCGCCCACCGACGGCCCAGATCGCCTCTCCGGCCTCGCCTGGCGGATCGCCGATCCTGACGCCGCCCAGGCCCGTCTGGCCGGCGCCGGCTTCGACGTCTCCGAGGTGCGCAAGGGCCGCAAGCCCGGCACCAAGGTGTTCACCGTCCGCGCCGGCATCCCGGGCGCGCCCAGCCTGATGCTGAGCGCCGAAACCGAGCAGGAAGACGCCTGATGCGCCCCTTCACCGAGCTGACCGCCAAGGCCGCGCCGCTGGACATGGCCAATGTCGACACCGACCAGATCATCCCCAAGCAGTTCCTCAAGACCGTCGAGCGCGAGGGCCTGGCCAAGGGCCTGTTCTACGACCTGCGCTTCGACGAGCAGGGCCAGCCGAAGCCCGGCTTCGTGCTCGACGACCCGCGCTTCGCCGGCGCCGGCATCCTGATCGCGGGCGACAACTTCGGCTGCGGCTCCAGCCGCGAGCACGCCGCCTGGGCGCTGCTGGATTTCGGCCTGCGCTGCGTGATCGCCCCCAGCTTCGCGGACATTTTCTACAACAACTGCTTCCAGAACGGCGTGCTGCCGATCGCGTTGCCCGAAGCCGTGGTGCGGGCGCTGATGGGCGAGGCCAAGGGCGGCAACCACGTGTTCGCGGTCGATCTCGCCGCCCAGAGCGTCACCTCTCCTTCCGGCAAAACCTTCCATTTCGAGATCGATCCAAGCCGCAAGGAAAAGCTGCTCGGCGGCCTCGACGCCATCGGCGAGACCCTGCAGCAGGGACAGGCGATCGACGTCTATGAGATGCGCCAGGCGCTCGCCCAGCCCTGGCTGGAGCCGGCGTGAGCCTGATCGTCGCCGGGACCATCCGTGTTCCACCGGCCAACTTGGGTGGCCTGCGCCCGCATATGCTGGCGATGATGACCGCCACCCGGGCCGAGGACGGCTGCGCGGCGTATAGCTACGCCGAGGATGTCAGCGAGCCCGGCCTGATCCATGTATTCGAGGTCTGGCGCGATCAGGCCGCCCTCGACGCCCACTTCAAGACCGCCCACATCGCCCGCTGGCGCGCCGCCTGGCCCGCCTTCGGGGTTTCCGACCGGGCGCTGATCGCCTACGAGATCGCCTCCCAGCATCCAGTCTGAAGGCCCCATGCCCAAGCTCCTGCTCCTTCCCGGCGACGGCATCGGCCCGGAAGTCACCGCCGAAGTGAAGCGGGTCGCCGAGCGGCTGACCAACGACCTGACCATCGACGAGCGCCCGTTCGGCGGCATCAGCTACGAGACCTTGGGGACCCCGCTCACCGACGAGACCCTGGCTGAGGCCAAGGCCTCCGACGCGGTGCTGATGGGCGCGGTCGGCGGGCCTCCCGGCGCCTGGGCCGACGCGCCCCGGCATCTGCGCCCCGAAGCCGGCCTGCTCGGCCTGCGCTCCGGGATGCAGGTGTTCGCCAACCTGCGCCCGGCGATCTGCTTCGGGGCCCTGGCCGACGCCTCGACGCTGAAGCGCGAAGTGGTCGAGGGCCTGGATCTGATGATCGTCCGCGAGCTCACCGGCGGCGTCTATTTCGGCCAGCCGCGCGGCATCGAGACCCTGCCGGACGGCCAGCGTCGCGGCGTCGACACCCAGGTCTACACCACCCACGAGATCGAACGGGTCGCCCGGGTCGCCTTCGGGCTGGCCAGGGGCCGGCGCAACAAGGTGACCTCGGCCGAGAAGTCCAACGTCATGGAGTCGGGCCTGCTCTGGCGCGAGGTGGTCAGCGCCCTGCACGCCCGCGACTACGCCGACGTCACCCTTGAGCACATCCTGGCCGACAACTGCGCAATGCAGCTGGTTAAGAACCCGCGCCAGTTCGACGTGCTGCTGGCAGACAACCTGTTCGGCGACATCCTATCCGACGAGGCGGCGCAGCTGACGGGCTCGCTGGGCATGTTGCCCTCGGCCGCCCTCGGCGAGCCCGGCAAGCCCGGCCTCTATGAGCCGATCCACGGCGCCGCGCCGGACATCGCCGGCCAGGGCGTCGCCAATCCGCTGGCGGCGATCCTCTCCTTCGAGATGGCCCTGCGCTGGTCGCTGCAGCGGCCCGATCTGGCCGATCGCCTGAGCGGCGCGGTGCAGGCGGCGCTGGCCGGCGGCGCGCGCACCCGCGACATCGGCGGGGGTCTCTCGACCCGCGAGATGGGCGACGCCGTCCTCGCCGGGCTCTAGCGCGTGACTGAAGGGACCGACGAACACGTCGTCCACGAGGCCGTCGGCCCGCCGATGACCGCCCTGGAGGCCGCCGGCGCGATCGGCGTCGGGGTCAATTCGCTGATGGTGGTCGGCGTCTTTCCGGTGGTGCTGGGCGCCCTGGCCGACGAGCACCGGCTGACCAATCCCGACATCGGCCTGGTGGCCACCGTCGAAGTGCTGACCATGGGCGTCTGCACCGCCCTGGTCGGCATGTTGCTGAAGCCCCGGCGGCTGAAGCCGATCGGCATCCTGGCCACGCTGCTGCTGGCGGCGGCCAATCTCGCCACGGCGCAGGCGGCGGGGATGGGCGTCTATGTCCTGCGCGGCCTCGCCGGCGTCTGCGAAGGCGTGCTCCTGTGGATCACCGTAGCGATGATCGCCCGCACGCTGACGCCGGAGCGCTGGGCCGGCGTCTTCTTCACCGCTCAGACATTCGCCCAGCTGCTGCTCGCCGTCGCCTATGCGCTGTGGATCATGCCGGCTTATGGCGCGACCGGCGCCTTCGTCGCCCTGGCGATCTGCGCCGCGGTCGGGGTGGCGCCGGCGATGGTCGGTCCCGGCCGTCTCGCCGACCTCAACCCCGGCGAGGCGATCGCCGGACCGCCGCCGCTTCGAGGCTGGATCGCGCTCGCCGGCACCTTCATCTACGTCGGCGGCTCGGGGGC
>Ga0302279_10004769_pt1 | contig 15682 bp, 11 predicted proteins | sample III_Bog_N3_3_FD_194541 | JGI IMG/M metagenome (GOLD analysis project Ga0302279, IMG submission 194541) | Peat permafrost microbial communities from Stordalen Mire near Abisko, Sweden - III_Bog_N3_3 | ecosystem: Environmental > Terrestrial > Soil > Wetlands > Peat | place: Sweden: Abisko...
GGGGTCGTCGTCGATCGGGTCCGTCGGGCGCCGCCCGCGCCGCACCAGGACCAGCCCCACGAAGGCCAGGACCGCGGCCAGGGCCCCCACGATCGCGACGAAGAGCACCTTGCGTTCCCGGGCGCCGTCCACCGCGACGGCGGTGCGGCCCCCGATGGTCCCGGCGGCGATGACCGCCACGGCGGCCTGCTCGGCCTCGCCGGCATCGTTGAGGCCACTCAGCCCGAGGAGGGCGTCGTAGTGCTCGGGGCTCGCCACCTCGACGCTGACCGTCACGCCCTTGCCCCCCACGGAGACGCTCAGGTCGAGCTTGCCCTCGGCAGAGTCGGCGGCGATGGTGAGCGTCCCCGCCGGGTCCACGCTCGCGGTGCGGGCCAGGGGGCCCGGGGCGATCGACCAGGTCGGCCGGGTGCCGGTGGCGCAGCCCTCGGCGTCGAGCACCAGGGCGCGGAAGGTGAACTTGTCGCCGGCGCGGAGCAGCTTCTTGCCGGGGTGCACCTCGAGGCGGGCGGGGTCGCCGCCGCTCCCGCTGCAGCGCGAGGGCGAGCGCGGCTCCGGCGGCGTGGCCGGGGGCGGCGCGCTCGCGCTGGGCGCGGCGCTCGCGGAGGCCACCGGCGGGGTGTCGCCCTCCCGCCGGACCAGCGAGTACGAGCGCGAGCGGGAGACCGTCGCGTGGCAGCTGGTGTCCTTGATGACGAACGTGTAGTCGCCGCTCTCGTTCAGCGAGATGGAGCTGTCGGTCGCCGAGATGCTCGTGGTGATCGCGGCGCGGCGCGAGTCGTTGGCGGCCGACGTACACCGCGTCCGCCAGAAGCGACCGCCACCGGACTGCGAGTGGCTGCCGCGCGAGATGCCGGGCATCTGCTCCCAGCACTCCGCCGTGCTGAACGCGCGACCGGCGCCGACGATGGAGAGCTCGCCGCCCTGCTCGCGGATCTGGACCGGGCCGCCCCCGGAGCCCTGCGGGGCGGGCCGCGGCCCGCAGGCCTCGCCCCAGTCGGCGACCGACCAGCTCTCGGTGAGGGCGCTGGCCGTCCAGGAGCCGCTCAAGGTGGGCTTGTCCTGCGCCGCGGCGCGGCGAGAGGACAGGACCAGCGCCACGAGCGTCGCGAGGACGGCGCCCGCGCGATGCCAAGAGCTCAAGCCCGACCCGAGACCCGGAAGCTGCACGCCTCGGCACGGTAGCACGCCGCCGTCGCGGGGGGCCCGCCCCTGCGCTATCCTCGCGGCGTGCGCTTCCTCGCCCTGCTCCTCGCCGCGGCCCCCCTGCTGGGGTGCATCAACACCGACGCCGCCGTCTTCGTCGATCCGACGCTCTCCGCGCCAGCGGCGACCGTCACCTCGGCCGCGCTCGGCGGCGGCATCAGCGGCTCGTTCCACCTCGACCTCCACCTTGGCCCCAGGGCGAGCGGGCCCAGCACGGTGACCCTCGGCGAGTTCGCCCTCGAAGACGCCGCGCAGACGGCGCCCATCGTCGCGTCCCTGCTGGTGGCATCGACGACCACGTTCCCGGTCACGGTGCAGCTCGACAGCGACGTCAACGCCGACTTCACCTTCGGCACCGGCACCGACGGCCCCCAGAGCGTGAAGAGCACCATGGTCCCCCAGCTCTGCGCAGCCGCGGGCGTGGTCATCACCGCGACCCTCAGCGACTCCCTCCAGGAGGGAAAAAGCACCGTGGCGGTCTCGCCGGTTTTCCATCCGACCTGCCCGTAGGGTCGCCGGTACCAGGGGGCACCCCTCGGTGGTAACGTCGGGGTGATGTCGTCCATCCCGCTCGAAGAGACGCGCCGCCCGCTCCCGCGCCATGGCCACGAAGCCGCGGTGCCCGGCGGCGACGGGGAGGCCCTGGGGCTCGACGCCGGCGGGCTCGCCGCGCTCCGGGCCGAGGTGGCCGCCTGGCGGGCGGGGCCAGTCGCCGACGCGGAGAGGCGGATGCCCCCGCGCGAGACGCGCTTCACCACCTGGAGCGGCCTCGAGGTCCCCGATGTCGTCACGCCCGCGGGCGTTCCGCAGCGCTACCGCGAGGACCTCGGCCTCCCCGGCGAGTACCCGTTCACCCGCGGCGTCCAGCCGACGATGTACCGCAGCAAGCTGTGGACGATGCGGATGTTCGCCGGCTTCGGGACGCCCGAGCAGACCAACGCCCGCTTCAAGTACCTCCTCGCCGAGGGCCAGACCGGGCTCTCCACCGCCTTCGATTTCCCCACCCTGATGGGCTACGACTCCGACTCGCCGCGCTCCCTCGGGGAGGTGGGCATGTGCGGCGTCGCGGTCGACACGCTGCGCGACATGGAGGTGCTCTTCGACGGCATCCCGCTCGAGCAGGTCACCACCTCGATGACCATCAACGGGCCGGCCGTGGTGCTCCTCGCCTTCTACGTGGCGCTGGCCGACAAGCGCGGGATCTCGCGCAAGCTCATCGGCGGCACGGTGCAGAACGACGCCCTCAAGGAGTTCATGGCGCAGCACGCCTGGCTGGTGCCGCCGCGGCCGGCCATGCGCATCGTCACCGACATGATCGAGTTCTGCTCGCGGGAGGTCCCCCGGTGGAACTCGGTGTCGATCAGCGGCTACCACATCCGCGAGGCCGGCTCGACCGCCGCCCAGGAGCTGGCGTTCACCATCGCCGACGGGCTCGCCTACGTGGAGAGCTGCCTGGAGCGGGGGCTCGACGTCGACGCCTTCGCCTCCCGGCTCAGCTTCTTCTTCGACGTCCACAACGACTTCTTCGAGGAGATCGCCAAGTTCCGCGCCGCGCGCCGGATGTGGGCCCGCTTCATGAAGGAGCGCTACGGCGCCAGGAAGGCCGAGAGCATGAAGCTGCGCACCCACGCCCAGACGGCCGGGGTGTCGCTGACCGCGCAGCAGCCCTACAACAACGTGGTGCGCGTCGCCCTCCAGGCGATGGCCGCGGTGCTCGGCGGCACGCAGTCGCTCCACACCAACTCGCTCGACGAGACCTACGCCCTCCCCACCGAGGAGAGCGTGACCATCGCCCTGCGCACCCAGCAGATCATCGCCCACGAGAGCGGCGCGGCGAACACCATCGACCCTCTGGGCGGCAGCTACTTCGTCGAGTGGATGACCGACAAGCTGGAGCAGGAGGCGCTCGAGTACATCGCGCGCATCGATGCCATGGGGGGCATGGTGAGCGCCATCGAGAAGGGCTACCCGCAGCGCGAGATCGCCGCCTCGGCCTACCGCTTCCAGCGCGAGGTCGACGCCGCCGAGCGGGTGATGGTGGGCCTCAACCGCTTCGCCGCCACCACGGAGAAGGCGATCCCGCTCCTTCGCATCGACGAGGAGGTGCAGAAGACCCAGATGCGCAACCTGGCCGCGGTCAAGGCAGGGCGCGACCGCAACGAGGTCGCCCGGGCCCTCTCCGCCGTCCGCGAGGCGGCCCGCGGCAAGGACAACCTGATGCCGCCGATCATCGCCGCCGCCCGCGCCTACTGCACCGAGCAGGAGGTCTGCGATGTCCTCCGCGAGGTGATGGGCACCTACTCGGATCCCGCCGAGTTCTGAGGTGGTCATCCTGGGAAACGCCCGAGAGCGTTTCCCGACATCCTGGGAAACGCCCGAGAGCGTTTCCCGACATCCTGGGAAACGCCCGAGAGCGTTTCCCGACATCCTGGGAAACGCCCGAGAGCGTTTCCCGGCGGCGCCGTTACCTGGGGTCGGGAAACCTCTCCACGAACGCCCTCTGCACGGCCGCCTCCGCGGTGGCCGCGGCCGCGAGCTGTGCCGCCCGGTAGCCGCTCCCGATCGCTTCGACGGTCACCTCCCGCCCCTCCACGCGGAACCGCACCCGCCAGTCCTTGACCGCCAGCCGGAAGCCGTCCCCGTCGGCCTTGATCCTCCGGTATGGGTGCGGCTGCGGCCCCAGCTCGAGCACCCGTTCGACCGGCGCCACCAGATCGACACCGTGCTCGGCGAGCAACCAGGCAGCCTGCTCGGTCGCGACCGGGCTCCAGCTCACCAGGAAGCCGGGCTCCGGATCGACAGGGGCGCTCGGGTCGGTCGGGGCGAGCGCCTCCAGCCAACCGGTGCGGGCAGAGGGGAAGGCGTCCGCGTACGGAACGTAGGGCTTGAGGTCGAGCACGGGGGTGCCGTCGACCATGTCGACGTCGCGGACGTGGAGGGTGAGCCCGCGCACCTCGTCGAGGCGCACCACCGAGAGGCCGATGGGGTTGGGCCGGTGGGGCGAGCGGGTGGAGAAGACGCCACGGCGCTTGCCCGCGCTGCGGGGCGGGAGGACCTTGGGGCGCCAGGCGCCGGGCGGGTTGAGGTGAAAGCAGAAGATCACCCACAGCCGGTCCCACCCCTCGAGATCCTCCAGCGCGTGCTCGAAATCGTGCCCGGGGAGGAGCTCGATGGTGCCCTTGGCCTCGCGCGCGGCGTAGGGCTGGCGAGGCGTGCTCACCCGGTCGGGGAAGGGAGTGCGTACGACCCCGATGGGGGCGAAGGCCACGCCGGAGGTCATCCGCGACGCTTACCACACGGCCCGCAGGAAGCGCTCCCCGCCCGTTCGCCGCCCGTGTATAGGGAGCCCATGGCGAACGAAGTGCTCGTGGCGGCGGTCAAGCGCATCGCCGCGCTCGGCCGGACCGGGAACCTCGATCAGGCGTACCTGGGCTATCGCGACATCTTCGTCGACCCGACCTTCACCGGGCACCGCCCGGAGGATCAGCGCCAGGTGCTCCGCCTGATGATCCTGGCCAAGAACGCCCCCCGCAAGCCCACCCCCGAGATGATCGAGGCCCACCGCGCCGCCGTGGCCGCCCTCACCGAGCTGGTGAGCGCTCCGGCGCCGGAGCCCGCCGACCTGGAGATGCTCGGGATCTGCCACGTCGTCCTCGGCAACGAGGACAGCGCCTCCCGCATCTTCCGCGAGGGTCTCAACCTGGAGCGCGAGCGCAACCCCAGCTCCGACCTCTGCGGCGAGCTGATGAAGCGCATCTCCATGCTGTGAGCATCCTGGGAAACGCCCGAGAGCGTTTCCCGACCATCCTGGGAAACGCCCGAGAGCGTTCCCCGACCATCCTGGGAAACGGCAGCGAAGATCGGGTAGCATCGTCGCCAGGGCGAAACTCGACGATGGGGGCCCGGCCCCCTGACCCGCGCGCCACGCCCCTGCGGAGAGCCATGCACGTCATTGCCATCGCCAGCCAGAAAGGCGGCGTGGGGAAGACCACGATCTCGTTGAACCTCGGCCTCGCCCTCGCGCGCGCCGGGAACCGGACGCTGATCATGGAGCTCGACGCGCAGGGCAGCCTCGGGCTCTCGCTCGGCCTCCCCGACCGCGCCCGCCCCGGCATCGCCGAGGTGCTCACCGGCGCCGAGCTGCTGGAGACGGTGCTCACCCGCACCCGCGACCCCCAGCTCCACGTGCTCTGCGTCGGCCGCGTCGATCCGACCACCGTCTCCGGCTTCGAGGACGTGCTCTCCCGCGCCGGCGTCATCGTCGGCCTGCTGGAGAAGCTCACGCTCGAGTTCGACATCGTCATCGTCGACTGCCCCGCCGGCCTCGGCAAGGTGACCACCCGCGCCATCGAGGCGGCCACCCACGTGATGTCGCCCCTCCAGGCCGAGCCGCTGGCGCTGCGCTCGGTGGGGCAGCTCCTGGCCCTCATCGACCGCATCCGCGCCGAGAAGAACCCCGGCCTCCAGCTTCTCGGGGTGGTCCTCTCCATGTTCGACCGCAAGACGGCCGCCTCGCTCGAGGTCGCCGAGACGCTGTGGACCAAGTTCCCCGGCGGCATCATCCTCGACACCGTCATCCCCCGCGACGAGATCTTCCTCGAAGCGTCCCTGCGCGGCTCGCCGCTGATGCTGATGGCCAAGCGGGCACCGCCGCTCGCGCGCGTCTTCGATCAGCTCGCCAGCGACGTCCTCGACCGCATCGATCCGCCCGGCGAAAAGAAGGAGGAGGACGATGTCCCGATCCCGCTCCTCGTTTGATCTGTCCGGCGCCATCGCCACCGCCGCGTCGCTCACCGTGGTGGTGCCGGAAGAAGCGCCGGTAGCGCACTACCGAGGGATGCCGCTGGTGTCGTTCGGGGCTGTTCCGATGGCTGTTCCGATGGGGGCTCCGCTCGGCGCGGCGCCGAGCTCTGCCCCCAAACCCCCGCTCTGGCCCCCGGCGCCGGCGCGGGTTTCGGAGGTGCCCGCGCCTGCACGTGTTTCGGAGGCGCCTCAGCCGGCGGTCTCGTCGGGATCGGCGATCGAGCCGCTGGCGGAGAGGTTGGAGCCGGCGGCGGGGCATGCGGCGGAGCAGGGGCATGCGGAGGATTCGCATGCGGCGGAGACGGCGAGGCGGCCGCCGAAGTTGCCGGATCTGTCGGGGCTCAAGGATCCGGTGGCGCGCTGCTTGAAGATCATCGACTGGATTGTCTCGGCGGTGGCGGCGTCGGAGGTGTTCATCGCGGATGCGGCGGGGTTGCCGCTCGCGGGGGCCATCGTGGAGGCGGAGACGCGGCTGGCGGCGACCGGGGTGGTGGCCTCGGCGGTGGCGCACCTGGCGGCGGCGATCCCGGGCAACAGCTCGGCGCTGTTCGAGATGCACGTGGGCGACGGTCCGTTCTTCCAGCTCATCGGGTTCGACGTCGACGGGTCGAGCTACGTGGTCGGCTTCCACCGGGCGACGCCGCTCGGGTTCCGTCAGGCGCACGCGGTGCGGCTCGCCTGCCGGCACGCGCTCGGGCCTCCCGGCGCTTCGGAGGAAGAAGAGTGAGCGGGACCGAGCCGGCGGCTGCGATGGCTGGGCCGATTGCCCTCGACGGGCTCGCCTACGGGATCGATCTCCTCGATGCCGTGCTGGTGTTCCACCTCGGCGACGCGCACGTCCACGCGCTCTGGGTGCGCCCGGACGGCGGCGTGCGCGCCGAGGACGTGGTGACCACGCTCCGGGACGCGTACCGGGTCGGGCAGTTCGCGTCGAAGCGGCTGATGGGCGCCTCCTCACCCCGCGCGGAGGCGCCGGCCCCGTTGATCACGCTGGAGCTGCCGCAGCGCACGGTGCTGCTGCGGCGCATCCGCGCCTACGTGGTGGCGTGCGTCTTCGATGCGGCCATGCCGCTGGGGATGGTGCGGGTCATCGCCGCGCGCCTCGCCGCCGCGCTCGAGCCCGAGCTGCCCCTCGGGCAGGAGTCGACGGACGCCGCGACCAAGGCGCGGGTCGTGTTGCCCCTGCCCGCCGCGGTGCCTCCGCTGCGCCCGGTGGCCGTCCACTCCGCCGACGAGGGCCCGCCGCACACCCTCACCTTCGGCTCGTCGCTGCCGCGGCGCTCGCGCCCCCCGCCGCCGCCCACCGAGGGCGAGCGCCCGAGCCGGCTGCTCGCCTACCTGGAGGCGCACGCGCCGGAGCCGCACATGGTCCGCCATCGCCTCGCGCTGCGCGCCGGCCTGACGCTGGCCGCGCTCGATCGGCCCGAGGCCCTCGGCCCGGAGGCGATCGTGCTGGTCGAGACCGCGGTGCAGGACATCCTCGGCATCGATCGCGCCGAGCTGCGGAGGATCCCGTGACCCCCTTCGGCCACCTGGTGCGCGAGGTGCCGCCCTACGGCCTGCTCAGCCTGGGCGATCAGCTGGTCACCTACCAGTGCCACCACCACTCGCTGTTCCTCGATCAGACCGTCTCCGACGCCCTCGGCGGCGAGGGCTGGGCGGTGCGCCGGCAGGCCGCGTTCGAGGCGTCGCACGCGCTGCTCACCTCGTTCTACGCCGAGTTCGGCGTCATCGATCCCGAGGAGCGCATCGAGCTCGCCGTCGAGCTCTTCGCGGCGATGGGCCACGGGCGGCTGGTCTTCGAGGTCACCGCCGAGGGCGGCACCGTGCGCGGCCACGAGCTCCACTACGGCGCCGGCTTCCGCGAGAAGTACGGGAGCGTGCTGCGCAACCGGCGCCCGGTCGACACCTTCGCCGCGGGCTTCGTGTCCGCGGCGGCGAGCCTCGCCTTCCCCTCCGACTGGGGCACGCTCGAGGCCGACGAGGTCGCCTGCGTCGCGCGCCGCGACGAGCTCTGCGTCTTCGCGCTGACCCGGCGCCCCGAGCGGCCGCGCTTCGGCGCGGTGGTGACCCGCCCGCTGGTCGAGCAGCTCGCCCGCGGCGGCCCCGGCGAGGTGCCTCGGCCGTCGCCCGCGGCGGCCCGCGCCGGGGCGGATCTCGCGCGCATGCTCCACACCGTGCTCCCCGACGAGAGCGGCGTGCTCCGCGCCTTCGGCGCGCGCGTCTGCCTGGTGCCGGTCAGCTACAGTAACCAGATCACCTTCGACACCCTGCACCTCGTCGAGAAGCGCAGCCCCGAGCTCTGCTCCATCGTCGGCACCCTGATCCGCGAGGCCGCCCAGACCGGGGCCTTCCACCTCCTCGGCGGCGTGCTCGCCTCCCCCGCCTGGCAGGGCGAGCACGGCCCCCCCGCGCGCGAGATGGAGGTGCGGCTCGAGCAGCTCGTCGGCCTGACCCGCGCGCTCGGCTGGGGCGCCTTCGACGTGCAGGAGCTGGTCCCGCGGAGCGGGCTGGTGCTGGCCAGCCACCTCACCCACGAGAGCGCCTACTACGCCGCCCGCCACGGGGGCACCTCGCGGAGCCGCCTCTACTTCCAGCAGGGCCTGGCGCTCGCGCTGATGTACCTCCTCGACAGCACCGAGCTCGACGGCGGCGAGCCCGTCGGCCCCGGCGCCTACGACGCGCTCTTCCGCGGCGGCCCCCGCTTCGACGCGCTCGAGTCGCGCTCGTCGCTACGCGGCGACGATGTCTGCGAGGTGACCGTGGAGCTCGCCGGCGACTGATTGGCGCCTCCACGGTATGCTGCCGGCCCCATGGTCGCCGACGCGCTCCCCGCCATCACGCCGCCCCTGCACAGCGACGCCTTCCGCCGGCGCCGCACCGCCAACTGGCTGGTGCTCGGGGTCACCTACGCGACCATGTACATGGGCCGCTACAACTTCGGCCTCGTCAACAAGACGCTCTCCGACAAGTACGGCTTCGACACCACCCAGATCGGCGCCATCATCTCGACCGCGTCGGCCATCTACGGCCTCTCGGCGATCTTCAACGGCCCCATCGCCGACCGCATCGGCGGGCGTCGGGCGATGCTCATCGGCGTCTTCGGCGCCGTCGTCTTCAACATCGCCTTCGGGATGGCGGCGTACCTCGGGGCGCTCGACTCCAAGGCGCTGCTCCTCACCTACTTCGCCACCGTCTGGTCGTTCAACCAGTACTTCCAGTCGTACTCGGCCCTCTCGCTCATCAAGGTGAACGCGAGCTGGTTCCACCTCACCGAGCGCGGGCGCTTCTCGGCCATCTTCGGCTCGATGATCCAGCTCGGCCGCTTCGGCATCCTCTTCGTGGGCGGGCTGCTCATCGCCTATGCCCCCTGGCAGTGGGTGTTCTTCGTGCCCGCGGCGATCATGTTCCTGATGGGCATCGTCACGTTCCTGGTGGTCCAGAACGGCCCCGAGGACGCCGGGCTCGCGCCCTTCGACACCCAGGACGCGTCGAGCGGCGACACCGCCAAGGTCGACCTCGCCTACGTGGCCAAGAGGGTCTTCACCAACCCCATCGCCCTCACCATCGCCGCGGCCGAGGCCTGCACCGGCGTGGTGCGCAAGGGCTTCGAGGAGTGGTTCCCCCGCTACATGCAGGAGCACCTCCACCTCAGCACCGCCTCCACCGTCTTCCAGCGGGGCACCTTCAGCGTCGTCGCCGCCGCCGTCGCCGGCGCCTTCGCGGCCGGCTACGCGTCGGACATCCTCTTCGACAACCGCCGCCCCCCCGTCGCGCTCATCGGCTACGCGCTCCAGGCCGTCGCGCTGGTAGCGATCAGCCTGGCGCCCTCGACCATGACGGTGATCGCGGCCTTCATGCTCAACTCGTTCGCCGTGTCGGTCGTCCACTCCATGCTCTCCGGGACCGCGTCCATGGACTTCGGCGGCAAGAAAGCCGCCGCGAGCGCCGCCGGGATGTTCGACGGGATGCAGTACATCGGGGGGATGCTGGCGGGGGTGCCTCTCGGGTGGGTGATCAAGACCTACGGCTGGGGCGGCTGGGGGCCGTCGATGGCGGTGTTCTCGGTCATCGGCCTGGGGCTGATGGCGACCCTGTGGAACGCCAAGCCCAAGCCCGGCGCGGGACACTGACGGCCGTCCAGCGCCCCTCTTGACATCGCTCGCCTGGCGCGGATACTTCGCACGCTAAAGTTAGCCCCGCGGGCCTTTCTCCCCGCGCCTTCACGAGGTTCACGCTCATGGCCAACGATCTCCGGTTCGATGGACGCGTCGCTATCGTCACCGGCGCGGGAGGGGGCCTCGGCCGCTCCCACGCGCTCCTCCTCGGCAAGCGCGGCGCGCGGGTCGTCGTCAACGATCTCGGCGGCTCCATGCACGGCGGCGGCCAGAGCGGCACGCCCGCGCAGAAGGTGGTCGAGGAGATCAAGGCCGCCGGCGGCGATGCCATCGCCAACGCCGACTCGGTGGAGGACGGCGCCAAGATCGTCCAGTGCGCGCTCGACACCTGGGGCCGCATCGACATCGTCGTCAACAACGCCGGGATCCTCCGCGATACCAGCTTCCAGAAGCTCAGCGAGGAGGACTGGGATCTCATCTACCGCGTCCACGTCCTCGGTGGCTTCCGCGTCACCCGCGCCGCCTGGAACCACATGCGCGACGCCGGCTACGGGCGCGTCGTCTTCACCGCGTCGGCTGCGGGCATCTACGGCAACTTCGGCCAGGCCAACTACAGCATGGCCAAGCTCGGCCTGGTCGGCCTCTCCAACACCCTCGCCATCGAGGGCCGCAAGCGCGGCGTCCTCGTCAACACCATCGCCCCCATCGCCGGCTCGCGCCTCACCGAGACCGTGCTCCCCAAGGAGCTCACCGACGCGCTCCGCCCCGAGTACGTCTCGCCCCTGGTGGGCTTCCTCTGCCACGAGAGCTGCACCGACACCGGCGGCCTCTACGAGGTCGGCGGCGGCTACTTCGCCAAGCTGCGCTGGGAGCGGACGCTCGGCCAGAAGTTCAAGCTCGGCAAGGTCATCGAGCCCGAGGCGATCGCGGCCGCGTGGCCCGCCATCACCAGCTTCGAGGGCGCCGAGCACCCCGCCGACATCACCTCGTCGATGGGCCCGGTCATTGCCAACATCCAGTCCAAGAGCAAGGGCGGCAACGAGTTCATCGACGTCGACGCCGCCCTCGGATACCAGTTCCCGCCGCTCACCACCGAGTACACCGAGCGCGATCTCGCGCTCTATGCCCTCGGCATCGGCGCCGGGACCGACCCGCTCGACGGCAAGGATCTCCAGTACGTCTACGAGCTGCACGGCGACGGCTTCCGCACGCTCCCCACCTACTCGGTGGTCCCGGTCATCAACTCCATCCTCGAGCACGCCAAGCAGGGCAAGCAGGCCCCGGGGCTCAGCTACGGCTTCGACCGCATCCTCCACGGCGAGCAGTACACCAGCGTGTCGCGCCCGCTCCCCCCGCACCAGAAGCTGGTCCACAAGACGGCCATCAAGGACATCTGGGACAAGGGCAAGAACGCCGTGGTGGTCTTCGAGACCCGCAGCTACGACGAGGCCGATCACGAGCTCGCCTACAACGAGATCACCATGGTGGTGCGCGGCGCCGGCGGCTGGGGCGGCGAGCGCGGCCCGGCCGGGGGCGAGAACGCCGCCCCCGAGCGCGCGCCCGACGCGGTCGTCGAGCAGAGCATCAGCGCCGACCAGGCCTTGCTCTACCGGCTCTCCGGCGACTGGAACCCGCTCCACGCCGACCCCGCCTTCGCGCAGGCGTTCGGCTTCCCGCGGCCCATCCTCCACGGGCTGTGCAGCTACGGCTTCGCCGCCCGCCATGTCACCCAGGCCTTCGCCGGCAACGACGCCCGCCTCTTCAAGAGCATCCGCGCGCGCTTCGCCGACAGCGTCTTCCCCGGCGAGACGCTGGTGACCGAGATGTGGAAGGAGTCGCCGCAGAAGATCCTCTTCCGCTCCAAGGTCAAGGAGCGCGACAAGGTGGCCATCAGCAACGGCGTGGTCGAGCTCTACGCGGAGGTCCCCGTCGTCAAGGCCGCCCCCAAGGCGGCGCCCGCCAAAGCGCCCGCGCCGTCCGCTGCACCCGCCGCCGGCCCCGCCTCGCTGACGAGCGCCGACGTCTTCGTCGCCATCCGCGACTACGTCGAGAAGACCTCGGACCTCGTCGCCAAGGTCGGCACCGTCTTCCAGTTCCACCTCAAGGGCCCCGACTCCTCGTGGACCGTCGACGTCAAGAACGGCAAGGGCTCGGTCACCGCCGGCACCGCCACCGCCGACGTCAACCTCGAGCTCTCCGACGAGGACTTCCTGGCGATGACCAGCGGCAAGGCCGACGCGCAGAAGCTCTTCATGTCGGGCAAGCTGAAGATCACCGGGAACGTCATGGCCTCGCAGAAGCTGATGTTCCTCAAGAAGGTCGATCCGCAGGCGGCCATGGAGGCGATCGTCAAGGCGCGCGGCGGGGCAGCGCCCGCGCCGGCCGCAGCTCCCGCTCCGGCGGCGGCGTCCGCGCCCGCGGCGGCGGCGGCACCGCGGGAGGCGAAGGCGCACGGCATCTTCAAGGCGCTGGGCGCGCGCCTCACCGAGAGCCCGGCCCTCGCGGCAGAGGTCGGGGCGGTCGTTCACGTCGTCGTCAAGGATCCGGAGACGGTCTGGACGCTCGACCTCACCGCGGCGCCTGCGAAGGTGAGCGAGGGCAAGTCGGGCACCGCCGCGACCACGCTCACGCTCGCCGAGGAGGATCTGCTCGCGCTGATCCAGGGCACGCCGGCCGCGACCCTGCACCAGCAGGGCAAGCTGCGCGTCGACGGCGACGTGCTGCACGCCCACCGGCTCACCATCTTCAAGGGTCTCGCCTGAGCGCCGCGCTCACCGAACCACCAGCAAAGGAGACAGCCAACATGGGTCGTCGCGTGAATGTGATCGGCGTCGGAATGACCAAGTTCGCCAAGCCGGGCGCCAGTGAGGACTACAACGTCATGGCGACCAAGGCCGCCCGGGCGGCCCTCGCGGACGCCGGGGTCGACTACGCCGACGTCGAGCAGGCGTACGCCGGCTACGTCTACGGCGACAGCACCTGCGGGCAGCGCGCCGTGTACGACGTCGGGCTCTCCGGCATCCCCGTCTTCAACGTCAACAACAACTGCTCCACCGGCTCGACCGCGCTCTTCCTCGCCCGCCAGGCGGTGGAGGGCGGGCTCGCCGAGTGCGTGCTGGTGGTCGGCTTCGAGAAGATGGAGAAGGGCGCGCTCGGCTCCAAGTTCGACGACCGCACCAACCCGCTCGACCAGCACGCCGGCGTGATGAACGCGCTCCAGGGCTTCACCAAGGCGCCGCCCGCCGCGCAGATGTTCGGCGGCGCGGGGCGTGAGTACCGCTGGAAGTACGGCACCCGGCGCGAGACCTTCGCCAAGGTGGCCTCCAAGGCGCGCAAGCACGCCGCCAACAACCCCTACGCGCTCTTCAACCAGCAGCTCACCGTCGAAGAGGTCCTCGCCTCGGACGAGGTGTTCGACCCCCTCACCCGCTACCAGTGCTGCCCGCCCACCTGCGGCGCCGCCGCGGCCATCCTCTGCTCCGACGACTACGCCCGGCGCAAGGGCATCGAGCGGCCCGTGTACATCGCCGCCCAGGCGATGACCACCGACTACGCCTCGAGCTTCAAGGACGACAGCATGATCAAGATGGTCGGCTTCGACATGACGCGGGAGGCGGCCAAGAAGGTCTACGAGAAGGCCGGCGTCGGCCCCGACGACATCGACGTCATCGAGCTGCACGACTGCTTCACCACCAACGAGGTGCTCACCTACGAGGGGCTCGGCCTCTGCAAGGAGGGCGAGGCCGAGAAGTTCATCACCGAGGACGACAACACCTACGGCGGCGCCTTCGTGGTCAACCCCTCGGGCGGCCTGCTCTCCAAGGGCCACCCCCTCGGCGCCACCGGCCTGGCGCAGTGCACCGAGCTGGTGTGGCAGCTGCGCGGCCAGGCGGACAAGCGCCAGGTCACGGACGCCCGCGTGGCCCTCCAGCACAACCTCGGCCTCGGCGGCGCCTGCGTCGTCACCATGTACCGCCGCGATTGAGACCTCCGGGAGAACGCCCCGGAGCGTTCTCCGACGTCCCGGGCTAGAGTCCGGCCCATGCACCGACCCGAGGTCCTCGCCCCCGCCGGCGACGCCGCCGCGCTCCGCGCTGCCGTGCGCGCCGGCGCGGACGCCGTCTATTTCGGCCTCCAGGGGTTCAACGCCCGCGCCCGCGCCGGCAACTTCGACGAGGCGGCGCTCGGCGAGACCATGCGCTACCTCCACGAGCACGGCGTGCGCGGGTACGTGACGCTCAACACGCTGGTGTTCGACGACGAGCTGGGCGCCCTCGAGGCGGCCGTGCGGGCGTGCGCGGCGGCGGGCGTCGACGCGGTCATCGTCCAGGATCTCGGCGTGGTCGGGCTCGTCCGCGCCGTCGCGCCCGAGCTGCCCATCCACGCCTCCACCCAGATGACCTGCACCGACGCGGCCTCGGTGGAGCTCGCGCGCGCGCTCGGCGCGACCCGGGTCATCCTGGCGCGCGAGCTCTCCCTCGACGACATCGCCGCCATCCGCCGCCAGAGCGACGTCGAGGTCGAGGTCTTCGTCCACGGCGCGCTCTGCGTGGCCTACTCCGGCCAGTGCCTCACCAGCGAGGCCATCGGCGGGCGCAGCGCCAACCGCGGCGCGTGCGCCCAGGCGTGCCGCCTGCCCTACGAGCTGGTCCTCGACGGCGTCCTCCAGGACCTCGGCGACCGCGCCTACCTGCTCTCCCCCGAGGACCTCGAGGCGAGCACACTGGTCCCCCAGCTGGTCGAGCTCGGCGTCCACGCGCTCAAGATCGAGGGGCGCCTCAAGGGCCCCGAGTACGTCGCCGCCGCGACCGCGCTCTACCGCCGGGCCATCGACGCCGCCGTCGGGCAGGGCGCCGCCCCCGCCGAGCACGAGCGGCTCGCCGCCCTGCAGATGTTCTCGCGCGGCTCGGGCCCCGGCTTCCTCGCCGGCGTCGATCACCAGCGGCTCGTCGAGGCGCGCGCCTGCGATCACCGCGGCGTGCTCGCGGGCACCCTCGCCGGCGTGCGCACCGTGCGGGGCAAGGCCCACCTGGTGGTCCGGCCGGCGGCGCCGCTCCTGCTCGGCGACGGCGTCCTCGTCGAGGGCGGCTTCGCGGGTGAAGGCGAGATCGGCGGGCGCGTCTGGGGCCTGGTGGTGCGCGGCGCGAGCGTCGACCGCGCCGAGCCGGGCGAGGAGGCCCTGGTCTGGCTCGGGCCCGACAAGCGCATCGACGGCGCCCTCGCCGAGCGCCGCCTCTGGAAGACCAACGACCCGGTCGCGGAGCGCGAGATCAAGGCCCGCATCGAGCGCGAGCCGCACAAGGTCCCCATCGACGTCCACGTGGCCGGGCGCCTCGGCGCGCCGCTGGTCCTCACCGCCGTCAGCGCGCGCGGCGCGACCGCGAGCGTCACCGGCGACGCGCCGCTCGAGGAGGCCCGCGTCGCGCCCCTCACCGCCGAGGTCCTGCGCGACAAGCTGGGCCGCCTCGGCGACAGCCCGTTCACCCTCGGCGCCCTCACCCTCGACCTGCCCGAGGGCGTCATCCTCCCGGTCTCCTCGCTCAACCGGGCCCGTC
>Ga0302279_10004774_pt1 | contig 15664 bp, 7 predicted proteins | sample III_Bog_N3_3_FD_194541 | JGI IMG/M metagenome (GOLD analysis project Ga0302279, IMG submission 194541) | Peat permafrost microbial communities from Stordalen Mire near Abisko, Sweden - III_Bog_N3_3 | ecosystem: Environmental > Terrestrial > Soil > Wetlands > Peat | place: Sweden: Abisko...
CAGGCAAGACCCCGTGCGTTCGGTGGCAAGGCACAACAATTCGTCGCCGGCGGAATGTCCCAGCGTGTCGTTCACCGCCTTGAACTTGTCCAGATCGAGAAACAGCAGCGAGAAGGGATGGCCGCGGCCGAGATGGGCGACGGCCTCGTCCAGGCGCTCCCGGAACAGGACACGGTTCGGCAACCCCGTCAGCAGGTCATGCCGCGCCATGTAAGTGACCTTGTCCATGTTGCGGCGCAGATCCTCGGTGGTCCGATGCAGGCTGGCCGTCAGGGCCTCGAGCTGGGCGGTGCGACGCAGCGAGACCAGCAGATAGGTGACGATCATCGCGGTCATGGTCAGGCCGATCACCAGCGGCGCCGCCGTTTGCCATTGCCAGGACAGGCGCCGCAACGGTTCGGCCGGGAGGAATATGGCCGTCCACTGCTGGTCCATGATCGCCACCGAACCGCTCCAGTGGGGACGGGCCAGCAAGGTCCGCTGCGTCACGCCGGTTGCGCCGTCCGGGCGGATCTGACGCTGATAGTTGGCCGGGTCGTCCAGCGCGGCGCCGGGTTCAAAGAAATAGACATCGAGGTCGGTCAACATCGCCTTGGTGGAGACGATGTTGTCGATCATCCCGACAATCCCGAAGGCGCCGAGCACGACGCCCCGGGTCACCGGGATGCCCCCGGCATCGGTGCCGCCGAGGGCCAGGAAGCTCATGAAACCGCCCCGCGGGCCAGGCGCGGTGAGCAGCCGGACCGGTGGTGTGGCCGCCGGCTTGCCGGTCTCGATCGTGCGGTGGATCGCCGCCCGGCGAAGCGGCTCGAACGCGACGTCGAGACCGACGAAGTGCAGCGGGTTCGAATCGCCTTCGGAATAGAGAATCGGAAAATACTCGGGCCGCTCGCCGGCCCGCATCACGTTGCCGCTGCTGTCGCGTTCGGTGATCTGGAAGGCGGGCACGCCGGATGCCTGCACCGTGCGTTCGAAGTCCGCGCGTTCCGCCAGGGTGATACGGGGTGCCCAGCCGGTATCACGCAGGCTGGCGACGCCATCGTGCAGCGTCGCCGAAAACCGGATGAACCCGGCGCGGCTGACCGAGCTGTCGCTGGCGGCGATGTAGGCCCGCAGGGTGTAAAGCAGGCCGCTGGATTCCTTGAAGTCGCTCGCCATAATGCGCAGACGGTCGCGTGCCAGGTTCTCGAAGCCGATCTCGGCAACCCGATACTGCCACGATCCGATCATCAGGAACACGCCGATCGACGCCACCGTGCCGAACAAGGCGGTCAAGGCGACGACGAGGTAGCGCAGGCGACGCGCCCGAGGAGACGCGAGCGGGTTCATCCAGCCGGCGGACAGGTTCAACGCGCACCCTCCAGGGTCTGAGCGGTGCCGGTTTGTAAGCCCAGGTCGTTAACAATATCTGAACGGTTCGGCGCTTTGCGATCACGACATCCGCAGCCTGCCGCCCGCCGTGTCCGATCGGTTCAGGCAGCGCCCGGCGCCGGCAGATCCACACCCGACACCTGGTTTCGCCCGGCGTGCTTCGCCCGGTACAGGGCGCGGTCGGCGCGATCGATCAGCTCGCTCACGGACTCGCCCATTCGGTACTCGGACACCCCGACCGAACAGGTCACGACCCCGAGGCGCTGGCCGGTCGTACGGTTCAGGATCGGACGGCGTTCCAGCACCTGGCGCAGCCGCTCCCCAACCGTCAGTCCGCCGGCAAGGTTGGTGCCCGGCAGGATCACCGCGAATTCCTCCCCGCCATAGCGTGCCGCCAGGTCGTGCCCCTTGATCTGGTCGACCAACACCCGCGCCATGAGACGCAGGACACTGTCGCCGAGTGGATGGCCATAGGTGTCGTTGAAGCGCTTGAAGTGGTCGAGGTCGATCATCAGCAGAGCCAAAGGCGTGTGTTGTTCGCCCGCTGCGTGGACGGCATCCCGCAGCACCGCATCGAAGTGCCGCCGGTTCGCCAGACCCGTCAGCGCGTCGCGGGTTGCATCGTGCTCCGCCTGGGCGAGTCGCTGCTTCAGGGCGGCGATGCGGGTGACGGAGGCGGAAAAAAGCTGCTCCAATGCGACCATGCGCTCATTGGTCTGGGCCGACGTTCGGCCCAATGTGACCATCGCGCGCTGCAATTCGTCGCCCGTCGGCGGCGACCGGGTCGTTTGGGTCCAGTTTGAAAGCGCGTTGCCGAAACCCTCGACCACGGTCCGGTCCGCGGTCACCCGATCGGCCATCTCGGTGGCGATTTGCTGCAATTCGCCCGAACTCTCGCGGATCACGGTGGTATCAACCGTGGCCGAGAAAAATTCGTGGTACAGGGCATCAAGCACACCTGCGGTGATCGGGGTATCAGCGCGCAGCAGCCGGTCCAGGCGCTGGTTGAGGGCGGGCTTTTCAGCGTCGCAAAAGGCGTACCATATTTCGTAATGCCGTGGCGTCGGTGCTATGCCATGAGCACGCATCGAGTCCCATGCGACATCCGCAATTCCGCGGACATGCGTGTCATCGTCCATGGTGAGGATTCCCAACTTTACCCGAGGCTCATTATGCTCAGTATAGCATCAATGACCCCGGATAGGCCGCAATTTTCCGCAATTTTCCGCAAATCTGGCATTATTTCCGCCAGGTTCGCCATCTCCGTCATGGATTTTGCGCCTGTCGCCGCGGCCATGGCCCGCTCAGGCCAAAGCCGGGTCCGTTGCCGAATTGCCGCCCTGCGAGACGCAGAATAGAATCGAAGCAGACCGGATTCTATTGGCGTTCAATGGCTCGCGTCCTATCTGGTTGATATCCCCGAACAGCCGATGCCGGCGGCGCTTGGTCCAGCCGGTCGGGAATGCTAAGCGCACCCCGGCGAAACATCCGGGATTTGTCATGCGCACCGCGGGTCGTCCGCCAGGGTCTCCGCTGACCCCCTCCGCGCCGGCTGTGTGCGGCGGCTGATCCCCGTCATGCGCGGACGCGGCCCATGGTTCTGGATCGCCGGCCTGCTGCTGCTCGTCATCGCGGGCGGCGGCCTGGGCGCCCTTTTGTGGGTGCCCCTGAGCCCGCCCGCCAGTCCCACCCCGGCCCCGATCCAGGCCCCGATCCAGGCCCCGCCCCCCGAACCCGCCGCGCTGGACATTCCGCTGCGCACCGCCTCGATCGCGGCGATCGACGCGCGCCGCGGCACCGGCCCGGCCGTGTTCCGGCTCGACGTGGACCCCGCCATCCTGGTGCTCGACTTTCCCGACCTGCACATCCAGGCGCTGATGCTGAACCGCGTCGCCGCGCTGATCGAAAAGGCCGACATGCCGCGCGAGCGGGTCGTGACCGAGGCCGAACTCGATGCGCATGTGCGCGCCGCCGGCGAGGATCCGGACCAGTATTATTACGGCCACGACTACCGCGCCGCCGATCTCGCGCGGTTCTTCCGTCTGGCGGAAAGCCAGGGCATGCCGCTCAACCCGTATGAAACCTGGCTGCGCGATCTGCTCAACCGCGAGGGCTGGTTGCAGGACGGCGCGGTCGGCGCCCTGATCTCCATCCCCGGCCTGACGGCCGATATCGATGCCGCCGCCCGCACTGCCATCCTGCGGCATGAACTGTCGCACGCGGTGTATTTCACCGATCCCGCCTATGTCGCGCTGACCCGCCATTTGTGGAACGACCTGCTGACCGACAACGAGCGTGCGGCGATCCGCAAGTTCCTCGGCGACGACGGCTACGACGTGAAGAATGAGGACCTGATGGCCAATGAAGGGCAGGCCTACCTGATCCACACCCGCGATCCACGCTACTTCACACCCGCGGTGATCGGCATGGGCCCGGCGCGGGCGGCGATCCTGCGCGGCAATTTCATCGCGGCGATCCCCGAACCCTGGCTGCGCGACAGCGCGCTCGCGGTCTCGGCTGCGGCCCCGCCGGTCAGCGCCGGGACGTCCTCAGCCCCAGAGCCTCCATCGCGCGATGTCCAGCACGGCAGTGAAGTTGGTCAATCGCCGCACTCAGCGCCGCCATGAACGGATCGCCGGCGGCGGTCACGGCGTCAGTTCGTGGCGGATCGCCTCCAGTTCCGCGTGGCGTTCCGGGCTGGTTTTCGGATAGCTCATGCCGAGCCCCTCCAGCGTATCCATGACGATCTGAGAGACAATCAGCCTGGCGTTGTCCTTGTCGTCCGCAGGCACGACGTACCAGGGAACGTCGCGCGTACTGGTGGCGCCGAGGCATTCCTCGAACGCTGCCATATACTGATCCCAGAATTGCCGCTCTTTCACGTCGGCCAGGCTGAATTTCCAGTTTTTTTCGGGCTCGTCGATCCGCGCAAGAAAGCGCTTTGCCTGCTCCGCCTTCGAGAGGTGAAGATAGAATTTGACGACGCGGGTGCCGTTGACGTGAAGATGTCGTTCCAGGTCGACGATCGACCGGTAGCGGTCCTGCCACACTGCGGTTTCCAACAGCAACCTATCGGGGATGCCCTCGGCGTGGAGGATCTCGGGGTGCACGCGCGCGATCAGCACCTCTTCATAATAGGATCGGTTGAAGATGCCGATCCGGCCGCGTTCCGGCAGATCGCGGGTGGTTCGCCAGAGAAAATCGTGCAGCAGTTCGGTGGCGCTTGGCTGCTTGAAGCCGAAGACCTGGCAGCCTTGCGGGTTGACCCCGGACATCACGTGCCGGATGGCGCCATCCTTGCCGGCGGCGTCCAACGCCTGGAAAATCAGCAGCACGGCATAACGGCCGGAAGCGTAGTGCAACTGCTGCAACGCACTCAACTGCTCGGCGTGGTCCTCCAGCCGTTCTTTGCAGTGCTTTTTCGATTTGTACAGCGGATCGATGTCCGTCGGCCATTTCTTCAGGTTGACGTCTTCGCCTTCCGGCACGCGAAAGTCCTTGGTGTGAATTTTCATCGTCTGTCCTTTCGCAACAGCTGTCAGGCCGCATGCGGGAGTTTCGCCGCATTGGTCGTTGCCGCGTTCTCGGCAATGGCGCCGGCGATGATATGCCCGGCTTCTTCCGGATGTTTGAGGCTGCCGGACAGGAGAAGCTCTCCGAGTTTCTTGTTGACCAGGGCATCAACATTGGTAGCGGCTTCGGGTGCCGGTGCGGCTTTGGGTGCGGCTTTGGGTGCGGCTTTCGGGTTGGTCTCGGGCGCCGCTTCGGCTTTGACGGCATCGAGAATCTTATAGGCGAGCAGCTTGACCGGATCGGTTGCCAGGAACCAGGCGAAGGCATAGGCCCAGACGATACCGGCATAGGCCCAGCCAAGCGGCGTCACGAGCCCGGCGCCGTAAACCGCAACCAATGTCGCGATGGCCTGGGTCCCGCAGACCGCCGCGAGCAGGATCCAGGCCGGGCGTGTGGACCACCACGGACCGCGGGTACGGGTCTGGAAGATCGTCAAATGCCCGGCGACCGACAGCATGAGGTACATCATCGTCTGAAGTTCAGGATGTCCAAGTTTGAAAATCCGGTTGCCAAGGTAGAACAGGCCAAACGCGGCGATCGGGCCAACAAGACCGAGTACGGTGGCGATCCCCAGCACCAGGCGCATGTTCCAGGCTTCAGGCGCGTTCCTGTAGCGGACATTGTCGTACGCAATGGACAGGATCGCGCCGTCGTTGAGCAGCGCCAGCATCACGATCATGATCGCCGTCAGCGGATAGAAGTCGAAGATCAGGATCGCCAGGGTCATGAAAATCAGCACGCGCAGGGTCTCGGCGATGCGGTACATCGCGTAGCTGTTCATGCGTTGGAAGATGCGCCGGCTTTCCTTGATCGCATCGATGATCACCGACAATCCCGGTGTCACCAGCACAATGGACGCCGCGGCGCGCGCCGCATCCGTCGCGCCGGAGACGGCAAAGCCACAATCGGCCTTCTTCAAGGCCGGGGCATCGTTCACGCCGTCGCCGGTCATGCCGACGATGTGGTTGTGCTTCTGCAGAATATCGACGATGTGAAACTTGTGTTCGGGAAAGACCTGGGCGAAGCCGTCGGCATCCTCGACGGACTTGGTTTCGGCCGCGGTTTCCGGCGCTTTGGAATCCCCGAGACTGGCACCGTCCAGGATGTTCGTGCCCATGCCCAAGGTCTGCGCCATCTCGCGGGCGATCGCCAGGGCATCGCCGGTCACCATCTTGATCTTCACGCCCATCCCGGCTGCGGTCGCGATGGTGGATTTGGCATCGGTGCGCGGTGGATCGAACAGCGGCAGCACCCCCAAAAGCTGCCATTTCCCATCCCCGTCCGCTCTGGCGACGCCGAGTGCGCGAAAGCCGCGGGCGGCGAAGTCGTTGACGGCCTTGTCAACAGCGTCCTTCACGGCCGGACCATTGTCCGACAGCGCCTGAATAACCTGCGGTGCGCCCTTCGTCACCTTGAACGTGGTGCCATCGGCGGCCTTGATGGTGGCCTCGGTGCGCTTATGCACGGGATCGAAGGGCTGGAAATGTGTGACCTGATAAGGCTTCAGCGAAGCCTTGTCCTTGATCCCGCCCAGCACGGCGGTATCGATCGTGTCGTTGTTCTCCGCGCGCGAGGCGAGTGCGCCCGCCAAAATGACCTGATCGGGCGTGATTTTGTCCAGGCAGAAGGGTTCACCCAAGGTGAGCTTGTTCTGCGTGAGCGTGCCGGTCTTATCGGCACACAGCACGTCGACGCCGGCCAGTTCCTCGATCGCGACCAGCTTGCTCACGATGGCCTGTTTTTTGGCGAGCAGGCGAGCCCCGACGGCCATCGTCACCGACAGGACCGTCGGCATGGCGACCGGAATCGCCGCCACCGTCAACACCAGGGCGAATTGCAGCACCGTCAGGGCGGCCTCGCCGCGGTAGAGTCCGACCGCGATGATCACCGACACCAGGACCACCGCGAGCAGGATCAGGTAGTCGCCGATCTTCAAGACGGCTTTCTGGAAATGGCTTACGGTGACAGCCGACTGCACCAGCTCCGCGGTTTTGCCGAAATAGGTGTTGGCACCTGTCGCATAAACCAGCGCGCCGATCTCGCCGCGGCGCAGGATCGAGCCGGAAAATATCGCATCACCGGGTTTTTTGGAAGCCGGCAGCGATTCGCCGGTCAGCGCGGATTGATCGACCGAGACTTCGTCGCCGTCCAGCAAGCGCGCGTCCGCGGGCACGATATCGCCCAGGCGCAGGCGGATCACGTCACCTGGCACCAGGTCCTTGGCGGGTGGCGTGGTCCACGTGCCATCGCGCAGTACCCGAGCCGTGATCGCCAGCCTGGCTTTCAGGGCATCGATGGCATTGCCGGCCTGGCGTTCCTCCCAGAAGCCGATGATCGCGTTGGCAAACAGCAGCACCAGGATGATGAAGAAGTCCGGCCAATGCTGTACGACGCCCGACAGGACGACGGCCACTTCGATCATCCACGGGATGGGGCCCCAGAAGTACTGAAGGAATTTCAGCAGCGCATTGGTTTTCTGTTCCGCAATTTCATTCGGGCCGTACTGGGTCAACCGCTTCGTTGCCTCGGCCTGGCTAAGACCCTGCGGTGTCGTGCCAAGCTGCTTTTCAACCTCCGCCATGGGAAGGGTTTGCAGCTCGTTTTTGGTCTTGGGTGCCGGCAGGGGGCCTTTCTGCTGCGGTTTTGCCGGATGCGGTTTTGCCGGATCCTGAACGATGAAATGGCGCACCATCATGATCGCGAGCAGCACCAGAACGACGAGCATGGCACCGGCCACCATGCCGGTGACCGCTGTGGCCGGGTGCTGGAACAGGTTTCGCACCTGGCCGGACACGTCATCCAGCAAGGCAGCCACAAGTCGATAGAGACCGTCGCCTGTTTGCTTGAAGCCGGCGCCGACGGCGGTGAGTGCCTCGTGGACCGGGACCGCCGCTGGACCGGACTTTCCGTCGACTGGAAGCGCCATCTGAGAGTCTCCGTTTCAGCGCGAGGGCCTGTGTGGTTCAAACAGCGCTTGAGCGCTTTCGCGGCGACGGGAAAATCGTCTTTTATTCGTCATGGCCGGGACAAGCCCGGCCATGACGATAAAACTTGCCAGCTATGACAATGAAGATCAGCCGGCCGCTCTGGTTTCCAGCCACAGTCAAAATGGTTTAAGGCTTCAACGCGGCATCCCTGGCGCTGCCGGCCGCATTCTGGACCTTGCCAGCGGCACGTTCGGCAACCCCGTTGTCCGCGAGCCCGGCATCACCGAAAAGTTTGCCGACACCTTCCTTCACCGCCCCTTTCAGCTGGTGGCCAACGCCCGCAATGCGGTCGGTATCGATGCCGAGCACCTGATGCGGACCTTCACTGGCGATCACCTGCACCTCGCCGTCTGTCCTCTCGGCGATGCCATCCGCTGTGAGCTTCGCATCGCCAATGACCTTGCCGAGGCCTTCCTTCAGGGCTCCTTTGATCTGATGACCGATCCCGTCGAGGCGATCCTTGTCCATGATGCCCTCCTTGCCGCGTAAGGGTTGAAAATCGCGTTGCTCTGGCGCCATGGCATGACGCAGCACCGCTGAGCCGCGTACCAGGAACTGGGCGTAACCATAATGGAACGGAAGGGCCGGAAACTACTCATCCACGCCGTCAGGGGCTGCCGGATTTGAGCACGGTCCGGGTGGCGCTGGCGATCATCAACGCCTCGTTCGTGGGGATGATCCTGACCGGGACGCGACCATTGGCCGTTGAACTCAGCGGCGCATTCTGTGCGTTGCGCGCGGGGTCCAGCGCGATGCCCAGAAAGTCCAACCCATCACAAATCCGGGCCCGGACCGCGGGCGCGTTCTCACCGATGCCGCCGGAGAAGACCAATATGTCCAGCCCACCCAGCGCGGCCGCGAAAGCGCCGATCCACTTCCGGACCTGGTAGCAGAACATCGCAACCGCCTCCGCCGCTCTGACATCCTGCGTTTCCTGCTCGAGCAATGCGCGCATGTCGGAACTGGTTTCGGATATTCCCAGCAGGCCGGACTCGAAATTGACCATTTTGTTGAATTGCGCGGGCGTCATGCGTTCGCTTTGGGCGAGATGGAAGATCAGTCCGGGATCGAGATCCCCCGAACGGGTGCTCATCGGGACACCGGCGGCTGGGGTCAGTCCCATGCTGGTGTCGATGGATTTGCCGTCCCGTACCGCGGCCAGGCTGGCGCCGCTGCCAAGATGCGCGAGGATGATCCGGCCGCGTGCTGCCTCGGCGCCGGCGATGCGGGCGAGCTCTTGCATGAGAAAGGCATAGGACAGGCCATGAAATCCATAGCGTCGGATTCCTTGGGCTTCGTAGCGGCGCGGAATCGGCAGCATCCGCGCCACGCTCGGCAGGTCATGATGAAATGCCGTGTCGAAGCAGGCTACCTGAGGCATGCTGGCAAAGCGCCGGCCGAAGGCTTCGATCAACAGGAGCTCTTCCGGCATGTGTTCGGGGTCGAATGCGCTGACGTCGTACAGGTCGCGGATCATCTCGGTGGTGATCCGCTGCGGAGCCCAGTATTTTGGTCCGCCATGCACCACGCGGTGCCCCACGGCGGTCAAAGCGGCCGGGGTGCGGCGGGCCTCGAGCCAGGTCATCAGGACGTCCACCGCTGCCGTGTGGTCCATGGCCTTCACGCTGTGCGCGACGTGGTCGGCCGGCGACAGGCCGTCGACCCGCAAAGCGGCTTGCGGCAGTCCGATCCGGTCGATTTCGCCGTGCAGGATGCGCGACAGGGAGTCCTGCGCGTCAAACAACGCAAACTTGATGCTCGATGATCCGCCGTTGATGGTCAGGATGCAGGGATTTTCGGGTTTGATGGCTGCCTCCTGCGTCACGTGCGGCATCGCTGGCGACACCGTGTTCCGGGTTTTATGCGTGATGGCAGCCGGCGGCGGGAGAGTCGGAAACTACGCATTGCGTCGGGACCGGCGGTCCGGCCCCGGGTTCATTCGTTGGTCCGCCAGGGGCTGTATGCCCGACGACCTGATCCCCAACATGGCGGAGAACCGGCTTTGTCTGCTTCTGCTGCAAGAATGGGCCGTTCGTCAGTTCTGGCCGAGTCAATGAGCGACTCGGGCACTGCGCTCAAGTACCATCCGAACCCTCGCCGGCCTCTGCTGCTGCCTCATGCGCACAGCAAGCCGCACGCGCGATATTCGTCCAGCCGGCTGCGGTGCACGAAGAAGCCGTTCGGCCGCATCGAGATGTCGGCACTCAGAGACAGCCGGTCGTCGCCGCGATCGGCAAACTCGTATCCGGCGCCCTGCAGGATCGCCCGCACGCTCGGCTGCCGGTTGGCGCCTTCGATCAGGATCAGCGGCCGGTGCGCCGTCAGCGTGTCCCGCGCGCCGGCCAGAACGGCAGCCTCGGTGCCTTCCGTGTCGATTTTCGCCGCCACGATGCTGTTGGTGGGCACCTCGAACGGACCACCGCTTCGCAGCGCCGCATCCAGCGTCTGCACCGGGGCGGCAAACGTATGGAACGTCAGGGACGAGAAGGGCTCCCCGGCCATGTGCCTGGTTTTGTACAGGCACAGGCTTTCCGCCAGGCTTTCGAGATGTGGCTGCGTATCGGCCGTGGTCAGGGCGGTGATTCCACGGTTGTTGATCACCGGCATGACAAAACGCTGGATGCCTTCGCCGGCCCCCAGCGCCGCCATCCGGTAATCGCAGCGGCCCGGATTCAACCGGACCACCTCGGCAAGGCAGGCGGCCAGCGGCGCGATCGGGTCGAATGACAGCACGCAGCTTTGGCAGCCGGCGGCAAACATGGAGGCAACCGAATAGCCATAGTTCGCGCCGATATCGAGCACGAGCGAGTCCTGGTCACGGAAATAGCCGAAGATCCGATAGTCGTCGTCGTGCACCACGCGTCGCGCGAAGATTGATGGCAGCCAGGACGGATCGCTGTCAAAAACAAGTTTTGCCGGATCCGCGATCAAAGCGGCAGCACGCTCACCGGCCCGAAAATACCGCTCGAGGGCCCGTGTGACCTGATCAAGTAACGAATCGCCAAGGGCAGGATCGTCCCGCGCCGTGGCAAAATCGGCCCCCCGCAGGATGGTCGGCGCACGCACCGCGTTCATGGCCGCGTCCAGTCGGCCGTAATATCCCTGCTCGCGGATCAGTCCGGCGGCCCGAACCACGTCTGCGACAGCGCTATCCAGTTCCGCCTGCGCGGAGACCAGCCTGACGACGGCGGCCGCGAAGTCCTGGGGTTCATTCGCAGAGCCGATGCAGCGCACGATCGCCTCGGGCAGCCCGCGCAGCGCGTGGCGGGTGGCGACGACAGGACGGCCATGCAGGATCGCCTCGATCGTCTTGATCGCCACGCCGCTGCCGATGACGACCGGCAGCAGGACGACGTCGGCCGCGGCGTAGAAGGCGTACAAATCTTCGACCTGGCCGTGGAAATGACAGGCTTCGATCTGCACGCCGGCGAAATCCTCGGCAATGGTGCCGCAGATGTCCAGCCGGGGCGCGCCGCCCGCCAGCCCGGCGTGGCGGTACGCGGCGAGCACCAAGGGCCACACCGATCGCAGGAACCATTCAAGGCTGCGCCGGTTGGGCTGGTTCCGGCTGGCCACGATCAACAGCCGGGACGGCGCGCCCAAGGTCTTGCGCGCGCAGGGAGTGATCTCCGGCAGGGCAACGATAACGTCGAGCTTCTCCCCGGGAATCGTGCGCTGCGCCAGCGCCAGTTCGTCGGCATTGACGAAGCACAGCCGGTGCGCCTTCGACAGGATGCGCAACTCGTCGCGCAGCAGGGTGTGAAAGTGGTCGCCCTTGCCGGTGATGAAATTGACCGCCCCGCCCTGCACCCAGTTCACCGATTGGATGTCGTGGGTATCCAGGAAGAATGGCCGGCGGCCGATGAAACGGCGCGCGTACTGGTGGGTGAAGAAATGATTGAGATAGACGTGCGAGATGCGCACCCGCTGCATCGCCATGCGCAACAAAGGCGGTCTCGCGGCCAGCGCATACTGCAGCAGCTTCTGCCGAACGATATTGGTCGGCGGCAGGCGCAGGACCATCCTGGCGGCTTGCGCCAGAAGGTGTGGCACCGCCGCGGACCGTTGCACCGAGAAATACAGGGCCGCCCCCATGGTTTTCTGCTCTTCGGCAATCCGGGCGGCCTGGTCCCGGCTGGCCGGCGCGCCGGCATAGGGCCAGATGGCGACATCGATCATCAGCGCGCCCCGGTCATGGAAGTAGCGCGCCAGATTCTGGAATGTCGTGGCGCTGCCGCAATACTCCCAGTCCGGCCGTACGAAAAGCACGACATCACGCGCCGGCGGGCGGCCTGTGTCGCCGGCCTGGACATGATCGTTCCAGCGGACGGCGGGGCTGGTTTCCAGTGTCGTGGCGGGATAGGTCTCGGCATGGGTGAACCGCAGCGGCGTTTTCGCCGCGAAGGGGATCGCCGCTTCGTCGCGCCACGGCGTCCCGGTCCGCGCCAGTACCGGCCAGCGAGCCGATGCCACGGCCGGGGAACCGGCGGTTGCCGCCGCCAGGGCGCCGTCGCACAGCAATGTGGCGCCAAGCCACGCAGCCTCCTGGATCAGGTCCCGCGGTGGCGTGGTCGCTGGTATCACGCCCAGAAGGTGGGGCGTCTTATCGTGCGCAAAAATATGCGCCAGCCGGAACACGGTTATGGCGAACGGCAGATCGGCGGAAAATGTCACGACGCTGCCATAATCGCGATATCTGGCAAAGCAGCGCAGCAGCGGCTCAAGCGGTGCGGTGATGTTGGACACCCAGCGCGAGCGCGGTTCCGTCAGCGCCAGGCGGCTCGTGACGCCGGCGAGCCACGCCTGCCATCGGCGCGGCGGCCGGGCGACGATGACGCGCGTTTCGCTGCCGCGGAAGCTCGGTCCGCGGTAACCGCCCTGGCAAAACACCTGAATGGCGCGAAATTGCCCGCCAATCTGCGGCACGGCGCCGGCCACAATCGAATGCACGCGGTACGGGTCGGCTGCATAGGCCTCGTCGAACGCAAACAGAATGTCCTTCTTGCGTCTGTTGCCCCACATGGCCTGGCTCACCCCCGGGCTTCTGAACACAGGACGGTGGGGGTTCCCGTCAACCCCACCTTGGCCCGCCAGTCCGTGCTCGTCGATCGCCTGCCCCTCACACCGAGAACACATGCCCCGCCAGTGCGCCCGGGCTCCCGACGCTCAGGAACGTGATCTGGGTGTTGTCCGTCAGGGTGATGGAGGTATTGCCGCCGGCCGATACCGCGCCCGCCAGCGCACGCGCCGCATCGTTGCCGCCATAGCCTGACAGATTGACCGCGTCGCTCGCGGTAAAGTTGGCGATCACCACGTGTCCGCCGCCCAGCGCGGCGGTGATATTCTCGTAGAACACGAAATCCGTCGCCCCGCTGCCGCCGGTCACCGTCAGCGCCCCCCCGCCCGCGATCACCGTGTCGGCGGTGGCCGAGGCGCCCGCATTCAGGGTCTCGTTCCCCGTCCCGGCAACGAACAGCGCCCCCGTGGCTGTACCGCTGTATGTCACGTCGGTCGACGCCGCCCCGAACAAGGTGGTGCCGCCCGAACCGCCCACCACGGTACTGCTCTCGGCGCCGCCGATGAACACGAGCGAACCTGTGCCGCCGGCGGCGAACACGTTGCCGGCCCCGCCCACCACTGTCGCGGTCCCTGGCCCGCCGGTGAAATCCAGGCTGCCAGCGCCGCCCCACACCCAAAGCCCGCTGCCGCCGGTCCCCGCCGTCACCGTCGCCGGCGTGTTGCCCGGCTGCACCGTGTCGGCCGCCCCGCCAATCGACACGGTCAGCCCGGCCCCCGCGATGCCGTAGGTGCCGTAGATCAGATCGCCCCTGCCCGACGCCTGTACCGTCGCCGCGTCGGTCCCCGGATTGACCGTGTCGGCGGCCCCGCTGAGCCACACGTTCAGCGCCCCGCCCCCGCTGACGAAGCTGCCCTGGATCAGCGCGTCGTTACCGGCGGCGAAGATGGTGGCCGAGCTCAGCCCCGGATTGATCGTATCGCTGCCGCCGCTGAGCGAGAGGTTCAGCCCGCCGCCCGCGACGCTATAGTCGCCCTCGATCAGCGCGCCGCCGCCGGACGCCACCACGGTGGCCGGGTCCAGCCCCGCATTGACCGTGTCGGCCGAGCCGCCGAGTGTCGCCGCCAGCCCGCCGGCGATGCTGCCGTAGGTGCCGTAGATCAGGTTGTCGTTGCCCCCGGCGTTGACCACGGCGGCGCTGCCGCCGGGGTTCACCGTATCGCCGGCGCCGCTCAACGAGACGTTCAGCGCGCCGGGCGCGCTGCCGTAACCGCCATAGATCAGGTCGTTGCCGCCGGCCGCGCGCAGCGTGGCGGCGCTGTTGCCGGGGTTGACTGTATCGTTCGCCCCCCCGGCCGTCAGGTTCAGCGCCCCGGTCAGGCTGCCAAAGCCACCATAGATCAAGGCTCCGCTGCCGTTGACAGAGCCGCTCACCGAACTGCTGCCGGCCGAGACCGTGTCGCCGGTGCCGGTGGCCAGCAGGATCAGGCTGCCGCTGGAGGATGAACTGCCGTTGATCACCTGGCCGCCGCCGCTCGCGGTGATCAGCGCGTTGCCGGCCGCCGTTACGGTGTCCAGCGTACCGCTGGCGGTGATGGTGTCGCTGCCGCTGCCGGCCAGCACCGCGCCGGCGGCACCGGTGAGCGAGAACACGTTGCTGCCGGCGCCGCCCAGCAAGGTGTCGAAGCCGGCCGCGGCTGACAGCGTGTCGTTGCCGGTGTTGCCGACCAGCAGGGCGTTGCCGACGGTGCTGTCGGTCAGCGATGCGCCGGCGGTGCCGCCCAGGAAGGCGGCCTGGTACCCGGTGGGCAGGGTGTAGCTGCCGTTGGAGACGGGGGCGCCGATCACCGCCTCGTTGGTCTTGCCCCCGCTCGGCGCGGCCAAACCGCTGCCGTCGGGGCTGACCGAAATCGCAATGCCGCCGCTGGGAATCCCGGCCAGGACGAGCACCTGCTGGACCGCGGTGACGCTGATCGAGTTGTCGCTGGCACTGCCGCCGGGCCCGGTGACGAGGATGTTGAAGCCGGTCGGGGCGACATAGCCGTTCGCCGCCGCCGACGGGGTGAAGACCAGCGCCTCCAGCTCTGCGGTGACCGCGCCGGCGGTACCGCTGACGGTATAGACGCCGGTGACGGCGTTGAAGCTGCCGGCTCCCAGGTTGGACAGGGAGCCGCCGGCGGGGTTGGACAGTGTCACGGTGACGGTATCGGTGTGCCCGACATCCGGATCGGTGATGGTGATGCCGGAGAACGGCGTTTGGGCGAGCCGGTTGGGGACGCCGTCATCGGCGACGACATGGGTGATCGTCGGCGGATCGTTCACCGCTGTTGCGACGACCGTGGTGGTCGGGTCCGTGGTTGGCGACCCGACGATGCCGTCGGTGACCGACAGCGTCATGCCGGTGGTGACCGTGCTGCCGGGGGCCACCTGGTGCGCCGTCGGAGTGAAGGTCACCGCCTCCAGTGCGGCGGTCACGGCGGACGGTGTGCCGGTGGTCAGCGTGTAGGTGCCGACCCCGGTCCGGGTCAGGCCCGAACCGGACAGGGTGCCGTTGGCATCGCTGGCCGAACCGCCGGCAGTCAGGGTGACCGTGACCGTCTCGGTCGCGCCAAAGTCCGGGTCGGTGATGGTCGCCACCGAGAACGGATGGTCCGAGCTGTTGTCGTTGATTGTCTGGCCGGATTTCGTCCCGACGATCGCCGGCGGGTCGTTCACC
>Ga0302279_10004777_pt1 | contig 15657 bp, 11 predicted proteins | sample III_Bog_N3_3_FD_194541 | JGI IMG/M metagenome (GOLD analysis project Ga0302279, IMG submission 194541) | Peat permafrost microbial communities from Stordalen Mire near Abisko, Sweden - III_Bog_N3_3 | ecosystem: Environmental > Terrestrial > Soil > Wetlands > Peat | place: Sweden: Abisko...
CCGGGCGGGGATCGCGCGGGATCTCATCCGCCGGACAGCTGGGCTGCGCTCAGTTCGTTCAGCAGGGGCTGGCCGGAGGTGAAGCGGGTGAGATTCTGCAGGAACAAATCCCACATCCGCTCCCTGAAGTAAGGCCCCAGGCTCGAGCCGGAAATATGCGGCGTCACGATGGCGTTGGGCACCTGCCAGATCGGGTCGTCCGGGGGACAAGGGTTCTTGTGCTGCGTGTCCAGGGCGGCGCCGGCGATCCAGCCTTCCCGCAGCGCCCGGAGCAGGGCTGCTTCCTGGATAATCGGCCCGCGCGCGGGATTTAGGAGGTAGGCGGTGGGCCGCAGCGCCCGCAGCTCCTTTTCCCCGATGAGACCCTGGGTGGCGGGGGTGAGCGGCAGGGTGAGGATGAGAAAATCCAGGCCGCCTAAAAAGTCCTGCTCCTGGCCCGTCGTGAACACCGTGACCGGCAGGACGCCGTCGGGATCGCCGGTGCCCGGCACGAGGTAGGTGTTGTGGCGGGGCTTGATCGGGTTGCGGGTGTAAACGTGCACCTTCAGGCCCATCTCGAGGCTGAGCCGGGCGGTTTCCCGGCCGATGCCGCCATAGCCCCAGAGGCCGACCGTCAGGCCGCGGATTTCGCGCTGAAAGACGGCCGAGCGATCCCAGACCCCGGCCTCCTGGTTGCGGATCAATTGGCGGAAGTTGCGGGCGAGGTTCACCATCATGGCGATGTTCCACTCCGCGATCGGAACGTTGAAGCAGCCCTGGGAATTGCTGGCGCGAATGCCGCGTTTAGCCAGCTCCCCTTTGTACAGCTGGCTGTAGCCGGTCGAGATCAGCTGCACCCACCGCAGCTTTTTCATCAGCTCGAAGTTGGAAGGCAGGAAGGTGGTGAGCAGGATGTCGGCGTCGCTGATCAGGGCCGGATCGAGGTCGCGCACCACCTCGCCGGGGGGCTCGAGACAGCCGACCTCGACTGTCGGGATCATCTGCCGCAGGGCCGCGAGACCGGGTGGATAGACGGGCGCGTCGACGACGATCTTCATCAGGGTAAGTGAGGGTGGGCCATCGGCCTAGGAATGAAAGCGATCAAGGCCGCGAGGTCGAGCGCTCAGGGTTCTTCGCGGTCAAACAGCGCGGCGAGGTCTCGGCGCTCCTTCTTGGTCGGGCGGCCCTCGCTCCGCTGACGGGCCAGCCGCTGCTCGAGGCTGGCCTGCTTCGCCCGCTCATACTCGGCCGCGGGCGTAAGATCGGCGACAAAGTCCGGCAGCTGCTTTGCGCTCAGGCGGGAGGGCGGCAGCGCCAGGATCTTGAGCGTGCGCGTGATTCCATCCCCGCGCACCGCGAGCACTTCGCCGACATGCACATCCCGCCCCGGCTTGGCCGGGAATTCCCCGATCGCCACCCGAGCGGCACGGCAGGCGGCGGTGGCGAGAGGGCGGGTCTTGAACACCCGCAGACTCCAGAGCAGCTTGTCGAGTCGGACATCCGGCACAGCGCCAAGCTGCGAACCGGGCCGGCAAAGACAATCCCCGAACGGCCTCGATCCGTCCGGGTCGGGTGGCGAGGCTGTCGCGGGTCATCGCCGATTTTGACCTTGCAACGCAAATTGGGCGCCCAGCAATTGTCCGGTGTAGACGCTGCTCCTTGTCCCCGGCCCCGTCCCACAACCGCCCGCTCGCCCCGCATGAAAATAGTCCTCCTCCCGTGTTTCTGCCTCGGATTGAACCTGGCCGCCGCTGTGCCTCCGGCCATTGATCCCTTTACCGACACGGTGCCCCGGGAGGCGGTGGCGCCGAAGCTGCGCGTCATTGCCCGAGACCCGCGGGTGCAGCTTTCGATGCATGAACCCGTCACGATCATGTCGGATGACGGCCGCCAGCCCTACCTTTTTTGCACCGCGAAGGGCACCCTGCTCGTGCAGGCCCAGCTGCGGGCCCGGGCCTTCGACACCAAGGGCAAGTACGTCTACCATTATCGGATTGGCACCATGATCTCGCGCGATGGCGGCGCGACGTGGAATCGCTTTACGGCCCAGGAGGGCCACGACGACGTCTACACCGAGGGCGGCATCCACCAGGAGCCGGACGGGACGATTCTCATGCTCGACACCTTCGTCATGCCGGGGAAACAGCCCGACCACGGCGTAGGCGAACTTTGGAAATCCCATGATGACCTGCACACCTGGGAGGGGCCTTTCGCGGTCGATTTCACCCTGCCCGGGATCAGATTTGGCGCCGGTTCCGACGACCGCGGCGTCCCGCTGCCCGCGGCCTGGATGCATCGCTCGATGATCGCTCTGCCCAACGGCGACCTGCTCACCACCATGTACAGCTGGTTCACGGGCGACACCGCCCCCTGCGCCTACATGCCCTCGATGCCCAAGGCCCGCTCCGTCCTCATTCGTTCGCGCGACCACGGCGCCACCTGGGCTTACGAGTCGACGATCGCGGTGGACGGCGCCATCGGGACCGAGGGCTTCGTCGAGCCCGTCCTGCTCCGCGTGGCCCAGGGTCCGCACGCCGGACGGCTGCTCTGTTACATGCGGACCGGCCGCGAGCTTTACGGGGCCCGTTCCGACGACAGCGGCGCCACCTGGAGCCAGCCCTTTCCCGTCCGCATCCCGGGGATCGACGTCTACCGCACAGACCTGTGGGCGCACTATTTTGTCGACCCGAAGGCGCCGGGCTACCTCCCGACCGACCAGCTCTACGGCTCGGAAGTCGACCCCGATTTGATCCAGATGGGCAATGGGACGCTGGTGTGCGCAGTGGGGGTGCGCATCCCGCAGCGCAAGTACCGGGAAAACTGGCATGTGCCGCAAAATGGCGACTACCTCGCTTTCAGCTGCGACGGCGGCGACACCTGGAGCCAAGTGGTCCAGTTCACCTCCGGAGCGCCCACGACCCAGTACATGGGCATCCGCGAGATCGCCCCCGATGTCCTCTACGTCGCCTATGACGACAGCGTGTGGAAGATGCCCGGCCGGGCCGTCGGGTTCCGCCTCGAGGTTCATCGCACCGACCGCTGACGCCTCCGGCGCCCGTCCGCAGCCCTCTTTCGATCCGTCCGCCTAAGCCCATGATCATCCGCAAAATCACCATTGTCCCGCTCACCGCTCCCTACACCTGGCCCCACACCCCGCCGGGCCACTGGGTCAACGGCGTGCGCAACTGCGTCTGGCTGCGCATCGACACCGACGCCGGCGTAACCGGCTGGGGTGAAGCCTACTGCGGCTGCTACGCGACTGAGGTGACGATGGCTGCCCTCCAGCGGATGACCCGGGCCCTCGTGGGCAAGGCCTTCACCGAACCGTCGCCGCTTCTCGCGCAGATGCGCTTCGACATTCTCTATTGGGCGATGCGCGGCTTGGGCGCCCAATGCACCAGCGCCGTCGAGGCGGCCTTGTGGGACATCTGGGCCCAGGCCCAGGGCAAGCCGCTTTGGCAGATGCTGGGCGACGGCAAGCCCCATTCTGTTCTGGTCTATGCCAGCGGCGGACTGGGCACGGTGCCGCCCGAGGAAATCTACGAGGAGGCGAAGGACTACGCCGGCCAGGGCTTCCGCGCCTTCAAAATCCGGGCGGGCGATCCGGATCTCAATCCCCCGGGAAATATCAGCCGCGACATCGAGCGGGTGGCGGCCGCCCGCGAGGCGCTGGGGCCGGACCGGATGCTGCTGGTGGATTTGGCGGTGCCGCAGCGGCCCGTGCAGTGGGCTTTTGAGCATTCGGCCGCCTACGCCGAGGCCATCCGTCCCTATAAGGCGCGCTTTCTGGAGGAGCCGGCCCTGACCTATGACGTCGCGATGTATCGCCGGATCCAGGCCCTGGGCCTGACCCCGACCGCGGGCGGCGAGTGCTTCTGCACCCCGGAGGAATTCGAGCCGTTCTTTGCCGCCCAGGCCCTCGGCGTCGCCCAGCCGGACGCGGCGGTGGTCGGCGGTCCGGCCAGCTGCGTCCAGGTCATGCGCCGGGCGCAGGCGTTCGGGGTCGACATTGCCCTCCACGCCTGGTGCGCCGGCGTGGGGCTGGCCCAGAATCTTCACGCCGCCTGCAGCCTACCCAATATCCTGGTGATGGAGTACCCGGTGACGAAGCACCGCCTGGCGAGCGAGCCCTTGCGCGAGATCTGGAAACTGAAGGACGGCTATCTCCAGGCGCCGTCCCAGCCGGGCCTGGGGGTCGTGGTCGCGCCTGAATTGCTGCAGAGCTGCGCCTTCCAAAAGGACGTGGAGCGCAATTTCTAAGGCGGCGGGCCGGCCTGCGCTGTCGTCAACCGCGGCCGATGAACGGCATTTTCGTGGCCATGACCGTCATGAACTGGACATTGGCGCTGAGCGGCAGGCTCGCCATGTAGACGACGGCGTCGGCCACGTGCTGCACGTCGAAGAGCGGCTCGGGCTTGATCGAGAGGTCGGCCTGGAGGACGCCCTTGGCCATCCGGGCCGCCATCGGTGTTTCGGCATTGCCGATGTCGATCTGGCCGCAGGCGATGTCGTACTGCCGGCCATCGAGCGACGTCGATTTGGTCAGGCCGGTGATGGCATGCTTCGAGGCCGTATAGGGGGCGGCATAAGGGCGCGGGGTCGTGGCCGAGACCGAGCCGTTGTTGATGATTCGGCCGCCGCGCGGGCTCTGCGCTTTCATCAGGCGGAAGGCTTCCTGAGTGCAGAGAAAAGCGCCCGTGAGATTGGTGTCGATGACGGTGCGCCACTGCAGGAGGGTCAGGTCCTCCAGGGGAATGGCCGGGGCGCCCGTCCCGGCGTTGTTGAAGAGAAGATCGAGCCGCCCGTAGCGCGTCTTGACCGCGGCGAAGAGGGCGGCGACCGAGGCCGGATCGGTCAGATCGGAGGCGAGGGCGAGGGAGGCCGGCCCGGCTTGGCCCGCAATGGCATCGAGCAGCGCTTGGCGCCGCCCGGTCAGGACCACGGTGTAGCCGGCTTTGGCGAGGGCGAGGGCCGCCGCCGCGCCGATGCCAGAGCCGGCGCCGGTGATAAGCGCGATCTTGGGGGAGGAAGTCGACACAGGATAAGGTGTTATATTTTCGCCGCGGGACGATCAACGAGGAAAGCGGTCGCGGGGATTTCCATTGAGGAGGCCGACGGTGTTCGGCCATCGTTTTCGCCCATGAACCTTCAAGGCAAAGCCGCTCTCGTCACCGGGGCCGCGCGCGGCGTCGGCCGGGCCACCGTGTTGCAGCTCGCCCGCTTGGGCTGTTCCAGCCTGATCAATTATAATTCCTCCCGGGCCGACGCGGAAGCGACCGCGGCCGAGGCCCGGGCGCTCGGGGTCAAGGCCGTCTGCTTTCAGGGCAGCGTGGCCGAGGACGCCGCCTGTCGCGGCATGGTGGCGGCAGCGGTCCAGGCCTTCGGCCGCCTCGACTTCCTGGTCAACAACGCCGGCGCCACTCGCTTCATTCCCCATGGCGATCTCGAAGCCGTCCAGGACGACGACTGGGCCAAGATCCTTTTTACCAACCTGAAGGGGCCGTTTCAATGCGCCCGGGCTGCCCGGCCGCATCTGGAGGCCTCCGGGGCCGGTCACATCGTGAGTGTCGCCAGCACCGCCGCCTATAATGCCAACGGCAGCTCCATTCCTTACGGCGCCTCCAAGGCGGGGCTGGTCAATCTCACCGTCAGCCTGGCCCGAGCCCTGGCGCCGAAGATCCAGGTCAACGCGGTGGCGCCGGGCATCATTGCCGGCGAATGGGTCAAGGGCGGCTGGGGCGACCAATACGAGGCCAAGCTCCAGGAGCGCATCGCCCAGGCGCCGCTGCGCAAAGTGTGTGGGCCCGACGACGTGGCCGCGGCCATCCTCGGCCTCATCACGGGCTCGCCGCTCGTGACGGGCCAGATCCACGTCATCGACGGCGGCGCGAACCTGGTCGTGCGCTGAGCCGGCCTCGGTACTCGTCGTGGCATCGCTACCAGGCGTAGGGCTCCGTTTGTGAGCAAGACGACGGCAAAGGAGGTATGGCGGGCGCGGAGGTGGGCGAGGGCAACTTCGTTGCGCCATTTGCCGGTCGCCTTTGCTGTCGACCTCCGGGCTCAAACGCGAACACTCGGGGGCGCTTTCCTTAGCTTCACCGTGGCCTTTGCCGGCGTCATGAACCCCTTCCGATGTTTGAGCCTCGGCGCGCTCGGTCTCGCCGCCGTTGCCTGGCCGCGTCCCCTGGCGGCGGCCGATTGGCTGAAGGTGCAAACCCCCGACCTCTCCCTTTACAGTGACGCCTCGAAACGCGACGTGACGGAGTTTGCGGTGCAATACACCGCCTTCCGGCACGTTTTCAACGAGCTCTTCGCCCGTCCCGGCCTGCGAGCACCACCTGCTCGAATCATTCTTTTTCGCAAGAGTGATACGCTGAAAGATTACGTTCGGTCCACCCGGATCAAAACTAAGAACCTGGGCGAGTTTTCCGGTCAGGTCGGCGCCGATCAGCTATTTGCGCTGGCTTTGTCGGGAGATCGGGACCTCGCCCTCCGCTTGGCCTTCGAGGACGACACGACGTGGATGTTGGGGCGCGTCGGCTATTTCCTTCCCCTGTGGATGAGCCAGGGCACCGGCGAAGTGCTTTCGACACTGTGGACGCGCGGCCAAAAATGCGAGTTTGGCGAAACCCCGGAAGGCCGAAAAGACGTCCTCGAGGACGAAACGATGGTGCCCTGGGGCCGGTTCTTCGAGGTCAGCAACACCGCGACGGAATATAAGGGGAAAAAGGGCAATTTTACCGGGATCTATCAGGCGCAGTCCTGGCTCGTCATGAACGCCGTCTTGCTGGGCGGCACTTCGCCTCGCGGCCGGTTTGCGCGGCTGGAGGGCGAGATGAAAGGGGACAGCTCCGATCTGAACACAATGGCGGCATTTCTTGGCGTCGACGCTGAACATTTCACCGACCAACTCTGGCGGATCGAACGGAGATCGCATCCGGTCAGGGTGGCTTTCGACGCGGAGTCCGTCCGGGCGGGTCTCCAGGCAGTGCCGGCGCCGCCGGCCGAGGTGCACGTCGAACTATCGGAGCTCCTCGGCTGCGCCGGCAAGACCCTGGAATCCGAGACGGAACTGGACCAAGCGGAGGCGCTCGCTCCCGCTCTCGCTTGCGTTAAGGAAGGGCGGGCCTACTTCGCATTGCGCCAAGGCGACGGCTATGCGGCCGCTCGGGCCTTCCGCGAAGCCATTGCGGCCGGCTCGGTCGACCCCCAGGCCTACCTCTCCTCCGCCGCCGAACGGCTGGCCGACACGAGCCATGGCGGCGGGGCCGGCGGTCCAGAGGCGATGCAAGCGCTCGGCGAAATCCGCCGCGGTTTGGAATTGGCTCCCGGGGATAAGAGCGCCTACCGCCTACTGAGCCAGGCATTGTTCGTCGCCCCCACCGTGACGGACAAAGACATCGCCGAGTTGACGCCGGCCTTGGCCGACCCGGAGGAGGCACCGAGCCTGCGCTTCAATCGCGCGCTGCTTTATGAGCGAACGGCCCGGCCGGACGAGGCCGAGGCGGACCTGAAGCAAGTGCAGACCGATGCTCATGCCTCGGCCGATCTGCAGGAGAGGGCCCTGGCGGAACTGCGCCGGGTGGTATTCGAGACCGATCGCGTCGCGGTGGAGAAACTACTGCAGGCCGGACAGCTCCAGGCCGCGCGCGAACGGGTGGCCCGGGCAGCTCTGCGGATCGACGGCACCACCGACGTCGAAGCCTACGCGGCCTTGACCGACCGCATCGGCGACTACGACGCCCGGAACAAGGCGCTGGCGCTCTATCAAGCCGGGAAGTGGCAGGAATTGGGCGATTTTGTCCGGGCTTATCTCGATCGGAATCCCCATGGAACGTTTGCCCGCAGCGCCGCGGGCCTGCAGCGTTTGTCCGAGCAAAAGCTCCGGCCCGCTTCGGATCCGCCCGACTCGGGGCCGACCGTTCCCGCAATCAGTTTCATCGTCAGCCGGCACTGGCATGGCTTTGACCACTACTTCAATGTAATTGGCGACGAACTGGAGGAGGCCTGGCGCAAGGTGGCCCCGCCGGGAGTGTACGTGCATGCTGGCATGCGGGTGACGGTGACGTTTGAGGAGACGAGCGACGGCACGGTGACGCGGATCGTCCGGCACCGGGCGCCGGACGGCATTCCCGACGCCATCACCCAGGCCTGCATCGCCGCGGTCAAGAACGGCGGACCCTATGACAAATGGAACGACTCCATGGTCATCGAGCTGGGCGACACCCCGCAGAGGCTGATCGCTTGCTTTACTTTCTAGAACCAATCTGAGATCCCGGTGTCCTTCAGCGCGACACCCTTCGACCCATGAAAAAATTCCTCCGGATACTGTGGAAGGATTGGATCCGCCCCCTGATCCTGCCGTTCGTTCTCATCTCCGCCGCCAAGTCCGCTTTCGCGGACTTTGAATACGTCCCCAGCGGCTCGATGAATCCGACGATCCTTGAGGGCGATTTGGTCATCGTGAACAAGCTGGCCTACGACCTCAAGGTGCCGTTCACGACCGTGCATGTGGCGCAGTGGAAGAACCCGGCGGCGGGTGACATCATCGTCTGCTTCGAGCCGGGCGATGGCACGCGCCTGGTCAAGCGGGTGGTCGGCCTACCCGGCGACACGGTCGAGCTCCGCAATGACCGGCTGTTCGTCAACGGGACGCAGATGCCCTACTCCCCGCTTTCAGCCAATGCTGTCCGCGACATGGCGGCGTCTTTGCGCGCCAGTGCGATCTTCGCTTCCGAGTCGTTGCAGGGCCACGCCCATGCCGTCATGGCGCTCCCCGCCATCTACGCCTTGCGCACCTTCGGCCCGTTTCACGTTCCGGCCGGCCATTATTTCGTCATGGGCGACAACCGGGATAACAGCAAAGATTCGCGCTACTTCGGTTTTGTCCCGCGCGGCCAGATCGTGGGCGAGGCGGAAGCGGTTCTGGCCTCGGGCGACCAGGCTCATTATTTTCGTCCGCGCTTCGACCGCTTCTTTTCGAAACTGCAATAACCCGCGGGCAAGCTATGACTGCTGGCGCGGGCGAGGGACGTCCGGACCCCGCGGCGAGCACGGGAGCTAGAGCATTTTCGATTTAGATAGTCCCGTATTGAGCATGGCGGAAGAAACCTTGGCAGTGATCGGGTTGGAAGCGGGCGAGGCTGCGAGCGACGGCTGGCTGAAGCGCCTCGAGGGTGCGGGCCGCTTCGTGACGCAGGTGGCTCTTTAATTTGGCGAATGCGAGCTCGATGGGGTTGAGGTCCGGGCTATAGGCCGGCAGATAGCGCACAGTCGCTCCGCAGGCCTTGATCAGTCTGGTCACCACGGGGGTCTTGTGAATGCAGAGGTTGTCCATAATGACTTCGTCACCTTCCCGGAGCTCTGGACACAGCACTTGACCGACGTAGGCGGCGAAGACCTCCATGTTGGCCGAACCCTCGATCAGGAACGGAGCGTCAATGCGGTCCTGGCGCAGGGCGGCGATAAAGGTCGAAGTCGCCCAATGGCCGTGAGGCACGGCGCCGACGCAGCGCTGGCCCCGGCGGCTCCAGCCGTAGAGGCGGGCCATCTTGGTGTTGAGCGCCGTCTCGTCGATGAAGACCAGGCGCCGCGGATCCCACTCCGGCTGCTCGCGGCGCCAGAGCTGACGCGCGGCCGCTACATCAGGCCGGTCCTGCTCGGCGGCGCGCGTCGTTTTTTTTAGAGCTAAGCCCCAGCCGCCGCAATTGGTGCCAGAGGGCCGTGATCCCAATCGTTATGCCCAGCTCCGTCTGGCAGCGTTCCTTCAGCTCGACTAGGCTCATATCCGCCTTGCGGCTGATCCAACGGTCAATCGTCCGGCTATGCGGGGCCAGCCTCGAGCGGCGATAACCGCCGATCTGCTTAGGCCGCAAGTCACCGCTCGCATCGAACTGCCCGTACAAGCGCGCCACCGTACGGCGACTCACGCGAAAGCGCTCGCTCACCTCGACCGACCCGGCTCCCGCCTGCCGCGCCTCGATGATCCGACGCCGCAAATCCTCGCTCAATGGTCTCATGGGTATGCCTCCATGGACACCCATTGTACCACACCACACTCAACGTGACTATCTAAATAGAAAATGCTCTAGCTGAACAGCTTCTGAATGCCGGCAGCGTCCAGCCCAGCCAAGCCCAGTTGGGCTGCGTCCGGACCCTCGGCCCAATAGTCGGTCGCAAAAGCCGCCCCACAAAGATCTATCAGTCCTCGGGTCACGGGTGTCGCGACGCCAATTTGCTGCGCGATGGAAACCAAAGGCACGAAGGAGTAGGGGACGTCCTCGGCGACGTATCGAAGGGCCGTTTTCGCCGGCCAGCGGAAGTCGGCATAGGCCGGACAGGACTGAATCGCCTCATAGGCCGTGTCCCCCTTCGCCCCGTAATAGCGGTGCAGCCATCCCGCCGCGCTGATCAGGTCGGGCAGGCCCAGGGCCGCCCCAACGGCCAGGCGCTCGCGGTCGAGGGCATCGATTACCCGACCGACGGCCGGCGTGCAGCCGTCCCGGTAGAAGGCGAAATCCGCCGGCGTGCGCTCCAATTCGCCGGTATTGAGGAGCGTGATGGCGGGGTGGAAGAGGGGATTGAGGTTTTCCAGGCTGACTTCGAGGACGCTGCGCATCGCCCGGGCCTGCGGATAACCACGGCGGACCAAATCGACCAGGCGCCCGGTCGAGGACGAGGGTAGGGCCGCCATGGGAAAATCCTGCTTCACGCCGTCGATCATGATGCTCGCCGGGCCGATCGTGCGGACGGCGTACACCAAGAGAGTGCTTTCCGCCAACACGACGTTCCGCCGGCCGCCCTTGGTCAGGGCGTCGCGAAAGCGCAGCGCGGCCCAATAGCCGGTGTTGAAAAGCACGACTTGACCAGCGCGCACATGCGGTGCGATGGCCGCCACGATGCGGGCGTGTGCGTAAGCCGGAACGGATACGAGCACGAGCTCGGCTCCCTCCAACGCCGTCGCGGCGTCGGTCGTGACCAGCGCCGGACTCACCCGATTCACGGCCGAAATGTCATGCAAATTGCGGGAATTTCTCCGCACTTCGATACCGCCGAGGCGCTTTGTCGACTCGGCGTGACTCGCAAACTCGGGCAGTTCAAAGAGATGCACACGCAATCCGGCGAGTGTTAAATCAGCCGCCATCGCCATTCCGCCGGCGCCGCTACCGAGAATCGCAATTGTTTCTGCCATAATGACTAACAATGTTTCAAAAGAAAAGCGGGTCCTGTGTTCTTCGCCTCTCGACTATGCACTTGTTGTCACCCTAATGAGAATTTCTTATTTTCTCCACCCGATTCCTTTGCCGGTTTACTTGGTGGGTGGGTCTTCTTCTAGCTCTCGCACCTGGAGCTTGGGGGGCTACCCGCGTCATTCGAGTTAGTTCCCTTTCGACGGCTTCTTCGCCGGACGGAACCTCGTGGTCGAGTGCCTACAAGAGTTTGACCGACGCGCTGAACGCCGCCGCGGCGCTGACCCCGACGTCGACCAATCCCGTCCAGATCTGGGTCACCTCCGGCACCTACAAGCCGGTCCCGCTTCCCGCCAATAACGTCAACGGCTTTAATATCGATCCGCGCAGTGCGACCTTCGCGATGCAGAGCTGGGTGAGCATCTATGGCTCCTTCAATCCCACCGCGCCGGAATCCGATCCCAGCCTGCGCTCATTCTCGAACACGACGGCGATGACTGTCTTGAGCGGCGACATCGGCAACCCGGAGTTTACGACGCCACTGAGCACGACGGCCGACGCCCTCGCCGCCTTCACCCATGCCATCGACGACACCAATTTTTCCGATGACGCCTTCAACGTCGTGACCGCGATCAACTCGAGCGGGGTGACGCTCGACAGTGTGATGGTCACTGGCGGCTTCGCCGAAGACGACGCCCTCTATCCGACCTCCGCGGTCGAACAGATGGTGATGCCAGATTCTACGGTGCCGGCCAACCTGGGTTCGGCGTCGCCCGTGGTGCGGCAGGTGGCGGGCGGCGGCATCTTCGTTCAGTCTTCCTCGCTCTCGACCAGCTCGGCCAATCTCACCCTGAACAACTGCGTGATCGCGCAGAATTACGCCTATGGCTTCGGCGGCGGCATGGCCATCATCCAGGCCCGGGTCGTGACGAATTCGACCCTGTTCGTCGGCAATAACTGCAGCGATTCCGGCGCCGCCATCTGGGGTCGGGCGCAATGCAGCAGTTTCTACGGCACGACCTTCCTCCGTAACGCCTCCGGCGGCAACGGCGGCGCCGTACAGTTGAACGATCCGGCGCTCGATCCCCCGGATTGGGCCAATACGCTGGCCCGCTATTACTACGGTCACGACCCTCAATATGCGGTCAACGTAGTCAGCGGCCTGATCACTACGGCCGACATGACCCCCAGCGTCCTGACCGCGGCCGGCATCACCAGCATCGCCGGGGCGACGATCACGGTCTTGAACTTTGGCCGCGGCCTAGTGACCGATGAAATCATCGAAAGCAGCATCGTCAAAGTGGGCGAGGGGGCATCGACGCAAGTGCTCGACGGGGTCGGCGCCGTGGCCGCGAGCGAGGCCTCCACCTGTGTGGACGTCGTCGGTTACGCGATGCTGGCGATGGATGGGCTGACGGCGCTCCTGGAGTACGAAGGCGTGGATGACGGCTTCACCCGCTTCTGGTCGAACACGTTCCTGCCCGCCTTCAATCTCTATTTCACGCCGCAAGGTTGGTATTCGACCTTCAAGCACGCTTTCTTTGACGACGCCCAGATCGACTCCGATACGCCGGAATCGCAGATAAAGATTGCCTACGAGGCCTTTTACAACCCCCTGCCCCAGACGGAGTTTTTCGCCTGCACCTTCACCTCCAACACCGCGGTGGGCGACGGCGGAGCTCTCTTCGACCTTCATGCCAATTACCGCATTGAGCGCAGTATCTTTTCGGAGAACGGATCGGGCGGCCAGGGCGGAGCTCTGGCCCAACGGGCCTACAATTCTTCCCTCGTCTTCAACAGCGTCTTTTCCGCCAATTTCTCCGCGGGCCAGAGCGCCATCTCGGTCAGCGGGATGGCCAAGATGCGCCTGATGAATTGCACGGTGGTCAACAACACCTCGAGCGCGACCAACACCTACGCCGTGGCTTCCGAGGCGGGCGCGGAAGTCCGGGTGCTCAACTGTGTCCTCTGGGGCAACGTCAACGGGGTGGCCAGCAACGCCTCCGGCGGGGCCGACTTGTTCGCCACCCGGCCCCAGGACTTGGGCGCCACCGATACCGCGGCCTATAATGCGGCCCCGCCCAATCAATTCATGTTCACGGGCGTCATGGATATCCTGAACTCCGACGTCCAGGGTCTGGGGAACATGTCGAGCAACTGGGACGGCTCGGCCGTAAACTATGTGATCGACGCCGCCACCTCCGCGAGCGACGTCGAGGCGGACTACGAACTCTTCCAATTTGCCGACCCGTCGGCGTCGGAAGATCTGTTTCTGATGGAGATCATGGGGAGCGGCGCCCGCTTCCTCAACCGCGGCAACATTTCGGTGGATCCGATGCTGCACGACAGCTACCTCGTCAGCTTCGGCTCGCCGCTCATCGACCGCGGCAACACTGATTGCTACGGCCTGGCCGCGGTTGGCGAGACCATCAATTCCGATTTTGTCGGCAACAGCCGGTGGGACAATAACAACGTGATCAGCATCGGTGCCGTGCAGTCGCCGTCGCTGTCGAGCGGCACCGGCACGGTCGAGCCCGGGCGCTACTTCGTCAAACCCACGGCCACCGGCAACGGCACCGGCAGCGACTGGAATGACGCCACCGCCGATTTGGTCGGCACCATGGCCAAGGCCGGGGCCGAAATCTGGGTCGCGGCCGGCACCTACTACCCTAGCACCTCCTCCACGACCACGCCCTTCATCCTCGGGACCGGCACCCGGGCCTACGGCGGCTTTGCCGGCGGTGAAGCCGCCCTGAACGAGCGCAATGTCGCCGCCAACGTCGCGATTCTCTCCGGCGCCCTCCCGGGCGGCGGACACAGCGTGCACGTGGTCAGCCAAAATAACTCCTCCGGCACGGAGGTGCTGGACGGCTTCACTATCACGGGCGGCCAGGCGGGCAGCGCCAACGGCGGCGGTCTCACGCTCCTCAACAGTCCGATCGGCCTGCGCAACCTGATCTTCAATAACAACACCGCCACCGGCGGCGACGGCGGCGCCATCTATTCCCGGGGCTCGGCGGCGATCAACATCACCGACTCCCAATTTACGAACAACTCCGCCACGAGCGGCGGCGCCTTCTTCTGCGAAAACGCCCTGGGGATGGACCGCTGCATCTTCACCAACAACTCCGCGACGCAGCAGGGCGGCGCACTCAGCGCGGTGAACGATGGGGGCGCGGGCCAGGCTCTGGTCGTCAGCGACACCCTCTTCGCCAGCAATACGGTGTCCGGCACCGGCGAGGGTGGGGCGGTCTACCTCAACGTTCTCGTCAACCAGTTCCTCAATTGCACGTTCTCGCTCAATTCCTCCAAGGTCGATTTCAACAACGGCCAATTCGGCACGGCGGTGTATTTCGACCAGGTGGGCGGGGCGATCATCAACTGCATTTTCTGGAAGAATGCTTCCGCCGCCTTTCTTGCCGCCCAACAGAATACCGGTTCCGGCGGCCCCTCGGTCGGCTTGGAGACCGCCAGCTTCTACGTTCCCGCCGAGGACAACTTCGGCCTCCTGCTCGCGACCTCCTACATCGAGGGGCTGAGCACGAAGACCTTTGACGGCAAGGTCCGGGCGACGGGCAACCTGGACAGCAGCTATACCAAGGTTGCCGGCGTCCCTTATGTGTCCGGCGCCGCCGGCTCCGGGTTCAATTTTGTCTACGGGTGCAACGACCAGGATCCGGGGTTCATTAACCCGGCGAGCAATTTCCATCTTCAGTCGGGTTCGGGCGCCGTCGACGAGGGCGATCCGATCGCGTCGGCGAATTTGACGGGCGATGCCGACGGCAATCCCCGCGTGGTCGGGCCCCAGATCGACCTGGGCGCCTTTGAGTATCAGGGGGTCAAGACCTCGATCTTCAGCACGATCAACGCATCGCGCTCGGTGACCGCCGATGGCATCAGCTACGCCCTGAATTTCCTGCCCGAAGGGACGTTGACCAACCCCACCTACACTTGGACGGTGAACGAGAACAACGGCCAGGGCTTTGTCAGCCTGCCCGCCGGTTCGGTCATTTCGGGGCAGGGGACCGCCACGCTGACCCTGACCCAGCCGCCCGCTTCCATGAACGGCTGGACCTTCCAGGTTACGGTCGGTGGGACCAACGCTTCGGTGGCGACCTCCACGGTCACCGGCCTGGGCAACAACCGGATCTACGTGAACGCCGCCGCCACGGGCGCCAATAACGGCACCAGTTGGACGGACGCCTACACTACCATCCAGCAGGCGCTGCACGCCACCGAGGGCGGCGACTATGTCCCGGGCGTCCAACTCGTCATCAGCCCCTATTCGCAAATCTGGGTGGCACAGGGCACCTACACTCCGGACAAGTATGGCCCCTACTATGATTTCTACGTCCGCCCGGGGCTGGTGTACTACGGCGGGTTCAAGGGGAACGAAACCACCCAGAGCCAGCGCAATCCCAAGCTCTATCCCACCATCATTTCCGGCGCCCAACCCGGGGCGGTCGAGCCGTTCCAAAATGCCAGCGAC
>Ga0302279_10004778_pt1 | contig 15655 bp, 14 predicted proteins | sample III_Bog_N3_3_FD_194541 | JGI IMG/M metagenome (GOLD analysis project Ga0302279, IMG submission 194541) | Peat permafrost microbial communities from Stordalen Mire near Abisko, Sweden - III_Bog_N3_3 | ecosystem: Environmental > Terrestrial > Soil > Wetlands > Peat | place: Sweden: Abisko...
CGCACATCCCGCGCGACAAAGAGCCAGGCACCGCCACGGATCACCCGCCTCGCATCGCCCGAGCGCTCGCTGGCGTCCCGCCAGGGGGCGCCATCGCGCGGGGTTTTCGCGTAGTCGGCCGGTCCTTCGTCCTCGCACCACTCGTATATATTGCCGTGCATCTCGTGCAGGCCCCACGGATTCGGCGGCAGTCTGCCCCCCGGAGCCGGGCTGTCGCTGCCGTAGCACACCTGCTTTTTCGTGATGCGCGTGCCGAAGCTATAAGGAGTCTCGGTTCCGGCGCGGCAGGCATATTCCCACTCCGCCTCGGACGGCAGCGCGAGGGGCAGACCGGGCAGCCGGTCCCGCAGCGTCCGGATGAAGTCCTGCGCCTGGTTCCAGTCCACGTCGGTGATCGGGAACGCTGGTCCCCATGTGTGTCCGGGCGGCTCGCCCATCACGGCGGTCCACACCGCCTGCGAGCACGTCGTGTCGGCCATCCAGAACCCGGTGGCGAAGCTGACGCGATGGCGGGGCTTTTCGTCTTCGTCTGCGTCGGGGTCGGTGTCGTCCGACCCCATCATGAAGTCGCCCTTCGGGCACCAGCGGAAGCGCTGGGTGATCTCGGTGCCGGGGATGCGGATGGTCACCCACGGTCCGAGCGTGTCGTGGCCCCAATCGTCGGCCCAGGCCGGGGGGCGGGCGTTGGCCCAGAACCAGGCTCGGGGGGTAAGCGTGGTGGCGTCGTGTGTGGCGCGCGCCAGCATCGCCGGGGTCACACCGAGGGTTCGCGACAGGTCCGCACCAGTCAGGTCGCAGCCGTCGAGATTGGCGTCGGTGAAGTCGAACCCGGACAGGTCCTGGCCGCGGAGGTCGGCGCCGTGTAGGTTCGCGCGTTGAAAGGCTGTGGCGGGATCAAGTTCGGCCAGCCCTGCCAACTCCACGAATCCCAGGCCTCGCGCGTAAACGACGGAGGCGAGCCGGCGCAGATGATCGTTCGTCAGGCTCACGCGGGCTCCCGTGGCGGCACGCCGGGGGTGGCCTCGACCTGAGCAACCACCAACATTCCGTCACGATCCTTCGGAATGGCCGAGGCGAAGATCGCGTCCAGCACCGCCCGTTTCACCGCGTCAACCTCGGCGCCGCCAGCGGGCGCGACGCGAAACCCGTCCCGGTCCACGAGGACGGAGAAGGTAAAGGGACCGTCGCCGTTCTGGCCCATCCGCTCCAGGACAATGTCCGGCTGGTCCTCCAGTGGCTCACCGACAATCACGCCATCCTTGTCGGTCTTTTTCACGATATAGACGCTGTCCAGCCACGGCCCTTCCTCGGTGCACTCGTGAGCGCCTTTTCGCACGATCGCATCGCGCAGGGGTTGCCAATGGCTGGACCTGATGTCGAACAGCGGACGCCTCAGGCCGATATCGATTCCGACCTCGGTCACCTTGCCACCGCGCAGGATGGCAACTTTCTGATTCCTGACGTGGCGGAAACGCAGGATGAAGGGAACCTTCAGGTTTCCTTGATTGTCCGGCGTGGCTTGGTTGACCGCGAGCGACACCACGTGCGCCACCTCGCTGAACGCCGTCACCTTGATTGTGCGAGGATCGGGAGGCCCGTCGGCGTCGAGACCGCCCGCCTCTCGCCAGGCCCGGAGCATGGCCCCCCGGGCCTCGGCAAATTGGGGAAGGTCGCCGTAGAAAACCTTCAGGATCGGGATGATGTTGACGGGACGGGTTGGGTCGTCGCGGTCCCGCCACCCCCGCACCGCGCCCTCGGAGGCAGAGGCCGCAGCCCCGAATCCTTCGTTGGTCCATGGTATCCAGTGGCGCTCCGGGGTCCGGCCATCGCCGCGCTGGCCATTTTCCAGCGCCGCGTCGATCATCGCGGCGAGGTGACGCCGCTTGTCGCGTAACAGACTCCGCTCCGGGCGCCGCCCCATGGGGTTTCTCCACGATTAATGGCACGCGTATCGCTTCGATTCAGTTCGAATGTGGGATGGCAAGTTCTCTCCGTCAACAAGACGACGGAGCTGGTCATGGCCGATACGAAAAAACCTGCCTGGTTGGGTGCCGCCCGCAACAAATTGGCGCGTTGGCCCCGCCGCCACCCGCACTGGCTGCACTATGCCGCTCTGGCCGTGGTGCATGCCGGGTTGGGCGTCGTCGCGGCCCTCGAACTGGGGCTGCCCGCCGCGGCGGCGGACTTCGCGATCGCCGCGGTGTACGCGCACCTCGCCTTCGGCGGCCGGCCGCCGGCCACTGGAACCTGAGAGCAACCGATTTATGGTCCTATGCGGCAGCAGTGACAGCGTGCCGCATCGCCTGACCCCAGAACTCGTCCGCTTGTGTCAAGCCGCATCGGGACTGACTTTCCTGTCACGTCAGGAAAGCTCCAAGTATTTAAATGTTCACAGAGTATCACTGAGTTAGCTTGGAGTATCATCGAGTTCTCACAGGCTTTGTTGTCCCGGTATCGGTATGAAACCGACCCGCACGTCACGGCCGTCTGCGAAGCCATGTTGAACTCAGTGATACTCAGGCTAACTCAGTGATACTCTGTGACCCCCTGTGCTTTCCCGCTTCCCGAACACCGCGGTCGCCAAAATTAACCCCACGTAAACCATCCCGAGCGATCATGGCGCATGACCGACAGCCATGACAACGCCCTGACGCAGCAGATCATTGGACGGGCGATGCGGGTACATACCCGCCTCGGGCCGGGCATGCTGGAAAAAACCTACGAACGCTGCCTCTGCGTGGAACTGGACCGCAGCGGTTTGCCCTATGCCAACCAGGTCGATATGCCGCTGCTTTACGATGGCGTGCGGCTGGATTGCGGCTACCGGGTCGACATCATCGTCCGCAACGAGGTGCTGCTGGAACTGAAATCGGTTGAACGCATCCTGCCGGTGCACGAGGCGCAGTTGCACACGTACTTGCGCCTGAGTGGTTGCCGGATCGGATTGCTGATGAATTTCAACACCGTTTCGCTGAAGGACGGCATCCGGCGGCGCGCGCTATAGGCAGCCCCGGCGCCGATGCCCCCGCGACCACGTGCGAACCTGCCCGCACCCCGCAAATCAACCCACTTATCCCCCGCCGCATAAACCTCCCGTTAACCATCCTGCGCCACACTCCCGGCTCTGTCCCTCTTGCAGCGGTGCAACAGCCATGCGGATCGGCGTGATTACCCCGGCTCACGACGTCGCCCCCTATATCGCCGACGCCATCGGGTCGGTGCTGGCGCAGACCCACACCGACTGGCGGATGGTGGTGGTCGATGACGGCTCGCACGACCAGACCGCCGATGTGGTCGCCCGCCGTCCCGACCCCCGCATCGACCTGATCCGCCAGCTCCGCGGCGGCGTGTCCGCCGCGCGCAACCGCGGTATCGGCGCGCTGGATGCCGACGCGCTGCTGTTCCTGGATGCCGACGACTGGCTCGCCCCCGATGCCATGGCGGTGCTGGCGGCGACGTTGGAGGCCTCACCCTGGGCCGCCGCCGCCGCGGGCGCCTATGCCCCGGTGCGCACCGACAGGTCGTTGGGTCCGGTCCGCCGCCCCCCCGGCGGCGACCACCTGGAGCGGATGCTGGTCCGCAACCCCTTCGCCAATGGCGGCCATCTGCTGATCCGGCAGGAGGCAGTGGCCGCCGCCGGCTGGTTCAGAGCCGACCTGCGCTATGGGGAGGACTGGGAATACTGGGTTCGCGTCGCCTTGCAGGGCGAATTTGTCACAACGCGGGAACGTCACCCGCTGTGTTTCGTCCGCGAACGCCGCGGCAGCGCTTACCGTCGCATGGCGAGCGATCCGAACGCCTTCGCCCCCTGCCTGCAGGCGATCTTCACCAACCCCGATTTGCGGTCCCGGATCGGGGCTGCGCATCTCGCCGTGTTGCGCCAGCGCGCCGAGGCGGAAAATGCCTGGGTGGTCGGGCGCGAGCTGATCCGTCACGGCCACGACGCGGACGGGTTGGAATGGCTGCGCCGCTCTGCCGTCTCCGAACCCAGTCCGAAGCGGCTGGCCATCGCCGCCGCGGCCGGCTGGGCTGGACTGCTGCCGGAGGACTGGCGCGGTCCGTTCCGTCCGTACGAGGTGTCGGCGGCGGAGTAGGCGGCCGCTGGCGCGGATCGGCCGGCATCCTATATGTCCGCAGGATGGACTCTGAGCGGACAGCACGCATGCACGGACTAGCGGACCCCGCGTCGGATCACTTCGACGGCGAGCGGTTCTTCAATCCGCATGCGCCTCTGGCCAAAAGCCGGGACGATTTCCGACGCTGGCGGCGCACGCGCCAGAAGGCGCCCTGGCCGGATCAGATCGAGGACCCGCCCTTCCCGCTCCCCATCAAAACCGAACCCGACCGGATCGCGGTGACCTTCATCGGCCATTCGTCCTTCCTGTTGCAGGTGGGGGGCGTCGTCGTGCTGCTGGATCCGATCTGGTCGGAACGCTGCAGTCCGGTCCGATTCGCGGGGCCGCGGCGGGTGCGCCGGCCTGGGCAAAGCCTGCAATCGCTGCCGGACGTCGATTTGCTTCTGGTCTCGCACAACCATTACGACCACATGGACCTGCCGACCCTGCGGCAGGTGCAGGTGCGCTGGGCGCCGGCGGTGGCGACGGGGCTGGGCAACGCACGTCATCTGGCGAAGGCGGGCATTCGGACCGCGGCGGAACTGGACTGGTGGCAGAGCACCGACCTTGCCGGGGCGCAGGTGACCTATGTGCCGGCGCAACATTTCTCCTCGCGCACATTGCGCGACCGGAACCGCAGCCTGTGGGGCGGGTTCATCATCGAGGCCGGCGGGGCGGTGGTCTATTTCGCTGGCGATTCCGGCTATGCGCCGCACTTTGCCGAGATCGGCCAGCGCTTTCCCCGCATCGACCTGGCGCTTCTCCCCATCGGGGCTTACGAGCCGCGGTGGTTCATGCGCCAGCAGCATGTCAATCCCGAGGAGGCGGTGCGTGCGCATCTGGACCTGGGCGCCAGACGCAGCCTGGGGATGCATTTCGGCACTTTCCAACTGACCGACGAACCGATCGATGCGCCGGTGTCGGCGTTGCGCGAAGCCCTCGCCAGGGCTGGCCTCGGCGAAACGGATTTTGCCGTCCTCGGGTTCGGGGAAACCCGGGTCTTCGCCGTTGGCTGACATAAGGCCGGCGCCGTCCGTACGGGGGAGCCCGTACTTGCGAGGGGCAAAACCCTTCGGTATAGGATCAAAATATGTGGACTGACCCAGCCTCGGACCCAGCCTTGCGGTGTTGGCCACGTCCGTGGACAAGTGGACCCGCGTGGCCATGCCGCAACGATCGTGCGGCGGCCGTAGCGCCCAGCCGTTGCCTGAGACCGGACCCGGGTGCGCGAGCCGGTTCCGTGATCGCGGCCACCATTCCACGCGCGATCCGTTACGGGGAATGAACGGTGCATGCCTGACGACACCAACCCCTGCCTCAATCCGGCCGGGGATCAGGATCTGCCGCTGTCGTTAGCCGCGGGCGATCCCTCCGACCCTGACACGGACTTCAACGAAGCGGCCTACCTCCACGCCTTCCCGGATATTGCGGCGGCGGTCAAGCGCGGTGAGGTGGCGTCGGCGCTCGATCATTACTTGCTGAATGGCCGCGACGAAAACCGCCTGCAACGGCCCGAGTACCGCCGGCAGATCGCAGAGGCGTTCGGCGGCGGACCGATGACAGCCGCCGATCTTATGGCGGCATCGACGGCGCCCGATGCGCCAGGCTTCAATATCGATGTCGTCGTGGCATCGAAATCAGGCGCGGTCTTTGTCGTTGGCTGGACCGACGACCACAGCAATCCGCTGATCATGGTCAGCCTCCGGATGCAACGCTGCGCGCCACGTTCCTGGACCCGGTTCCCGCGCTTGCGGCGTCCGGATGTCGAGTCCGCCGTGCAAGCCACAATCCAGCACCATTATGGGTTCTGGGTGTTCCGCGATGGAGACACGGCGTTCCGGTCGGATGATTTCTGGACGGCGCCGGCCGACTGTGTGGTTGAACTGCGTTTCGCCAATGCGGCGGTCGCGACCGTGCCGTGTCCGCTCGTCGTCAATACGGACGTTCAACTGCGCGATACCGTCATGGGCTATTTCGCGGCCAGCGACTACTATGGCGGCCGTCCGGTGGCGGCGATGGCCAATCTCGACCGGGATGCCGGCGATGCCCTGATCCGGTTCAATAAGACGCTGTCGCGTGCCATCACCGCCGGCGCCACCGTGCGGCGTTTTGGACCGAATAGAAAACGTTATGCCGGCTCCATCGTTGTCGCCCTGTACGGGATCAGCGATTACCTGTTTGTCCAGAGCTGCCTGTACGCCCAAGGCCGCGGCATTGCGGACTATGAGTTCATCTACGTCCTCAACAGCCCCGAACTGGCCGAGACCTTGTACCGGGAGGCTCGGATCTCGGAAATGGTCTATGGGCTGTCCCAGGCCCTCGTGCTGCTGCCCGGCAATGCCGGTTTCGGGGCGGCCAACAACATCGCGGCGCAATTCGCCCGTTGCGATCGCCTGCTTTGCATCAATCCGGATGTCTTCCCGCGCGACCGCGACTGGGCGCAACGCCATACCGACCTGCTGGGATCGGTGCCCGCGGCGCAAACCAGGCTGTTCGGCACGTCGCTGTATTACGACGATGGGTCGCTGATGCATGGCGGAATGTATTTCGAAACCGACACCGGCATCATCGCCCATCCCGGCAACATGGAACTGCGAACATTGATCCGGGTGGAGCACTATGGCAAGGGCGCACCGGCCTGGGCCGCGCAATACACCGCGTCGCGCCCGGTTCCCGCCGTCACCGGCGCCTTCATGTCCGTCAGCCACAACTGGTTCGAAAAGCTTGGCGGATTCACGGAAGATTTTATGTTCGGCGATTATGAGGACGCGGATTTCTGCCTGAAAAGCCTGCGCCAAGATGCACCCCCCTGGATGCATAATATTCCGATGTGGCATCTAAAAGGCAAGGGTTGCCGGCGGCTGCCCTCGCATGCGGGGGGCACGTTGTTGAATCGCTGGTTGTTCTCCCGTCTCTGGGAATCGACGATCGTACCCGACCTGGTTGGGAAAACCCCCCGCCTGTCTCTCACACCGGCCTCCACCCCGGTGAACCAAAAACCCGCCGCCCCCCGTCCCAGACTCCCGGCCCGCGGCACGCGGTGTTGATGGCGCCCATGCCCTTGGAAATCCTGCTGGTCAGCGTGCGGCAATCCGAACTTGTTTGTTGAGTCCTGTTGCAGGAACGTCGCGCAACCCCCGGTGCAGAATATTACTTCACAGCATCCGTTGCCCCTGGCTGCTCGGCACCGCGCGGCAGAGCCGGTTCCGAAGCAGGCCCCTTTGATCCAGATCAAAGACACAAGCGGACGGGCGCTCTTGATAGTGCAAGTCTGCGAAGCGGACTCGGGGCGGTGGTCCGGGACTGCTATCGCGCCGAGGCCAGGCCGCCGCCAGGGCCAGGCGCCTTCCGCACGCGCTTCCAACCACGTGACCCGAAAGGACATGCTCATGCCAGAGGCCGAGGCGCCACTCAGGATGCTGGATGAATCCGCCATCGCCGCAGCCGCGTTGCGGCACGATCCCTACGACTTCGCCTTCGTCGAGCAGGCCCTGGCGCCGCCACTGAAGGACCGGGTGCTCGCCGATGCGCCAACCATCCCCGACCGCGGCAGCTACGCGCTGCCCGACCTGCGCTACGGTGCGGAATTCGGCGCGGTGGTGCAGGACCTGCTGAGTGTGCGCTTTCGCCGGCTGGTGGAGCAGAAGTTCGACACCGACCTGAGCGCCTGCCCGCCCGCAATCGTGATGATGGGCAACACCACCGGCCATTACAACGAGGGCTATGCCCACCCGGACTCGAAGCACAAGATCATTACCGTCCTGCTGGGATTCAGCCGTGAGTGGCCCTATGAAAAAGGCCGGCTGCGGGTGCTCCGCAGCGCCGACCGCGAGGATTACGCCTTCGAGTTCGCGCCCGAGTTTGGCCGCATGCTGATGTTCCGTGTCTGCGATCATTCCTGGCACGGCTTCCTGCCGCAGAAGGGCCAGCGCATGAGCCTGCAACTGTGCTACGTCGATTCCGAATTGTATGTGCGCAAGGAATACTGGCGCCACAGCATCAGCGCCTACGCCAAGTCGGTGCCGCTGCTGCGCAAATTGATCGACTACGCACCGCGCCGCCTGAGCGGAGCGGGCCGATGAGCTATCCCCCGGTTCCCGAACCCGGCGCGATCGCGGATCATTTCATCGGCGCCGTCACCGGGTCGGATCGCGCCGACTGGCCGTTTCGCCACTGGAAGCTGCGCAATGTGTTCCCCGAGGCGCTGTGCACCGCGGTCCTGGTGCTGCCGATCGCACCACCATTACTAGGTCGCACCGATGGGACGCGGGGCAGCTACAACCGCCAGCGCACCTTCATCACCCCCGAACTGCGCGCGAAATTTCCGGTCTGCCAGGCCTTGGCCGACGCGTTGCAGCAGCCGGCGGTCGCACGCGTGATGGCCGAGACCTGCGCTATCGACGTCGCCGGCAGCTACCTGCGCATGGAGTATATGCAGGACCTGGACGGCGCCTGGCTGGAACCGCACCGCGATATCCCGGAGAAGCTGTTTTCGATGGTGATTTATCTGTTCACCGGTCCGGACGCGAAGGACTGGGGCACGGATATTTACGATGCGGACCGGCGCTGGGTGGCACGCTCGCCCGGCTCGTTCAATACGGGCGTGATCTTCGTGCCGGGGCCGGCCACGTGGCACGGGTTCGATCCGCGGCCCATCGTCGGGGTGCGGCGGCTGATGGAGATCAACTACGTGCGTCCGAACTGGCGGGACCGCGAGCAACTGGCGATTCCGGAGCAGCCGATCCGGGTGGGATAGGGTGCGGGCCCACACGGTCGAAGCGGCGCGCAACCTGACGGATCGTACCAGAGGCGCCAGTGCGGTACGCCCCCGCCGCACCCGATGACAAGCGTCGAAAACTACCCCGCCACCAACTGCGCGATCGCCGTCCCGACGTCCGCCGTTCCCGCCTGGCCGCCCATATCCCGCGTCTTCGGCCCGCTCTCACGCAGCAACGTCTCGATCGCATCGACGATGGCCTTGCCGGCGTCAGCTTCCCCCAAATGCTCCAGCATCAGCGCCGCCGACCAGATCTGGCCGATCGGGTTGCAGATATAGCGCCCGGCGATATCCGGCGCCGATCCGTGCACGGGTTCGAACATCGAGGGAAATTTCCGTTCGGGATTGACGTTCCCGCCGGCCGCGATGCCGATCGAGCCGGCCACCGCCGGCCCCAGATCCGACAGGATATCGCCGAACAGGTTCGATCCCACCACCACATCGAACCAGTCCGGATGCTGCACGAAATGGGCGCACAGGATGTCGATGTGGTACTGGTCGGTGCGGACTTCGGGGTAGGCTTTCGCCATTTCGGCAAAACGCTCGTCCCAGTAGGGCATGGTGTGGATGATGCCGTTCGACTTGGTGGCCGAGGTGACATGCTTCTTCGGCCGCGTCATCGCGAGCTCGAACGCGTATTTCAGGATCCGGTCCACGCCCTGGCGGGTGAATACGCTCTGCTGCGACACGAACTCCCGGTCGGTGCCGGGGAACATGCGCCCACCGACGGATGAGTATTCGCCCTCGGTATTCTCCCGCACGACGAAAAAATCGATATCCGCCTCGGTGCGGCCGGCCAGCGGCGTGCGCACGCCGGGCATCAGCTTGCACGGACGAATATTCACATACTGGTCGAAGCCGCGCCGGATCGGGATCAGCAGACCCCAGAGCGAGATATGATCCGGCACCCCCGGCCAGCCGACCGCGCCCAACAGGATGGAGTCGGACTGCGCCAGCAATTCCATCCCGTTGTCCGGCATCATCTTGCCGGTTTCCTTGTAGGTCTCGCAGGACCAGTCGTAATGGGTCAGCGCCAGGTCGAAACCGAAGCGGCGCGCGGCAGTGTCCAGCACCTTGAGCGATTCCGGCACCGTCTCCTTGCCGATCCCGTCGCCGGGGATGACCGCAATGCGGTGGGTGCGCGCCATGCTACGTCTCCAATGTCTGTGGCGGCAGACCATAGAGGAGGCGCGCAGGGCGGCCAAGCCGGCAGCGGGTCACGGGATCGGCCACCCGAGCGGGTCAATAGATATCGCGCAAATAACGTCCCTGGCGCGCCAGGGAAACGATCCATTCGGTCGCCTGCGCCTCGGTCATGCCGCCCTCGGTGCGCGCGATACGCCGCAACGCCGCATCGACGTCCTTCGCCATGCGCTCCGCATCGCCGCAGACGTAGAAGTGCGCGCCCTGCTGCAGCCAGCGCCACAGGTCGGGCGCCTGCTCCTCCATTTTGTGCTGAACGTAGATCTTCGTCGCCTGATCGCGTGAGAACGCAACGTCCAGTTTCGCCAGCGTCCCGTCCTGCAGCCACGCGGTCATCGCCGGCTCGTAAAGAAAATCCGTTGCGCGGTGCTGTTCGCCGAAGAACAGCCAGGTCCGGCCCTTGTGTCCCAGCGCCGCCCGTTCGGCCAGAAATGCCCGAAATGGTGCAATGCCGGTCCCCGGCCCGACCATGATCACCGGCACCGCCGGATCGGCCGGCAGGCGGAAATGGCTCGTCTGGATATAGGCCCCAACCGGTCCCCACCCCGCCGCTCGGTCCGCCAGAAAGCTGCTCGCGATCCCGTTGCGCAGCCGCCCGCGCCGTGTGTCGCGGTTGATGCGGACGCACAGATGCACCTCATGCGGCGTCGCCCGCGGCGACGACGCGATCGAATACAGCCGCGGCCGCAGCGCCGGCAGCGACGCCACCAGATCGGCCAGCGGCGGACGAGCGGAGGGAAACGCCTCGATCAGATCCAGCAGGTCGGCATCGGCGGGTTCGGCGCCGGTCTCGCCTTCGCTCAGTGCGCGCAAGGCGGCGGCGTGTTTGGGGTGTTTTGCCACCATCGCCAGCAGGTCGGTGGTGCGGTCGAACGGGCGGGCGATATCGACATGCGCGGTGAACACGGCCCGCAGCGGGCGCATGACGCCGTCGGGGCCCGCCACCGGTTCGTCGCCGGTCGCGCCCAGGGCGGCGATGCAGGCCTCCACCAGCACCGGGTCGTTCGGCGCGGCCAGGCCGATCGAATCGCCGGGCAGATAGGACAGGCCCGACTCCGCCAGATCGATCACGACGTGACGCACATCCTTGTCCGAACCGGCGCCGGTCAGCCGGTCGGCGGTCCGCACCCGCACCGGCCGCTCCACCGGCTTCGCCGGAACCGCGGGGGCTGTGACGACCGCAGGGGCCGGCGCCTCGGCCAGCATCTGCTTCAGCATGCGCGCGGTCACCCGGCCGCCGGGCACGCAGAGCGTGGTCGAGGTCTCGCGGCCCTCGGCCAGCGCGGCGGTATAGCTTTCGCACAGATAGCCGCACTGACCGCAATCGAGCTGCGCCGTCGCGGCCATCATGCGGCGTTTCAGCGGGCGGCCCTCGGCCAGGCGCAGGCGTTCGTCCAGCTCCAACGCCGGGTCGTGCCAGGGGAAGTCTTCCTCGGGATCGGCCGCGGCGGGGGCGGCGCCGGCCAGGGTCATGGCCTGCGAACCGCCATACAGGCCCGCCAGGAAGCCGTTCAGCCAGGCCCGCTGCGCGGCGTTGAAGGGCGCGTTGTCCGGAATGAGGGGAATTGGCGGCATCATCGCGTTCATGCCGGCGCCACCTCTCGCGCGCCGATCGCGGCCAGCGCCGCATCCGTCAGACCCGCGGTGAAGGCCTGGAATGTCACCGACGGTGACTCTCGTTCGCGCATCCAGACATCCAGCAGGGACAGGATCATCGGCGGCAGGTCCGCGAACGGCACCTTGTCGCGCACCAGCCGGCCCAGCCGCTGATCGGGGCCGGCGCCGCCGCCGACCAGCAGGTCGTAGCCCTCGACGCTGTCCTCGCCCACGTCCACCTTGGTCGCCAGCAGGCCGATATCGGCGATGTAGTGCTGCGCGCAGGAATGGTGGCAGCCGGTCAGATGGATGTTCAGCGGCTGGTCGATCGCGATCCGCGGCTCCAGCCAGTCCACCAGCGCCGCCGCATGCCGCTTGGTATTGCCCAGCGCGAACTTGCACCCGGCATTGCCGGTGCAAGCCACCAGCCCGCCGCGCAGTCCGGAGGCCAGCCAGCCCAGCCCCAGCGCCGCAATGGCCGCCAGCGCATCATCCACCCGCTCGTCGGGGACGTCGCTGATCAGCAGGTTCTGCCACACGGTCAGGCGCAGGGTGGCGGAGCCGAAGCGTTCGGCAACCGCTGCCAGGCCGCGCATCCGCGCGCTGGACAGCCGCCCGACCGGGCAGACGACACCGATGTAGTTCAGCCCCGGCTGCTTCTGGGCATGCACCCCGATATGGCCGTGCCGGACCTGCGGCGGACGGGGCAGGATCGCGGCCGCATCGACCCGCAGCAGCGGCGCGCCGAGTTCCGTTTCGACTTCCTCCAGATATTTCGGCAGCCCCCATTGGTCCAGCAGGTATTTCATCCGAGCCCGCAGGCGATTGGTGCGGTCGCCGTGGGCGATGAAAACGCGGACGATGGCGGCGGCGACGCGGGTCGCATCCGCGGGCGGCACGATGACGCCGGTGTCGCGTGCAAAGTCGCGGTGGCCGGTGATGCCGCCCAGGGCCAGCCGGTAATAGACACCCGGCGCCACGCCGAACCCGTCGGCCACCTCGACCGCCGTGAAGGCGATGTCGTTGGTGTCCTCCAGCACCGCGATCCGTCCGCCGCCGTCGAACGCGATGTTGAACTTGCGTGGCAGGCCGTACATCTCGCGGTGGTACAGGATGTAATGATGGAGCGCCCGAGCATGCGGTCGTGTGTCGAGAAGCTCTTGCGGGTCGATTCCGGCGGTCGGGCTGCCGGTGACGTTACGGATGTTGTCGGCGCCCGACCCGCGTGAGGTCAGGCCCAGCTCCGACAGCCGGATCAGCACCTCCGGCGGGTTGGCGGCGGAAATTTCGCGGAACTGGAGGTTGGCGCGCGTGGTGATGTCGGCGTAACCGCCGGCCAGGTCGTCAGCGATGTCGGCCAGCCCGCGCATCTGGTGCGACGACAGGAGTCCGTTCGGGATGCGCAGCCGGCACATGAAGGCGTTCTGCGCCGGGGCGACGTAGAACAGGCCGTGGAACTTCGCCAGAAAAACGTCGGTGCCCCCGGGAAATTTCCCCGCGGCCGCCATTGCGGCGATCTCGTCGAAGCGGTCCAGCGGGGGTTTTTTCCGCTTTGCCTCCTCCTCGGGCACCAGCTTGCCGCCGGCCGCGACGGTCCGGTCCTGCGCGGCGCGTTGCAGATCGGCGGGATCGGCCGGCGCCGCTGCCCCGCCGTCCACCGGCGCCAGTGGCAGCCCCAGGGCCGCTCGGCGCGTCTCGACACCGGCCAGGAACCCTTTCAGGTATTCCTGCTGGTCGGGCGAAAACGGTGCGTCGTTCATTCGGCCGGCGCCGGCTTTGCCGCCGGGGCGATCGCCTGCGCCGGCGAGTCGGTGCCATAGGTTACATACAGCGCGAGGCCGGTGAACACGAAGCCACCCACCAGATTGCCCAAGGTGACCGGGATCTGGTTCCACAGCCACCAATCCGCGAAAGAGACCTTGGCCCCCATCATCATCCCGGCCGGGATGATGAACATATTGACCACCGAGTGTTCGAACCCCTGGGCGAAGAATACCAGGATCGGCATCCAGGCGCCGGCGATCCGCCCGATGGTGGATGTCGAGGACAGCGCCATCACCACACCGAGGCAAACCATCCAGTTGCACAGCATCGCCTTGACGAAGACGGTCAGCATTCCGCCGGCACCGATCGCGGCATTGCCGATGGTCTTGGCCTCGGCCACCTGGATCAGGCGCGTGGCGAGGCCGGCGGGATCGGTGTGGAAGGCGTTGGTCAGCGTAATGACCAGCAGGAAGGCATAGACGACGCTGCCGATCAGGTTGCCCAGGAACACCCAGCTCCAGTTGGCCAGCATGGTGCTGATCCGGGTCTGGCCGTTCATCACGGCGAGCGGCAGCAGGGCGAAGCTGCCGGTGACCAGTTCCAGCCCCAGCAGCACGATCATGACGAACCCGACCGGGAAGATCAGCGCGCCGACCAGCGGCTGGCCGGTCTGTACGGTGGCCCCCAGCGCCAGGCTGGTGGCGAAGCCCAGCAGCGCGCCGGAGAGGAAGCCGCGCACGAGCAGGTCGCGCACACCAAGGCCGGCCTTGACGGCTCCGGCGCGCACCATGGCGGCAACGATTGCCTGCGGACTTAGCGAATCCATGCGATTTTGCTCCGAATTTAAGCTCAGCACAGGTGCAGCAATCGACGTGCCAGGATTACAGGCAAATTCCTGGCGCAACGTTGGCGCTCCGCTGTCAAGTCTGATTATTTATTATCTAATTGACTATTTTATATGCATAATGGCCGGTTGGCAGCGCTGGGAGGCCTTGACGCGTAAAGGGCTGTTGCAAGCGCCACGCATCCGTTATCAGTTGGCGATCAAGCCGAAGGACCACCGACAGATGGCCAAGCCCGCCCAAGGTTCGACCGCCACCACCGAGTGGGACCGCGACGCCGCGCTGACCACTGCGCGCATCCTGCTGGAGATCAAGGCCGTCAACTTCCGTCCGGAAGAGCCGTACACCTTCACCTCCGGCTGGAAATCCCCGGTCTATATCGACTGCCGCCGCATCATCTATTTCCCGCGGGCGCGCGCCAAGATCTGCGACATGGCGGTGGAAAAGATCGACCGCCACATCGGCTTCGAGACGATCGAGGCGGTCGCCGGCGGCGAGACCGCCGGCATTCCCTTCGCCGCCTGGATCGCCGACCGCATGGCCGCCCCCATGGCCTATGTCCGCAAGCAACCGCGCGGCCACGGACGGGCGGCGCTGATCGAGGGCGACGTCCCCGAAGGCAAGCGCACCTTGCTGGTGGAGGACCTGACCACCGATGGCGGCTCGAAGATACGCTTCGCCAACGCGCTGCGCGACGCGGGTGCGATCGTCAACCACACCTTCGTGGTGTTCTTCTACGGCGTGTTTCCGGGTGCTTTCGAGACCCTGGCGCGGATGGACATCGCGCTGCACCATCTTTGTACGTGGTGGGACGTGCTGGAGGCCTGCAAGGACCGTCCCTATTTCTCCGACTCCGCCCTGTCCGAGGTGCGGCATTTCCTGGAGGACCCGGTTGCCTGGTCGGCCGCCCATGGCGGCATCTCGTCCCCCGAGGAAGCCCTGGCGCGCAGGTCTGCCGCGGCGCTGTAGCGGCTGGCTCAGCAGCCCCGCACGGGCGAAGCCAACAGCGGTGCGAGTTCATGCGCGATCTGGCACCGGCTCATGGCTTTTCCGGGGCGAGCCCGTGGCTGGCGGTGGACATTGATCACCAAAGTGCCGCCGGCGGCCGTCGCCAGACGCATCGATCCCTGGCGGATGGCGGTCTGGAACAGCGGTTCCGGTCCGCCGATGCCAGTCAGGATCCCGGCGCCCATGGCGGCGACCCGCACACGATACACCGCCGCCAGATCGAGCGTGTGCGAATGAATCGCGGTAGGGACGCGCATTACTGCGCGCCCCCCGCACAGAACCGTACGAGCGGAATTCCCGCATACGGCTCCCACCTTGGGTGTTTGACGCGGAAGCGCTGAGCCGGCCAT
>Ga0302279_10004780_pt1 | contig 15645 bp, 13 predicted proteins | sample III_Bog_N3_3_FD_194541 | JGI IMG/M metagenome (GOLD analysis project Ga0302279, IMG submission 194541) | Peat permafrost microbial communities from Stordalen Mire near Abisko, Sweden - III_Bog_N3_3 | ecosystem: Environmental > Terrestrial > Soil > Wetlands > Peat | place: Sweden: Abisko...
CGCCGGGTGCTGCTGGAGGCAGGCGCCGCCGCCGTGTACGAGGGCGTGGCCGCGCTCGGAGGGGACCTCGATCACGCGCTCGCGGCGTAAACCCCGCGGGAATCGGGGCCGCTGTACTCGACGGCGGCCCGAGGGCACCCGTCGCGACCGCGCCGCACCGGAAAACGCTGGGCAGGAGGGGCCAACGGTGCTCTAGAATGGCACGCCGCACCGCATGACGCGTCCTCCGAAAAGGCCCGGCCCGGGTCGGTCCTCCTCCCGATTGCCCGCGCTTCGCCTCGCCGTCGTTCTCCCCCTGGCGGCCTCCCTCCTGGCCTTCGCTTGCTCGACCGCCGAGACGCCGCTCTTCAGCGACGGCGCCTGCGTCGCGGGGGGCTGCGGGAGCACCGGCGCGGCCACCAGCTCGAGCAGCGGCGTCCCCTGCACGGTGAACACCGCCTGCACGGTGAGCTGGGCCACGGACATCTTCGCCCCCATGATCGACGGGCCGGCGGGGTGCACCTCGATGACCTGCCACGGGGCCGGCAAGGGCGGCATCACCCTGACCAACGGCGACGCCCACGGCGCCTACGTGGCGCTCACCGGCTACTCGCTCCTCGCCACGCCGGGGCCCGCCAAGCCGTACATCGTCGCCTGCTCGCCGAGCGGGTCGGGCTTTCCCTGCAACATGTCCCTCGGCGCGGGCGGAGGCACCAACCCCTACGGCACTTGCGGCGCCCCCATGCCGCTCGTGCTCGAAGGTGAGACCCCGCTCACCATGGCCCAGGTCACCACGATCGCAGACTGGATCACATGCGGCGCGCCAGAGAACTGAGCGCGGGTCCCCACCGGACCGGCCGCCTCCTGGCGACGGCGCTGGCGCTCGGGATCGCGGCGGCCCCGGCCCTGGCGCGCGCCGGCGACAAGGACCCGGACGGGCTGGTCGCCGTGGCCGAGGGCCTCAACGATTTCCTCGAGGGCAAGAGCAAGGAGGCCCTCAAGAAGCTCGAGGACGCCCTCAAGGGCTGCGAGGGCGCCGCCTGCGAGGCGGGCACCCGCGCCCAGCTCTGGGTGGCCATCGGCGTGGTGCAGGGCTCGGGGCTCAAGGACGCCAAGAAGGCGCTCGCCGCCTTCGACGCCGCCCTCCACGAGGACCCTAAAGTAGTCCCTGATAGGCAGTTCATGAGCCCCGGGCTCAACAAGCTCTTCAGCGAGGCCCAGAAGAACCTCAAGAAGCCGCCCCCCGTCGCCGGGCCGACGCGCCCGCCCCCGGCCAAGGACCAGCTCGCCGCCGTCGCCGCCGCCAACGCGCAGCTCAACGGCAAGGACTGGTCGAGCTGCATGGGCACGGTCATCGCGGCCATGAGCACCAGCGAGTTCGCCGCCGGCAAGCTCGTCCTCGCCCAGTGCGAGGACGCCGGGGGCCTGGTCCTGGAGGCGACCGCCGACGCCAAGCTCGCGGCCAAGTACGCCGAGGAGGAGGGCAGCGCAGACATCAAGAAGAAGGCGAACGATCTGCTCACCAGGCTCGGCAACGACACGCCGACCATCGTGGTGGTGATGCCCAAGACCGTGGACGACGCCCAGCTCTTCGTCGACGGCGTCGCCGTCCCCAAGGAGGCGGCCGACAAGCCCATCCCCCACAACCCCGGCAAGGCCAACGTCGAGGTGAAGGGCAAGAAGGGCACCTTCCCCTTCAGCTACAAGACGACCGAGACCTTCGACCGCGGCGAGCGCGTCACCGTCAACGTCGAGCAGGCGGGCGGGGGCGGCAACAACAGCGCCATCCAGCAGTGCCTGCAGAGCGCGCGCAACGCCTCGGACCTCAACCGTTGCATCGAGAGCGGCGGGCAGTCCCGCGGGTTGACCGTGCGCGGCGGGCTCGAGGTGGCGAGCTACAACGACACCGTCAACGTCGACGTCCTCGCCCCCACCCTGTTCTTCTCCGCCGAGAACCCGACCGCCGGGTGGAGCCTGGGCGGCACCTACGGGGTCGACATCGTCTCCAACGCCTCGCCGGACATCGTGGCGACGGCGTCGCGCCGCTACGACGAGATCCGCAACGCCGGCAGCCTCGACGCCGACCTCAAGATCGGGGCGGCGCGGATCGGCATCGACGGCAGCGTCTCGGTCGAGCCGGACTACATCGGCCGCGGGGTGGGCGCGTCGGTGAGCGCCGACCTCTACAACAAGCAGATCACCCCGACCCTGTCCTACCACCTCGGGTTCGACATCCTCGGGCGCTCGGGCACGCCGTTCTCGGTGTTCTCGCGCGACATCTTCACCCACACCTTCGACCTCGGGTCCTCGTTCGTGCTCAGCCCCAACACCATCGCGGTGTTCGGCGGGACCGTCGCCTACCTCGACGGCGACACCTCCAAGCCGTACCGGCACATCCCGATGTTCTCGGCGGCCGTGGCGCCCCTCCTCCCGCGCGGGGCCACGCCCGACCTGGTCTCCTCCTACCGCGAGCAGCCCGCCCCGCTCGAGCAGGTGCCGACGAGCCGCGCCCGCTTCGCCGCCCTGGGCCGCGTCGCGCACCGCTTCGAGCACGGCACCGTCCGCGCCGACGAGCGGCTCTACGCCGACAACTGGGGCCTCAAGTCCACCACCACCGATCTCCGCTACCTGCACGACGTCAGCAAGGCGCTGCGGCTCGGGCCCCACCTGCGCTTCAACGCGCAGAACGGCGTCGACTTCTGGAAGCGCGCCTACGTCGCGACGCCGACCTCGCAGGGCTTCATCCTGCCCGAGTACCGCACGCTCGACCGCGAGCTGAGCCCGCTCTTCTCGGTGACCGCGGGCGGCAACGTGCGCTGGCAGCTCACCGAGCTCTTCGCCATCAACGTCGTCGCGGAGGCCGGCTACACCCAGTTCCTCGACGCCATCTACGTCTACGACCGCTGGGGCTTCTTCTCGGCCACCACCCTGGAGCTGGGGATCGAATGAGCCGCTTCCTCGCCACCCGCTTCGCGCTGGTCTCGTCGGTCTCGTTCGCGTCGGTCGCGCTGCTCACCGTGGCCGCGGGGTGCCGCAACGATCCGGTGGAGCAGGCGATCATCAACAGCCTCCCCGCCGACAGCAGCCCCAACGGGGCCGAGCACCGGGCCGGCCAGCCCTGCCTGGTCTGCCACGACGCCTACGGCGGCGCGACGCCCTTCGCCGTGGCCGGCACCGTCTACGGGCTCGACGCCACCACCAAGGCGCTGGTCCCCGCGGCCAACATCAACGTGACGGTGCTCGACTCCAACAGCGGCGACAGCCGCAAGGCGTGCACCAACGCGGCGGGCAACTTCTACATCCTCGCGGCCAACTGGAGCGACCTCACCTTCCCGCTGACGCCGACCGCCGCGGGCCTCTCGATGGAGTCGCTGGTCGGCCGCGACGGCTCCTGCGCGAGCTGCCACGCGCTCCCCGGCGCGAGTACCACCGGCGGCCCCCAGGACCCGGTCACGGGCGCCTCGCGCGACTCGGCGGGCGCGATCGTGGTCAACCCGGCGATGACCGACCCCAACTGCATGAGCACACCGTGAAGCGCGCCATCCTCCTCCTGATCGCGGCCAGCCTGGGGGCGGGGTCGCTCTCCTTCGGGGCCTCCTCGTGCATCACCCAGGGTGTCGCCGCCTGCACCGACGCGAGCGGCAACCCGGCGGCCTGCGCCTGCCCCAGCGAGTCGGTCTTCACCGGCATCTGGCCCGACGGCGGGCCGCCCGGCGCCGCCGTCTCGGAGTACATGACGCGCCGCTGCGGCACCCTCGACTGCCACGGCACCGAGACCCGCCCGATGCGGCTCTACGGCCGGCTCGGCCTGCGCGATCCCCTGGAGACCAACGTCAGCGGCGGCAAGGCGACCACCCCCCTGGAGCTGACCGACAGCTACGCGGCGGTGTGCAACGTCGAGCCCGAGGCGACCCAGGCGGCCGTGGAGGACCAGGGCGCCTCCGGCGAGCTGCTGCTGATCGTTCAGAAGGCGCGCGGCATCGAGGCCCACAAGGGCGGGCAAGTGGTGACCCAGGGCAGCCCCGGCGACAACTGCATCGCCGGGTGGCTGCGCGAGGACGACTCCGCCACCGTGGCGGCCGCGTGCCAGGCGGCGATCAACGGCCTCTGATCACGATGGTGGGGGCCCAAGGCCCCCCCCAAACCCCCCTGGGTTATCGGGGACGGTCACGGTCCCGGCGCGGCCTCGCGGACGCACCGAGCGCCTCTCCCTCAGTGGGAGGGAGAGGGGGCGGCTCGGGGCAGCGGTCGCTCAGAGCTTGTTTAGCAGCCGTCGCGAGCGCCCCGAGGCTGACCGACGCGTCGGGGCGCGTAGCAGGCTGATAAACAAGCTCTCAGGTGGGAGGAGGCTCGGAGCAGACGTTGTTGATGCACACCGAGAGGGTGCCGCAGCAGTCCGCCGCGGTGTTGCAGTGGTCGCCGGCGTTGGAGCAGCCGGTCGTCGACGACTGGCACACCGGCGCGGCCGCGTCGCCCGCGGCGTCGCAGTAGCCGCCGCAGCAGTCGATGCCGGACTGGCAGCCCTGGCCGTCGCCGAGGCAGGGGGACAGCGCCCAGTAGCCGCGCATGTTGAGCGTGGTCGTGTCCTGCCCGGGGAGCCAGAAGGCGGGGTGGCTGGGGTCCTTGCCGGCGACGGGTGCCTGGTCGATGGCGGCGACCCAGAGCTGCTTGGTGCCCTGGCCCTCCATGACGTACGCCGGGCCGGTGAGCGCGTTGCCGAAGGTCCGGCGCGAGTGGAACACCACCCAGAAGTACCCGCCCGCGGCGACGGGCGCGAAGGTGGGCTCGAAGTTGAGGTGCTGGTCGCGCGCGCCCGCGGCGAAGGGGTAGCTGGTGCCGTCGAGGTTGGCGAGGAGGATCTCGGTGCCGGGGTTGGCGACGCTGGCCATGTAGAGGTCGGCCGCGTTGCCCAGCGAGCCCATGGTGCTGCTGCGCTGGTAGATCACCCACTGGTGGTCCGGCGAGACGGTCGGCGCGTTGATGACGCTGGTCGCCGCCGTGGTGCCCGCGGCGACGATGAGCCGATCGTTCGAGGCCTTCTTGGCGACGGCATCCCAGTCGTACGCGTGCAGGTCCCCGGTCGAGTTGACGTAGGCGAGCAGCTTGTCGTCCGGCGAGAACGCCGGCATCTGGAGCTGGTTGCCCTCGAGCCCGGTGGTGGGGAGCTGCGCGCCGGTGGTGGCGTCGAAGGCGCCGGTGGTGACCCCGATGGGCCCGCGGAGCTGCGCGAAGTTCTGCACCAGCACGGTGCCGTCGGCCGACACGCCGGCGAGCGCGAACGGCGACGCGCCCGTGGTGTCGGAGAGGCCCGAGTAGTCGTTGGCGCTGGTCCCCAGGTTGTAGGAGATCGAGGTCTCGTTGGGCCACTCGCCCTCGTTCATGACCAGGTGCGTGCCGCCGGCGGAGACGGTGTGGCACGACGGGCACTGGGTGGTGGCGCCGAGGAAGTCGTCGGGGGCGGCGGCGCCGGGCTGGATGCGCATGACGCGCGCGGTGTTGATGGCCCAGTAGTAGATGGTGCCGCGCATCGAGGCGGGGGCGATGGTGTAGTGCTGGTCGACGAGGACCGTCGCCGTGCCGCCCGAGAGCCGCGCCACGACGAGCTCGGCCGCGCCGCTGGAGGACGCCGCGAACTGCTGCCAGAGTGCCGGGTCGAAGTCGAAGCGGGTGTCGAGGTTGGCCTTGAAGCTCTGGATCTCGAAGCCGCCGCTGGTGAGGTGGACGTAGATGGTGTCGGTGGCGGCGCCCCCGTTCCACATCAGCGGCGGCCCGCCGATGCCGCGCGGGTAGTTCATCTGGTCGTAGGGGTAGGCCCAGACCACGCTCGCGTCGGGGGTGGTGGCCTGCTGGAGGAGCGTCTGGTTGCCCGCGGTGACGCCGTCCGGGTTCTGCACCAGGTGGACCGTCACCTGCAGCGCCGCGCTGGCCGACAGGCTGCCGGAGGTGGCCGTCACCGTCACCGGGCCACCCTGGGCTCCGCTGGCGGTGAAGATGCCGTTGCCGCCGACGCTGCCGACCGCGGGGTTGGTCGCGCTCCATGCCGCCGAGGGGAGCGCCGCGGTGGTCCCGTCCGAGTACTTGGCGGTGGCCTGGAAGACTTGCCCGGCCGACGATCCGGACGTCACGTTGAGCGTCGCGGTGCCCGGCGTCACCGCGATGGACACGATGCTGCCGTGGTTGACGGAGCCGCCCAGCCCGAGCCCGCCGCCCTGGCCGGTGCCGCCCACGCCCGCTCCGCCGCCGCCGGTGCTCGCGGTACCCGCCCCGGTGCCCCCGGTGCCCGCGGTGCTGGAGACCTTGCCCTTGGACGATCCGCACGCGCTGAGCGCGAGAGGGACGAGCAGAGGCAGCATGCTCGCGGCGGCGAGGAAGGAGCGTCGCATCGGCAACCACTTCATGAAGAAAGCTCGCTTTCGGGTGAGGAGGCGTACCTGGCCAGCTCGGACAGCCAGATTACCAGAGCCGCGCTCTCACTGGAATCTCGCCGAAGAGTTGGCCCTGCGCTCCCGTTCACCGTAGCCCTCGATCCCGGTGGATCTGCGCCGCGTTCCCCCCGAGTTGATCCTCGCCGTCGCCGGCGCGGTGATCTTCGTCGCGGTCGTCCAGACGCTCCGCGTCGGGGTGCGCGACTGGCTGAAGCGCCGCCGCTTCGCCCTGGCCCGCGAGCGGGGCGCGCTGGGCGAGGTGCGGGCCGAGGCGCTGCTGCGCCGGCTCGGGTACACCATCGTGGGTCGCCAGGTGGGCGTCACCTATGGCCTCGGGGTCGACGGGCAGCGCGTCGCCGTGGACCTGCGGGCCGACTACGTCGTGGCCGAGGGGGGGCGGCGCTACGTGGCCGAGGTGAAGACGGGCGTGTTCGCCCCTCGCATCGAGACGGCGGCGACCCGGCGCCAGCTCCTCGAGTACCGGATCGCCTTCGACGTCGATGGCGTCCTCCTGGTGGACGCGGACGCGGAGCGCGTGCGGCTGGTCGAGTTCCCCCTGCCCGTCGGGGCATCGTCTTCGGGAGGGTGGCTGGGCTGGGCCGCGGGCGTCGTGGCGGGGGCTGCGGCGGCCGTGCTCGCGATGCTGGTGGCGCGCCTGATGTGATCGTCGCCCAGGCGGGGCTGGCGCAGCTCGACGGTCGAACGAGGGGCGCGATTGTCGGATCAGTCGCTCGACTGTGGGATGAGCAGGTCCGCTGCGGGATGAGCGGGTCGACTGTCCGAAAGGCTGCTCGACGATGCAATGAGCCGGTCGACGGCGGGATGAGCGGGTCGACTGTCAGCAAGCCCGCTCGACGGCGGGATGAGCACGTCGACGGCCAGAAAGGCGGAACGGCTGCCCGATCGGCAGGTCGACTGCGAGAAGAGCGGCTCGACGGCGGGAGGAGGGGCAGGTCGACTGCGAAAACAGCGGCTCGACGGCGGGAGGAGCCGGTCGACTGGCAGAAACGCCCCTCGACGGCCGGAGGAGCCGGTCGACGGCCAGAAGAGGAGCTCGAATCCGCGACGAGCAGGTCTTCTGCAAGAAGAGCCGCTCGACGGCAAGAAGAGCAGGTCTTCTGCAAGAAGAGCAGCTCGAGGGCAAGAAGAGCAGGTCGACGGCGAGAAGAGCCGTCCGGACCACCGGATCCTCGGTGATGCGGCGCGCCACCTCGGGGACTGGCGAGGGTCCTCGCCCGCGCGCTATAAGACCGGCCCCATGGCCACCACCTCCGAGTTCGTCGACACCTACCTTCGCGAGACCGCGGAGATCGCCCTCGCCACCAACCGCCAGGACATGGCCCGCGTCATCGACGTCCTCTTCGAGGCGTACCAGAACGACCGGACCATCTACACCTGCGGCAACGGCGGCTCCGCCGCCAACGCCAGCCACCTCGCCTGCGACATCGCCAAGTTCACCTGGGCCGAGGGCAAGCGCCGGTTCAAGTGCACGTCGCTCTGCGACAACGCGGCGCTGATCAGCGCGCTCACCAACGACGTCGGCTTCAACCGCATCTTCCTCGAGCAGCTCGACGGGCGCATCGTGCCGGGCGACGTCCTCGTCTGCCTCAGCGTCCACGGTGGCTCCGGCGCCGACAAGGCCGGCCCCTGGTCGCAGAACCTGGTCTCCGCGGCGGACTTCGCCAAGAAGCGCGGCGGCAAGGTGGTGGCCCTGGTCGGATACGACGGCGGCGCGCTGCGCACCATGGCCGACGCCAGCGTGATCGTGCCGAGCGCCACCAGCGGCCACACCTCGACCCCCCACGTCGAGGGCTTCCACGAGGTGTTCCACCACCTCATCTGCGAGCGCCTGCTCCAGATGGTGAAGGAAGCCGGACCGGCTGCCACGGCGTAGCGCCGTCCGTGACCTTGCCCGTGAAGGCCGCCGTCCTCGACCGGGACGGGACGCTCATCGACTTCCACCGCGACGCCGAGCTCGGCGCGGTGGTGAGCGCCTTCCATCCCGATCAGCTGCGGCTCCTGCCCGGGGTGGTCGACGGCCTGCGCGCCCTGCGCGACGCGGGGTACGTGCTGGCCATCGCCACCAACCAGCCGGGCGCGGCCAAGGGGCAGGTGCCCGTCGCCGCCATCGAGCGCACCAACCGGGCGCTGGTGGAGCGGCTGGGCGGCCTGGGCATCCCCATCGTCGCCGTGGCGACTTGCTTCCACCAGCCTGATGGTGGCCCCGGGGGCGATGCGTTGCTCGCCCGCGTCTGCGAGTGCCGCAAGCCGGCGCCGGGCCTCCTCCTCCAGCTCCAGCGCCAGCTCGGCTTCGATCCCGGACAGAGCTGGATGATCGGCGACAGCGCCGTCGACGTCGAGGCGGGGCGCCGCGCCGCGATGAGGACAGCCCTGCTCGTGGACACCCGTCGGTGCGAGCTCTGCCCGCTCAAGGACGGCGATCCAGCGCAGTCCTGTGCGGCTGATTGCCTCGCACCCCGCTTCGACGCTCTGGTGGAAGCCATCCTGCGGCGATAGAGTCCGCGCCATGAAGCGCTTTGCATGCTTGCTCGCGGGTGGCGCCCTCGCTGCGTGCGGCTCCGGGTCCTCCGCCAACGCGACCTTTTCCGGCTCGGGCGTGGGCGGAGCGGGCGCGGGCTCCTCGAGCGCGACCAACGGCACCGGCGCGGGCGGGGCATCGAGCGGCGGAGGGGGCGGTGCGGGCGGCGGCGTGGCCAGCGCTTCCAGCAGCGGGAGCGGCGCGGCCGCCGGCTCGAGCAGCACCACCAGCTCGAGCAGCACCACCAGCTCGAGCTCGTCGAGCGGCACCGTGGGCTGCGGCACCTGTCCCACGGGTTTCACCTGCGGCAGCGCCAACGGCATCCCGGTGTGCCGCGCCGCGAGCGGGGTCCCGCTCTTCTCCCACGTCTACGTCGTGATGATGGAGAACACGACGCTCGCCACCCTCCAGAGCGCGATGAGCGGTGGTACCGCGCCCAACCTGAAGGCGATGGCGGCCTCGTACGCGACCGGATCCGACTACCACGGGGTCACCCACCCCAGCCTCCCCAACTACATCGCGCTCACCTCGGGCGGCACGCAGAACGTCGTGTGCGACTGCTCGGCTCAGCCCGGGCTGGGCACGTGCAACTCCAGCAGCCTCGCCTGCGAGGGGGAGATCGCCCTCGGCTTCCCGTGCTCGTGCCCCAACAGCGCCACCAACCTCGCCGACCAGCTCGAGACGGCGGGCAAGACCTGGATGGCCTTCGGCGAGGACATGGGCACGCCCTGCAACCTCACCGACAGCGGCAACTACGCCCAGCGGCACGTGCCCTTCCTCTACTACGACGACATCCAGACCACGGCCCGCTGCGCCGCGCACGTCGTCGACTTCAGCAACTTCTCGCTGACGAGCCCGGCCGCGTTCAACTTCATCGCGCCCAACCTCATCGACGACATGCACAACCCCGATCCGGTCACCAGCGCGGCCACGGTCAACATCCCCAACGGCGACAAGTGGGTGGGGCCGCAGGTGGCCGCCATCACCGCCTCGGCGGCGTACCAGAGCGGCGGTCTCCTCGTGGTGCTGTGGGACGAGGACGACGGCTCCGGGGGCCTCCTCGGCGACACCGACGATCCGATCGGCATCTTCGTCATGTCGCCCTACGCCAGGAGCGGCGGCTACGTGAGCTCCGTGATGGGCAACCACTACTCGCTGCTGGCCACCATCGAGGACGGGCTCGGCCTCCCCCGGCTCGGCAGCGCGGCGGCCGCCACGCCGCTCAGCGACTACTTCCCGGCCAACTGACCCTCGTCGGCCCGCTCCTTCGAGCGCGTCCCGGACTGCACCGGGGCAGGGCCCCCGTCGGGGGTCACGTCCGTCAGCGAGCTCAGCAGCGGCCGCAGGGCCGTGGGCGGCACGATCGCCAGCGGGGCGGTGTGCTTCTCGAGCGCCTCGAGGCGGTTGTTGGCCTCGGCGCGAAACTCGCCCATCTCGCGGAGGATGGTCTCGATGTTGACCTCGTTCTTGAGGTTGACCTTGAAGTCGGTCTCGGCCGTCGCCCGGTCCTTGATGGTCTGGCGGTTCTGGCTCATCACGATGAGCGGGCCCTGGAGGGCCACCAGCACCGCCAGCACCAGGTTGAAGAACTGGTACGGATAGGCGTCGAGCGGCTCCTTGCCGAGGAGCCCCGGGGTGTTGATGACGAACCACATCCCGGTGATGCCCATCAGCAGCAGGATGAAGCCCCAGCTCCCGTTGAACTCCGCCACCGTGTCGGCCAGCTTGTCCTGCCAGGTGAGGTGCTTCTCGATCTCCTCGACCGCGTTCTTGGCGGCGCGCTCGGAGAGCATCGCGTTGGTCTCGCGCAGGCGCTCGGCCATGGTGCGGAGGATGGCCATGGCCGCGCCGGGGCGGCGCTCCAGGTAGCCGCGGAGGGTCTCGCGGCTGAGCTCGAAGAGCAGGGCATCGGTGGTGGCGAGGGCGCTGGCGCTGCGCGGCTTCTCGTCGAAGAGGGCCAGCTCACCGAAGTACTCGCCCACCGAGATGTCCTTCAGGGACACCCGCCGGGAGTTCTCCCCGGGGAGGTGGATGTTCACGTGGCCCTGGGCGACGATGTACATCTCGCTGCCGCGGTCGCCCTGATGGAAGATCATCTGCCCGCCCTTGAACGGGCGTTCGACCAGCGTGTGCGCCAGGTGGTCGAGGTCCTCCTGGTCGAGGCCCTCGAACATGGGGATGCTGCGGAGCAGGTCGGTGTTCGGCACCGACCGCGAGTAAAGCACGTCTCGGTTGCCGCCGTCGCCGTCCCTTTGCCCGGCCCGGGGCACCCTGACGGCGCGCCGTCCCTTCTCGACGATCTCCCCCAACGAGAGGGTAGGCCGAGCCCGCCGCTGCTGCTAAGGTCCCCGCCGAGGACCGCATGTTTTTTCTCGATAGCTCCGACCCCGAGGAGATCAAGGACATCTTCGCCTGGGGCGTCGTCTCCGGCGTCACCACCAACCCGCTCATCCTCGCCAGGGAGGCGGGCGGCGCCGATCTCGGCAAGCGCATCCAGGGGGTGCTCGCCGCCTCCCACGGGCACGTCTCGGTCGAGCTGACCACCGAGACCGAGGGCGCGATGCTCGAGGAGGCGCAGGAGTACCACTCCTGGTCGCCCGAGCGCATCTGCATCAAGGTCCCGTTCACCGCCATCGGCCTGCGCGTCACCCACGCGCTCACCCGGCAAGGGGTCGCCACCAACGTCACCTGCCTGATGAGCTTCAACCAGGCCTACCTGGCGGCGCTGGCGGGCGGCACCTACGTCTCCATCTTCAGCGGCCGCGTCCGCGACATGGGCTACGACGTGCGCCCGGTCATCGCCGAGACCCGCGCCCAGATCGATCGCGAGGGCCTCAAGTCCAAGATCATCGTGGGCAGCGTCCGCCACTTCATGGACGTCAACGAGTCGCTCTTCGCGGGCGCCCACATCGTCACGGTGCCCCCGCCGATCCTCCGCAAGATGCTCCACAACCCCAAGACCGACGAGACCATCCGCGAGTTCAATACCGCGTGGGCCAATCGGTCGACGATGGGGGCTCCGCTCGCCGCAGCGGCGAGCTCTGCCCCCAAACCCCCGGCAAAGATGGGTCAGTCGGGATGAGCACCTCCGTCGCCCACTACACCAACGGCACCTCCAGCCACGAGCCGGGAGAGGCACACGACGTGGGCGAGACGCAGCCCGTCGCCGCCTCCGCGGTCGCAGGCACCGTCGGAGGCGCAGGCGCCGTCGTGGCCGCGGCCCCGTCCACCGGGCGGGTCACGGAAAAGTACCGCGTCGAGGAGGTCAACCGCGCCCTCCTCTCGCTCGTCGGTCGCCCGCGGACCGTGCTCGACGTCGGCTGCGGGGTCGGCCTCAACGGCGCCGCCGTGAAGCGCACCGGCGCTCACGACACCGGCCTGGAGATCGTCCCCAAGTCCATCGAGCGCGCCCGCGCCGTGCTGGACGAGGTGATCAGCGCCGACATCACCAGCGACGCCGCCCTCCAGCACGCGCTCGGCGACCGGCGCTTCGATCTGATCATGTTCGCCGACGTGCTCGAGCACACCACCGAGCCGCGGGCGGTCCTCGAGCGCTTCCTCCCCTACCTCGCGGACGACGGACAGATCCTCGTCTCCCTCCCCAACGTCGCCGCGTGGCCGGTGCGCCTCGGGCTCCTCGCCGGCAACTTCGACTACCAGTCGAGCGGGATCCTCGACGACTCCCATCTCCGCTTCTTCACGCGCGCCAGCGCCGCCCGCATGTGCGAGGCCGCCGGCCTCGAGATCCTGTCCATCGAGCAGAACCCCATGCTCGTGCGCGCCGCCAAGGACCTGATCCTCAAGGCCCTGGTGCGCGACGACGCGGCCCCCACGGAGCTGTCGGAGTCCCTCAGCTACAAGGCCTACCAGACCTTTGTCCGCCCCATCGAAGACCTGATCGCCAACCGCGCCCCCGGCCTCTTCGCCTTCCAGAACGTCATCCTCGCGCGCAAGCCGCCGGCAAAGAAGGCGGATGCCCCCAAGCCGGGAGCGCCCGCCCGCCGCAAGATGACCCTGACCGTCGGCATGCTGACGATGGACGAGGAGGAGAGCATCGAGCGCATGATCGCCGACATCCGTCGCGTCGCGCCCGACGCCCAGATCCTCTGCGTCGACAGCTCCACCAAGGACCGCACCCCGGAGATCGCGCGGCGCCTCGGCGCTCGCGTCCTCCGCCAGGTGCCGGCGCGCGGCCACGGGCCGGCGATGGAGCTCCTGATGTACACGGCAGCGAAAGAGAGCGACATGCTCATCTACCTCGACTGCGACTTCACCTACCCGGTCGAGATGATCCCCACGCTCCGCCGCCTCATCGAGGAGGAGGGCGTCGATCTCGTCAACTGCGCTCGCACCCGCACCAAGCCCGCCGCGATGCCGGTGCCCAACTTCCTCGCCAACCGCACCTTCGCCGGGCTGGCGTACCTGCTCCACGGCGTCCCCACCTGCGACGTGCACAGCGGCATGCGCGCCTACCGCAGCGGGATGATCCGCGCCTTCGACTTCGACGGCGAGGGTGACGCGGTCCCCATCGACACGCTGCTCTGGCCGGCCAAGTGCGGCTACCACGTGGTCGAGCTGGCCATCGACTACAACGAGCGCGTCGGCCAGTCGAAGCTGCGCAAGCTCGCGGGCACGGTCTGGACGATGATCCGGCTGGTCCGGACGCTGCCCGTCGGGCGGCGCCGCGGCGAGCGCTTCGAGGTTCGTTAGGACGACGTCGCGCCGGAGGGGGGAGCGCTCCGGGGCGTTCCCTCCGAGCGCCGAGCGTCGTGCCGGTAGGCGAGCGTCGCGACCACCTCGTGCATCTGGTAGTCGCCGTACCGGTTCGCTTCGCGGAAGCACAGCCACATGGCAGCACCGAGGGCGACCCCCACGAGGACCATCACCGCGTGGGCGGGGTGCGCGGGGGCGGGCTCGAACTGCCCCCACCAGGCGAGCCAAAGCACCACCCACAGGCCCAGCGCCACCCCGAGCCCGTCACACATGGCGGCCATGACCCAGTAGCGCGTGACCAGGTTCAACGAGGGCGCGAGCGCCTTGTCCTGGCGCATCTCGGCCCACAGCCGCGTGTAGAGGAGCGAGCATCTCTCCGCGCGCGCCGTCCCCGAGGGGGGAAGCGCTTGCAGGTCGTACTCTCGGTCGAGAGCGAACGCCTGGAGCTGCTCCGGAAGCCGGAGATAGAAGCTCGGCTGACGCCGTCTCCGCCCCGCGGCAAAGCAGACGATGCCGAGGACGTAGCAACCGAGCACCGCGGCGCCGATCTGCACGGCCTTCCACTCCTCCGGCGCGAGCCGCGAGAGCCAGGTCGCGCCGGAGATGTAGCCCCCGAACACCACCGCCCCCGCGCACACCGCGCCCGCGACGAAGAACGAGAGATCGAAGACCCCGAAGATCTCCCCGATCCGCGCCAGGAGCGTCTTCAAGGCGTCCGCCGCCTCTCCCCCCGCGCTCTTCTCGTGCTCCTGCTCGCCCACGGTCGCCCCTCCGTCGCGGAGGATCCGCTCCCCGATGGCAACTTGTCCAGCCGGATTGATCCCTCCCGCGAACGCCCGTCAACTGCGCGGCGTGAGGATCCTCCCTGTCGCGCTCGGCGCCCTTTGCCTGTCCTGTGCCGCCTCCACGCCCGCGGCCCCGCTCCAGCCCCTCCCGTGTGCTCCTGTGCCATCGTCGGCGGCATCCGCTCCCGCACCCTTGGCGACCCCGGGCGGCGCGCACCTCACCGTCACCCTGCGCCCGCTGGTCGAGCCCACGCTGCGCATCCACGTCGACATCGAAGCCATCGGGGAGCCCGCCGACCTGCGCGCCTGGAGCTTCGCCGAGGCCACCAGGGGCGCGGTCCGTGACCTCGCGGTGCGCGACGACGACGGCCCCGTCCCCTTCTCCCCGCCGGGCGAGCCCGCCGTCATCACGCTCTCGCGCGCCACCCGTGGCGCCGTCCACGCGAGCTACGACGTGAGGGTGACGCGGGACCCGATCGCGAACCCGCTCGCCGTGATGGTCTCCTCCACGTTGATGCGCGCGGCCGGCGAGGACCTCCTGCTCCTCCCCGTCGCCTTCGACGAGAAGCCGATCCCCACCACGCTGCGCATCGAGGCCGACGCCCTCGGCGCCACCGGCGCCGCGTCGAGCCTGGGCATCGGCGCCACGCGCGAGCAGACCGTGCGCGGGCGCTTTCTCCGGCACGCCGCGTTCATCGCCGGGCAGCTCGGCACCGCGGTCTTCCACACCGTCGAGGCGGACGACGAGGCGGCGTGGGTCGGCGTCCCGGCCTTCGATCCGCGCGCCGCCGCGAGCGAGGCGGCGATCGTGCGCGGCGTCGTCGAGACCTTCTTCGGCGGGCACGAGGTGGGGCCCATGCCGCTGCTGATCGTCGGCCACCTCAAGCCTCCGCGGCTCCTCGCGATGAGCCGCCGGTCGAACAGCGCGCTCCTCAACGTCGGCATCGTCGAGCCGTGGGGCGCGGGCCCGCGCATCGCCATCGCCCACCCCATCGTCCAGAAGTGGATCGGCGGGGCCCTCTGGGTGGGCCCTGACGATCCCGCCCACGAGGCCGAGAGCTACTGGTTCAGCGAGGGCGTCGCCCGCTACTTCGCCCGCGAGATCCTCTTCCGCGTCGGCCTGATCGAGCCCGACGAGCTCCGGGACAGCATCGCCGCGGACCTCTCCATGAGCCTCACCTCGCCTCGCCGCGCCGAGAGCAAC
>Ga0302279_10004783_pt1 | contig 15641 bp, 11 predicted proteins | sample III_Bog_N3_3_FD_194541 | JGI IMG/M metagenome (GOLD analysis project Ga0302279, IMG submission 194541) | Peat permafrost microbial communities from Stordalen Mire near Abisko, Sweden - III_Bog_N3_3 | ecosystem: Environmental > Terrestrial > Soil > Wetlands > Peat | place: Sweden: Abisko...
TGAGGCTTGCGGGCTTCCGCCGACATGTCCGTGCATCGACCAGGCCGCGTGGTGGTGTGTCGCGCCGGGGCGCGACCGACGCCGGCATCGTCTTGACATGCAACCTCTCGGGACTCCCGTGAATCGATTCGTCTCCCGGATGCCTTCGTCTGATGAGTGATACCCTCTCCGCTCGCCCATGCTCCCTCGTCGCCCCGTCGTCCTCTTCACCGCCGCAATCGCCGCCCTCGCGATCGCGTGCGGCGGCGAAACCCTCGAAGGCGTCGGCTCGAGCTCCACCTCCAACGACGCGCGCGACGCCGCGGCCGACCATCGCGTCACCGACGCCACCGCCGACCGGTCGGCAGACGCCATCGTCGACACGGGCCCCGTCTCGCCCGTCACTGTCGACTGCCTGAAGTTCTGCAATCTCGCCGAGAGCACGTCCCCGTCATGCGACGCTCTCATCGCGAACGCATCGGGCCACATTACGTGCTCCGCGTGGTGTGCAGAGGGGTCCGATGCGCAGTACACGACGTGCGCGAGCCAGGCGATTGCGTACTGGCTGTGCGTCGCGTCGCCCGGAAATTTTCTCGGGTGCGACGGCGGCGACGGCTTCGAGTTCCCGGCGTGCGCTGCAGAGCGGAACGCGGTTGGCGCGTGCCTCCAACCCTGAGCTGAGCGCTGCTCGACGCGTTCGTCGCCGAGCCGCCGCTCTACTTCAACGTCGCCGCCGCCAGCTTCGACGCGAGCTTGGCACCCGTCTTGGGCGCACACCCGAGCGTCATCTCCCGCAATATCCGCTGGTCGCAGTGACGCGAGATGTGCACCTCGTCGGAGAAATCCCCGGCGCCGCAGCCAATGGCGTCTGCCTTGAGCGTGAAGTCGCAGAAGTCGAGCCCGTTGCGGTCGGTGACCGCGCGAATCGCCGCGCCGAACTCCTGAAACGGCTTCACCTGCTTGACGTCCTGGTACGAGCGCGGATTCACGGGGGGCGAATAGACGATGACGGTAGCCCCTGCGTCGTGAAGGCGACGGAGCACCCACTCGAGGCCGACGAGGCGGTTCGGGTTCACGTGGCGCTCGCCCAGCGCTTCGTTGATGTGCACCTGCCCCGGAGGCGGCAGCACCCCTCCGACCTCGTCGCCGTAGACGCGACTCCCGTCGACGAGCCACCGGTACATTCCCGACTTCTTGTTCAGGTCTATGCACCGAAACTGCGATCCGTTGTCTACTTCGGTGTCGCCGAAGTCGATGGCCGGCGGCTTCGTCGGCAGCTGGTGGGAGAGCCAGCCGAGGGTGAGCTGCGTCTGCGCCAGGCTCAGCAAGCTCGGGATGTCGCGGTACCAGGGCGGTGGCTTTGCACGACCGAGGTGGAACGCCGGAAAGCCCCACCAGATGGCGCTGTTCGCGGGGCTGTCCCATGCGGCCTCGTCCCCTTCGCGCAGGACGAAGCCGGAGCGCACGTCGAGCAGCACGAATGGCGGCGCTCCGTGCGCGCGCATCAGCTCGTCGAAGACTTCGTATTGAAGGACGAAGTACGAAGTCGACACGAAGCCGTTGTAGAAGCGGACGTCGTCCTTGAAGAGCGACTGCGTCATGTGGTCTGCGTCGCTCTGCCCGAGCACGAGCACGTCGGGCCTCGGGATGAGCCCCGCGTAGACGCGCCGCATGGGGCGCTCGTTGTCAGGCCCCGGCTCCAGCGTCATGGCGCACTTGGTCGGGTTCGCGATGAGCCGCTCGAGCCCATCGCGCAGTGGTGTCCCGACCCCCTCGGAGAACGTCGTCGTGCGATCGTGAATCGCGACGTTCGCGGCCAGAATGGCGGCGAGCGACGCGAGCACGACACCGACGAAGGCGAGCGCCTTCCGCGTCTCGAGTGACGACTGCGGGGGCATTCGTCCGTCAGCTTCCGCCTGGGCCGAGGAGATCCATCGGGATATCCACGTGGCGCGATCGGACGAACTCTCCGAGAGCCTTCGCCTGGCGGTCGAACCGCATCGTCGCGGCTGCTCCGCCATCGAGGATCCCGCGAATCACGAAGTTGATGGCGCGCAGGTTCGTGAACGTCGTCCGCGTGACGTCCATCGATGCGGTCTCCGGCACGAGCGCCTTGAATGTCTCGACGGTGAGCGTCTCGCGGAGCCACTCGAAGGCGGCGTCGCTCCGTACCCATAGCCCTACGTTCGCGTCGCTCCCCTTGTCGCCCGAGCGCGCGTCGACGAGCACGCCGAGCGGCACGCGCCGCGTCGTCGAGTCGGAGAATCGCCGGGTCGCGCTGGTGGGCTCCGGGGCCGCAGTCGCGACGTCCTCCATCACGGGCGGTAGCGGAATCGGCACCGTCGTCCCATCGGGGAGGGTGACCCGATGGTCGAGGGCGCTCTGCGCGAGCAGCGCCGGCCAGAACCTCCCGACCGGATGCGCGGCCTCCGGCGGCGAGAGCCCGAAGAGACCGGGATAGCTCGCGAGACCGAGCTCGATGAGCGCGCTGGAGAAGCCGCGGCCGACCGTCTCTTCGTCCCTCGCCGTGGCGATGACGCGCAGGAGCGCGCACGCCTCGTTCTCGTTCGACGCGTCGACCGCGGCGTGCCCGATGCGCTGAAACTCGATACGCGCCTTGAGCCCCCCCATCTCCGCGCGCGCCCCCTCCTCGAAGAGCGCCATCTTGGCCCCGAGGTCGAGCCCGGTGAAGACGAACGTCATGTCGTTGGCGAAGCCCCCCGCGGTCGTGATGGCGACCTTCGTCGTGGGAGGGGGAGGGGAGCCGCGGGTGCCGCTGGCGCGCACGCGGTCGGGGGCTACCTGCTCGAGCTTCACGGTGTCGAGCGAGGTCGTGACGTCGGGGTTCAGGTACTTCGCGCCGCCGACTTCGTAGACCAGCTGCGCCGTGACTGTGCCGACGCTGACCGCGCCCCCGGTGCCGTCGTGCTTCGTGATGACGCTCGACCCGTCCGCCTCCACCTCCGCGATGGGGAAGCCTGGGTGGATCAGGTTCTTCACCTCTCGAAAGCTCGAGTAGTTCCCCCCGGTCGCCTGCGCGCCGCATTCGATGACGTGCCCTGCGACGACGGCCCCCGCGAGCGCGTCCCAGTCGTCCCGCTTCCAGTCGTGCCAGTACGCCGCCGGCCCGACCACGAGCGACGCGTCGGTCACGCGCGGGCAGATGACGATGTCCGCGCCTGCGCGGAGCGCTTCCACGATGCCCCAGGCCCCGAGGTACGCGTTCGCCGTGTAGACGGGCGCCGGGTTCCCCTGGAGGGGCTTGCCCGATTCGAGGTTCGTGAACGGGTGCCCGGCCGCGAACAGATCATCGAGGCGCATGCGAACGTCGTCCCCCTCGACGGTCGCGATCTTGGGAGACACGCCGAGCTTCGCCCCCAGCTTCGTGACCGCCTCCGCGAGCCCGCGCGGGTTGAGTCCCCCCGCGTTGACGACGACCTTGATGCCGCGCGACAGGATGACGCCGAGCACCGGCTCGAGGTGGCGAAGAAATGCCTTCGCGTAGCCCGCCGTCGGGTCCTTCATCCGCTGCCGTCCGAGGATCAGCATCGTGACCTCGGCCAGATAGTCCCCCGTGACGAAGTCGATCTCGCCGCCGGTGACGACCTCCTCGAACGCGCGGGCGCGGTCCCCGAGGAAGCCGGATGCGTTGGCGATGCGGACGGGACGCTTCATCGGACTACCTCCAAAATGACTTTGCCGAAGCCTTCGTTGGTCGCCATGTACGTGTGGGCCCCTCCCGCCTCGGCGAGCGGAAACACGCGATCGACGACGGCCTTGAGTGGGCTGGGCGCCTGCGCCGCGAAGAGCGGCACGACGTGCCGCGCGAACGTCTGCATCGCCTGGATACGCTCTTCGAGAGGCCGAGACCGGAGCATGGTGCCGCGAATGCATGCGCGCCGTCGCATGAGGGTGCTGAGGTCGAGCTCCACCGAAGGGCCTGCGAGCGTCCCGACGACCACGATGCGCGCTTTCATCGCCAGGCACCGGACATCCTCTGCCACGTAGGCGCCTCCGACGAGCTCGAGGACGACGTCCGCCCCGGCCGTCCCGGTGCGTGCGAGGACCTCCTTGGCGAAGACCGCGTCCTTCGCGACGATGCCGTGCAGGAGCCCGAGCTTCGTCCCCCTCTCGAGCTTGTCGGCCGTCCGTGCCGTCCCGAGAACCGTCGCGCCGATGGCCCGGCCGATCTGGATCGCCGCCGTCCCGACTCCGCTCCCCGCCGCGTGCACGAGGAGATTCTCGCCCGCAGAGAGCGCCCCCTGCGAGACGATCGCGTCGTACGCCGTGATGAACGCCTCGGGGACGGCGGCCCCCTCGATGAACGTCATCCCGTCCGGCATCTTCGCGACCGCGCGGGCATGCACCGTGACCGCCTCGGCGTATGCACCTCCCGGGACGAGCCCGAACACGCGGTCCCCCACCGCCAGATCCGTGACCCCTTCACCGAGCGCATCGACGACCCCGGCGTACTCGAGCCCCGGGATATCCGCGGGCGCGTCGGCCGGTGCAGGGTAGTGCCCCATTCGCTGAAGGAGGTCGGCCCGGTTGACCCCTGCGGCATGGACGCGAACGCGGACCTCACCGCGTGTCGGGGTCGGGTCGGGGCGGTCAGCCAGAACGAGGGCCTCGGGGCCGCCGGGTGTCGGTACGGTGATGGCGCGCATGGAGCGGCAGCGTAATACGATGCGCCGGGGGTTCGTCGTGGCTTTGGCGGTCGTTCGTCACGCGGCTCTCGCGAGGGGCTGTTTCGGAGGATTTCCTTGGTCTGACCGAGCGGTGACCCGTCTCGCTGCCCCGCCTTCCTTTTGCGTGCCCCGCGCGCCCCTCGTTGGAGTACACGGCGTCCATGCGTCGAACGCTTCTCGTCGGGTCGTCTCTGGTCTTCGGTTTCGCGGTCGCATGCGGCGCAGCTCAGCCGGACGTGGTCGCTCCGCCTCCGCCCCCCCCGCTGCCGGTCGCACCTGTGATTCCGCCCCACGCGGCCGTGCCTCCTCCGCCCCCCGGCGTCGACGTCGCGTCGCTCGATCCCACCGTGTCCCCGTGCGACGACTTCTTCCAGTACGCGTGCGGCGGCTGGAACAAAGCGAACCCGATCCCGGACGACCAGGCGCGCTGGGGGCGCTTCAACGCGCTCGCCGAGCAGAACGAGCTCGCGCTCCGTGACATCCTCGAGAAGGACGCCGCCTCCGCGTCGATGAAGGGGCCCGCGCCCGCCAAGAAGGCGGACGTCGGCTACTCGAAGGCGCTCGGCAATTTCTACGCGTCGTGCATGGACGAGGCAGGGGTCGAGAAGGACGGGATCACCGCGCTGAGGCCGCTCCTTCGGCAGATCGACGGCATCGGCGACGCGAAGGCGCTCGCGAAGACGGTGGCCGATCTTCACCTCGCCGGAGTGAACGCGCTCTTCAACGTCGGCTCCGAGCAGGACGCGAAGGATGCGACGCAGATGATTGCGGGGCTCGACCAGGGCGGGCTCGGCATGCCCGATCGCGACTACTACCTGAAGGACGACGACGAGAAGATCCTGAAGGTCCGCGCGGCGTACCTCGCGCACGTCGAGCGTATCTTCGAGCTTCTGGGCGACAAGCCGGCGCTGGCGAACACGGAGGCGTCCTCCGTCCTTGCCCTCGAGAAGGAGCTCGCGTTCGCGCAGATCACGCGCGTGGACCACCGCGACCCGCAGAAAGTTTACCACAAGATGGATCGCGCGGGCGTGGCGCAGGCCGCGCCGGGCTTCGCGTGGGACGCGTACTGGCGAGAGCTTGGAATCCCGAAGGTGACCGCCATCAACCTCGCGGTGCCGACGTTCTTCTCGGGTGTGTTCACGGCGCCCGCGGCGGGTGCCAAGGGCGCGTCGTCGGTCGCCAGGTACAAGCCGTACCTGCGTCTCCACCTCGCGCGCTCGCTTGCGAAGGCGCTGCCGCAAGCGTTCATCGACGAGAGCTTCGCGTTCGACAAGGAGCTGACGGGAGCGGCGAAAATTCTCCCGCGCTGGAAGCGCTGCGTGCGCGCGGTCGACGGCGCCATGGGCGAGGCGCTCGCCATCCCCTTCGTAGCGGCCAAGCTGGGGCAGGACGGCAAGGAGGTCACGCAGTCGATGGTCAAGCAGATCGAGGGGGCCATGAAGACCGACCTCGACGGGCTGTCGTGGATGGACGCGCCGACCCGCGCGAAGGCGCTCGAGAAGGTGCACACGCTCTTCAACAAGATCGGCTACCCCGACACGTGGCGCAGCTACGACTCGCTCGCGAGCAAGATTCGTCGCGGGTCGTACGCGTCGAACCTCGTCGCGGGCGATCGCTTCGAGCTCGCGCGCAAGCTCGCGCAGGTGGGCAAGCCGGTCGACCGCGCCGAGTGGGACATGACGCCGCCGACGGTGAACGCGTACTACAACCCGCAGCTCAACGAGATGGTGTTCCCGGCGGGTATTCTCCAGTCACCGTTCTTCACCAAGGGGGCGCCCGCGCCGATCAACTTCGGTGGGCTCGGGATGGTGATGGGGCACGAGCTCACCCACGGCTTCGACGACGAAGGTCGGCAGTTCGACCCTCAAGGAAACCTGAAGGAGTGGTGGAGCCCTGCCGTCAGCGCCGACTTCGACAAGAAGGCGGCTTGCGTCGTCGACCAGTTCGACGGCTACACCGCGATCGACAACCTCCACGTGAACGGCAAGCTCACGCTCGGGGAGAACCTCGCCGACCTCGGAGGTGCGAAGCTCGCGCTCGCCGTCGTCCACGGGACCGTCCCACCGTCGGACGAGGTCGACCGCCAGTTCTTCTTCGGCATCTCGCAGATCTGGTGCGGATCGATGCGCCCCGAGCAGCAGAGCGTCCGCGTTCGCACCGACCCGCACTCACCAGCGAAGTGGCGCGTGAACGGTCCGCTGTCGAACATGCCCGAGTTCGCGCACGCGTTCGCGTGCCGCGCCGGCGACGCGATGGTGCGTCCGGACGACAAGCGCTGCTCCGTCTGGTGAGGTTGCGTTCGAGTCGGAAGCGGCGATGGATGAGGCAGGAGCTCCTGTCTCTGCTGCTGCCGGTTTTCGCCTCGGTGGCCGCGTGCGCTCCGGCTCTCGAGCCCTCCACGGGCGTCGCCATGACCCATGATGCGACGCTCGGAGGGCGCCTCCAGCCGGTGACCCCGGCAAGCATCTCCGCCCCGACACGCTTTCTCTCGCTTGATCTCCTCGAAGGGCGCGGGCCAGGCACGCGCGGCGACCAGCTCGCGATCGAGTTCGTCGCCACCGAGCTTCAGAGTCTCGGCCTTGTTCCGGGCGTGGTGGCGACGGCGACCGCGACAGCGAGCTACTTCCAGCACGTGCCGCTCGTGGGTCTCAAGGCGAACGTGGCCGACACCGTGACGATCAAGGGAGCACGCGGGGAGGTCTCGCTGCGCGTCCCTGACGATTTCGTCGTGATGTCGGGCGTTCAGAAGCCCAGCGTCGAGATCGCTGCGTCGGAGCTCGTCTTCGTGGGCTACGGCATCGTTGCCCCGGAGTACCAGTGGGACGACTACAAGGACGTCGATGTCCACGGGAAGACCGTGGTCGTCATGAACAACGATCCGGAGGACGATCCGCAGCTGTTCGCGGGGCAGACCCGCCTCTGGTACGGGCGCTGGGACTACAAGTACCTCGAAGCCGCGCGGCACGGCGCCGCGGGGGCCATCGTCATCCATACGACCCCTTCCGCGGGGTATCCGTGGCAGGTCGTCGCGACGTCGAACGCGCGCGAGAAGTTCGAGCTCCCGGCCCAGAGCGAGCCGCGTGTGCTTGCCAAGATGTGGGCGACGGAGGACGCGACGCGGAAGATCTTCGCGCAAGCGGGGCCCGCAGGTGAAGACCTCGATGCCCTGAGACGAAGCGCCCAGACGCGGGCGTTTCGGCCGAAGGCCCTCGCAAGCACGCTGAGCCTCGCCTTCACGACGACGATGACGACGCTCACGAGCGACAACGTGCTCGGGCTCCTCCCCGGAACCGACCCGACCCTCGCGAGCGAGGCGGTGGTCTTCACCGCGCACCACGATCACCTCGGCATCGGCGCCTCGAAGAACGGCGACGCGATCTACAACGGCGCGATCGACAACGCGTCCGGCGTCGGCGTGCTGCTGGCCATCGCGCGGGCGGCGTCGCTCTCCCCGAGGCCCCGACGCTCTCTGCTGTTCATCGCGGTCGCCGCCGAGGAGCAGGGGCTCCTCGGGTCCGAGTACTACTGCGAGCATCCGACGTTCCCGGCGGGTCGTATCGCCGCGAACATCAACATCGACGGCGCGAACGTCGACGGTCGCACCACGGACCTTGCGTACGTCGGGCTCGGCAAGTCGTCGCTCGACGACGTCGTCCGGGCTGTGGCTGCCAGCCAGGGGCGCTCACTTCATGGCGATGCATTCCCCGACCGCGGCAGCTTCTACAGGTCGGACCAGTTCAGCTTCGCGAAGATCGGCGTCCCATCCATCTACGTGAGCGGCGGCCCGGGCTACGAAGGTCGACCCGCGGGGTGGGGGCAGTCGCGCGTCATCGACTACGAGACACACCGGTACCACCAGCCGTCCGACGAGTTCGACCCGCGCTGGGACTGGACGGGCGCCGCGCAAGACGCCGAGCTCCTCCTCCACGCAGGCTTCGTCATCGCGAACGCCGACGCGTTGCCTACGTGGAAACCGGGCGACGAGTTCGCGCGCATCCCTCGCGCACGCTGAGACTGCGTTCACGTATCAGAAGGTGCTTTCCCTCCCGACCACGGTGAAGGCCACCCGTGGGCAGTCTCTCTTTCGCCCGGCTGCTGAGGCGGCGGGGGAGCCATGACGCTCGGGGACTTCGGCGCAGACGGTCGAATCAGCGCCAGCACATTCTCGACGGCGCGGCCCATCTCTTCGGCCGAGGACCAGCGGCGATCCTTCTCGAAACGGAGGGCGACGTCGACGACGTTGACGAGCGCCCCCTTCGCGTCGGGCCAGACGTCGAAGAGAGAACGCGCGGGCTCAGTCGCCGCCTTCATGAGGCGCGCCTGCGCATGCGGAGCCTCGTGGACGAAGTGACCGGTCAAGAGCGTAAAAAGGATCGCCCCGACGCCGTAGAGATCGGTTCGCGCGTCGACGTCCTCGAGTCGGCCGCTTGCCTGCTCGGGGGACATATACGCGGGGGAGCCGAGCGACTGTCCGGGCATCGTCAAGCGCGAGGCACCGAGCCGCGCGATTCCGAGGTCGAGCAGCTTCGTCACGCCATCACTCGTCAGGAACACGTTCTCCGGTTTGACGTCGCGGTGCACGATCCCCGACGCGTGGACGGCCCCGAGCACCGCGAGGAGGTCCGCCGCGATCTCGAGCGCGGTGACGGACGGTAGCTGCCCCCCGAGCGCCTCGCGCTCTTCCTCGAGCGTTCGCCCCACCAGGAGCTCGAGCACGAGGAACGTCGCCCCGTTGTCGTCCACGTCGTCGTCCACGACGCGCACGAGCCCAGGGTGGTTCACCTGATTGACGATGTAGCCCTCGCGCAGGAACCGCGCATGGGTCGCGTCGTCGCCGACCAGCTCGGTGTGGAGCATCTTGATGGCGAACTGCCCACCGTTGCGATGCGTTGCGCGATAGACGGCCCCCATCGATCCGACGCCGAGTACCTCCTCGAGCGTGTACTTGCCGCGGCGGAGCGTAGTGCCGACACGCTGATGCGCGAGCGCGATCAGACGGTGCGTCGCGGCGATCATGGGGAGGCTGAGAAGTCGCAGCTGTTCGCGGGGGTGTTCGTCACGCACTCGGGCGGAATCGTGATGACGGGCGCTCCGGCCCAGACCGAAGCGATGAACGCCACGATCTGCTGCTGCGCCGCGATACCGGCCGGGGTGGTCCCCGCCGCGAATCCGTGAATCTGGAGGTCGTCCGTCACGCTCGACGGCACCTTGAACTGCGTCATGGCCGAGTGATTGGCGACCATCTGGACGTCCGTGCAACCCACGATCGGGTTCAGGACGACCCCGACCTGGTCCGCGTGCGAGGCGGCGGCGACCATCTCGTTTCCGATGTTCGGCAGGACCGGATCTCCGATGCTCTCTTGCTCGAGCAGGATCGGGAAGTGATCCCCTACGGCGTCGTACCAGGCGGTCCCGTCGACCGGGTCGAAGTTGAGCTGGCTCATCGTCACGCCGAGCTGCACGTCGATGGGGTCCGGGTAGTTGGAGGTCATGATGATGCGCACGAGCTGGAAGATCTCCGAGTACGTGACGAACTGCGACCAGGCTCCACCGGGCACGTTCAGCACCCCTGCGGTGATCGTCGGCTCGGCCGCCGTGTACACGAAGCCCATGGTCCCACCGAGCGACCCCCCCGCCCAGATCGGCTGATCCGTGTTCGGGTAGCGTCCGGCTGCTGGGTTCGCGACGCCGTTTATTGTGGATGCGCCGAGAAGCCTGCCGAGGGAGCCTCCGAGCGCGTGCTGGACGAGGCGGGTGTCGGCGAGCGATTGCGTCAGCTCGTCGGTCGCGATCTCGCTGCCCGAGAGAATGTCCGCGAACAGCGCGAAGGTGTTGCCGATGGACGACTCGGTCCACCCCATGAATGGCGTACCGACCTTGACGGCGCCGTTCGTCGTGATCTCCTGGTCGAACGACGTCTCGTCGTACGCCCCGCCGAGGCCGTGGCCGTACATCACGATGCGGTAGCTCCCGGTGCCGACGGGGATCGCCGCGCGGAAGAGGACATCGTGGACCCCCGCGACGGTCGGACCTCCCGCGGCGTCCCGGCTGAGAGCGCCGGTGGGCGTCAGGTAGGATGGAACGCCCGTGATGCGCCCGGTGATCGCCGTCAGGACGCTGCCCGTCGGCGCCGTCGTGATGCTGTCGAATACGATACCGATTCCGGTGCCCCCGTCGGCTCCCGCATCGAGCGAGGTCCCAGCGTCGCCGTTCGCGCCAAGGCTCGCTGCGGGGCTCGAGTCGAACGCCGCGCGCTCGGCCGCGGACATGGCGACGAGGTCCGTTGTCGGATCGAGGAGCGAGCGCGTCGTGAAGTCCCACACGCGAACCGCCTCGGTGGGATCGATCCCGGCTGCCTTCATCGCGGCGCGCGCGGGCGCGTCGTAGGCGTAGAGGGCCCCCTCGGACGATGTCTCGGGCGCGGCGAGGCCGAGAGCGACCTGTGCTTCGCGGTCAGGGGTGAGCGCGGTGCCGTCCGTGAAATGCGCGCTGTTCATCACGACGACCGCGTAGTCGGTCGCCGGCGCGAGCGGGGCGCGCGGGTAGGCCACGAGCAGCGACTCCGGGGTCGTCGTGCTGGTCCCCGCGACGGTGTCGAACTTGAGCGAGACGATCTGGCCAAAGGTCTCCCCGGGCTGCTCGACGATGAGGCGCACGCTCCCCGTCGTCAGGTCCCCGAGCGTGGTCTTGTCGAGCGTGCCTGCGAACCCGGTGAGGATCGGCGAGACGCGCGAGAAGCCGTCGGCGCGGTTTATCGACGTCGGGTTGTCGCTCGCGATGATTCCCTGCTGGGCGACCGCAAGACGGAGCCCGGTGCCGGTGGTCGAATCAGCCACCGTGAACGTATTCGAAGGCCACGGAAGGAGGCAGCGCGTCCCATCGACCGCGTCACACGACGCCGACAGCGGCGTGCGCTGGCCGGGCATGCGCGCGGGCACGAATACGTCCGGGGGCGGCGATGCGTCCGTCGCGTCCGTTGCATCCGGCGTCGGCGCCGCGTCGGGATGATGCTGCGCCGCGGTATCGACGGAAGCGTCGTGCGGCGGCGGCGTCTCGGTCGAAGGGGACCCGCTCGAGCACGCTGCGGCGGCGAGAAGCAAACCGATGAGGCAAATCGAAACGAGGCGGCTAGGGGTCTGCATCGAAGGAGGGCACTGTAGCAGGCGAAAACGACCCGTCGCGTGTCGCGCTTGCGGCGGGCGACTACGTGTCTGGGGACTCACGAATGAGCTCCCGCATCAGCGCGAGCAACGCGCATCCGATGGCGAAGCGTCGATCCACCGCGCCGGGCGCTATCGTGACGACGAAGGTCTTGACGAAGAACGTGCGCGCTTCGGTCACCTCCATCACCGGCGTTCCCCCGACGGTGAGGATCCAGTGACCGAGGATGAGGGGCATCCCGAAGAACGTCGGGAGGAGCCGGCGTAGCAGGCCGTTCGAGTCCTCCGCGAGGGCGCCGATCACGTTGCCACCGGCATCGAGGACCTCCCACGCGTCGCGAACGATCGACTTCAGCCCCTTGAGGCGAACGGTGCCGACGCACGCGCCCGTCTGGGCGTCGAACACGTCGGTCGTGAAGTTCAGGCCAATCGCCTCACGCGCCTTGAGGCGTACGAGGGCTGCGCGCTGGCTCGAGTCGGTGAAGATGTTCCACTCGCCCCGGAGCGTGAAGAGCTTGTGCCGCACGTGCATGCACGGCGTGCCATTCGGGTCCGACACCTGAAAGTCGCGGCCGAAGAGCGTCCAGTAGTTGCGCTTGATCGTGTAGCGGTCGTGGGCGAACGGGCTCGCTGCCATGCCCCCGGCGCCGACGTGGGCAAGCTGGCTCATGGCGCGAGCGTACCGCGGGATCCGCGGGTCGGGCCACCACGGTGCTCCGCCCCTCCGAAACGCGGTGCTAAGCTCCCGAACCATGAGCGAATTCGCCCTGAAGACGGCGCTCCCCCAGTACCTTCGCGCCGAGCAGGACCGCATCCAGGCGATCGCCGCGGCGGAGGGGCTCGACTTCTTCCCCATCGTCTTCGAGATCCTCAGCTACGACCAGATGAACGAGATCGCGGCGTACGGCGGCTTTCCGAACCGCTACCCGCACTGGCGCTTCGGCATGGAGTACGAGCAGCTCGCGAAGAGCTACGAGTACGGCCTCTCGAAGATCTACGAGATGGTCATCAACAACAACCCCTCGTACGCGTACCTGCTCGAAGGGAACTCGCTCGTCGACCAGAAGCTCGTGATGTCGCACGTGTGCGCGCACGTCGACTTCTTCAAGAACAACTTCTGCTTCCGCTCCACCGACCTCGACACGGGGGGGCGCACGGTCGAGCCGTCGGTTCGTCGCAAGGACTACGACCCGAACCGTCGCTGGATCGACAAGATGGCGAACCACGGCTCGCGCATCCGCAAGCACGTGGCGCGTCAGGGGATCAACAAAGTCGAGGAGTTCATCGACCATTGCCTCTCCCTCGAGAATCTCATCGACCCCCACTCGCCGTTCGCCGGGCGTCGCGCGCTGGTGGACCCGGACGTCGAGGTGAAGGCGACCGAGATCCCGCGCCTTCGCTCGAAGGACTACATGCAGTCCTTCATCAACCCGGCCGAGTATCTCGAGGAGCAACGCCTCAAGATCGAGAAGGAAAAGGAGAAGACGAAGAAGTTCCCCGAGCGGCGCGAGCGTGACGTCCTGCACTTCTTGATGGACCACGCGCCGCTCGAGCGCTGGGAGCGCGACATCCTCGAGGTCATCACGGAGGAGGCGTTCTACTTCGTGCCGCAGATGCAGACGAAGATCATGAACGAGGGGTGGGCCACGTACTGGCACTCCAAGCTCATGACCACGAAGATCCTCGATGCGTCGGAGATCATCGACTACGCCGACCACGCGGCCGGCGTCCTCGCGACGTCGAAGGGGCAGCTCAATCCGTACAAGCTCGGAGTAGAGCTCTATCGAAGCATCGAGGAGCGCTGGGACCGCGGGCAGTTCGGCAAAGAATGGGAGGAGTGCGACGATCTCGGCGCGAAGAAGAACTGGGACCTTCGCCTCGGCCTCGGCAAGGAGAAGATCTTCGAGGTGCGCGCGATGTACAACGACGTCACCTTCATCGACGAGTTTCTCACGGCGGACTTCTGCCGCGACCACAAGCTGTTCTCGTTCTCGTGGTCGAGCAGGAACGAGCGGTACGAGATTGAGACGCGCGAGTTCAAGGGGGTGAAGGAGAAGCTCCTGTTCCAGCTCACCAACGCCGGCAGCCCGTTCATCTACGTCGAGGACGCGAATTTCGAGAACAAGGGGGAGCTCCTCCTCACGCACGACCACCAGGGGATGGATCTGCGCGGCGACTACGCGCGCGAGGTGCTGAAGAGCCTTGTGCGCATCTGGAAGCGTCCTGTGAGCGTCACCTCCTCGAACGAAGGGAAGCCCGTCATCCTGCGTTACGACGGTCGCGAGCAGACGACGCGCCATGCTCGACCGTGACGGCACCTTGGGGAGAGCGAGCAGTGACGGCGACCGGCATGGGTGAGTTCGTCGTCGACAAGACCGACTGGCTGAGGCGGTACGCGCCGCGCGAGTGGGTTCAGCTCGGGCTCGCGGAGCTCCGGCGCGCGATCTCGGCGTTCGAATCGAATGACGTCGGAGCTGGCATTGCGGGCTGCAAGCGTGCGGCGGGGATGGCGCTCAACGGAGCGTTGATCGTCGAGCCCGACGCGGCGTGGGGGAGGTCGTACGTCGACCACGTGAAGGCCCTCTCGGGGGATGAGCGTGTTCCGGTTGCCGTTCGGGAGGCGTGCGGCGTGCTGCTCTCCGCGCGCCCGCCGAACGCGACGTTGCTCACGCTGCGCGTTCCTCGCGCGAACGAACGGTTCATCGAGGCGACCCGCGACGTGATGGCCCACGCGCTCGCAGTGGTCATCCGTCATGAGGACTAGCGAGGCGCGTACGTTCGCTCCTGCGCGTCGCCCGCGCGGTCACGCGCTCCTGCCGCTCCTGGCGCTCGTGCTCGGCGGCTGCGCCTCCGCATCGGCGTCGGTGGAGCCCACCGTTCCCGTAGCCGCATCGGCAAAGCCCGCAGAAGCTCAATCGCCGCGGCACCCGGTTGAGGTCGCGACCCCCGTCCCCCCGGCGCCACAAGTCGTGGAGGAGCCGCTCCCGCCGGCCAAGGCCGCGTGGATGGCGTTGTCTCAAGGGATAGACTCGCCGGTCGATCGTGCGCTTGCGGCGGGCGATCAGGCACTCGACGCCGGTAACCTCGTGGCCGCGCTCCGCGCGTACGACAGCGCGCGTGGTCTCGCGCCTCGTGCGGCGGCCCCGCTCGTCGGCGTCGCCCGCGTGCGCGTCACGATGACCGACGTCGCCATGGACTACGCGGCCGGGAAGGGGAACGCGGACATCCTTGCGGCGCGCGGCATGTTGAAGCGCGCGGTCACGATCGATCCGGCGTGCGCGCCCGCCCAGGTCGAGCTTGGTCGCGTGCTGCTCCTCCTCGGAGACGCCTCCGGTGCGATGGACAGTCTGCATCGTGCCGTCACGCTCGCCCCCGACGACGCCGAGGCGCACTCGGTGCTCGGCGTCGCGAGCCTCGCGACCGGGCACGCCGACGAGGCGGTCGGCGAGCTTCGTGCGGCGGCACGCCTCGACCGCGGGAGCGCGGCGCGGCACGGCAACCTCGCGACGGCGCTCCTCATGGGGGGCAAGGTGTCGGACGCGGTCAAGGAGTACGAGCTGCAGGTGCGCATCGACGGCCAGGACGCGCGCGCGCACTCGGACCTGGGCACCGCGCTCCTCGCGAGCAGCGTCGACGCCGATCCGCCGAGAGCGCTCACCGAGCTCCGCCGCGCCATCGCGCTCGACCCTTCGCGCGCCACGTTTCACTCGAACCTCGGCTACGCGCTTCAGCTTCAGGGCTCGATGCCCGAGGCCATCGTCGAATACCGGCAGGCTCTCTCTCTCGATCCGCACCTCGCGAGCGCATGGATCAA
>Ga0302279_10004784_pt1 | contig 15638 bp, 11 predicted proteins | sample III_Bog_N3_3_FD_194541 | JGI IMG/M metagenome (GOLD analysis project Ga0302279, IMG submission 194541) | Peat permafrost microbial communities from Stordalen Mire near Abisko, Sweden - III_Bog_N3_3 | ecosystem: Environmental > Terrestrial > Soil > Wetlands > Peat | place: Sweden: Abisko...
GCCGCGCACGGCGCCGACATTGCAGCGGATGCTGACCCGGGCGATCCGCACCTCGGAGCGCGCCGGACCGGCCGGGCGGATTTTCCCGTCCGAGCGGAGCGTCAAGTTCGAGGAGATGGAATACGAGATCCCGGCTGGGAACGGCGCTGCGGCGCTGCGCGAGGCGATGACCCTGGTCCGCGACAGCCGCTGGCCGATCATCTTCCCGTTCGAGTACCGCGCCGTCGCCGCCGACGACATCTGGATCAGCCCGATGCAGGGCCGCGCTTGCGTGTCGATCAGCTTCCACCAGTACGCCAAGATGGAGTGGCGCGAGGCCTTCGCCGGCGTCGAGAAGGTGTTCCAGTCCCACGGCGGCCGCCCGCACTGGGCCAAGCGGCACACGCTGACCAGCGCGGACGTGTTGAGGCTTTATCCGGATGCAGAGAAGTTCGGGGCGGTGCGCAAGCGGGTCGATCCGACGGGGAAGTTCCTGAACGCGCACCTCAGCCAGCTGTTCGAGTTCTCGCTTTGAGACCGGGACCCTGCCCGAACCACCCCTCACCCAACCTCTCCCCACCTCCGGCGGGGAGAGGGATACTTTCAGGCCGGTTCGACCTGACCAGCCCATCCGCCACCCTGCCCTTTCAGTATCCCTCTCCCGCTTCAGTGGGAGAGGTGCGGTGAGGGCTCTTTGAGTAAGCCCATGCAAGCCGAAACCCTCCACGCGCATCTGATCGGACGGCAGGGGTCGCGCAAGTCGCTCAACACGCCGGCTCTGGTGGTGGATATCGAGGCGCTGGACCGGAATATCGCCACTATGGCGGCGTTCGCGGCGGCGAATGGGCTGACGCTGCGGCCGCACGCCAAGACCCACAAGAGCGCCGATATCGCCGCCCGGCAGATCGCCGCCGGGGCGGTGGGGGTGTGCTGCGCCAAGCTGGGCGAGGCCGAGGCGCTGGCGGACGGCGGCGTCGAGGGCATGCTGATCACTTCGCCGGTGGTCGGCGCGCCGGCGACCGAGCGGCTGGTGGCGCTGGCGGCCCGCTGCCCCGGCCTGATGGCCACCGCCGACCATCCAGACGCTGTCGCCGCCATCGGCGCGGCGGCCAAGGCGATGGGACAGGTGCTGACCCTGGTGGTCGACCTGGATCCCGGCCTGCGTCGCACCGGCTGCGCGACGCCGGAGGACGCCGTAGCGCTGGCGAAGCTGATCGCCGACCACCCGTCGCTGAGGTTCGGCGGCATCCAGTGCTACTGCGGCGCCGAGCAGCACATCGAGGCCTATGCCGACCGGCGCGAGGCGGTGATCGGCAAGATGGAGAAGCTAACTGCCGCCATCGAGGGCCTGAAGGCCGCCGGTCTCGCCCCGCCGATCGTCACCGGCGGCGGCACCGGCACCCACGCGATCGACGCGGAGCTGGGGGTGTTCACCGAGCTGCAGGTCGGCTCCTATGTGTTCATGGACCGGCAATACGAGGTCTGCCCGCTGCGCGCGGAGGGCCCGCAGCCGTTCGAGACCTCGCTGATGATCGACGCGCGGGTGATCAGCGCCAACCACCCGATGCTGGTCACCGTCGACGCCGGGCTGAAAGCCATGGCCACCGAGGCCGGCCCGCCGCCGATCCTGGCCGGGGCCGCGCCGGACAGCAAATATTCGTTCATGGGCGACGAGCACGGCGCGATCATCCCGCCCCGGGGCGTCGCGCCGCCGAAACTGGGCGAGCGGGTGGTGCTGGGCGCGCCGCACTGCGACCCGACGGTGAACCTCTACGAGGCCTATCACGTGGTTCGCGGCGAGACCCTGGAGGCCATCTGGCCGGTGAGCGCGCGCGGGCGTTCGGCGTAACGTGCGTGGTTCGAGACGCGCCCGCTGGGCGCTCCTCACCATGACAAGCTTGTTGGCGCCCTACCCTTTCGTCATGCTGAGGAGCCCGCTTCGGCGGGCGTCTCGAAGCACGCAACCCCGCTGGACATCCGCTGGGTCAAGGGGCGATGAACTTCGCGGGGAACGAACAAGAGGCTAGGCCATGACCCGCGACGTCACCCTCGATGAAGCCATCGCCGAGGCGCACCTGCCGACGCTGGCGGCGGCGCTGGTGCACCTGACCGGCGACGCCAGCCTGATCGACAAGGACAATTGGCCCGCCTACACGCCTTTCGACGACGCCCGGGGCGGCGGCTGGCCGGAAGAGGTCCAAGCGGCCATCCGCGCCCGCGCCAAGACCGCCATCGAGGCGCATCTGGCCGGCAAGCCGCTGGCCGCTTCGCCGGACCAGGCCACCGTGCGGCGGATGATGGACTTCATCGCCGGCGCCGAGATTCCCGAGCATTACGCGCCGTTCCTGATGGAAGAGCTGCAGATGGCCGGGGTCGACCCGAAGCGGCCCGACTGGAGCTCGCCGAAGCTGAAGGCCGCGGCCATCCACATGCCGGTGGTGATCGTCGGCGCCGGCATGTCCGGCCTCCTGGCCGGCATCCGGCTCAAGCAGGCGGGGCTGCCCTTCATCATCGTCGAGAAGAACCCCGACGTCGGTGGCACCTGGCTGGAGAACAGCTATCCGGCCTGCCGGGTCGACAATCCCAGCCACCTCTATTCCTACTCGTTCGAGCCCAACCACGAGTGGCCGGCGCACTTTTCCACCCAGCCGGTGCTGCTGGCCTATTTCCGCAGCGTCGCTCAGAAGCACGACCTTCGTCCGCACATCCGCTTCGAGACCGAGGTCAGGCAAGCGGTGTTCCACGAGGACCGGGCGATGTGGACGGTCACCGCCAAGAGCAAGGACGGGCGCACCGAAACCCTGGAAGCCAGGGCGGTGATCACCGCCGTCGGACAACTGAACCAGCCGCGTTTCCCGGACATTCCTGGCGTCGGCGACTTCAAGGGGCCGGCGTTCCACTCCGCCCGCTGGCGCCACGACGTCGACCTGAAGGGCAAGCGGGTAGCGGTGATCGGCACCGGCGCCAGTGCTTTCCAGTTCGCGCCGGAGGTGGCCAAGGAGGCCGCCCAGGTCACCGTCTTCCAGCGCACGCCTCCGTGGCTCGCGCCTACCGCCGACTACCACGACCCGGTGACCCCGGCCGAGCGATGGCTGCTGGAGCACGTGCCCTTCTATGAGAAGTGGTACCGCTTCTGGCTGTTCTGGATGCTCACCGACGGCATCCACCAGGCGGTGGTCGCCGACCCCGAGTGGGAAGGCGGTCCGGAGGCCATCTCCATGGCCAACGCCATGCTACGCGAGGCCCTGGCCGGCGGCATCGCCGCCCAGGCCCCCGATGCGCCCGAACTGGTCGAGCGGATCGTCCCGGCCTATCCGGTGGGCGGCAAGCGGATGCTGCGCGACAACGGCGTCTGGATCGGCATGCTGCAGCAGCCGCACGTCGAGCTGGTCTCCGAACCGATCGCCAAGGTCACGCCGAACGGCATCGAAACCGCCGACGGCGTGGCCCGCGAGTTCGACGTGATCATCTACGGCACCGGTTTCACCGCCAGCCAGTTCCTGAAGACCTTCAAGGTGGTCGGCCGCGGCGGGCGCGAGCTACACGACGAGTGGGCCGGCGACGCCCGGGCCTACCTGGGCATGACCACGCCGGGCTTCCCGAACCTGTTCATGCTCTACGGGCCCAACACCAACATCGTCGTCAACGGCTCGATCATCTTCTTCTCCGAGTGCTCGGTCCGCTACATCCTGGGCTGCCTGAAGCTGATGGCCGAGACCGGGGCTGAGACGCTGGAGGTCCGCCGGAACGTCCACGACGCCTTCAACGCCAAGGTCGACGCCGCCAACGCCCAGATGGCCTGGGGCGCGCCGCAGGTGACCAGCTGGTACAAGAATGAGACGGGCCGGGTGTCGCAGAACTGGCCGTTCCCACTGGTTGACTACTGGCAGGCGACCCTGGCCCCTAATCCGGACGATTTCGTGCTCGGCGCCAAGGTGGCCGAGCCGGCGGAGTAGGCTGTACCGGCTGACTGGCCGCGCCTAAGCTCCAACCGGAGCCGCAACCAGGGGAAGCCGGTGACCGCCTTCGCCGCCGCGGCGTCCGCCCATCCGCTGCGCATCGGCCAGGTGATCACGGGCACAGCGCGCGAGCTGCAGCGCAACGGCCCGATCCTGCTCGTCTTCGCGGCGGTGTTCGTCGCCCTGCCCGACTTCGGACTCTCCTATATGGAGCATCTGCTGCAGCCGCCCAGGCTGGAAACCTTTGTCTACCTGACCCTCCTCGCCGGCGACCGGGTGGTCGCGCTGGCCAGCGAGTCCTGGCTTTTCGCGGCGGCGTTCCGGCTGGCGACGCATCCTGGGATCGTCGGACCGGGCGCCTGGCTGGACGCCTTGGGTTTCGCGGCCCGGCGGTTCGCGCCGGTGTTCGTCGCCCGCCTCGCCGGCGTCGCCCTGTTGATCGCACTACCGCTGGGGACGCTGGAGGCCATCGTCTCGGCCGCCCGGGCCGGCGGTGGCTCGCCGCCAACGCTGGCGACCGGTCTCCTGATTCTGGCCGCGGTCACGTTTCCGGGCGCGGTGACCCTGGTTTGCTGGAGCCTGGCCCCAGCCATCGTCGCGGTCGAGGGCCGCGGACCGATCGCGGCGCTGACGCGGAGCTGGCGGCTGACCACCGGCTCGCGACTGCAGATCGCCGCGGCGCTGCTGCTCTACCTCGCGGCGGTCGGGGTGCTATCGATCGCCGTGCTGCTCGCGGTGTTCCTGGGACGCGCGGTGATCAAGGACTGGCTGGTGCTGACCGTCTGGGGCGTCGGCACGGCCCTCCTCGCCTCGGTGCTGGCCGCCGTCGGCCTGATCAGCGTCTGGCGCGAACTGGCCGGTCCGCCGCCCGACGCGGTGGCGGCGATGTTCGATTGATGGCGCGCATGCCTCACTGAGAGTTGGGTTTTGGCGGCTTTCTCCCTAAGCCTTAGCTTGTAGCGAGTTGCCGGGGGCCTGACGATGACAGCTGGGACAGCGCCTGGGCGCTTCGAGACGGGACGCGTGCTCGCCCGCGCCTACCGCATCTTCCGTCGACGGCCGTTGACGCTTGTCGCGCTCTCCGTGCTGTTCGGCGGCCTGCCGAGCCTGGTGACCGGCTACGTCAACATTCACTTTTCGTCCGGTGCGCTTTCGCCGACCGCGCCGACGGATTGGCGGGCCCTGGTCGCCAGCTTCGCCATCGTCGAGTCGGTGGCGATCCTGGCGGCGAGTTGCGGCTACCTGCTGCAGGCCGCCGCCACGGTCTGCGCCATCCAAGTCCAGACGCGCTCGGAGGACGGGTTGTCGGCGACGATGTCCACGGTGATCAGGCGGGCGCCGATCTTGCTGCTGGTTGGGCTGGTCAGTCAGCTCGGCGTCCTCGTCGGTGAGCTCGCCTTCCTCGTCCCTGGGGTCCTGCTCGCGCTTGCCTGGGCGGTGGTCGCACCGGTTGCGACGCTGGAGCCCCTGGGCCTGGTGGCGACGTTGCGACGCAGCGCGGCGCTTACCCGCGGCAGCCGTGGCGCGATCTTCGGGATCATGCTGCTCTATGGACTGGCCACGGTGGTGTTCAATCTCGTCCTGCGAGGGGTCGCCGGGGTGTCCCTTGTCGATCCCGCCGCCAATACTTCGACGCTGCTCAATTTCATCATTAATCCGGTGTCCCTGGTGATCTGGGGAACCGTCTGGGCCGTCGTCACCGCGGCGATCTATTTCGAGCTGCGCTGGCTGAAAGAAGGTGTCGAGGCTGGCGGCGTGGCGGCGGTGTTCGACTAGTTTCGCCACCGAACTCCTACGCCGTGTCGAATTTGTCCTTGCGGCGGTGGCCGAACAGCAGGCGGGTCTCCAGCCGGCCGCGCAGGGCGGCGTAGTAGGCTGACAGGAAGGCCAGGTCCGACTCACCATCAGCGGCATGCCAGCCTATCTTGCCGCGGATGCGGGTGGCGACGGCGGCCATGGTCTTGCGGTCGCGCCGGCGCAGCACGTCTTCCAGCACGTGCAGTTCCTTGATCCCGTAGGCGCCGGCCTGCTCCGGGGTGAAGGCGAACTGCGCCCGGCCGGCCTCGACGGCGTCGAGCAGATCGATGCTGAGGCGTTCTTTCGGGGCCTTGACCACCCAGGTGCCGGCCACGAAGTCGCCCACCCTGAGGCGGTCGCGGTTGAACAGCGGGAAGAAGGCGAAGCCGAGGCTCCAGCCGAAGCCGAGCAGGGCCAGCCAACCGTCGATCGGGTCGACCACCGAGCCGATCGAGGCGGCGATGAACTGCAGCGGCAGGAAGATCTCGATCTCGCGCATGGCGTTGCGGGCGAACACCGCCTCGGCGGTCAGCCGGCCGCCGTCCCGGGAGGCGACCCGCAGACCCATGATCCGCTTGCCGAAGGTCGCCGCCCGCGGGGTCAGCTCCAGCACGATGAAATAGGCGTTGCTGAGCAGGAAGAAGCCCAGCACCCAGACCACCTCGGCGGCGTCGGCCATGTCCTTCTGGCCAGTCAGGCGGAAGGCGCTGAACACCAGCACCAGGACGATCCACAGCACCAGGATCGCCCCGAACAGAAACACTACGTCGAGGATGAAGGCCGCCGCCCGCTCACCGGCGTCGCCGATGCGCAGGCGCAGGTCGACCCCCTCCGGGGTGACGAACTCGCGCAGCCGCGCGGCCGGCCCGGTGGGTTTCGGCGGCTTCGGAGCCTTCAGCGGCTTGGCCGGCCGCGCCTGACCCTGAACTGTCATGCGCCGCTCCGTTTGGGCCGGGGCAGGTAGAAATAGGCCAGCCAGATAGTCAGGGTCGCGCCGGCGATGGCGTAGCGGATCCAGTCGGTGTTGATCAGCTGGCGGGCGAAGCCCTCCAGCAAGCCGGCGAACAGCAGCATGATCACCACCCCCGCCAGCACCCCGGCGGCCGAGCGACCGGCGGTGGCGGCGGCGTCCAGCCGCGTCCGGTCGCCGGGGAAGATGACGTTCCAGCCGACCCGGAGGCCCGCCGCGCCGCCAAGCACGATGGCGAAGAGCTCGGTCGCCCCATGGATCAACAGCCAGCCGCCCAGCTCGAAGCCCAGCCCGCGCGAGATGTAGAGCGCCAGAAAGGCCCCCAGCATCAGCCCGTTCTGGATCAAGAGGAAGATGGTCGGGATGCAGAAAGCGAAGCCGAGGGCGAAGGCCCAGATGGCCACGCCGGCGTTGTTGGTGAAGATCTCACTGGCCAGCAGCGCCAGCGGCTGCTTGGCGGCGGCGGTGTCATAGAGGGTGTCGTGCAGGAACTTGGTGGTGGCGGTCGGATCGCGCCCGGCCGACAGGCCCTGGCCGACGAAGGCGTTGAACCAGCCGGGGTCCTGCATCACCAGCACATAGCCGACGATGGTGGCCACGACGCTGATCGCCAGCGACACCAGGGTCTCGCGCCACAGCGACTTCACCGACGCCGGCCAGGTCTCCATGAAGAACGACGCCAGCCGCTCGCGCAGGCGCGAACGGGCCCCGTAGACGAAGAAATAAGCCCGGGTCGACAGGCTCTCCAAATAGTCGATCAGATTGTGGTCCAGCGAGGTCGCCCGGGCCACCGACAGCGACGAGAGCGCCGAGCGGTAGAGCACCGGGATGGCCAGCAGTTCCTCGTCGCTGAGGCTCGCCGCCGAGCGCTGCTCGACGCGCTGCAGCAGCCCGTCCAGCCGCCGCCAGTCCCACTCCCGCTCGGCCCGGAACCGCTGACTCTTGAGTTGCAGGTCCTTCATCGGCGCACGCCCTTGCTCCTCCCCTCACGTAGGTGAGGGGAGGTGTCGCTCGGCGAGCCCGCGAAGCAGGCGAGACGCGACGGAGGGGAGACACGCACAGGCCGTCGTGAAAGCCTGGCGGCAGGGGTCCCCCCATCTTCACGCATCGGTCGCTCGCGCTCCCTCGCCTGTGACACTTCCCCCCGCTGCGCGGGGGGCAGAGCGATGATTTCGCACCTGCATTTAGATTCGAAGGCGTTGGCGCTCACAACAAATCCCGCCGCTTCAGGTCGATGTAGGCGCTCAGCAGCGCCGAGCCCATGGCGGCGGCGGGGGCGTCGACGATCAGCACGCCCATGCGGGTCAGCCGGGCGATTACCAGGTCGCGTTCGCGCAGCAGCGCCTCGGCGGTCACCGCCCGGGAGACCGCCTCGGGGTCGACCGGCTCGCGCCGGGCGATGGCCTCCAGTTCCTCGTCTCGGAAGACCACGAACAGGATCAGGTGCCGCTTCAGCAGCCGGCCGACGTTCTCGACCATCAGTTCGGCGCTGGTGGTGTCGGCGAAGTCGGTGAACACCACGATCAGCGAGCGCCGCTCGAGCGCCGCGCCCAATTGGGTCAGCGCCAGCGTGTAGTTGGTCTCCTCCGCCGAGTAGTCGAGCTTGGCCACCAGCCGCTGCATCAGCGGGAAGGCCTGCGGGCCGGAGGTGGCGCCGGAGAACAGGCGCGGGCGCACGTCGAAGCCGAAAAAGCCCACCCGATCGCCTAGCTTAAGCGAGACGAAGGCCAGCAGGAGCGCGGCGTTGATCGCCCGGTCGAGCCGGGGCACGCCCAGCAGCGGCTCGCACATCAGCCGGCCGGTATCGATGGCGAAGATTACCGGGTGGTTGCGCTCGGTGCGGAACTCCTTGGCCAGCAGCTTGCCGTGCCGCGCCGACTGCTTCCAGTCGATGGTCCGCCGGTCCATGCCGGCGACCAGTTCGCGTAAGGCGTGGAATTCCGAGCCGTCGCCGGTCTCAAGCTGGATCTTCACCCCGAACGCGGCGTCGCGGGCGAAGAGGCGGATCGCCTCGTCCTTCACCGCCCGGATGTTGGGGGTGATCGGGATGATGGTCTTGGGCGCCTGGGTGATCTGCTTCCAGACCAGGCCGAACGGACCCTTCCAGCGCAGCCAGACGCGGGAGATTTCGCCCTCGCCCCGGCGGACAGGAGTGAGCTCGAAGTCCGCCTGGCCGGCGCCGGCGTCGACTCGGGCGCCTTGGCGGGCGGGAGTGACGGTGAGGCGGAGGTTGGTCTCCAGCGCCGCTTCAACCCGGGCCGGCGGCCGGCGCTCGAAGGAGAAGCGCAGGGCCATCGGCGCTGAGCCGGCGGTGGGCAGGGCGCCCGGTGTCTCCAGGTCGATGGCCGCCCGGTCCCGGGGCGAGCCCAGCACCGCGTCGGCCATGCACAGGCCGCCGATCAGCGCCACCCAGGCCGCGCCGGCGATCCAGTAGCCCGGCTGGATCAGCCCGATGCCCAGCGCCAGCGGCGCCCCGGCCGCCATGGCGATGATCGCGCGGTGAGTGGGGTAGATCATCTTTCGAACATCACCGGGGGGCTTCGACCCTGTCGATCAGGCCCTTCAGGGTGTCGTCCACCAGCCGGCCCTCGATCTCGGCCGCCGGCGAGGGGATCACCCGGTGGCGCAGGGCGGGCAGGGCGAGGCTCTTGACGTCGTCGGGGATGACATAGTCGCGGCCCTCCAGCGCGGCCTTGGCCCGGGCGGCTGTGGCCAGCATGGCGGCGCTGCGCGGGCTGGCGCCGGTCTCCAGGTCGGGGCTCTCGCGGGTGGAGCGCACCAGGGAGACCACATAGCCGACCACCTCCGGCGCCAGGCGGATGGCGGCGATGGTGTCGGCCGCCGCCGCCAGCTCGACACCGGTCGCCGCCACGCTGACCCCCATCGTCGCGGGATCGGGGCTGCCGGAGCGCTGGCCATGGGCGGTGACGATCGCCCGCTCCTCCTCCGCCGAGGGATACTTCAGCGTCTGCTTGAACAGGAACCGGTCGAGCTGGGCTTCCGGCAGCGGATAGGTGCCCTGCTGCTCGATGGGGTTCTGGGTCGCCACCACCATGAACCGGTCGCCCAGCGGGTAGGTCTGGCCGTCGATGGTCACCTTGCGCTCTTGCATCGCCTCCAGCAGCGCCGCCTGGGTCTTCGGCGGGGTGCGGTTGATCTCGTCGGCCAGCAGCAGGTCGCAGAAGATCGGCCCCCGGGTCAGAGCGAAGCTGGAGGTCTGGAAATTGAACAGATTGGTGCCCAGGATGTCCCCCGGCATCAGGTCCGGAGTGAACTGGATGCGGCCGAACTTAAGCGCCAGGGTGCGGGCGAAGCACTGGGCGAGGAAGGTCTTCGCCGTGCCCGGCGGGCCCTCCAGCAGCACATGGCCGCCGGCCAGAAGGGCCGTCAGCATCAGGTCGACGGTGTCGGACTGACCCACCACGGCCTTGCCGATCTCGGTCCGGATCGCCTCGGCCATGGCCTTCACTTCACCCACGTTCACGGGTCATCTCCAGTCTCCATCGATACAGCCGCCGGGCGACGCCCAGCAGGTTCTTGCGGTCGCCGACTCGGCCGGCCTCGTCCTCGAGCTCGGCCAGGCTGCCCTGCGCGCCGCGCTGGCGCCCGAGGCGGTCGAGGAACTGGGTCAGCGGTTCGCCGGCCAGGTCGCGGGGCGCGGCCACCGCCTTGGACACCGCCGAGCGGGTCAGGGCGGCGTAGCGCGGAGCCATCTTCGCCTCGCGCCCGGCCATGCGGATCAGCTGGGCGGAATTGTCGGTCAGCGCTTCCTTGCCGAGGGCGAACACCCGGCCGGTGCGGCGCACGGCGCCGAAGCGGAACAGCGCCTGCAGCCCGGCCAGCGCCAGCGCCCCGGCGATGCACAGGGTCACCGCCAGGAACGGCGGGTTGAACATCAGCTTCAGGGCGTTGCGGTCGATCTGGTAGCCGTTCAGGGTGACGTCGAACATCACCGGCCCCTCGCCTACGCGCAGCGCCCGCAGCAGCGTCACCGCCGAGCCCAGGGTGTCGAGATTGGCCAGGCCCTGGGTGTTCAGGAGGTCCGGGTCGGACAGCACATAGACATTGCTGGAGGGAACCTGGGCCAGCACCACATTGCCGGCCCCGTCGGTCAGCGCGGGGATCCAGTCCTTGGCCGACAGGGTCTGCAGCGACTCGATCGGCCCGGGGGTCAGCGTCAGACCCTGCAATGGCGTGCCGGCCAGGCCATTCAACACCGGCCGGGCGACGCCGCTGGCGCGGGCCACCTTCACCGCCACCAGGATGTCCTGCTTCGGCATCGCGGCCGGGTCGAGCAGTCGGACTTTTTGGCCCCAGGTGAGGTGTTGCGGGTCGACCCTGGTCTCCCATTTCGGCAGCACCACCAGGGTAGGGCCGCCGAAGCCGAGGCCGGTGATGTTGCTGTCGGCGCCGCGGACGCTGGTGTCCTCAGGCGTGACGATCAGCAGTCCCTCGGTGCGGCCGGCGGGCAGCTTGGTGCGGCTGATCACCGTCGCCGCGCCGCTCTCGCGCACCAGGTCGCTGAGCCCCTCGAAGCCGATGGCGCACTTGGAATAGACGTTCGCCCGGCACTGGACCGAGCGCTGCAGATCCGGCGCATAGGCCAGCAAGGTGACGAAGGCGCAGAAGGCGAACACCCCGACCAGCACCAGCGCCAGCGCCGTGCTCGGCGAGAACACCTGGCGCCCGGCGCCTTCCACCGGCGCTTCGCTCACGCCCAGGCTCCGGGAAAGGCGAAGGCTTCATAGGCGCGGCGGCACTCTTTGAAGCCGTCCGCATCGACCGCGCGGCCGCCGAAGAAGCTGTGCTCGACCACATAGGCGATCACCGCGAAGGTGTGCCGCGCGGGCTCCGGCAGACCGGGCAGCTCGGCGATCTCCCGGGCGGTGAACGCCGGCCGCAGCAGGCGCGGTCGGCGGCCCTCGATGTCCTCGATGCTGCGGTAGAGGATCAGGTGCACGGCCTCGGCGTAATCGCCGGCGGCGGCCAGGCGGTCGGCGTCCTCCAGCAAGGCCCTGGCGGCGGAGGCCTCGGGCCGCCAGTCGACCGGCTGCGGCTTCGGCGGAAGCTTGCGGCGGACGAGGCCGGGCCAGCGGGCGCGGATGATCTCGCGGCCGATGAAGAACAGCACCAGGCCCAGCACCAACACCAGGCCGCCGATGAACAGCCACTCCGATAGCTTGCCGACCCCGCCGAAGAAGCCGGCGATCGCGCGCAACACATCGCCCAGCCAGTGAAGGAAGGCCTGCAGCCAGTGCGGCAGTGGCCTCTGGGTCGGGGGCGGCGGCGCCTTGGCGAAGCTGAATTGCAGGGTCTTGTCGCCCATCAGCCGCGCCTGCGCGGAAGCGAGCGCGTCCCGGGTCGGGGCGGCGTCCGGCGCGAAAACTCCCCCCTGCGCGGCCAAGGCCTCGATCCCCTGAAACTAGAACCCCCGGAACGACGCACATCATTACGGGAAACGAAGGGCGTGGCCACCCGTGGATGCGGGTGAGGCCCACTCTTTGACCGTCTCACCCCAATCATCCGTCATGGCCGGGCGTGAGTCCCGGCCATGACCGTGGTTGGCGGTGCGGCGTGGTAGTGCGGAAACTAGCGCGGCAGCAGGCTCGAGCCGGTGAGGAACTCGTCCACCGCCCGGGCGCACTGGCGGCCCTCGCGGATCGCCCAGACCACCAGCGACTGGCCCCGGCGCATGTCGCCGCAGGCGAACACCTTCGGGGCGCTGGAGCGATAGTCGAGCGTATTGGCCTTGACGTTGCCGCGGGTGTCGAACTCCACGCCCGCTTCTTCCAGCAGCCCGGCCTTGCGCGGACCGACGAAGCCCATGGCCAGCAGCACCAGGTCGGCGGGCAGGGTGAATTCGCTGCCGGGAATCACGTTCAGCTGCATCCGGCCGCCTTCGTCGGGTCCCCACTCGACCCGGGCGCAGTCCAGCGCCTCGATCCGCTCGGACCCCACCGCGCGCAGGGTGGTGACGGCGAAATCGCGCTCGCAGCCCTCTTCCTGCGACGAGGAGGTGCGCAGCTTCAGCGGCCAGTCGGGCCAGACCAGCGCCTTGTCCTCCCGTTCGGGGGGCATGGGCATGATTTCCAGTTGGGTGATCGAGAGCGCGCCGTGGCGGCCGGAGGTGCCGATGCAGTCCGAGCCGGTGTCGCCGCCGCCGATCACCACCACATGCTTGCCCTTGGCGCTGATGCCACCCTTGGGCGCGGCGACGTGTTCCGGATCGCCGGCCACCCGCTTGTTCTGCTGGGTTAGGAACTCCATCGCATAATGGACCCCGTCCAGTTCGCGGCCGGGGATCGGCAGGTCCCGGGGCGCCTCGGCCCCGCCGGCGAGGGCGATGGCGTCGTAGCCGCCGAGCAGCACGTCCATGGAAATGTCCGCGCCCACCTCGACCCCCGGCCGGAAGCTGACGCCCTCGGCTTCCATCTGAGTGACGCGGCGGTCGATCAGGTGCTTCTCCATCTTGAAGTCGGGGATGCCGTAGCGGAGCAGGCCGCCGATCCGGTCGGACTTCTCGAACACCGTCACCGAGTGGCCGGCCCGGGCCAGCTGTTGGGCGCAGGCCAGGCCCGCCGGCCCCGATCCGACCACCGCCACCCGCCGTCCGGTGGGCGCGGACGACGGCTGCGGCGCGACCCAGCCTTCGGCCCATCCCCGGTCGATGATCTGGCACTCGATGGTCTTGATGGTCACCGGATTGTCGTCGATGTTCAGCGTGCACGACGCCTCGCAGGGCGCCGGGCAGATGCGCCCGGTGAACTCCGGGAAGTTGTTGGTGGAGTGCAGGTTCTCCAGCGCCGCGCGCCACTGATCGCGGTAGATCAGGTCGTTCCAGTCGGGGATCTGGTTATTGACCGGGCAGCCCTGGTGACAGAACGGAATCCCGCAGTTCATGCAGCGCGCGGCCTGGCGCACGAGTTCGCCGTCCGGCAAAGGATGGGTGAACTCCGCCCAGGTCTTCAGGCGCTGACTCGGCTTGTCGTAGGGCCGCTCGCGCCGTTCGATTTCCAGGAAGCCGGTCGGCTTTCCCATCCGCTACGCTCCGAAACTTAAAGGGTTACTCGGCCGCGACGGCCTTGGCCGCCGCCCGTTCCGCCGCCTGATCCGTCAGGGCCTTGCGGTAGTCCTTGGGCGTCACCTTGACGAAGTGGGTCAAGGCTTTTTCCCAATCGCCCAGCAATTGCGCCGCGCGCGCGCTGCCGGTCATCAGATGGTGGCGCTCCACCAGGATCCTGAGACGCTCGGCGTCGAAGCGCAGCGGATCGCCCATGCCGCTCTGCTCGACGCTCGACGACCGCTGCCGGGGCTTCAGCGCCTCGTCCTCGCGGTCGACCGGACCGCTGGGCGTCACCGGCTCAAGGTCGACCATCGCCTTGTTGCACAGCGGGGCGAAGCGGCCGGCGGGGTCGTAGACATAGGCGATGCCGCCCGACATTCCGGCGGCGAAGTTGCGTCCGGTGTCGCCGAGCACGGCCACGACGCCGCCGGTCATGTATTCGCAGCCGTGGTCGCCCACGCCCTCGACCACCGCCACCGCCCCGGAGTTGCGCACCGCGAACCGCTCGCCGGCCACGCCCTCGAAATAGGCCTCGCCGGCGATGGCGCCGTAGAGCACGGTGTTGCCGACGATGATGTTCTGGGTCGGATCGCGCGGCGTGCCGGCGGGATGGCGGACCACCACCCGGCCGCCGGACAGCCCCTTGCCGACATAGTCGTTGGCGTCGCCGGTGAGCTCCAGGCTGATCCCGCGAGACAGGAACGCGCCGAAGCTCTGCCCGGCGTTGCCGGTGAACTTCACCGAGATGGTGTCCTCGGGCAGGCCGGCGTGGCCGAAGCGGCGGGCGACTTCGCCGGAGAGCATCGCGCCCACGGTCCGGTTGGCGTTGCGGATGCTGTGTTCGAGCCGCACCGGCCCCTTGCCGTCCAGCGCCGCCTGGGCGCCGGCGATCAGCTGGTGGTCGAGGGCGGTTTCCAGACCGTGGTTCTGCCGCTGGCTGTTCCACAGGCCATCGACGCCGCCGGGCGGGGCCGCATAGAGCAGCCGCGAGAGGTCGACGCCCTTGGCTTTGAAGTGCTCGACCGCCGGACGGGTATCCAGTCGGTCGACCCGGCCGATCATCTCGTCGACGGTGCGGAAGCCCATCTCGGCCATGATCCCGCGCAGCTCTTCGGCGACGAAGAAGAAGTAGTTGATCACGTGCTCGGGCTTGCCGGTGAACTTGGCGCGCAGCACCGGGTCCTGGGTCGCCACCCCCACCGGGCAGGTGTTGAGGTGGCACTTGCGCATCATGATGCAGCCCGAGGCGATCAGCGGCGCGGTGGCGAAGCCGAACTCGTCGGCCCCAAGCAGCGCTCCGATGGCCACGTCGCGGCCGGTGCGCACGCCACCGTCGACCTGCACGGCGATGCGGGTGCGAAGGCCGTTGAGCAGCAGGGTCTGTTGGGTCTCGGCCAGGCCGATTTCCCAGGGCGAGCCGGCGTGGGTCAGCGAGGTCAGCGGCGAAGCGCCCGTGCCGCCCTCGAAGCCGGAGATGGTCACATGGTCGGCCCGGGCCTTGGAGACGCCGGCGGCGACGGTGCCGACGCCGACTTCCGAGACCAGCTTCACCGAGATGCGGGCCGGCGGATTGACGTTCTTCAGGTCGTGGATCAGCTGGGCCAGATCCTCGATCGAATAGATGTCGTGGTGCGGCGGCGGCGAGATCAGCCCGACGCCCGGGGTCGAATGGCGCACCCGGGCGATGTTGGCGTCGACCTTGTAGCCGGGCAGCTGGCCGCCCTCCCCTGGCTTGGCGCCCTGCGCCATCTTGATCTGGATGTCGTCGGCGTTGACCAGGTACTCGGCAGTGACGCCGAAGCGGCCCGAAGCCACCTGCTTGATCGCCGAGCGCATGGAATCGCCGTTCGGCAGCGGCTTGTAGCGGTCG